>Ga0335077_10000420_pt1 | contig 46429 bp, 39 predicted proteins | sample Lox_Sample_31_FD_207151 | JGI IMG/M metagenome (GOLD analysis project Ga0335077, IMG submission 207151) | Soil microbial communities from Loxahatchee National Wildlife Refuge, Florida, United States - Lox_Sample_3.1 | ecosystem: Environmental > Terrestrial > Soil > Wetlands | place: USA... | reverse complement strand
TTGCGGCCGATGCTGTCGTTGATCTCGGCGGTCAGGTCGCCGGAGTTGCCGATGCAGGTCGTGCAGCCGTACGCTGCCACCGAAAAGCCGAGTTTTTCGAGATACGGCAGGAGCCCGGCGCGCGTCAGGTACTCGGTGACGATGCGCGAACCCGGCGCGAGCGAGGTCTTGATGTGCTTCTTGACCGTCAGGCCCCGCTCTACCGCCTTCTTCGCAAGCAGGCCGGCGGCGATGAGGACGCCCGGATTGGACGTGTTGGTGCACGACGTGATGGCAGCGATCAGCACATCGCCGTTGCGCAGCGCCAGTCCGCTGCCGGTCTTGAACACTTGGCCGAGCTTGTCGGCCGGCTGGTTGAAGCCGTTTTCGGCGACCGGCTTGGAGAAGAGCGACGCGAACGTCTTCTTCACGTTGCCGATCTCGATCCGGTCCTGGGGACGCTTCGGTCCGGCAAGCGAGGGCGCGACCGTGGCGAGATCCAGGACCAGATGCTTGCTGTAGTCGATGTCGCCCGCCTTCGAAACCCCGAACAGGCCTTGGGCCTTGAAGTAGCCCTCGAACGCGGCGATCTCCTGACGCGTGCGACCGGTGCCCTCGAAGTAGGCGATGGTCTTCTCGTCGACCGGGAAGAAGCCCATCGTCGCGCCGTACTCCGGCGCCATGTTGGCGATGGTGGCGCGATCGGGCACCGACAGCGACGAGGTCCCGGCGCCGAAGAACTCGACGAACTTGCCGACCACCTTTTCCTTGCGCAGCATCTCGGTCACGGTGAGCACCAGGTCGGTGGCGGTGACGCCCTCGCGCAACTTGCCCTTCAACTCCACGCCGACCACGTCGGGTGTGAGGAAGTAGACCGGCTGGCCGAGCATGCCGGCTTCCGCCTCGATGCCGCCGACGCCCCAGCCGACGACACCGATGCCGTTGATCATCGTCGTGTGGCTGTCGGTGCCGACCAGCGAATCGGGATAAAAGATGCCGTCGCGCTGGTGCACGCCGCGCGCCAGGTACTCGAGATTGACCTGGTGCACGATGCCGAAGCCCGGCGGCACGACGCCGAACGTATCGAACGCCTGCATGCCCCACTTCATGAACTCGTAGCGCTCGCGATTGCGCTGGAACTCGAGTTTCATGTTGAGGTCGAGCGCGTCCTTGCTGGCGAAGTGGTCGATCATCACCGAGTGGTCGACCACGAGATCGACCGGTACCAGCGGCTCGATCGTCTTCGGATCCTTGCCGGTGCGCGACGCCACGGCGCGCATCGCCGCGAGGTCGGCGAGCAGCGGCACGCCGGTGAAATCCTGCAGCACGACGCGGGCGACGATGAACGGGATTTCGTCCGTGCGCGGCGCGTTCGCCTTCCAGTTGGCGAGCTGGCGCACGTGCTCCTCGGAGATCTTCTTGCCGTCGCAATTGCGCAGCACCGCCTCCAGCACGATGCGGATCGACACCGGCAGGCGCGCGACCGAAGGAAATGTCCTGGCGAGAACGGGCAACGAATAGAACCTGCCGCCGGGCCCTGCCGCCGGCCGGAAGTCCTGCAACGTGCCGAAGAGATCGTGACTCATTTGCTCTCCTTCAAGCGAATCTGTACGTCGTACATGAGACCCTTGTCGTCCTGGCATTCTCCAGCGCCGCCGCGGCCCTGGATCATGCCCCGGAAATCGCAGCGCAGGCCGCTGCCGTCTGCCGCCTTGAGCAATGCCTTTGCTTCCTGACCATATGGATTGTCGACGGTGCCGCTGCTGACCCCGACCGTGCCGAAGCTACCGCCGGAACCAAAGCCGACGCCGAAACCGCTCCAGAAAGATGAATGAGCAGCCGAGGTGTACAGCCAGGTACCCGTGTACACGGTCGATCCGATAGCCACAATGAGATCGGCCTCCGTGCTGCTGCGCTCGATCGCCTCGCCCGTATAGATGGTCCCGCTGTTGCGCGGCATGAGCGTCAGGGTATAGGTCGACATGCAGCCGGCGAGCAAGAAAAGGGTCGCACCGGCAAGGCCACTGCGCGTCATCGTGGTGTGCCTGCGGTTTGTTGACGCTCCGATCGCCACGTTGACCAATTCTTCCCCAGGGGGGGTCAGATCACCATCATGTCGACGAACTCGTTGACAGGGGTCGCGTCGAGCCGTGCCGGGTCCTGGCAGAGCTCGAGCAGGGCGCCGGCCTGCTTGGTCGGAAACACACGACCCAGGTTGGTCTTGAACTTGTCCATCAGCACCGGCATGCCCTCCTTGCGGCGTCGCTTGTGACCGATCGGGTATTCGACCGCCACCTCGTCGAGCTTCCTGCCGTCGCCGAATTCGACCGTGAGCGCATTGGCGATCGAACGCTTGGCGGGATCGTGATAGTCGCGCGTGAACTGCGGGTCCTCGACACACTCGATGCGCTCACGCAGGGCGTCGATGCGCGGATCGGCCGCGACGTCGTCCTCGTAGTCGGCCGCGGTCAGGCGACCGAAGATGATCGGCACCGCGACCATGTACTGGATGCAGTGATCGCGGTCTGCCGGGTTGGCGAGCGGGCCCTTCTTGTCGATGATCCGGATGCACGCCTCGTGGGTGCGAATGGCGATCTTCTTGATGTCCTTTTCGGTCTTGCCGAGCTTCTTCATCTCGGCGTGGATGGTCATCGCCGCCTCGACGGCCGTCTGGGAATGGAACTCCGCCGGGAACGAGATCTTGAACAGCACGTTCTCCATCACATAGGAGCCATAGGGGCGCTGGAACTTGAATTCATTGCCCCTGAACGACACGTCGTAGAAGCCCCACGTCTTGGCCGATAGCACGGAGGGATACCCCATCTCGCCGGTACGCGCGATCAGCGCGAGGCGCACGCCGCGGCTGGTTGCGTCGCCGGCCGCCCAGCTCTTGCGCGAGCCCGTGTTGGGCGCGTGCCGATAGGTGCGCAGCGACTGGCCATCGACCCAGGCCAGCGACAGCGCGTTGATCGTCTCGTCCCGGGACAGGCCGAGCATCTGCGCCGCCACCGCGGTGGTCGCGACCTTCACCAGCACGACGTGATCGAGACCCACCTTGTTGAAGGAGTTCTCGAGCGCGATGCAGCCCTGGATCTCGTGCGCCTTGATCATCGCGGTCAGCACGTCGCGCACCGTGAGCGGGCGCTTGCCGGCGGCGACCGCCGTGCGACTCAGCCAGTCGGCCAGCGCGAGGATCCCGCCCAGGTTGTCGGATGGATGACCCCACTCGGCAGCGAGCCAGGTGTCATTGAAGTCGAGCCAGCGGATCATGGCGCCGATGTTGAAGGCGGCCTGGACCGGATCGAGCTGGAACTGGGTGCCGGGCACCTTGGCGCCGTTCGGCACGACCGTTCCGCGCACGACCGGCCCCAGCAGCTTGGTGCACGCCGGATACTCCAGCGCCTCGAAGCCGCATCCGAGGGTATCGAGCAGGCAGTAGCGTGCCGTGTCGTACGCCTCCTTGCTTTCGATCTTGTAGCTGCCGACGTAGTCGGCGATGTCGACCAGCACCTTGTCCGGCTGCGGACGTACGTTGCTGATATGGGCACCCATGCGTGGATCTCCTCTCGATCTATTTCGTGGCGGGCGCTTTCGCCTCACAGTGCAGCGGCTCGTCCAGCAGCCCGGCGAACTCGAGCAATGCCTCGTTACCCTTTTCGTGCCAGTTGACCTTGCCGTCGGCGCTCTCGGCGGCGATGCCGGAGGCTACCCGCTTGCGCGTGACCTCGACCCGGTTGCCGAGATAGGTCAGCCACGCGGGTTCGGCAATCTTCTTCGGGTGATAGTTGACAAGTACGGTGCGGCCGTTGGTGCAGTTCCATTCGCGCGTGATCGGCTTCGGTTGTGCCGGCCTGGTCTGCGCAAGGACGAGCCCGGGCACCAGCGCCGCCACGACGATCACCGCGCCAAGCGCCGGCCTCTGCGCGCGGCCGTGCTTCACTTGCGGCTTGCGAGCGGCACGAATTTCAGGTTCTCCGGCCCGATGTAGTTGGCGCTCGGGCGGATGATCTTGTTGTCGATGCGCTGCTCGATGACGTGCGCGCTCCACCCGCTGGTGCGCGAGATCACGAACAGCGGCGTGAACATTTCGGTCGGCACGCCCATCATGTGGTAGCTGGTGGCGCTGTACCAATCGAGGTTCGGGAACATCTTCTTCTCGCGCCACATCACGTCTTCGACGCGCGCCGAGATGTCGAACAGCTTCATGTTGCCGGCATCCTGCGAAAGCCGCCGCGCCACTTCCTTGATGATCTGGTTGCGCGGATCGGCGATCGTGTAGACCGGATGGCCGAACCCGATGATCACCTGCTTCTCGGCAATTCGCTTGACAATGTCACGCTCGGCGTCGTCCGGCGTGTCGTAGCGGCCGATGGTGTCGAACGCAAATTCGTTGGCGCCGCCGTGCTTCGGTCCCTTGAGTGCGCCGATCGCGCCGGTGATTGCCGAGTACATGTCGGAACCGGTGCCGGCGATGACCCGTGCGGTGAAGGTAGAGGCGTTGAACTCGTGCTCGGCGTACAGGATCAACGAGGTGTGCATCGCCCGCACCCAGAGCGGCGATGGCGCGCGGCCGTGCAGCAGGTGCAGGAAGTGGCCGCCGATCGAGTCGTCGTCCGTCTCGACGTCGATGCGACGACCCGAGTGCGAGAAGTGATACCAGTAGAGAAGCAGCGAGCCGAACGATGCCATCAGGCGGTCGGCTATGTCGCGCGCTTCGGCAAGCTTGTGCTCCGGACCCTCGGGAAGCGCGGCCCCGAGCGCCGAGCACGCCGTACGCAGCACGTCCATCGGATGCGTGCTGGCGGGGATGCACTCGAGGATGTCCTGCACGGCTGCAGGGATGCCACGCAAGGCGCGCAACTTGCGCTTGTACGCGGCAAGCTCGGCCGCGGTGGGCAGCCTGCCGTGCACGAGCAGGTGCGCGATCTCCTCGAATTCGCACTGTTCGGCGATGTCGAGGATGTCGAAACCTCGGTAGTGGAGGTCGTTGCCGGTGCGGCCGACGGTACACAGCGCAGTGTTGCCGGCGACGACGCCCGACAGGGCGACCGACTTCTTGGGCTTGGGCGCCACGGGCGTCTGGACATCAGACATGGATCGATCCTCTCCGATTCACTTCTTCCTGGCGAACAACGCGTCGAGCTTGCTCTCGAACGCGTGATAGCCGATCACCTCGTACAACTCCGCGCGCGTCTGCATCTGCGGCACCGCGTCGCGCTGCGTCCCTTTGCGGCGGATCGTGGTGTAGACGTCGAGCGCGGCCTTGTTCATCGCACGGAACGCCGACAGCGGGTAAAGCGCCATCGCGACGTCGGCGGAGCGCAGCTCCTCGAGCGTGTACAGCGGGGTGGCGCCGAACTCGGTGATGTTGGCCAGCAGGGGCACCTTGACCGCCGCGGCAAAGCGGCGATACGTCTCGAGATCGTTCGCGGCCTCGGCGAAGATTCCATCGGCGCCCGCGGCGACGCAGGCGAGCGCACGTTCGATCGCCCGATCGATGCCTTCCACCGCAATCGCATCGGTGCGGGCGATGATGAAGAAGTCCTCATCGGTGCGCGCATCTGCCGCCGCACGGACGCGATCGGCCATCTCTTCGGCCGACACGATCTCCTTGCCGGGTCGATGGCCGCAACGCTTGGCGCCCACCTGATCCTCGATGTGCAGGGCCCCGGCGCCGGCCTTGCACAGCGCCTTCACGGTGCGTGCGATGTTGAATGCGCTCGGGCCGAAGCCGGTGTCGACATCGACCAGCAGCGGCAGGTCGCACACGTCGGTGATGCGGCGCACGTCGGTGAGCACGTCGTCGAGCGTGTTCAGGCCCAGGTCGGGCAAACCGAGCGAGCCGGCCGCGACGCCGCCGCCCGAGACATAAATCGCGCGGTAGCCGACCCGCTGCGCCAGCAGGGCGTGGTTGGCATTGATCGTGCCGACGATCTGCAGCGGTCTTTCTTCTTTCAGGGCGGCCCGGAACAGGGCGCCCGGCGACATAGGTTTCATCGAGCCCTCGGCGGTGGTTTCAGTTCGAGAACGGTGGCGTCGGAATCGCACGAAGGCGAGCTCGTCTGGCGGCGGCGAAGCGCACCAGGGCTCCCGCAATCGCTCGCGACATTTTCATGCACCGTGCAACGCGCACCTCCCCCGCGAAGAGGGGGACGGGCCAAGGGTGGACGACATGACTACGGGAGGAGATGGCTTACGCCGTCGCGCTCTTCGAGCAACTCCTTCAGCGTGTGATCCATCTTCGAACGTGCGAAGTCGTTGATCTCGAGACCCTTGATCACCGTGTACTCACCTCCCGCGCAAGTCACCGGCACGCCGTAGATGATGTCCTGGGGTATCCCGTAGCTGCCGTCGGAGGCAACGCCCATGGTGACCCAGCGGCCGCCCGTGCCGAGCACCCAGTCGCGGACGTGATCGATGGCGGCGTTGGCGGCCGAGGCGGCGGAGGACAGGCCGCGCGCCTCGATGATCGCGGCGCCGCGCTTGCCCACCGTCGGGATGTAGGTGTCGCGATACCAGGCTTCATCCTTGACGACCGTGGGTGCGGGCTGTCCGTCGATGGTCGCGAAGCGGATGTCCGGGAACATGGTGGGCGAGTGGTTGCCCCACACGGTTAGCTTCTCGATCGCCGCGAGCGGCTTGCCCGCGCGCGCTGCCAGCTGCGTGAGCGCGCGGTTGTGATCGAGCCGCATCATCGAGGTGAAGTTGCGCTTCGGCAGGGAGGGCGCGGATTTCATCGCGATGTACGCATTGGTGTTGGCCGGGTTGCCCACCACCAGCACCTTGACGTTGCGGCTCGCGACCTTGTCGAGACCCTTGCCCTGCGCGGTGAAGATCTGCGCGTTCGCCGCGAGCAGGTCCTTGCGCTCCATGCCCGGGCCGCGCGGGCGCGCGCCGACGAGGAGGGCGACGGAGGTGTCCTTGAATGCGCTGAGCGGATCGCTGTGCGCCTCCATGCCGGCAAGCAGCGGAAAGGCGCAGTCGTCGAGTTCCATCATGACGCCCTTGAGGGCCTTCTGCGCCTTCTCGTCGGGAATCTCCAGCAGTTGCAGGAAGACCGGCTGGTCCTTGCCGAGCATCTCGCCGGAGGCGATGCGGAACAGCAGTGCATAACCGATCTGGCCGGCGGCGCCGGTGACGGCAACACGTACGGGCGACTTGCTCATGGAATTCTCCGGGTCAGTAACAAGCGAGGGGACCGTGAACGTCGTGCAGGCAGTGAGCAACGCGAATCAGCCTCGGCGCGGGATGACCATCGCTTTGCGCCGCACCAACCGAGCGGCAGTGTAATCCGCCGCGCACGAGGACCCGGTTGCCAGGATCGTTCCGCTTCGGTTCGGTACTGTAACTCTTATATAATATATAAGACAAGAATTTTGTGAGCATTTGCGGGCAACCAACGGACGAAAGTGCTCAAATGGCGGGCATGGTCGATACGGCTCACGGCGGCGCGACGGCCCGCGCGGTGGCGCGGCGGGAAGCGGTATTCACGCCCCTGTACAAGCAGATCAAGGGGTTGCTCCTGCAGGATCTCGATCGCGGGTCGTGGAAGCCGGGCGAACTGATCCCGAGCGAGATCGAGCTTGCCGCGCGCTTTCAAGTCAGCCAGGGCACCGTTCGCAAGGCGATCGACGAACTGGCCGCGGAGAACCTGCTGCTACGGCGACAGGGAAAGGGGACGTTCGTCGCGACCCATCACGAGCCGAAGGTCCAGTTCCGCTTCCTGCGCATCATGCCGGACGAAGGCGAGCCGGTCGCCGCGCAGAGCCGCTTCCTCGAATGCCGCCGCCAGCGCGCCACGGCGGACGTCGCGCGCTCGCTCGACCTCAAAGCGGGCGACGGCGTGGTCTACGTGCGGCGTCTTCTCTCGTTCAAGGGCGCGGCGATAATCGTCGATGACCTCTGGCTGCCGGGAGGCTTGTTCAAGGGCCTGACGGCCGAGCGTCTTGCCGAGTATCACGGGCCGCTCTACGGGCTCTTCGAGACCGAATTCGGTACGCGCATGATTCGCGCCGAGGAGCGGCTGCGCGCGTGTCGCGCGGAGCCGGAGATCGCCAAGCTGCTCAAGGTCGCGTCCGACGCGCCGATCCTGCTGGTCGAACGCGTTTCCTTCACCTACGGCGAGCGGCCGGTCGAACTGCGGCGCGGTTACTGCCTCACCGAACATCATCACTATCACAACACCCTGAGTTGAGCGTTCGAAGGACGCGCGTTTGTTCCGTCGCAGCAAATGCGCCAGAATAGAAGGCCCAGCCCGGGCCGCCGAAGCGAACGATAAAGAACGATGGCAAACGAGACCGCCTCTGCCCGCGTGCGTCCGCAGTTCCGCAACCTCGGCCTGGCGCAAATCAGGACCTACCGCCTGCCCCCGGCCGGGATCGTGTCGATCCTGCATCGCGTGAGCGGCGTGTTGCTGTTCCTCGCACTGCCGCTCCTGCTCTGGCTGTTCGAACTAAGCCTGAAGACCGAATCGACCTACGAACGGCTGCGCACGACGGCGGGCAACGTTGTGGTCAAGCTCATGTTGCTCGCGTTGATCTGGGCGATCCTGCACCACTTCGTGGCCGGCATCCGCTACCTCGTGCTCGACCTGCACATCGGTATCGCCAAGGAGCCGGCGCGCAAGAGCGCGCTGCTCGTGCTCGCGGTCAGCCTGCCGCTCGCACTGCTGGTTGGCCTGCGGATGTTCGGGGTTCTCTAGATGGCGATCGGAGCCAAACGCCTCGTCGTCGGCGCGCACTACGGGTTGCGCGACTGGCTGGCGCAGCGCCTGACGGCCGTGATCCTCGCCGCGTATGCGCTGTTCTTCGCCGTCTACGTCGCGATCGTTCTGTCGACCAAGGGCGCGCTCGGTTACGACGAGTGGGCCGGGATGTTCGTGCCGGTCTGGAGCAAGGTGCTGACGCTGATCGCGATCTTCGCGCTGCTCTACCACGCGTGGATCGGCATGCGCGATGTCTGGATGGACTACGTCCGGCCGACCGGAATCCGGCTCGGCCTTTCGCTGTTGACAATCCTGTGGCTGGTCTTCTGCGCCGTCTGGTCGGCGCAGATCCTCTGGAGCGTGTAATCGATGGGGCTGCCGCGCCGGCGTTTTGATGCCGTCATCGTGGGCGCCGGCGGTGCCGGCATGCGTTGCTCGTTGCAGCTGGCGCAGGCGGGATTGAGTGTCGCCGTGCTGAGCAAGGTCTTCCCGACGCGCTCGCACACCGTCGCCGCGCAGGGCGGCATCGGCGCATCCCTCGGCAACATGACCGAGGACCAGTGGCTGTGGCACATGTTCGACACCGTCAAGGGCTCGGACTACCTCGGTGACCAGGATGCGATCGAATTCATGTGCCGCGAGGCGCCGAAGGTGGTGTACGAACTCGAACACTTCGGCATGCCGTTCGACCGCAACCCCGACGGCACCATCTATCAGCGCCCGTTCGGTGGCCATTCGGCGAACTTCGGCGAAAAGCCGGTGCCGCGCGCATGCGCAGCCGCGGATCGCACCGGGCACGCGCTGCTGCATACCCTGTATCAGCGCAACGTCGCGGTGCGTACGCAGTTCTTCGTCGAGTGGATAGCGCTCGACCTCGTTATGGACGCTGACGGCGATTGTGTCGGCGTGGTCGCTCTCGAGATGGAGACCGGCCAGCTGATGGTCCTCGAGGGCAAGGTGACGGTGCTCGCAACCGGTGGCGCGGGCCGGATCTTCGCCGCCTCGACCAACGCTTATATCAACACTGGCGATGGGCTCGGACTGGCGGCGCGCGCGGGCATTCCGCTCGAGGACATGGAGTTCTGGCAATTCCATCCGACCGGCGTGGCCGGGGCGGGCGTGCTGATCACCGAGGGCGTGCGCGGCGAGGGCGGCATCCTGCTCAACTGCAACGGCGAACGCTTCATGGAGCGCTATGCGCCGACGCTGAAGGACCTGGCGCCGCGCGATTTCGTGTCGCGCTCGATGGACCAGGAGATCAAGGACGGGCGCGGCTGCGGCCCGGACAAGGACCACGTGCTGCTCAAGCTCGATCATCTCGGCGCCGAGACGATCATGAAGCGGTTGCCGTCGATCCGCGAGATCGCGATCAAGTTCGCCAACGTCGACCCGATCAAGGAGCCGATACCTGTCGTGCCGACCATCCACTACCAGATGGGCGGCGTGCCGGCGAACTATCACGGCCAGGTCGTGGCGCCGAAGGACGGCAATCCGAACGCGGTCGTGCGCGGCCTGTACGCCATCGGCGAATGCTCGTGCGTCAGCGTGCATGGCGCAAACCGGCTCGGCACCAATTCGCTGCTCGACCTTGTCGTGTTCGGTCGCGCTGCCGGCAATCACGTGATCGCTGCGCTGCGGGCGGAACCGAAGGACAACAAACCGCTGCCCAAGGATGCGGGCGAGGTGACCGCCGGGCGGCTGGCCGCGCTCGATGCGCGCAAGAGCGGCGAGCACGTGCAGGACGTCGCCAACGACATCCGCAAGACGGTGCAGGCGCACTGCGGCGTCTTCCGCACCGGCGCGCTGCTGGAGGAGGGCGTGCGCAGGACGATGGAACTCGAGGCGCGCGGCCGCAACGTCGCCTTCGCCGACAAATCGAAGGTGTTCAACACGGCGCGCATCGAGGCGCTCGAACTGGAGAACCTGATCGAGACCGCCAAGGCGACCGTCGTTTCGGCCGCGGCCCGCAAGGAAAGCCGTGGCGCGCATTCGCGCGACGACTACCCGGAACGCGACGATGTCAACTGGATGAAACACACGCTGTGGTATTCGGCCGGCAATCGCCTGGCGTACAAGCCGGTCGTCACCCAGCCGCTCACGGTAGAGACCTTCCACCCGAAGAAGCGGACGTTCTGAAGGGACGACGATGACTGCCGAGAGCAGTACGGAAAAGGATGCCGTGCGCGCCGCCGCTGCGGGCGCCCGGAGCGTACGGTTCGAGATCTATCGCTACGACCCCGACAAGGACGCCAGGCCGTACATGCAGAAGCTCGAAGCGCGCCTGGCGCCGCACGACAAGATGCTGCTCGATGCGCTGATGCGCATCAAGAGCGACTTCGACGACAGCGTTTCGTTCCGCCGCTCGTGCCGCGAAGGCGTCTGCGGTTCGGATGCGATGAACATCAACGGCAAGAACGGCCTTGCCTGCATCACCAACCTGCGCGACCTGAAGGAACCGATTGTCCTCAAGCCCTTGCCCGGGTTGCCGGTGATCCGCGACCTGATCGTGGACATGACGCTGTTCTTCAAGCAATACCATTCGATCAAGCCCTACCTGGTGAACGAGAGCACGCCGCCGGAGAAGGAGCGGCTGCAGTCGCCGCAGGAGCGCGAGGAGCTCGACGGCGTCTACGAGTGCATCCTGTGCGCGTGCTGTTCGACGGCCTGCCCGAGTTTCTGGTGGAACCCGGACAAGTTCGTCGGGCCCGCGGGTTTGCTGCAGGCGTACCGCTTCATCGCTGACAGCCGCGATCAGGCGACCAACGAGCGGCTCGACAACCTGATGGATCCGTACCGGTTGTTCCGCTGCCATACGATCCTGAACTGCGTCGACGTGTGCCCGAAGGGGCTGAACCCGACGCTGGCGATCGGCAAGATCAAGGAACTCATGGTGCGGCGGGCGGTGTGATGCGGCGAGGCCGGCACGCGCGTTGCTTGGGGAACTCCCGGCGGTGTACGGAACGGACGCGCGGCGCGGCGGTCGGAGCCTTCGAATGAGCACGAGTCTGGGCGAAACGGAACGGCGGCGCCTTTTCTGGCGCGCGCGCCGGGGGTTGCTGGAGAACGATCTCATCCTCGAGCGGTTCCTGCGCCAGGAGGGGGATACTCTCGATCGACGCGCGGCGGCCGCGCTCGAGCACCTGCTGGACCTCGGCGACGACGAGCTGCTCGACCTCCTGCTCGGACGCGCGGAGCCACGCGCGCCGCTGGACACGGAAGACGTGAGGACGCTGCTGGCGCGCCTGCGCCGCGTCACGGCCCGGCAGGCAAATTGACGGAGACACGCGAATGGCCCTGACCCCCTCGAAGGAGAAAGCGACACTCACCTTCAGCGACGGCACGCCGCCGCTCGAATTGCCGATCTACAAGGGCTCGATCGGCCCGGATGTGCTCGACATCCGGGCGCTGTACAACAAGACGGGCAAGTTCACCTACGACCCCGGGTTCCTGTCCACCGCTTCCTGCAATTCGTCGATCACCTTCATCGACGGCGACAAGGGCGAGCTGCTGTATCGCGGCTACCCGATCGAGCAGCTCGCGATCAAGTGCGACTTCCTCGAGGTCTGCTATCTGATCCTGAACGGCGAGCTGCCGAACGCCGAGCAGCGGGCGGACTTCGTCTACCGCGTCACCAATCACACGATGGTGCACGAGCAGATGCAGTTCTTCATGCGCGGTTTCCGCCGTGACGCGCACCCGATGTCCGTGCTGACCGGACTGGTGAGCGCGATGTCGTCGTTCTATCCCGACTCGATCAACCTGTGGGACGAGCAGCAGCGCCGCATCTCCGCGATCCGGCTGATCGCCAAGATGCCGACGCTGGTCGCGATGTCGTACAAGTACACGGTCGGGCAGCCGTACACGTACCCGCGCAACGAGCTCTCCTACACCGCGAACTTCATGCGCATGATGTTCGCCACGCCGTGCGAGGAATACCGCATCAACGACGTGCTGGTGCGCGCGCTCGACCGCATCTTCATCCTGCATGCCGATCACGAACAGAACGCATCCACCTCGACGGTGCGCCTGTGCGCTTCGAGCGGGACCAATCCGTTCGCCGCGATCGCGGCCGGCGTGGCCTGCCTGTGGGGCCCGGCGCACGGCGGCGCCAACGAGGCGGCGCTCAGCATGCTGTACGAGATCCAGGCCAGCGGCGGCGTGCAGAAGATCGGCGAATTCATCGCCAAGGTGAAGGACAAGAATTCGTCGGTGCGGCTGATGGGCTTCGGCCACCGCGTCTACAAGAACTACGATCCGCGCGCCAAGCTGATGCGCGAGACGTGCTACGAGGTATTGGGCGAACTCGGCTTGAAGGACGACCCGCTGTTCAAGCTGGCAATGGCGCTCGAGAAGATCGCGCTCGAGGACGACTACTTCGTCTCGCGCAAGCTGTATCCGAACGTCGATTTCTATTCCGGCATCGTGCAGAAGGCGATCGGTATCCCGGTGTCGCTGTTCACGGCGATCTTCGCGCTCGCGCGCACGGTCGGCTGGATCGCCCAGCTGAACGAAATGATCGCGGACCCGGAATACAAGATCGGACGGCCGCGCCAGCTTTTCACCGGCGCCGGCCGGCGCGACGTCACGCCGATCGGGCAGCGCTGAGGGGGCGCAGCGCCTCAGCGCAGCGATGCGTTGAGGCGGTCGAGCACCGCGGCGCCGGGGCACAGTTCGGCCCGGCCCAGCTGGTTGAGCGGCTTCTCGACCGTGTTCAGGTGGGCATGCAGGTCGTCGGCCTGCGGATCGATGAACAGCAGCCCGGTCACGATCTCGCCCCGCGCCTGGTGCGCCTGGATGTGATTCATCGCCGCCAGGCGGTCGCCCGGATCGTACCCATCGTGCAGCTTGCGCAGGCGCAGGCGCGACCCGTCGTGCTGCGTGATCTCGATCACCGAGCCGGGACGGTAGTCGGCTGAAAGCGGTGCACGGCGCGGCATGAAGTCGAGCCGGTTGACCGCGTCGTTGTGCTCGCGCACGTAGTCGTAGCTCTTGGTGCTGCCGGCGTGGTTGTTGAACGCCACGCACGGGCTGATGACGTCGAGGAAAGCGGTGCCGCGGTGCGCGAGTGCGCCCTTGATGAGCGGCACCAGCTGTTCCTTGTCGCCCGAGAAGCTGCGTGCGACATACGTCGCGCCGAGCTGCAGCGCCAGCGAGACCATGTCGATCGAGGCGTCCGTGTTGACGGCGCCACGCTTGGACTTCGACCCGGCGTCCGCGGTGGCGGAGAACTGGCCCTTGGTGAGGCCGTACACGCCGTTGTTCTCGACGATGTACGTCATGTTGACGCCTCGGCGCATCGCGTGCGCAAACTGCCCCAGGCCGATCGATGCCGAGTCCCCGTCGCCGGAGACGCCGAGGTAGATAAGATCGCGGTTCGCCAGATTGGCGCCGGTCAGCACCGAAGGCATGCGGCCGTGCACCGAATTGAAGCCGTGCGAGTTGCCGAGGAAGTAGTCGGGGGTCTTCGACGAGCACCCGATGCCGGAGAGCTTGGCAACGCGGTGCGGCTCGATGTCGAGTTCCCAGCAGGCCTGGATCACGGCGGCCGAGATCGAGTCGTGACCGCAGCCGGCACACAGCGTCGAGATCTTGCCTTCGTAGTCGCGCCGCGTGTAGCCGAGCCGGTTCTTCGGCAGCGTCGGATGGTGCAGCCTGGGTTTGGCGAGGTACGTCATGGTTCGGGCCCCTGTGCGCGCTCAGGCGGCCTTGCCGGGCTTGAGCGGAAGCACGTTGAGCTGGCGCGCCTGTTCGGCGATCGACGCCGTGATGAAGCGGGCGGTGATGGGCGTGCCGTCGTAGTGCAGGATCGGCACCAGGCGGGCCGGATCGAGTTCGAGTTCGTTGACGAGCAGGGTGCGCAACTGCGCATCGCGGTTCTGCTCGACCACGAAGACGGCCTCGTGGCCAAGGATGAACTCCTCGACCGCCGCGTCGAACGGGAAGGCACGGATGCGCAGTGCATCGACGTGCGTGCCGAGCTGCTCCAGGCCCTCGAGCGCCTCGGCCATCGCGGGGGCGGTCGAACCGAAGTAGATGACCCCGCAACGCGTCTTGTGCGAACTCCTGCGCGGCACCGACGCCGGCACGAGTGCCTTGGCGGTCTCGAATTTCTTCAGCAGCCGCTGCACGTTGTAGACGTAGTCGGGGCCGGCTTCCGAATAACGGGCGTACGCGTCCTTGGTCGTGCCGCGCGTGAAGTAGGCGCCACGCGCCGGATGCGAGCCCGGATAGGTGCGGTAGGCGATGCCATCGCCGTCGACGTCGAGATAGCGGCCGAAGTCCTTGCCGGCGTCCAGTTCCTCCGCGGTCATCACCTTGCCGCGATCGTACTGGCGGCTGTCGTCCCACTTCAGCGGCGCGGTCAGCCGCTGGTTCATGCCGATATCGAGGTCGGTCATGAGGAACACCGGCGTCTGCAGGCGGTCGGCGAGGTCGAGTGCCGCGGCGGCGAACTCGAAGCACTCGTTGGGATCCTCGGGGAACAGCAGCACGTGTTTCGTGTCGCCGTGCGAGGCGTATGCGCACGCGAGCAGATCGGCCTGCTGGGTCCGGGTCGGCATGCCGGTCGAGGGGCCGCCGCGCTGGACGTTGATGATCGTTGCCGGAATCTCGGCGAAATAGGCGAGCCCGATGAATTCGGTCATCAGCGAGATGCCGGGACCGGACGTCGCGGTGAAAGCGCGGGCACCGTTCCAGTTGGCGCCGATCACGATGCCGATCGATGCCAGTTCGTCCTCGGCCTGGACGATGGCGAACTTGTTCTTGCCGGTCTCGGAGTCCACGCGCAGGCGCGCGCAGTATCTCTGGAAGGCTTCGGCCAGCGAGGACGAGGGCGTGATCGGATACCACGCACACACGGTCGCGCCGCCATATACGCAACCGAGGGCGGTCGCGGCGTTACCTTCGATGAAGATACGATCGCCCACCTTGTCGCGCCGCTCGATGCGCAATGCGGCGGCTTCGTCGAGGTTCTCGCGCCCGTAGTGCAGCCCGCTCATGAAGGCGTCGAGGTTCGGCCGGATCAGCTTGTCCTTGCCCTTGTACTGCTCGCCGAGCAACTGCGCGATCACGTCGGGCTCGATGCCGAGCATCGCCGCCAGCGCGCCCACATACATGATGTTCTTCAGCAGCTGGCGCTCGCGCGGATCGGCGAACTTGGCGGCCGCAATCTCGGTGAGCGGCATGCCGATGGCATTGATGTCGGGACGGAACTTCGATGGCGGCAGTGGCTTGGTGCTGTCGTAGAGCAGGTAGCCGCCCGGTTCGATCTCGCGCAGGTCCTGGTCCCAGGTCTGCGGATTCATCGCCACCATCATGTCGACGCCGCCACGCCGGCCAAGCCAGCCGCGCTCGCTCACGCGCACTTCGTACCAGGTCGGCAAACCCTGGATGTTGGACGGGAAGATATTGCGCGGCGAGACCGGAACACCCATGCGCAGGCAGCTGCGCGCGAACAGCTCGTTTGCCGATGCGGAGCCCGAGCCATTGACGTTGGCGAACTTGACGACGAAGTCGTTGACGGCGCGGATGCGTGCGGGTTTTGCCATCATGCCGCCCTGCGAATGAAGGGCTGCGCGCCCACCAGGGTGAGATCGAGCAGGAACTTCTGCATGTCCCAGGCGCCGGTCGGGCACCGCTCGGCACAGAGCCCGCAGTGCAGGCACACGTCCTCGTCCTTGACCATCACGCGACCGGTCTTGAGCGTCTCGGACACGTACAGCGGTTGATTCTTGTTGAGGGCGGGCGCCCGCAGGCGCGGCCGCAGCTCATTCTCGGGCCCGTTCGCGGTGAAGTTGATGCAGTCGGTCGGGCAGATGTCGGTGCACGCGTCGCATTCGATGCAGGCCTTGGCGGTGAAGACCGTCTGCACGTCGCAATTCAGGCAACGCTGGGCCTCCCTGAACGCCGTCTTGGCGTCGAACCCCAGCTCGACTTCGACCTTGATGTTGCGCAGGGATTGATTGACGTCGCGCCACGGCACCTTGTAACGCGTGTCGGGTTCGACGGCGTTGTCGTAGCTCCACTCGTGGATGCCCATCTTCTGCGACACCAGGGTCACGCCCGGGGCGGGCCGATCGCGCACGTTGCCGCCGCCGAGAACACGGTCGATCGAGATGGCCGCGTCATGGCCCTGCGCCACCGCCCAGATGATGTTCTTGGGGCCGAGGGCGGCATCGCCGCCGAAGAACACCTTCGGCAGGCTCGATTGCAGCGTGACGGAATCGAGCTTCGGCAGTCCGTTGCGCTCGAACTCGATGCCGCAGTCGCGCTCGATCCACGGGAACGCGTTCTCCTGGCCGACCGCGATCAGCACCTCGTCGCACTCGAAGTCCTGGTCCGGTTCGCCCGTGGGCACGAGTTCGCGCCGGCCCTGCGCGTCGCGCACCGCGTTCACCTTCTCGAAGCGCATCCCGGTCAGCGTGCCGGCCTGGTGGAGGAAGCACTTCGGCACGAGGTAGTTGAGGATCGGAATCCCCTCGTGCTGCGCGTCCTCCTTTTCCCACGGCGAGGCTTTCATTTCCTCGAACCCGGAGCGGACGATCACCTTGACATCGGTTCCGCCGAGGCGCTTGGCGGTCCGGCAGCAATCCATCGCGGTGTTGCCGCCGCCGAGCACGATCACGCGTGGCGCGATCGAGTTCACGTGGCCGAAGGAGACCGATGAGAGCCAGTCGATGCCGATGTGGATTTTCGCCGCCGCCTCGCGCCGGCCGGGAATCTCGAGGTCGCGCCCGCGCGGGGCGCCGGAGCCGACGAAGAGCGCATCGAAGCGGCCGAATCCGCCGTCGAGCAGATTGCGCATGGAATCGATGCGCACGCCCCCGCGCATCTCGACGCCAAGGTCGAGCACGTAACCCGTTTCCTCGTCGATCACTTCCTCCGGGAGGCGGAAACGCGGAATCTGCGAACGAATCATTCCGCCCGCCTTCGGGTCCTGGTCGAAGACTGTGACGTGATAGCCGAGCGGCGCGAGATCGCGCGCGACCGTCAGCGAGGCCGGGCCGGCACCGACGCAGGCAACGCGCTTGTCATTCTTGCGCAGCGCCGGCTTCGGCATACGCGCGCGCACGTTATCCTTGAGGTCGGCGGCCACGCGCTTGAGGCGACAGATTGCAACCGGCTCCGGACGTTCGGCCTGGCGCTCTTCGACGCGCCCGCGCCGGCACGCCGGCTCGCACGGACGATCGCACGTGCGGCCGAGAATCCCCGGAAAGACGTTGGACTTCCAGTTGACGAGGTAGGCGTCCGAGTAACGACCCGCGGCGATCAATCGGATGTATTCGGGAACGGGGGTGTGGGCGGGACATGCCCACTGGCAATCGACGACGCGATGAAAGTAGTCGGGACGCCGTATGTCGGTGGCCTCCAAGACCGGTCTCCTGGATGCGCCGCGGCTCCGCGCACGACCGGATAGGGAAGGTGCTGGGCGACGGCGGCGAGTCTTTATTAAATTCAGTTTACGCCGGCCGGCAGGCCAATACTTGTGACGGCGCAAGTGTTGCCTTCATCGCACGGGCGCAAAGACAAGCATCACGGTCGACGCCCACTGCCTGCGATCGTCGTGACGCACGAGACGAGCGGGCCGGTGCTATCCTGCCGTCCCTTCGCGATTGCCCGCGAAGTGGTGGGAATTCGTTAGCAATCCGCAAGCCCGGCGGAGCCGGTAGCGGACGGAGGGTTCAGTCGAAGCCCCCGGCACTTCGAGCGCGAATCGCGCAGAAAGGTGAAGCGGCCATGATGCGACAGTTCCAGGTCAATTCGTACCTGTTCGGTGGTAACGCGCCCTACGTCGAGGACCTGTACGAGCGCTACCTCGACAATCCCGGCTCGGTGCCCGACAAGTGGCGGGCCTACTTCGACCAGATGCAGCTGGTTCCGGCCGCCGACGGTTCGAGCAGCTCGCCGGACGTCGCACACGCCCCGATCGTCGAATCGTTCGCGCAACGCGCCAAGGCGGGCACCCTGCGCCCGGCGGTCGCGCCGACCGACCTTTCGGTCGCACGCAAGCAGGTCCACGTCCAGTCGATCATCGCGGCCTATCGGTTTCTCGGCGCGCGCTGGGCCGATCTCGATCCGCTGAAGCGCCAGGAGCGCCCGTCGATCCCCGAGCTCGAGCCGGCTTTCTACGACCTGACCGAAGCGGACATGGACATCCAGTTCTCGGCGTCCAACACGTACTTCGGCCAGGAGCAGATGACGTTGCGCGAGATCGTCACCGCCCTGCGCCAGACGTACTGCGGCACGATCGGCGCGGAGTTCATGTACATCTCGGATCCGGCGCAGAAGCGCTGGTGGCAGCAGAAGCTCGAGTCGATCCGCACCACCCCGAGCTTCGACGCCGAGAAGAAGCGGCACATCCTCGACCGCCTGACTGCCGCCGAAGGCCTCGAGCGCTACCTGCACACGAAGTTCGTTGGCCAGAAGCGCTTCTCGCTCGAGGGGGGCGAGAGCTTCATTCCCGCGATGGACGAACTGATCCAGCGCGCGGGAGGCGGCGGCGTGGAGGAGATCGTCATCGGCATGGCGCATCGCGGCCGCCTGAACGTGCTCGTCAACATCCTCGGCAAGATGCCGAAGGAGCTGTTTGCAGAGTTTGAAGGCAAGCCGCCCGCCGATCTGCCCGCCGGCGACGTCAAGTACCACAACGGGTTCTCGAGCGACGTGTCGACGCCGGGCGGCCCGGTGCACCTGTCGCTTGCGTTCAATCCGTCGCATCTCGAAATCGTCGACCCGGTGGTGGAGGGCTCGGTGCGCGCGCGCCAGGAGCGCCGCGGCGACCGCGACGGCGACAAGGTGCTGCCGATCCTCGTCCATGGTGATGCGGCTTTCGCCGGGCAGGGCGTGATCATGGAGACGCTCAACCTGGCCCAGACCCGCGGCTACGGCACCGGCGGCACGGTCCACATCATCATCAACAACCAGATCGGTTTCACCACGTCCGACCCGCGCGATACGCGCTCGACGCTCTACTGCACCGACGTGGTCAAGATGATCGAAGCGCCGGTCGTGCACGTGAACGGCGACGATCCCGAGGCCGTGGTGCTGGCCGCCGAGCTCGCGCTCGAGTTCCGCAACGAGTTCAACCAGGATGTCGTGATCGACATCGTCTGCTTCCGCCGCCTCGGGCACAACGAGCAGGACACACCGGCGGTCACGCAACCGCTGATGTACAAGAAGATCGCCCAGCATCCGGGCACGCGCAAGCTCTACGCGGACAAGCTGGTCACGCAGCGCACGCTGAGCGCGGAAGAGCCTGACCAGATGGTCAAGCATCTGCGCACGGCGATGGACGAAGGGCGCAGCACGGTCGACCCGGTGCTTACCAACTACAAGAGCAAGTACGCGGTCGACTGGGCGCCATTCCTGAACCGGCGCTGGACCGATCATGCCGACACCGCGGTGCCGCTGGCCGAACTCAAGCGGCTCGCAGAGCGCATCACCACCGTCCCGGCGGGATTCAAGGTCCACCCGCTGGTCGAGAAGGTCATCGCCGACCGGCGCGCGATGGGCGAAGGAAAGATGCCGCTCGACTGGGGTATGGGCGAGCACCTGGCCTTCGCGTCACTGGTTGCAAGTGGCTACCCGGTACGCATCACCGGCCAGGATTCGGGGCGCGGCACCTTCAGCCACCGTCATTCCGTCCTGCACGACCAGCAGCGCGAGCGCTGGGACGAGGGCACCTACGTGCCGCTGCAGAACGTTTCCGAAAAACAGGCGCCGTTCACCGTCATCGACTCGGTGCTGTCGGAAGAGGCGGTGCTGGCGTTCGAGTATGGCTTCTCGACCGCGGAACCGAATGCGCTGGTCATCTGGGAGGGGCAGTTCGGCGACTTCGCCAACGGCGCGCAGGTGGTGATCGACCAGTTCATCTCCTCGGGCGAAGTGAAATGGGGGCGCCAGTCGGGGCTCGTGCTGATGCTCCCGCACGGGTACGAAGGGCAGGGTCCAGAGCATTCGTCGGCGCGCCTGGAGCGGTTCCTGCAGCTCGCGGCGGACAACAACATGCAGGTGACGCAGCCGACCACGGCGGCGCAAATCTTTCATCTTCTGCGCCGGCAGATGATCCGGCCGTTCCGCAAGCCGCTCGTCATCATGACGCCGAAGTCGCTGCTGCGGAACAAGGAAGCGGCCTCGCCGCTGTCGCAGCTCGCGCGCGGCGAATTCGAGACCATCATCGCCGAAACGGCGCAGCTCGATCCGAAGAAGGTCAAGCGCCTGATCGTCTGCTCGGGCAAGGTCTACTACGACCTCGTCAACGCGCGCGAGGAGCGCGGCGAAGAGGGGGTCGCGATCGTCCGCATCGAGCAGCTGTATCCGTTCCCGCACAAGACGCTGGCGGGCGAGCTGAAGAAGTATCCGCATCTCGCTGAAATCATGTGGTGCCAGGACGAACCGCAGAACCAGGGCGCCTGGTTCTACGTCCAGCATCACCTGCTGGAGAACATGGCCGAGGGCCAGAAGCTCGGTTACACGGGCCGGCCGGCGTCCGCCTCACCCGCGGTCGGCTACTACGCGAAGCACAACGACCAGCAGAAGGCCCTGATCGACGCGGCGTTTGCCAAGCTCAAGGGTCTGGTGCTCAACAAGTAACAAGGGGCGGCCGGCGCGCGGCGCCGCGCCCGCCGCGGCTTGATTCGCACTCGCTGCAGAAAGATCGCTGTCATGCCGATCGTCGAAGTCAAGGTCCCGCAACTGTCGGAGTCCGTCGCCGAAGCGACGCTGCTGCAATGGAAGAAGCAGCCCGGCCAGCCGGTCGCGCTCGACGAGGTGCTGGTCGAGATCGAGACCGACAAGGTCGTGCTCGAAGTGCCGGCACCCGCACAGGGCGTGCTCGCGCAGATCGTCAAGGCCGATGGCAGCACGGTCGGTTCGGGCGACACCATCGCGACCATTGACACCGAAGCCAAGGAATCCGTCACGACGCCGCCGGCGCCTGCGAGCGCGCCGGCTCCGGCCCGACCCGCCGCCGGGCCGGCCGCGGCCGCAGCCGGTCCGGCAGCGATGCCCGCCGCCGCAAAGCTGATGGCCGAGGTCGGCTTGAATCCCGCCCAGGTGGCGGGCACCGGCCGCGACGGCCGCATCACCAAGGGCGATGTGCTCGCCGCGCAGCAGGCGCCCGCCAAGGCGCCGCCACCGAGCCTGCCCGCAGCGGCTCCTTTCGCGGCGCGGCCTGCATTGCCCGAAGTGCGGGCGCCGATCGATCTGTCGATGCTGGCAGGCCGGCCCGAGCAACGCGTGCCGATGTCGCGGTTGCGCCAACGCGTCGCCGAGCGTCTCGTGCAGTCGCAATCGACCGCCGCGATCCTCACGACCTTCAACGAAGTCAACATGCAGCCGGTCATGGACCTGCGCAACAAGTACAAGGACCGGTTCGAGAAGGAGCACGGCGTCAAGCTCGGCTTCATGTCGTTCTTCGTCAAGGCGGCCGTGGCCGCGCTGAAGAAGTATCCGGTGGTGAATGCGTCGGTCGACGGCAACGACATCGTCTATCACGGTTTCTTCGATATCGGCATCGCCGTCGGTTCGCCGCGCGGGCTCGTGGTGCCGATCCTGCGCGATGCCGACCAGCTCACCTTCGCCGACATCGAGAAGAAGATCGCCGATTTCGGCAAGCGCGCGGCGGACGGCAAGCTCGGTCTCGAGGAATTGACCGGCGGCACCTTTTCGATCTCCAACGGCGGCGTGTTCGGGTCGATGCTGTCGACGCCGATCATCAATCCGCCGCAATCGGCGATCCTCGGCGTGCACGCCACCAAGGACCGCGCCGTCGTCGAGAACGGCCAGATCGTCGCGCGGCCGATGAACTACCTCGCGCTCTCCTACGACCATCGCATCATCGACGGCCGCGAGGCGGTGCTGTCCCTGGTGGCCATGAAAGAAGCGCTCGAAGACCCGGCACGCCTGCTGCTCGAGCTCTGAGCCGCAGCCCGCTTGAGGAGAGGATGGATCGATGAGCGCCGCCGACGAGCTCGCCAAGCTGCACGAGCTTCTGAACAAGGGAGCGCTGTCGCAGGCCGAGTTCGAGCAGGCGAAGGCACGCGTTCTGGCAGGCGGTGTCGCCGGCGCCGGTGCCGCGGTCAACCGCCTGCGGCTCTCGGACGACGACCGTTGGATCGCCGGCGTATGCGGCGGCATCGGGGCCCTGACCAACGTCGATGCGTGGGTCTGGCGGCTCGTGTTCCTGCTCGGACTGTTCCTCGGCGGGTTCACGGCGCTGCTGTACCTGCTGCTCTGGATCCTGGTGCCGCGCCAGGGGCGGTGACCAACGCGGCACGGGAATCGAAGGAGCGGCATGGCCAAGAATTTCGACGTGATCGTCATCGGGGCGGGACCCGGCGGATACATCGCGGCCATCCGCGCCGCGCAGCTTGGGCTCTCGGTCGCGTGCATCGACCAGTGGAAGAACGCCAAGGGCGGGCCGGCACCCGGCGGCACCTGCACCAACATCGGCTGCATTCCATCGAAGGCGCTGCTGCAATCCTCCGAAAACTACGAGCACGCACGCCATCACTTCGCCGCGCACGGCATCCAGATCGGCTCCCTGACGCTGGATCTGGCGCGCCTGCTGGCGCGCAAGGACACGGTGGTCAAGCAGAACAACGACGGGATCCTGTACCTCTTCCGGAAGAACAAGGTCGCGTTCTTCCACGGCACGGGGTCGTTCGTCGGGCATGGCGGTGCGGGCATCGAAGTCCGGGTCACCGATGCCGCGGGGGCGGCCGAGTCACTGGTCGGTCGCCACGTCATCGTGGCGACGGGATCCGATCCGCGCGCGTTGCCGGGCGTTGCGTTCGACGAACAGCGGGTGCTTTCGAACGACGGCGCCCTCTCGATCGCCGAGGTCCCGCCGCGGCTCGGCGTGATCGGCGCCGGCGTGATCGGACTGGAGATGGGCAGCGTCTGGCGCCGCCTCGGGTCGGAGGTCACGGTTCTCGAAGCGTTGCCTGCCTTTCTTGGCGCCGTCGACACGGACGTTGCCAAGGAGGCGGGCAAGGCCTTCGCCAAGCAGGGACTGAAGATCCACCTCGGCGCGAAGATCGACAGCGTGGCCGGGGGCGCTGCCGGCGTGACCGTCAAGTGGACCGACGCCGGCGGCGGCGCGCAGGTACTCGAGTGCGACCGGTTGATCGTGTCGATCGGGCGCGTGCCGAATACGCGCGGGCTGAACGGGGCCGCGGTGGGGCTGGCGGTCGACGAACGGGGCTTTGTCGCCGTCGACGAACTGTGCCGGACCAACGTTGCGAACGTGTGGGCGATCGGCGACGTCGTGCGCGGGCCGATGCTTGCGCACAAGGCGGAAGAAGAGGGCGTCGCGGTGGCCGAGCGCATCGTCGGCCAGCATGGACACGTCGACTTCAACACCATCCCCTGGGTGATCTACACCGCGCCCGAAATCGCGTGGGTGGGCCAGACTGAGCAGCAGCTCAAGGAAGCCGGCCGGGCCTACAAGGCGGGAACGTTCCCCTTCTCGGCGAACGGACGCGCACGTGCGCTCGGAGATACCACGGGCTTCGTGAAGATCGTCGCCGACGCCGCGACCGACCAGATTCTCGGCGTGCACATCATCGGCCCGCTCGCCTCGGAACTGATCTCCGAGGCGGTGGTGGCGATGGAGTTCCGCGCCGCCGCCGAGGACATCGCGCGCATCTGCCATGCGCACCCATCGCTCTCCGAGGCGACGAAGGAAGCGGCGCTGGCGGTCGAAAAGCGCACCCTGAACCTCTAGGTCGCGTGGTCGATCGCGGCGTCCGGTGCCGGGCGGTTCCAGGATCGGCCCGATGACCTTTGCCTCGCACCTCGAAACGGTCCTTGCCGCGCGCGGGTTTCACCTCGACCCCGCACAGCTGGCGGCGGCCGACCGCCTGGCCGATCTCGACGCGCGCTGGCGCGACTACAAGGCACAACGATCGAACGCCGTGACGCGCCTGCTGCGCCGGCCGCCGATACCGCGCGGCATCTACCTGTGGGGTGGCGTCGGCACGGGCAAGAGTTTCCTCATGGACAGCTTCTTTGCCGCCGCCCCGCTGATCCGCAAGGCGCGGCTGCACTTCCACGAGTTCATGCGCGGCGTGCACCGCGAGCTCGAGGAGGTGAAGGGTACGGTCGACCCCCTCGACGAGGTTGCGCGGCGCACGGCGCACCGGCACCGCCTGATCTGCTTCGACGAGTTCCACGTGTCCGACATCGCGGACGCGATGATCCTGCACCGCCTTCTCCTGCAGCTGTTCAGCCTCCGTGTCGGATTCGTGATGACGTCGAACTACCCGCCGGACCAGCTGTATCCGGAGGGGTTGCATCGCGATCGCGTCCTGCCGGCGATCGAACTGCTGAAGGAGCAGCTCGACGTGATCGCGCTCGATTCCGGCATCGACTACCGGCGGCGTGCCATGGAGCGCATCGAAACCTACCTGGTGCCGCCCGGTCCCGATGCCGAGGCGCGCCTGCAAGCGGCGTTCGAGCGGGTCGCGGAAGCCGATGACGACACGCCGGTCATGTCGATCGAAGGGCGCCGCATCCGGGCGCGCCGGCGCGCCGGGGGCGTGGTCTGGTTCGACTTCGCGGTCCTGTGCGGCGGGCCGCGCTCGCAGAACGACTACCTCGAGCTCGCGGCCCGGTTTCACACGGTCGTCCTCTCCCATGTTCCGGCCATGTCGGCGGGCCAAGCCTCCGAGGCGCGTCGGTTCACCTGGCTGGTGGACGTGCTCTACGACCACGGCGTGAAGCTCATACTGTCGGCGGCGGCGCAGCCCGAGGCGTTGTATACCGCTGGTGCGCTGGCCAACGATTTCCGGCGCACCACCTCGAGGCTCATCGAGATGCAGACGAAGTCCTATTTGGAAACGCCGCGGCGCGACGTGGTGGAGCGGCTGGGATGAAGCCGCTCTGCGGCCTCGTCGTCGCCGGTGCGTGCCTTGCTGCCGGCAGCGCCCTGGCGGCGGGTGTCGGTGACACCTATCCGGCCGGAAGCATCTCCACCCGCGAGCAGGCGCAGAAGGCGCTCGAAGCGACCAAGGTCGCGGACCAGGAGGCCGAAGCGGCCTACCGCGACGAGATGAAACGTTGCGTGACGGTCTTCCTGCAGAACCAGTGCACCGAAGAGGCGCGGCGCACGCTCGGCGCCAAGAAGCGCGAGATCCGGCGCGTGGAGATCGAGGCGCGCGAGGTCAAGCGCCGCCTGGATGCCGACGATCGCGCCAGGAAGCGGGAGGAAGCAGGGGCGAATCGACAGCCCGAGCGCGCGCCGGCCCCGGTCCCCGATGCGGCGGCGCGCTCCGTCGAGCAAGCCGACAAGGACAAGGCCGCGGCCGCCAACCGTGAGCAATACCAGCAGCGGCAAAAGGCCCACGCCGAGGAGCAGGCGCAGCGCCAGGCGAGCGAGGCCGCGCAAGCCGAGCAGCGCGCGGCCAACGTCAAGGCCTTCGAGGAAAAGCAGCGCGAGGCCGCCGACTACGCGAAAAAGAAGGAAGACGAGCGCATCGCCAACGAGAAGCGGCGCGAGGATCGCCGCATCGAGCGCGAGCGCGCGCAGAAGGAACGCGAGGAACAGGCCAACCGCTGAGGGCGCGCACGTCTCAGGCGTCGGTCTTCGCCTTGGCGTTGGTGGGCGGGCCTTCGAACCACATGGTCGCCGTCGGCGAGCGCTTTTTCTGCTCCGGCGCCTCGAGTTTCACGATCGCAAGCGAAAGGTTGTCGCCGCGCCCCTGCGCGCGTTCGCGTGCGATGCGCACCAGGTGCTCGGACGCCTCGCGCGGCGCCAGGCTGTGCAGCAGCGAGGCGAGTTCGTGATCCTCGAAGTAGGCCCACAAACCGTCGCTGCACAGGAGAAAGGCGTCGCCGACGCGCAGCTCGCTCGCCTCGCAGACGGCAAGCTTCGGCTCGCGGCTGATTCCGAGCGCGCTTACCAGGATGTTCTTGTACTTGTGCGCGGCGACCTCCGCGGCGGACACCTTGCCCTCCGACAACAGCTTCGCCGCGTACGTGTGATCGTCGGTCCGGTGCACCAGCTTGCCGGCACGGAAAAAATAGAGCCGGCTGTCGCCGGCGTGCGCCCAGATCGCGTAGTCCTTCTTGACGATGAGCGCCACGATCGTGCTGTGCGGCTCCTTTTCGCTCGAGATGGCGGTGAGGCGGATGACCGTGTGCGCCTCGGTCGCGATCTGCTCGAGCAGCGCGCGCAGGCCGGAATCCTGGTCCGAGAGCTCCTGGAACAGGCTGTCGGCCGTGGCGATCACCTGGTCCGAGGCCATGCGGCCGCCGCTGCGGCCGCCCATGCCGTCGGCGACGATCGCCAGCAACGCGCCAGAATTGCGGCGGCTGGTGAGGATGGCAACACGATCCTGCTGGTCGGAGCGGTCGCCGATGTGCTCGGCGATGCAGGCTGAAACCTTGAAGCGGGACACGAGCGAACTGCGGCAGGGTGTGAGGACAGTCGATCGAGTCTATCAGCGCGCCGTGCTGCACAACGCGTGAAGTGGCGGGCACTTGCCCTGCTAGCATCGCGATCGGTTGGGTGCCGCCGCCTCGGTCGAAATGGGGGAGCGCGGCCGCTTCGGCATGGACAGCGAACAGATCAAGCGGCGGATTGTCGAGTTGCAGGTCGAACATCGCGATCTCGACGATGCGATTGCGCGCCTTGCGAGCCATTCCGGCGTGGACGAACTGAGCTTGCGCCGGCTCAAGAAGCGCAAGCTCCAGATCAAGGACGCAATCGTTCAGCTGCAGATGCAGCTGGTTCCGGATATCCCGGCGTGAGTGCCGGGCTGCCGCCGGGCGCCGCCGACGCGGTCGAGCAGGCGCGCCGCCGGGTCGCCGCGGCATTCGAGCGGGATGGCGTTCTGTCCCGCGCGGTGGCCGGCTTCGTGCCGCGCGATTCGCAGCGCGAGTTCGCGCTGGCGGTGTTCGACACAATCACCGAACGCGGCACGCTGATCGCCGAGGCCGGCACCGGCACCGGCAAGACGTTCGCCTACCTGGTGCCGGCGCTGATCGCCGGCGGCAAGACGCTCGTTTCGACCGGGACCAAGGCCTTGCAGGACCAGGTGTTTCGCAAGGACCTCGCCGCGCTCCGTGCGACGCTCGACCCATCGCTCGACATCGCGTTGCTCAAGGGAAGGCAGAACTACGTCTGCCTGCACCGCCTCCAGCGCGCCGAGGCCGAGGGGCAGCTGGCGTCGCGACAGGACGTCGTCCATCTGCGTGCGATCGGACAGTTCGCGCGCACGAGCGCGACCGGGGACCGGGCCGAACTCGGCGTGGTGCCGGAGAACGCCGCGGTCTGGCCGGTCGTGACCTCGATCCGCGAGAACTGCCTCGGACAGCAATGCCCGCGCTTCGACGATTGTTTCGTCTACAAGGCGCGCCGCGCGGCGCAGGCGGCGGACGTCGTGGTCGTCAATCACCACCTCTTTCTCGCCGACCTGGCATTGCGTGACGATTCGATCAGCGAGTTCCTGCCGGCTGCCGATACCGTCGTCCTGGACGAAGCGCATCAACTACCGAAGATCGCGGGCGAATTCTTCGGTAGCGGGTTTTCGCTCGCGCAAGCCGCCGAACTGGCGGTCGACATGAGGTCGGTCGGATTGACGCGCGCACCCGGCGGCGCTGCCTGGCCGGCGTTGAGCCAGGCGCTGGAGCAATCGGCACGAGTCGTGCGCCTCGCCCTCGCGGAGGCCGGGTTGTCGGCTGGGGCGCGCGTCGCGATCGACCGGCTGGCGCGGCGTGCGCAGGTGGGCAAGTCGCTCGCCGAAATCGAGCATGCGCTTTGCGCGATCGCAGCTGCCGTCGACGCCAACGCGGGCCGCGATCCTGAACTCGATGCGCTCGCGCCGCGCGCCGCGGCCCTGCGCACCGAGGTCGCCGGATGGATCGTTGCATTCGACGTTCCGGGGCCGGAGGAAACCGACCCGGGTTCAGCGCCGGCGCCGGAAGCGCCGCGCGCCGGCACCGACTGGGTGCGGTGGATCAACGTCTCCGCGCACGGCGCGCAGTTTCATGCGACCCCTCTATCGCCAGCCGAGACCTTCGCGCGCGTGCGGGCACAACAGCCCCAGGCCTGGGTGCTGACTTCCGCGACGCTCACGCTTGCGCAGCGCTTCGACCGGTTCGTGGAGGAGATGGGCCTGCCGCAGGCCCGCACGCGGCGGTGGGAGAGCCCGTTCGACTTCACGCGCCAGGCGCTGCTCTATCTGCCACCCCTGATGCCCTCGCCGCAGGCCGACTCATTCGCCGAGCAGGTGGCCGACTGCGCCTGGCCGGTCATCGCCGCTTGCGGCGGCAGGGCGTTCGTGCTGTGCACGACGCTGCGGGCGGTCGATCGCGTCGCCGAGCGCCTGCGGATGCGCATGCAGGCCGAATCGATCGACTTGCCGCTGTTGATCCAGGGCACCGCGACACGGCGCGCGCTGCTCGACGAATTTCGTCGCGCCGGCAACGCCGTGCTGGTCGGCAGCGTTTCCTTCTGGGAGGGGATCGACGTGCGCGGCGAGGCACTGTCGCTGGTCGTGATCGACAAGTTGCCGTTCGCGCCCCCCGACGATCCCGTGGTCGAAGCGCGCATCCGGCGCCTGCGGGCACTCGGCCGCAACGCGTTCACCGAATTCCAGTTGCCGCAGGCGGTGACGTTGCTCCAGCAGGGTGTCGGGCGGCTCATCCGCGACGAACGGGATCGTGGCGTGCTGATGATTCTCGATGACCGGCTGCTCACCAAGTCGTACGGGCGCATCGTGCTGGCGAGCCTGCCGCCGTTCGCGCGCACACGCGACCCCGAGCAAGCGTGCGCCTTCTTCAGCGCGGCGGGCGCGGCCTAGCAGCCGGCCGCATCACTTCGCGGCCTTGAGGAAGGCGGAGTTGGGATAGTTCTGGAGCAGGATCCGCTCGGTATCGTTGCGCAGCCCGTCCATGCCCAGCGATCCGTAGGCGCGCACCATGATGGAGAGCGCCTCTTCCGAGGCGGGGGCGCCCGAGTAGTCGCGCACGGCGGCCTGGGCACGCTCCGCGGCGGCGATGTACGCACCCCGCTCGAGGTAATAACGCGCGATGTTGACCTCGCTTTGCGCGAGCGCGTTGACCAGGTAGTTCATCCGCGCCGTCGCCTCCGGCGTGTAGCGGCTGTTCGGGTAGTGGACCGCGAGCTCCTTGAAGGCGTCGAAGGCCTCTCGCATCGCCTTCGGGTCGCGATAGGTCGGGTCGCGACCGAAAGCGTGTCCGAACAGGCCCAGGTCGTCGTTGAAGAGCGACAGGCCCTTGAGATATTGGACGTAGTCGGCGTTGGGATGATTCGGGTTCAGCTTCAGGAATCGTTCCGCCGCCGTCACGGCGTCGGCGGCCTCGCCTTCCTTGTAGTAGGTGTAGGCGATCTCCATCTCGGCCTGCTGTGCGTAACGTCCGAACGGGTAGCGCGCTTCGAGTTTTTCGAGCAGCTCGCGCGCCTTCTTCCAGTTGCCGGCCGCCATCTCGTCCTTGGCCTCCTGGTAGATCCGATCCGCGCTCCATTTCGCGGTCGGATCCTTCTCGAACGCCGAGCAACCTGCGAGCACAGCGACGAGAAGCATCGCCAATGCCAGCCAGGCGCCGATCGCGGCACGTCTCATCCCGTTTCCTGCACGTCTCGCACGACCGGCGATTATATTGACCGTCATGGTGGCCCGGATGCATCAGGAACTCGAGGAGGACGACGAGACGGCTTTGGTCGAGGCAGACGCGCAGAATCCTGCGGGCTCGTTCGCGCTGCCCGAGCGGCTCACCGTGCCCGCGGCAAGCACCGGCGAGCGGCTGGACAAGGCGCTGGCGCGACTGCTGCCGGAGGTTTCACGCAGCCGGATCAAGCAATGGATCGAAGGCGGCGCGATCCGGCTCAACGATCGCACGCCGGCCGCCCGCACGCAGGTGTTCGCGGGCGACACCATCGATCTTGCGCCGCCGCCCAGCCCCGAGGCGAGCGCGTTCGTCGCCGAGCCGATCGCCCTCGACGTCGTCCACGCCGACGATGCAATCCTGGTGCTCGACAAGCCGCCCGGCCTCGTCGTTCACCCCGCGGCGGGCAACTGGTCGGGCACGCTGCTCAACGGGTTGCTTGCGTACGACCCGCGCCAGGGGCTCCTGCCGCGTGGCGGAATCGTGCATCGCCTGGACGCGGGCACGTCGGGATTGATGGTGGTCGCCCGAACGGCGCCGGCATATCTCGATCTCGTGCGCCAACTGCAGGCGCGCTCGGTGACGCGGGAATATTGGGCCCTCGTGTACGGTGCTGCGCCGAAGGAGGGCACCATCGACGCCGCGATCGCCCGCGATCCGCGCCAGCCGCTGCGCTTCAAGGTCAGTAGGGCACCCGCCGCGAAGCCGGCCCGCACGCACTACCGTACGGTCGAGACGTCGGACGCTGCCGGGCAGGCGCTGAGCTGGCTGGTCTGCCGCCTGGAGACTGGACGAACGCACCAGATTCGCGTTCACCTCGAATCGATCGGCCTGCCGCTGGTCGGCGATCCGGTTTACCGCCGCGGTCGGCCTGGCAGCGATGCCTCGTTGGCCACCGCGTGGACCCGGTTCGCGCGCCAGGCCTTGCACGCGTGTCGCCTCGGCCTCATTCACCCGGTGACAGGTGAGCCGACGCAATGGTTCAGGGAGCCACCTGGCGACATGCGGGAGCTGATGACCTCGCTCGGTTTCCACCTGCGCCGTCGCGCCGGGTCTGTATGACGCTTCTCGAGCACACGATTGCCGCCGATCTGCCAGTCGCCGGTGTCCGGGGATTCGTCACGACGCGGGCCGGAGGGTGGTCGACCGGCCCATGGGCGGCGCAGGATGGAACGGGCGGGCTCAACCTCGGCTTGGGAAGCGGCGATTCCGCCGCAGCGGTCGTCGCGAACCGGCGTCACCTTGCCGCGCTGCTGCCCCAGGATCCGAAGTGGCTGCGGCAGGTCCACGGCGCGGTGGTAGTGGATGCCGAAGCAATCGACGCCGCGACCGCGGCCGACGCCTCGACCAGCATCACGCCGGGAACGGTCTGTGTGGTCCTGATCGCGGATTGCATGCCGGTCCTGATCGCTAGCCGGGATGGCCGCGGCGTCGGCGCCGCGCACGCAGGTTGGCGCGGCCTTGCCGCCGGTGTGATCCAGAACACGGTGCGCGCGCTGCGCACGCGGCTGAACGACCCGGGTGCGGATCTGGTTGCCTACCTTGGCCCTGCGATCGGACCGCGGCACTTCGAAGTCGGCGCCGAGGTGCGGCAAGCGATGCGGGCGAATCTGCCGGATGCCGGCGCAGCGTTCGAGGAGATCGGTAACGGCAAGTACCGCGCGAACCTGTTCGAGCTTGGCCGCATGGCGCTCGCGCAGGTCGGCGTGCAGGCGGTACGCGGCGGGCAGGATTGCACCTTTGCCGATGCGAGCCGCTTCTACAGCTATCGCCGCGATCGCGTGACCGGCCGGCATGCCGCAGTGGTCTGGATCGATGCAGAGCAGACAGAAAACGCCGCTGCGGGTTTGACACCCGGCGTGGGCTGAGGACAATCCGTTGCATACGCACGCATGATGGAAGCAGTGCACGCACCGACGCTGCGTATACATTGACCGGTGGGAGACGGCAGCATGGCAACTGCACGGGGTGCGCGGGCAACCGAGTCTGCGCCGAAGGCCCGCACCCGGACACGCGCGACGAAGGCGAGTGCGAAACGAACCGACGGCGCGGCCGGTCGCCCTGCGACGGAGACGGCCAGGCCCCACGCACCCGGCAATGGCGCCACGGGCAACGGCGCGACCGGCAACTGGTGGGCGGGTCTCGACCCCGCGCGTTATGCCTTGCCCAAGGTGCCGGGTTTCGCGATTTCTCCCGAACGGCTGCTCGAGTTGCAGCAGTCCTACGTGCAGCGCCTGAACGCGCTGTGGCGCGACTTCGTCGCCCATCCGCAGAAGCCTGCCGAGCCGATTCGTGACACCCGGTTTGCGGACGCCGCGTGGCAGAAGAGTTCGTGGGCTTCGTTTTACGCGCGCGCGTACCTGTTGAACGCGGACTTCATGAACCAGCTCGCGGAAAGCGTCGAGACCGATCGCAAGACCAAGCGACGGGTGAAGTTCGCGGTGTCGCAGTGGGTGGATGCCGCGTCGCCATCGAACTTCCTCGCCCTGAATCCGCAGGCACAGGAACGCATGCTCGCGACCAAGGGCGAGAGCCTGACCAGCGGGCTCGCCAACCTGCTGAAGGACCTCGGCAAGGGCAAGATCACGCAGACCGACGAGGCCGCATTCGAAGTCGGCCGCAACGTTGCAACGACCGCGGGCGCGGTGGTGTACGAGAACCAGCTGATGCAGCTGATCCAGTACCAGCCCCTGACGCCGCAGGTGCGCAAACGTCCGTTCGTGATGGTCCCGCCCTGCATCAACAAGTTCTACATCCTCGACCTGCAGCCGGAAAACTCGTTCATCCGCTATGCGGTGGAGCAGGGCAACACCGTTTTCGTGGTCTCGTGGAAGAACCCGCACGAGGCGGAGCGCCAGGCGACCTGGGACGATTACATCGAACTCGGCCCGATCACCGCGCTCGATGTGGTGCGGGCCATCACCGGCGAGCGGCAGGTCAACGCGCTCGGTTTCTGCGTCGGCGGCACGATCATCGCAGCGGCGCTGGCGGTGATGTCCGCACGCGGTGACGATCCGATTGCGAGCCTGACGCTGCTGACCGCGCTGCTCGACTTCGAGGACACGGGTGTGCTCGACGTATTCGTCGACGAGGCGCACGTGCGCATGCGCGAACGGGCGATCGGCGGAGGCGGGCTGATGCCGGGGCTCGAACTCGCCAACACGTTCTCAAGCCTGCGCGCGAACGACCTCGTCTGGAACTATGTCGTCAGCAACTACCTCGAAGGAAAGGCGCCGCCGGCATTCGACCTGCTGTACTGGAACGGCGATTCGACCAACCTCCCGGGCCCGATGTACTGCTGGTACCTGCGCAACATGTATCTGGAGAACAATCTGCGCGTGCCGGGCCGGCTCGTGTGCTGCGGGGAGCGCATCGATCTGAATCGAATCCAGGTTCCCGCCTATGTGTTTGCCGCGAGGGAGGACCACATCGTTCCCTGGAAAGCGGCTTACGCGTCGGCGCGGCTGCTCCCGGGCGATAAGCCGGGCAGCGTGCGCTTCGTGCTCGGCGCAAGCGGCCACATCGCCGGAACCATCAATCCGGCGTCGAAGAACAAGCGCAGCTATTGGGTCGCCAGCGACGGCGGGTTGCCTGCAAACAGCGAAGCGTGGCTGGTCGATGCGACCGAGCGGGCGGGCAGTTGGTGGAAGGATTGGGATCAGTGGCTGCGGCAGTTCGCCGGAGGCGAGGTGCCTGCACGCGCAAGACTTGGCAGTGAGAAGTACGCTCCAATTGAACCGGCGCCGGGCCGGTACGTGAAAGAGAAAGCTTAGGAGGGATACATGAGCAGCAATGCAGTGATCGTCGCGGCCGCGCGGACCGCGATTGGCAAGTTCGGCGGCACGCTCGCCAAGGTACCGGCACCGGAACTCGGCGCCATCGTCATCGGCGAGGTCCTCAAGCGCGCCGGCGTCAAGCCCGACCAGGTCGACGAAGTCATCATGGGCCAGGTCCTGACCGCAGGGTCCGGGCAGAACCCCGCCCGCCAGGCGCTGATCAAGGCCGGACTGCCGGTGGTGGTTCCCGCGCTGACGATCAACGTCGTCTGCGGTTCGGGCTTGAAGGCGGTGATGCTGGCGGCGCAGGCGATCGACCGCGGCGATGCGGAGATCGTGATCGCCGGCGGCCAGGAGAACATGAGCCTGGCGCCGCACGTGCTCATGAACTCGCGCGACGGCTTCCGCATGGGCGACGTGAAGATGATCGACTCGATGATCGTCGACGGCCTCTGGGACGTCTACAACAAGTACCACATGGGCATCACCGCCGAGAACGTCGCCAAGCAATACGGCATCGATCGAAGCACCCAGGACGCCTTCGCGCTCGCCTCGCAGCAGAAGGCGGCGGCGGCGCAGGATGCCGGCCGGTTCAAGGATGAAATCGTCGCGGTGATGATCCCGCAGAAGAAGGGCGATCCGATCGCTTTCCTGGCCGATGAGTTCATCAACAAGAAGACCAACGCGGAGGCCCTTGCGGGACTGAAACCGGCCTTCGACAAGGAGGGCAGCGTCACCGCGGGCAACGCATCCGGCATCAACGACGGCGCCGCGGCGGTGCTGGTCATGTCGGACGCGCGCGCGAAGGCACTCGGCGTCACCCCGCTGGCACGCATCAAGTCCTTTGCCACCACCGGCGTCGACCCGAAGATCATGGGCATGGGTCCGGTCCCGGCTTCGAAACGGGCGCTGGCAAAGGCGGACTGGAAGCCCGCCGACCTCGACCTGATGGAGATCAACGAAGCCTTCGCGGCTCAAGCCTGTGCCGTCAACAAGGAAATGGGCTGGGACACGTCGAAGATCAACGTCAACGGTGGTGCGATCGCGCTGGGACATCCCATCGGCGCATCGGGATGTCGCATCCTGGTGAGCCTGCTGCACGAAATGAAGCGGCGCGGCGCGAAGAAGGGACTAGCGTCGCTATGCATCGGCGGCGGAATGGGCGTGGCGTTGGCCGTGGAACGGTGAGTCGGCAACCAACTGGAAGGAGGCAACGATGAGCAAGGTCGCATACGTCACCGGCGGGATGGGCGGGATCGGAACCGCGATCTGCCGCAAGTTCCACGCCATGGGCTACAAAGTGATCGCCGGCTGCGGGCCGACGCGCGATCACGCCAAGTGGATCGCCGAGCAGAAAAAGGACGGCTTCAACTTCCACGCCTCGGTGGGCAATGTTTCCGAGTGGGAGTCGACCAGGGCCGCCTTCGACAAGGTCAAGGCCGAGCATGGTGCGATCGACATCCTGGTGAACAATGCCGGCATCACGCGCGACGGCGTGTTCCGCAAGATGTCGCTCGACGACTGGCGCGTCGTGATGGACACCAACCTCAACAGCCTGTTCAACGTCACCAAACAGGTGATCGACGGCATGCTCGACAAGGGCTGGGGTCGCATCATCAACATTTCGTCGGTAAACGGCGAGAAGGGCCAGTTCGGCCAGACCAACTACTCGGCGGCCAAGGCCGGCATGCACGGGTTCACCATGGCGCTCGCGCAGGAGGTCGCCAGCAAGGGCGTCACCGTCAACACCGTGTCCCCAGGCTACATCGCGACCGACATGGTGATGGCGGTGCGCGAAGACGTGCGCGAGAAGATCATCCAGACCATCCCGGTCAAGCGCCTCGGCAAGGCCGAGGAGATCGGATCGATCTGCGCCTGGCTGACCACCGATGACGCCGGGTTCGCGACCGGAGCCGACTTCAGCGTCAACGGCGGCCTGCACATGGGTTGACGGGCCCGCGCGGTCCGGCCCCCGCACGCGTGGACCGCGCTTGCGCGCCTTGCTGCACAATGGCGAAGGGACCGGCTCGCTTGCCGGCTGTCGGCAGGCGCTGGTTCGTGCCCGTTCGGGCTATAGAATCCCTACTTCGCCAATTGAGATTCGCCCTAGCAGGAGTGCGACGGGCGCACGAGGTGTTTACGCATGGCCACGCGCCTGATCAAGAAATATCCGAACCGACGGCTCTACGACACGCAGACCAGTACCTACATCACACTCGCCGACGTCAAACAGCTGGTCCTGGAGCAGGAGGAGTTCCAGGTCGTCGATGCCAAGAGCGGTGAAGACCTGACGCGGCAGATCCTGCTGCAGATCATCCTGGAGGAAGAACAGGCCGGCATGCCGATGTTCACCCCGCCGGTGCTGTCGCAGATCATCCGCAGCTACGGCAATGCCATGCAGGGCATGATGGGCTCGTACCTGGAGAAGAACGTGCAGGCGTTCATCGACATCCAGAAGAAGCTGCAGGAGCAGAGCAAGGCGTTCTACGACTCGAACAAGATCGGGCCGGACATGTGGGCGCAGTTCGTCAACATGCAGGCGCCGATGATCCAGTCGATGATGGCCAACTACATCGAGCAGTCGAAGAACCTGTTCGTGCAGATGCAGGAAAACATGCAGAACCAGGCCCGCTCGATCTTCAACACCTTCCCCTTCGGCGCCCAGGGCCAGGCCGAAACCAAGAAATAGGGCTGCGGCGCGCCCGTCCCAATGTCCGTCTCGTTGTCCAGGCGACGGCCGCAGCGGCCGGCCGCGGGTTCTGCCGCGCCCGCGGTCGGCTTCGTCTCGCTCGGATGCCCGAAGGCGCTGGTCGACTCGGAGCGCATCGTCACGCAGCTGCGCGCGGAGGGCTACGCGATCAGCGCGACCTATGCCGATGCCGACCTGGTCGTCGTCAACACGTGCGGGTTCATCGACAGTGCCGTGCAGGAATCGCTCGATGCCATCGGCGAGGCCCTGGCCGAAAACGGCAAGGTGATCGTGACCGGCTGCCTCGGCGTGAAGACCGAACGCGGCGCCAACCTCGTCGCCAAAACCCATCCCAAGGTACTCGCGGTGACCGGGCCGCGCGCAACCGACGAGGTGATGGCCCACGTCCATGCCCACCTGCCACGGCCGCACGATCCCTTCACCGATCTGGTCCCGCCTGCCGGCTTCAAGCTCACGCCGCGGCACTACGCCTACCTGAAGATTGCCGAAGGGTGCAACCATCGCTGCACCTTCTGCATCATTCCGTCGATGCGCGGCGACCTGGTCTCGCGCCCGATCGGCGACGTCGTGCGAGAGGCGTGCAACCTCGTCAAGCAGGGCGTACGCGAGATTCTCGTCGTCTCGCAGGACACCAGTGCTTATGGTGTCGACCTCAAGTACCGCCACGACTTCGTCGACGGCCGTCCGGTCCGCACGCGCATGGCGGAACTGGTCAACGAGCTGGCCCAGCTCGATGCAGGTCCGGCACCATGGGTGCGCCTGCACTACGTCTACCCATACCCGCACGTCGACGAAATCATTCCGCTGATGGCCGAGGGAAAGGTCCTGCCATACCTCGACGTTCCCTTCCAGCACGCCCATCCCGACGTGCTCAAGCGCATGAAACGGCCGGCATCCGGGGAGCAGAACATCGATCGCATCCGGGCGTGGCGGTCCGTCTGCCCCGAGATCACCATGCGCTCGACGTTCATCGCGGGCTTTCCGGGCGAGACCGACGCGCAGTTCGAGTACCTGCTCGACTTCCTGCGTGAGGCGGAGCTCGACCGCGTCGGCTGCTTCGCCTACTCCCCGGTCGAAGGTGCCGCCGCCAACCAGCTGCCCGGCGCCGTGCCCGAAGAGGTGCGCGAAGAGCGGCGTGCGCGGCTGATGCACGTGCAGGAGGCGATTTCGCGCGCCCGCTTGCGGCGCAAGGTCGGCACCCGTCAGCGACTTCTCATGGATGCCGTGTCAGCGCGGGGCGGGGTCGGGCGGTCGATGGCCGATGCCCCGGAGATCGACGGCGTGGTCCACGTCGCTCCCGATGCGCGCCTGAAGGTGGGCGAGTTCTACGACGTGCACGTCACGTCGAGCGACACGCACGACCTGCACGCGGTGCTTGCGTAGCGAAGGTTCAGCCGGCGCGCACCGTGCCGAGCACTGCGCCGCCGACGATGAGCAGCGTTGCTGCCGCGATGAGCGGCGTCGGCGTGCCGACGCCGGCAACGAGCAGCCAGAACGTCGATCCGAGCGGCGTCAGGTAGGCGAGTGCCCCGATCGTGCGCGGGTCGCCGCGCTTGAGGGCCGCATCCCAGAGGAAAAACGCCGCCCCCATCGGGCCGACGGCGAGCAGCGCCATCAGCATGCCTTGCCCGGGCGACGGCATGAAGCGCGGCTCAAGCATCCCGTGGCAGACCAGCGCGAGCAGTCCGGAGACCAGGCAAAAAAGGCCGACCGCAGCGGTCGGGAAGTTCGCTACCCGCCGCGTCAGGAGCGAATAGGTGGCCCAGACGAACGCGGAACCGGCCGCGAATGCGTAGCCCTGCCAGTACGCGCCGGAGAACGTCCACCGACCGCCCGTGATGAGCAAGGCCGCGCCGAGCAATCCGAGCGAGACGGCGATAGCGTGGCGCCATGTCAGGCGGATCTTCGGCACCACCGCTGGGGCCAGGACGACGATCAGGAGCGGCCAGAGATAGTTGACCAGGTTCGCCTCCACCGCGGGCGCATTGCGCAGGGCGAGAAACAGCAGCAGGTGAAAGCCGAACAGCCCGTAGACGCCGAGCAGCAGCGTCGCGGCCGGGACGCGCCATTGGCGCCAGGTCGGAATCGCCATCAGGCCCGCTCCGCCCAGGCAGAGGCCGAGCAGCAGGAACGGCGGCACCTCGGCCAGGCGGACGGCCAGCAGGGCGAGCAGACTCCACAAGCCGACGGCGCCGAGCGCCAGGACGGTGGCGGGGACGGTGGAGAACAGGCGGATCACGACGGTATTGCGTCCACCCGATCCCGTGACGCGCCCACGATCTCGATAAGCTATCGTGCTCGTCCAGGATCGGTTTCCGGATTCGAGTTTTTGGGGACGGGATTATGCGAGAAGTCGTTGTTGTCAGCGCGGTGAGGACCGCGATCGGAACGTTCGGCGGCAGCCTGAAGGAAATGCCGCCGACGCAACTCGGTGCTGCCGTCGTGCGCGAGGCGCTCGCCCGGGCGCAGGTCGACGGCAAGGAAGTCGGGCACGTCGTGTTCGGCAATGTGATCCACACCGAACCGCGCGACATGTACCTGGCGCGGGTCGCCGCGCTCGATGGCGGCGTGCGCGAGGGCGCCCCGTGCCTGACGGTCAACCGCCTGTGCGGCAGCGGCCTGCAGGCCGTGATCTCGGCGGCGCAGACCATCATCCTGGGCGATGCGGATATCGCGCTCGGCGGCGGCGCCGAGTCCATGTCGCGCGCCACGTATTCGATCCCCGGCGGCCGCTGGGGGACGCGCATGGGCGACGCCAAGATCGTCGACATGATGGTCGCGGCGCTGCACGATCCCTTCCACAACATCCACATGGGCGTGACGGCGGAGAACGTCGCCGCCAAGTGGAACATCGGGCGCGAGGAGCAGGATCAGCTCGCCGTCGAAAGTCATCGCCGCGCGTCGGCCGCGATCAAGGAAGGGCGGTTCAAGAGTCAGATCCTGCCGATCGTGCTCAAGAGCAGGAAAGGGGACGTTTCGTTCGATACCGACGAGCACGTGCGCCACGATGCGTCGCTCGCCGACATGGCCAAGCTGCGGCCCGTGTTTGCCAAGGAAAACGGCACGGTGACCGCCGGCAATGCATCGGGCATCAACGACGGCGCCGCGGCACTGGTGCTGATGGAGCGCGCGGTCGCGGAACGCCGCGGTGCCAGGGTGCTCGCACGACTCGTCAGCTATGGCCATGCGGGCGTCGATCCGAAGTACATGGGCATCGGACCCGTACCGGCAAGCCGCAACGCCCTGCAGAAGGCGAACCTCACGATCCAGCAGATGGACGTGATCGAGGCCAACGAGGCGTTCGCCGCGCAGGCGTGCGCGGTGATGAAGGACCTGGGCGCGGATCCGGCGAAGGTGAATCCGAACGGCAGCGGCATTTCGCTCGGCCATCCGATCGGCGCGACCGGTGCCGTGATCGCCACCAAGGCGATCTACGAGCTGCAGCGGATCAACGGTCGCTACGCGCTCGTGACGATGTGCATCGGCGGCGGCCAGGGCATCGCGGCGATCTTCGAGCGGCTTTAGCGCGCTGCGCGCGGCGCCACACCCGCGCGGTCACCACGCCTCGGCGAACCACTCGAGCACGCCGTCGAGCGGCGCGAAGTCGAGTGCGTGCGCGGCCTGCTTCTGCACGATCGGCCGTGCGCGGTATGCGACCGACAGGCCGGCCAGCGCGAGCATCTTCAGGTCGTTCGCACCGTCGCCGATCGCGATCGCCCGGGCGGCGGGGCAACCCAGCGCGGTGCACGCCGCACGCAGCGCCTCCGCTTTGCCTTCTGCATCGACAAGCGCGGCCCGATCCTGGCCGGTGACCTCGCCGGTCAAACGTCCATCCGCAAGCACGAGCCGGTTGCAGCGGATCGAGTCCAGCTCGAGGCGCGCCTGCAGGCGCTGCGCGAAGAAGTCGAACCCGCTCGTCGCGAGCAGGACGTGCAACCCGGCCTTGCGGCAGGCGGCGACGAGGCGCTCGGCGCCCGGGGACAGGTGCAGCTTCTCCGCGTAGACGCGCTCCAGCAGCGACGCGTCGACCCCGGCAAGCAGCGCGACCCGCCGGCTCAGGTTGGCTCGATAGTCGGCCGCTTCACCGCACATCGCCGCGGCGGTCAGCGCCGACACTTCGGCACCCTTGCCGGCAAGCGCCGCGAGCTCGTCGAGCGACTCGATCGTGATCAACGTAGAGTCCATGTCGAGCGCAAGCACGCGGAACGCACCGAGCGCGAGGGTGGGCGGGACGAACGCAGCGTCGCACCGCCAGTATTTCGCCAGCGCCGCAGCGGCCCGGCGCGTGTCCGCGTCGTCCTGGATCCCGATCAAGCGGGCGCAGTTCAGTTTCCGCCGCACACTCCGCGCGACGCAGGCGACCTTGAACGCTTCGACGGCGCCGGAGGGCAGGTCGGTCGACTGGACGACCAGGTCCATCAGGCGGCCGCGGCGGCAGGATGCAGGGCCTTGAAGACCCGTCGCAGCAATTGCAGCCGCGCTTCGAGATCGGGTGTCTGCGCCGTGATGCGCAGGCGTTCCGGACCCTGCATGCGCATGTTCTGCTCGCGCTGGATCAGTTCGATCAGGCGGCGTGCGTCGAGCGGCGGATTCGGCACGAAGGTGATGACGATCACTTCGCCCGACGCATCGATCTTCTTCACGCCGATGCGCTCGGCTGCCAGGCGCAGGCGGTGCGTCTCGATGAGGCTGCGCGCCGGATCGGGGAGCTTGCCGTAGCGGTCGACCAGTTCCTCCTGCAGGCGGAGGATCTCTTCCTCGTCGGCGCAGGTCGCCAGCTTCTTGTAGAGCGACAGCCGCTGGTGGACATCGTTGACGTAGTCCTGAGGCAGCAGGGCCGGGACATGCAGGTTGATCTCGGTCACCGCGGCCAGCGGTTGGAGCAGGTCGGGTTCCTTTCCCGCACGCAGCGCGCGCACCGCCGCGTTGAGCATGCGCGTGTAGAGCTCGAAGCCGACTTCCTGCATGTTGCCGGACTGCGACTCGCCGAGCACCTCGCCCGCGCCGCGGATTTCGAGGTCGTGCATGGCGAGATAGAAGCCGCTGCCGAGTTCGTCGAGGTTCTGGATCGCCTCCAGGCGCTTCTGCGCGTTCTTCGTCAGGGCGTCCTCGTCCGGCACCATGAGATAGGCGTACGCCTGGTGATGCGAGCGGCCGACGCGCCCGCGCAGCTGATGCAGCTGGGCCAGGCCGAACTTGTCGGCGCGGTGGATGACGATGGTATTGGCGGTCGGCACGTCGATCCCGGTTTCGATGATCGTCGTGCACACGAGCAGGTTGAAGCGCTGCTGATAGAAGTCCCGCATCACCCGCTCGAGATCCCGCTCCGGCATCTGGCCGTGCGCGATCTCGATGCGCGCCTCCGGCACCAGTTCGGCGACGCGCGCGCGCCGGTTGTCGATGGTCTCGACCTCGTTATGCAGGAAGTAGATCTGGCCGCCGCGCTTGAGCTCCCGCAGGCACGCCTCGCGCACGAGCGACGGGCTCTCGCGCCGCACGAAGGTCTTGATCGCGAGGCGCCGCTGCGGCGCCGTGGCGATGACGGAGAACTCGCGGATGCCCTCCATCGACATCGCGAGCGTGCGCGGAATCGGCGTCGCGGTGAGCGTCAGCACGTCGACCTCCGCGCGCAGCGCCTTCAGGCGCTCCTTCTGTCGCACGCCGAAACGGTGCTCCTCGTCGATGATCACCAGCCCGAGCCGGTCGAAGCGCAGTTCAGGCGTGAGCAGCTTGTGGGTGCCGATCACGATGTCGATCGCGCCTGTGTTCAGGCCGGCAATCGCCGCCGCGACCTGCTTCGAGGTGCGGAAGCGCGACAACTCCTCGACGCGAACCGGCCAGTCGGCGAAACGATCGCGGAACGTCTGCGTGTGCTGCTCGGCAAGCAGCGTGGTCGGGCACAGCACGGCGACCTGCTTGCCGGCGGCGACCGCCACGAACGCGGCGCGCAGCGCCACTTCGGTCTTGCCGAATCCGACATCGCCGCAGACGAGGCGGTCCATCGGGAACCCGGCACGCATGTCCTTCAGCACCGCCTCGATCGCGGCGCGCTGATCGGGCGTCTCCTCGAAGTCGAAGCCTTCGGCGAACGCGTCGTAGTCGGCGGGCTTGAACTCGAACGCGTGACCTTTGCGCGCAGCGCGCACGGCGTAGAGGTTGAGCAGCTCGGCCGCCGTGTCGCGCACCTGTCCCGCCGCCTTGCGGCGTGCCTTCTCCCAGTCGCCCGAACCGAGCTGGTGCAGCGGCGCCGAGTCCGGGTCGGCGCCGCTGTAGCGCGAGATCAGGTGCAGTTGCGCGACCGGAACGTAGAGTTTGGTGTCGTTGGCGTATTCCAGATGCAGGAACTCGGCCGGGCCCGCGCCGACATCGAGCGATGCCAGTCCGAGATAGCGGCCGATACCGTGTTCGACGTGCACGACCGGATCGCCGATGCGCAGCTCGGCGAGATCGCGCACCATCGCTTCGACGTTGGAGGCACGCTCGCGGCCACGATTGCGTTGACGGCGCGGACTGGCGGCGTAGAGCTCGGTCTCCGTGATGAGGTGGAGCGCGCGGTCGCGCAGCGAAAATCCGCCGTGCAGCGGCGCGACGCCGAGCGCCAGAGGTGCGTCGCCGGCGAGGAACGCGGCGAAGTCGGCGTTGTCGGCGGCGTGCAGGCGGTGCTCGGCCAGCAGTTGCGCGATCGTCTCGCGGCGTCCGGCCGAATCGGCAAGCAGGAGAACGCGCCCCCCGGCGGCCGTCGTCGCGGCGACGAACGCGCGCAAACGGGCGAGCGGATCGGCGTGCTTGCGTTCGACAGCGATCGGCGGTACCGCCGCGAAGGCCGGCGCATCGCCCTCGCCGAGCGTGAGCCGGGCAAAGGGCCCGGCCGCGACGAAAAACTCCTCGGCGGTCAGAAACAACCTGGCAGGCGGCAGGCAGGGCCGCTCGCGATCACGGGCGAGAAAGCAGAACCGTTCCGAGGTCTCGTTCCAGAAGCGGTGACAGGCTGCCTCGACCCCGCCGTGCAAGACGAGAGTCGTGCGGCCGTCGAGATAGTCGAACAGCGTCGCGGCCTGCTCGAAGAAAAGCGGCAGGTAGTACTCGATGCCGGCGCTCGCGACGCCGTTGCCCATGTCCTTGTAGACGCTCGAGCGGCTCGGATCGCCTTCGAACACCTCGCGCCAGCGGGCGCGAAACGCCACGCGCGCGGGTTCGTCGAGGGGAAACTCGCGGCCGGGCAGAAGGCGCACGTCGGGCACCGCGTAGAGGCTGCGCTGGCTGTCCGGATCGAAGGTGCGAATCGACTCGATCGTGTCGTCGAGCAGGTCGAGGCGGAAAGGCAGCGCCGAACCCATCGGGTAGAGATCGACCAGGCCGCCGCGCACGCAGAACTCGCCCGGCGCGACGACCTGCGTCACGTGCTGGTAGCCGGCGACGACGAGTTGCGTCCGCAACGCGTCGGCCGCGAGCCGCTCGCCCTGGCGAAAGAAGAAGGTGTGCCCGGCGACATAGGAGGGCGGCGCGACGCGATAGAGCGCCGTCGTCGCCGGAACCACCAGGACATCGACGCCGCCGGCCTGCTCCCGGTTGAGCAGGCGGTACAGCGCCTCGAGCCGCTGCGACACCAGGTCCTGGTGCGCCGAGAGGATGTCGTAAGGCAGGGTTTCCCAATCCGGAAACAGGCGCGCTGTCAGGGCGTTGTCGAAGTAAGGGATTTCTTCGACCAGGCGTTGCGCATCGAGCGCGTCCGCGCAGACGACGACGATGAGCCTGCCCTGGCGCCTGGCCTTGGCCGCAAACCGCGCCAGCAACAGCGAATCACCGGACCCCGGCGGGCGCGCGAGGGCAAAACGATCCCCCTCTGCCAGTTCCGGCAGCGCGAGGTCGATCGTCTCTTGCGCGAGAGTGTCCAAATGCCGCAACGCGCCGCTACAAAAAATTCGCGGCGGACTGGGTGTCCAGCCGCCGCCGACGCATGGCTATTATAGGTTTGCCTTTCACCTGCACTCCTTCCGATTCACGCTGTGGCCGATCGTCTGTTCGCGCTCATTCCGGCCGCCGGGAGCGGCCTGAGAATGGGAAACGCCGTACCCAAGCAATATTTCCGCCTCGGGCGCCAGACCATGCTCGAGCACGCGGTGGACGCGCTGCTGGCGGCGCCGGATCTCGAGCAGGTCCTGGTGATCGTCGCACCGGACGACATAGCACATCGGCAGTTGCCGCGGCGTCCACGCCTCGACTTCGCGGCGGTCGGCGGTGCGACGCGTGCCAAGAGTGTCGGCAACGGCCTGCGCGTCTTGCGCGCGATGCTTCGGATCGAAGACAACGATTGGGTCCTGGTGCACGACGCGGCCCGGCCATGCCTTGCACGCGACGAGTTGATGCGCCTGATCGATGCGGTGAGCATGGACGAGGTCGGCGGACTGCTCGCCTTGCCGGTCGCCGACACGCTCAAGCGCACGGCCGACGGCCGGGTTGCACAGACCGTCGACCGGGACGGACTTTGGCGCGCGGCGACACCGCAGATGTTCCGCGCCGGGTTGCTTGCGCGCGCACTCGAAGAAACGCGGGCCGGTGCCGAGGGCGTCACGGACGAGTCGGCGGCTGTCGAAGGCCTGCGGCTCCATCCGCGCGTGGTCGAGGGCCGCGCGACGAACATCAAGGTGACCGTGCCGTCGGACTGGCCGCTGGCCGAAGCGATCTTGCGCGCGCAAGGCCGTTGGTCATGAAGCTGCGGGTCGGCACGGGCTTCGACGCACACGCGCTCGTTCCCGGCCGACGCCTGGTGCTGGGCGGTGTCGAGATCGGTCATGCGCGCGGGCTGCTCGCGCATTCCGACGGCGACGTGCTGCTGCACGCGATCGCCGATGCCGTGCTCGGTGCAGCCGGGCTGGGCGACATCGGCAGGATGTTTCCCGACGACGACGGGCGCTGGCGCGGCGCCGACAGCCGCGCGCTGCTGCGCCAGGTGGGCGCGCGCGTGCGCGAGGCGGGCTGGGCGATCGAGAACGTCGACTGCACGGTGATCGCGCAGGCGCCGAAGATCGCGCCGCATGTCGATGCCATGCGGGCGGCCATTGCCGCCGATCTCGCGCTCGAGGTCGCGGCGATCGGTGTCAAGGGCAAGACGACCGAGCGGCTCGGCTTTACCGGGCGCGGCGAAGGCATCGCCGCGCAGGCCGTGGTCCTGCTGCGCCGGGACTGAGTGCCTCAGCGGCCCGGCCCCAGCGCCGGCAAGCGTAGTTCGGCGCGCAGCCCGGTCGGGCGGTTGTCGAGCAGCCGCAACTGGCCGCCATGCATGCGCGCGATGCGTTCTACGATCGCCAGGCCGAGCCCCGCGCCCCGCGCCTCGCTGCGTGCCGAGTCGCCCCGCTCGAACGGGCGCAGGAGGCGTTCGACGGTATCCGGTGGGACTCCAGGGCCGCGATCCGCGACGGTGAGCACGGCGTGCGCGCCGTCGCGCCGCAGGACGACCGCCAGATCGAGCATGCCGCTTTCGGGATCGCGGCCGTAGCGCGCCGCGTTCGTCAGCAAGTTTTCGAGCGCGCGCGTGAACTCGGTCGGATACCCGTCGATGGCGAGCGCGGGATCCAGATCGAGCGCGATCGTCGTCGTGGGATCGCTGCCGAGGCGCGTCTGCGCCAA
>Ga0335077_10000419_pt1 | contig 46445 bp, 38 predicted proteins | sample Lox_Sample_31_FD_207151 | JGI IMG/M metagenome (GOLD analysis project Ga0335077, IMG submission 207151) | Soil microbial communities from Loxahatchee National Wildlife Refuge, Florida, United States - Lox_Sample_3.1 | ecosystem: Environmental > Terrestrial > Soil > Wetlands | place: USA... | reverse complement strand
TCGGCCAGGAACGCACAGCCAGCTACCGTTTCCTGGACCAGGTGCTGCGCGAGGATAAGGACAAGGCTTTTGTGATCCACTTCGACCGTGAGGTGGAGCTGCTCGAGGACCTCACTTCATCGCGCAAGAAGCTGGAGTCGGCCTTGAACTCGTTGGAGACGCCGCAGCTTCAGCAGCGCGGAGGGGGCGGCGGTGGTGGCGGCTATCCCCGTGGAGGCGGCGGCTATCCCGGCTCGCGCGGAGGACGCCACGGGGGTGGCACAATGCTCTACGATGCCGTGCTGCTGGCTTCCGACGAGCTCATGAAAAAGCAGCATGGGCGCAAAGCGGTGATCGTACTCTCGGATGGCGTAGATACCGGAAGCAAGGTGAGTATCACGTCGGCCATCGAATCGGCGCAAAGGGCGGACACGCAGGTCTACTCCATCCTGTTCGCCGACGAGCAGGCCTACGGGTCGCGAGGCGGAGGTTTTGGCGGAGGTGGCCGTGGCATGGGCCGGCGCGGCGGCTACCCGGGCGGCAGATATCCGCAGAATCGCCCGGATGGCAAGAAAATCCTGCAACAGATCTCCAGGGAGACCGGCGGCGGGTTCTTCGAGGTTTCCAAGAAGCAACCCGTCGAACAGATCTACTCGCGCATCGAAGAAGAACTCCGCAATCAATACAGCCTGGGCTATACGCCCGACAAAGCCGACCCGGGATATCACAGAATCACTCTCGCCGTGAAACAGAAAGGGCTGATCGTCCAGTCGAGAGACGGTTATTACGCGAGCGGTGACGCATCGCCCTCATCGACCAGGTAAGTGGCCGAAATCCACCACGGCGATGAATTGCAGCCAGAATCCAGGGCTGTCAGGGCTTTAATCTTCAATGATTTGGCGGTGGTGAAACAGATGCATGTTATTGGGCGTCGATGATTGTGAGGCTACCCATGAAAGGCATTCTCGTTACTTCATCCCGCACTCTGATGCTGGCCAGCTTGCTCGCTTCGCCCGGTTTCGTATTGGCGCAGGACCAGCCCGATACTTCGCCGGTGCCGCCCGAGGTGCAGCAGCAGAGTCGCCCGAACACTGGCGGATGGCGGCGAGCGGACGAGCCCGCGCCGAACCAGCCGGCGCCGAGCCAGCCCGGCAACACCTCCAGCCCGAACTACTATCCGAATTATTCGCAGTACCCGTCGACCGATCCGAACCGGGGTGCAGCGCCATCCTACGGTCCCGTGCCCGCGCAACTGACCGTTAAGGCCGGAACGTTTGTGACGGCGCGCGTCAACGAGCTGCTGTCGTCGGACCACAATCAGGCAGGCGATGCCTTCACGGCCACACTGGTGCAGCCGCTGGTGGTTGACGGCGTCGTGGTGGCCGAGCGGGGCCAGACCATCGGCGGCCACGTAACGGAAGCGCAGAAAGCCGGGCGCGTGCAAGGCACCTCGCGGCTGGGCGTCCAGTTGACGGAGCTGACGCTGGCGGACGGCCAGCAGGTTCCGATTCAGTCCCAGTTGATCCGGGCGAATGGACCGACTTCGGTGGGACGTGACGCCGGCGCGGTCGCGGGGACAACGGCTCTGGGTGCAGCCATCGGCGCCGCAGCGGACTGGGGGACCGGAGCGGCAATTGGAGCCGGCGCGGGCGCAGCGGCCGGCCTCATTGGCGTGCTGCTGACGCGCGGACATCCCACGGAGATTTATCCGGAGTCCGTGCTGAGTTTCCGGATGACGGCGCCGGTCACGGTGTCGACCGAACGCGCACCACAGGCTTTCCGTTATGTTCAGCCGAGTGATTATGACCGTCCCTCTTATGCGACGCGCCGGCCTCCGCAGGTCGCCGTGGCGCCGTATGCATATCCGTATCCTTACTACGGCTACTACGGTTATCCCTACTATTGGGGACCTGGCTTGTACGGGCCGGGGTATTTCTGGGGACCGAGTTTCTATTTCGGGGGACGCGGATTCTACGGTCGCGGATTCTACGGCCGCGGATTCCACCGGTAAGCTGCATCAGTCGCCATTCGCTCTCGCCGGTCGCGGTTCGTAGGTCAATGAGCCACGACCGGCAGGGAGTGGTTCTCCCACCTCAACACTCCCACAACATTTCCAGCATGTAGAATGGCAGAACGCGTTCGCCTGCCGGACGCGCGGAGCCGACTGGCATGCAGCTATTTTCCTGGGACGGAGTACAGACCGAAGTCATGACCCCCAAGATCTCGCGGAAAGTAATTTCGGGGGAGCGGGCCATGGTGGCCCAGGTGTTCATCGCGAAGGACGCCGTGGTGCCCTCGCATCAGCACGAGAGCGAACAGCTCACCTACATTCTCGAGGGTGCGCTCAAATTCGAGATCGAGGGCCGCGAGATCGTGGTCCGCAAGGGCGAGGTGCTGCACATTCCTTCAAACGTGCCGCACCGCGCGGTGGCGCTAGAGGACACGCTCGACCTGGACATCTTCAGCCCGATTCGCCTCGACTGGCTGACGGGCCAGGACGATTACCTCCGGAGAGAAGAATCGTGGATCTCGGACTGAAGGACCGCGTGGCGATCGTCGCGGCGGCAAGCCAGGGTCTGGGAAAAGCGGCGGCCATGGCGCTGGCGCGCGAGGGAGCCAGGCTCGCCATCTGCGCCCGGACATCCGCGAAAATCCAGGCGGCCGCGGAGGAGATTCGTGCGGCCACCGGCGTCGAGGTGCTGGCTCGCGCGATAGACGTCACCGAGAACGATGCCGTCGGCGGACTGGTGAAAGAGACGCTGGAGCGATTCGGTCGCATCGACGTCTGCGTGACCAATGCCGGAGGGCCGCCCTCGAAGACATTCGCCGAGACGTCGGTAGAGGACTGGAGATCCGCCGTGAATCTCAACCTGATGAGCACGCTCTATTTTGCGCGTGAAGTGCTGCCGGTCATGCAGAAGCAGCGCTGGGGGAGGTTCCTGACCATCACGTCGGTTGCGGTCAAGCAGCCGATCGACGGTTTGATCCTGTCGAACTCGGTCCGCTCAGCCGTAAGTGGTTTGGTAAAGAGCTTGGCCAATGAGTACGGCAGGTACAACGTGCTCGTGAATAACGTTTGCCCCGGATACACTCGTACCGAGCGCCTGACCGAGCTTGCGACGCACCTCGCCGCCGGCGGGAGCGCCACACCTGAGCAGATCGAGCGCCGGTGGACGGATCAAATCCCGCTGGGGAGGCTGGCCGAGGTCGAGGAATTCGCCAGCGTTCTGGCATTTCTGGCATCCGAGCGCGCAAGTTACGTTACCGGCGCGTCAATTGCGGTGGATGGCGGGCTGGTACGCGGCATTTACTGAGCTGCCGCGGCGCGACTAAGGTATGATCCATTCTTTATGAACTGGCAGCAGGAGGGGCTGTTGGCGCTGCGGGTGCTTCTCGCCGGCGTGCTTGGGGCGGTCGTAGGATGGCAGCGCGAGCATTTGGGGATTGAGGCGGGAGTGCGCACGTTCGCCGCGGTGTCGTTGGGCGCCTGCGTTTTCGGACTGATTTACCCGTCTGACACTCGCATTGCCGCCCAGGTTGTTACCGGGATCGGCTTCTTAGGCGCCGGAGTGATCATGCGCGGGCGAATGCACATCCACGGCCTCACAACAGCCGCTTCGCTCTGGGCAGTAGCGTCCATCGGGCTGGCGGTCGCTTACGGAAGAATCATACTGGGCTCGTTGGTCACGATCATCTTGTTTATTCTTCTCGCCATTCCTCTGAAAAAGTGGGAGCGCGAGAAAGGATTGATCGAGAATCACAAGCCGGGCGCTTGAACGGCTCTTCGCCCTCGTGAGACCTCTCCTGTGACATAATCAGCGCAGCAGATGGCTCAGTACCAGTTGCCTCGCAGCCGCTCGCGCCCTCGAAAGCTACGCATCACGCTGATCGTGATTGCCCTGCTCATCCTGATCGGCGCGCGCACGATCGCCTCCACCATCATCGATTACAAGTGGTGGAAAGAGCTCGGACAGGTGGATACCTGGCTGAACCTGTACCTGTACGGCGTAGGCCCGCTGGCAGCGGCCACGCTCATTGCTTTTGGCGTGCTCTGGGCGGCGCACGCGCGCGCATTGAAGTTTGCGGGAACTTCGCTGGGCGAGCACGGCACTTACGCGAAACTCGCAGCGCTGGCGGCACTCGCACTGGGATTCTTTGTCTCCGCCGGCGCGCTGGACACCTGGACGGTGGTCCGGTACCTCGGCAGCCGCCATCTCCCAGCCGATGCCACCGCCTGGCACGACCCGGTCTTCGGCCTCTCGCTGGCCTTCTATTTGTTTGATCTGCCGTTTTACTCCGATCTGCGGCAATACGTGCTCGCCCTCGTCATTGTGGCCATCCTGGTGTACTGGATCGCGGCGCGCATCTGGCAGCTACGGTACCGGCTTCCGGAGTTGCGGGAGATGCGTGAGATCGACCCTACTATTTTTCGCCTGGAAGGCGGACTGGAGTCGAAGTTTCTGCGCGGCGCCGCCGTGGTGGCACTGCTGGCTCTGGCGTTCCGTTTCTTTCTGGGGCGTTACGAAATGGTGCTGAACCAGCACAATTTCCTCGTGGGTGTGGACTACGTGGATAACTTCATCGGCTTGCCGCTGCAATGGCTGCTGATTGCGGCGTGCCTGCTGGCAGCCATCTTCGTATGGGCAGGTCGCTGGGTGCTGGCGGCGCTAATGGCGCTGGCCCTGGTGGTGCGCTTCCTGGTGCCGGGTCTGGTTTCCGCGCTCTATGTCCGGCCCAATGAGATCTCGCTCGAACGGCCCTACATCATCTCTCACATTGAAGCCACGCGCAGCGCTTTCGCCATTGAGAAGCGCTCCGCCGAAATCCAATTCAAGGTCAATCCCAACGCTACCATCGATCCCGCTCGCCATCGCAACTTGCTCGAAAACGTGCGCCTGTGGGACTGGCGCCCGTTCCACGACACCGTCACGCAGACGCAGGCCCTGCGATCCTATTACGTATTCCCCGACACGGACGTAGATCGCTACACTATCGGCGGAACTTATCGCCAGGTGCTGCTCTCCCCGAGAGAACTCGATATCCACCAGGTGACCGGCGCCAGCCAGAGCTGGATCAATTCTCATTTCATCTATACGCACGGCTACGGGCTGGTGTTGGCGGATGTCAGCCACATACGTCCCGACGGCTTGCCCGTGTTCCTGATTCAGAACATGCCTCCGGAAGTGACGGCGCCGGGACTCAAGCTGGTGCGGCCGGAAATTTATTACGGCGAGAGGGTACACGAACCCATTTTCATGGACACACGCCAGGAGGAGTTCAACTATCCATCCGGGGCGGACAACGTGCACTCGGTTTACGCCGGCAAGGGCGGGTTTGCCATCGCCTCTTTCCCCATGCGGCTGGCGGCTGCCGTCGACCAGGGCGATTTCAATATCCTGCTGACGAGCTACTTCACCGATCGCAGCAGAATGATGATCCGCCGCGAGGTTCGCGCTCGACTTGAGTACCTGGCGCGTTTTCTGGACTGGGATGCCGATCCTTACCTGGTGATTACCGAAGAGGGCCGCCTGGTGTGGATCGTGGACGGCTACACCACGTCAGACGCGCACCCCTATTCGCGCAGCGTCGAGGTTCCGAACATCGGAACCGTAAACTATATGCGCAACGCGGTGAAGGCCACGATTGACGCCTACGACGGCACCACGAATCTGTATATCTTCGCGCCCGCCGATCCGATCATTCAGGCATATCGCAACCTGTTTCCGACACTATTCCATCCGGCTTCTGAAATGCCGGTGGACTTGCGCGCGCATGCGAGGTATCCGGAGATACTGTTCCGGACACAGGCGGAAATCTACCGCACCTACCACATGCTCGATCCGCAGGCCTTCTACAACAAAGAAGACGTGTGGGACATCGCCAGTTACAGCAACGGGCAGAGCGGCCAGCGCGAACCGATGAATCCCACTTACGTGGTCGCTTCGCTGCCAAGTCAGGACCGGCCGGAGTTCATGTTGATCCTGCCCTTCACGCCGCGCACGAAGGATAACCTCATCGGCCTGATGGTCGGTCGCTGCGACGGGCAGAACCTGGGCGAACTGGTGGTGCTGCAACTTTCGAAACAAGAGCTGATTCGCGGCCCGATGCAAATCGACGCCGCCATCAATCAGGATCAGAACATCTCTAAAGATCTGACGCTGTGGAATCAGCAGGGCTCGCAGGTCTTACGCGGGCAAACGCTCGTGTTGCCGGTCAACGACACGTTTTTGTATGTCGAGCCGGTCTATATCCAGGCAACCCAGGCGCGCATGCCTCAGTTAAAGAAGGTAGTCTTGGCCATCGGCGACCGTCTGATTTACACCGACACCTACGAGCAGGCGCTTGCGGAATTGAGCGGAGGAGCGAGGCCGGCTGTTGAGACCATTCAGAAAGCCGCCACGCCGCCCGGCACCCCGGGTGCTCCACCACCCACGAGTGACCGGCGGCTGGAAAGCATCCGCCAGCACTTACAGCGTTACAAAGAACTGGCCGGACGAGGACGCTGGGCTGAGGCTGGTAAAGAGCTGGACGCGATCGAAGCGGAGTTGAAGTAGCAGGTCATTGCACCGTGTGTCGGATGGCGTTTGGCTCAACGTACTCTACTGCGGAGTTCGCTTTCAGGTCTTTGATAAGCGTCTGCACGTCCTTGGTGCGCGAATGCAGTAGCATCGCGCCATTGCCGCCAATTTCCCTGCTTTTGTCGATGTCTTCTTTGGCCAGAATCTCCTTGATGGTGGCTTGGTCCGTGCCTTTGCGGAATTTTACGATCACTTCGTTCGGCGCCACCTTCGCGACCTTATCAGCTTGCAACAGCATGCCAAAGAACAGGCAAACCAGAGATACGCACAATGCTCGAAACATACAGCCCCGTTTCGTCCTCCCAACGATATACTACTCCAAGACGTTATGAACCAGACACTCTCTCAACGATTTGTGACGCGCTGCCTCTTTGCGGTGTGGATGCTGGCAGCCTGTGCAGCCGCGGCGGAGCTCCCGGCGGCGAAACCGGAATCCGTCGGCCTTTCTTCAGAGCGGCTGGAACGGATCGCCACCGCGGTCCAGCGCAGCATCGACGACAAGAGAATTGCCGGCGCGGTCACGCTGGTGGCGCGGCGGGGCCAGATCGCGTGGCTGAAGGCGCAGGGAATGATGGACCGCGAAGCGGGCAAGCCCATGCGCAACGACGCCATTTTCCGCATCTGCTCCATGACGAAGCCCATCACCAGTCTCGCGGTGATGATGCTCTACGAAGACGGCCGTTTCCTGCTCGACGATCCGGTGTCTAAGTACATCCCCGAATTCAAGAATCCCAAGGTGCTGGTGAAGCCGTCTTCGGGCGCGTCGTATACCATCCCCGCCACGAAAGAGATCACGATCCGCAACCTGCTGACGCATACTTCGGGCATCACCTATCACTGGAACCCGGATCTCGGCGCGATGTACAAGGACGCCAACGTCGCGCATGGCCTGCTCCCGTATGACGGCACGATCGGCGACAGCGTGAAGCGCCTGGCCGGCCTGCCGCTGCTGTTTAATCCGGGAGAACGCTTCGAGTATAGCCTGGGCATCGACGTTTTGGGATATCTGGTGGAAGTCGTGTCCGGCAAAACGCTGGATGAGTTTTTCCGCACACGCATTTTCGAGCCTCTCGGCATGCAAGACACGTATTTCTACGTGCCCGAGAACAAGCTCGCCCAACTGGCCGCAGCCTACACGTGGTACGACGGCAAGGGACTCAGCCGCTTCCCCGATGCGCCGATTGTGGAGGGAACGTTCTCCTATTCCGCGGATTATCCGTATCGGGGCGCCAGGAAGCTTTACTCCGGCGGCGCTGGCCTGTGCTCCACGGCAGCCGACTACGCCCGCTTCTGCCAGATGATGCTGGACAACGGCAAGGCCGGCGCCACGCGCCTGATCAGCCGCAAGACCGTCGAGTTAATGACCCACGATCAACTCGGCAAAGTCGGTCCCGATCAGGGTTTTGGCATTGGCTTCGGTGTCGACGGAATCAAGTCGCCTCTAACGGAGCTGGGTTCACCGGGCGAGTACAACTGGGGCGGTTTCTTCTATACTGCGTTCGTCATCGATCCGAAGGAGCAGATGATCACGGTTTTCATGGCACAGTTGCATCCAACTGGCGACGTGAATCTCGACAATCTGTTCCACGTGCTGGCCTATCAGGCTATCATCGATTGAAGTAGCACAACTGCCGTCACTTCATCTTCTCGCCCAACGGCCGGATGGAAACTTCCTTGAAAAAGACAATGTCGTTGTCGCTGTGATTCTGCAATCCGAAATAGCCTTCGATGGGCCGTAGGCCGTGTTGTGGCTCAAAGCTGAATTTCCTCGGAGGAACGGGCTGGCCTTCCGTATAGTCGGTGACCTTCACTCCGTTCACCAGGACCACGGTGCGCGGCCCGTCGAGAGTGATCTCCATGGTGTTCCACTCCGGCCCGGGCTTAAAGGGCTTGGCGAGCGGCTTGGTCAATGAGTAAAGCGTCCCGGTGATGTGATACTCGTCCTCGTTGGATTTCTCAGGTTCGTTGTCGATCTGCACTTCGTAACCGTAGTGTACCGGCATCCACTCTTCGCGCGGTTCGAGCGGGATGCGGACAAACACGCCCGAGTTGTCGTTGTGGTCGCGCATCTTGTAAACCACGCGCAGCGTGCAATTCGAAATCTTTCCGCCCTTCCAGTAGAGCAGCCCCATGCCGCCGTGAGTCCGGATCAGGCCGTCTTCAACGCTCATCGAGCCCGGACCGACATGCTGCCAGCCGTTAAGATCCTTGCCGTCGAACAGGGGTTTCCAATCGGCGCATAGCGCAGCCGTAGACGCCGCGCACAAGAGGCACAAGGCAAAAATCAAGTGTTTGAGCATACAGACATTATGATCACATTCAGGTTGCAAACTGGTGGCGGCGGAGCGATTCGAACGCTCGACCTACGGATTATGAGACCGTCGCTCTAACCAACTGAGCTACGCCGCCTGTTAGAGAGGATCGTACTTATGAGTTTACCAAACGGTTTCCGCGATTCGGAACAAAACGGCGCTGCTGTGGGATGATGGCAGTTTCAAGCCATGTCTTTAAATCGCAGGAACTTCATGTTGGGCGGTTTGGCGATGCCCGCGCTCGCGCGCAAGGAGCAGCGCAGCGGCCCGCGTCCGAACCTCGTTCTCATCGTGGCCGACGGTTTGAGCGCTTGGATGCTTGGCTCCGGCGGAAATCGGGAAATCCGAACGCCGAACCTCGATCAGCTCGCGCAAGCCGGCGCGCGCTTTGAGAAGCATTTTGCCTGCACCCCGGCGTCGTCGCCCAGCCTCGCCACTCTGTACACGGGCCGTGTTCCTCGCCAGCACGGCATCCAGGATTTTCTGACAGGTGAGCCAATCGAGAACCCTCCCCAGGGGCAAGCTGCGCCGCCGCCCAATTTCCGGAACGAAGTCTTCCTCTCCAACATCCTGTCCGCAAATGGGTACGAATGCGGATTCGCGGGCGCATGGCGTCTGGGTGACGATCAGACGCCTCAGCATGGTTTTCACTTCTGGTCCACGCTCGCCGGCCCTCTGGCGTACCAGAACCCGCAACTAAACTGGAACGGCAAAACCACAACCGAGAGCGGATACCTCACCGAGCTGCTCAGCGCGCGAGCCGGCGCATTTCTCGATCAACAGACTCCGGCGAAACCGTTTTTTCTGACCATCAGTTATCCCAATCCGCATCCGCCGTACGATGGCCATCCGGCGCGATACTACGAGATGTATGCCAAGACCAGCTTCGAGACGACGGGCTGGGAACCTGCGGCAGCGAATGCCCTGCGTGGCAAAGAATTTCTCGCCGACACCGTCGGCAACAGCCGGAAAGCGGCGGCGGCGATCGCCGCGCTTGACGACCAGATCCCGCGCCTGCTGGCGAAACTCAGCCAGCGCGGCCTGCGTGAGAACACCGCTATCGTGTTCACGAGCGGCAACGGGTTTCTGCTGGGCCGGCACGGGCTGTGGAGTGGCGGGCTCGCCTCGAATCCCATCAACATGTACGACGAAGTGGTCGCAACCCCCATGATCTGGCACTGGCTGGGGCGTGTTCCGCCGCAGAGCGTCCGCCCCGAGATGGTGAGTGCGTACGATTTCCTGCCGACGGTTTGCGATCTGCTCGAGGTCCCCGCGCCCGCGGGCCGCAATCTCTGCGGCCGCAGCTACCTTCCGCTTCTCCTGGGAAAACCGCTGCCCAAGAAATCGCCCTGGCGTCACACCGTTTTCGGGCAATATCGCAACACAGAAATGGCGCGCGACACTCGTTTCAAACTGGTGCTGCGGAACAACGGCTCCGGGCCCAACGAGTTTTTCGATCTGGACGACGATCCGCGCGAAAAGGTGAATCACTACGAAGACCCGAAGTATGTGAACGACCGCGACCAGATGGCGCGGTTGATCGAAGGGTGGCGCAGGGCTACGGCCGGGTAAGCGCCGCCTGAAGGAGGGCTCCATGCATCGCCGAACGTTCCTGCGGGCAGCCACCGGGCTGGCCGCGCTCAAGCCGGATTCCATCAGCCGCGCGCATGCCGCAACTTCCGGGATGAACGATCGCAAGCCTGAAGACGTGGCGCGCGACGAAGACTACTGGCGGGAGATCCAGCAGGTGTTCACCGTGGACCGCAACATTATCAACCTGAACAATGGCGGTGTGTGTCCGTCGCCGAAGATCGTGCAGGATGCCATGCGCCGCCAGCTCGAATTCAGCAACATGGCGCCCGCATACACTATGTGGACGGTGCTTGAGCCGGAGATCGAGAGCGTGCGCACGCGGCTTGCGGCCAGCTTCGGATGCGATCCAGAAGAGATGGCGATCACGCGGAACGCGTCAGAGGCGCTCGAAATCGTACAGCTCGGCCTGGACCTCAAACCCGGAGACGAGGTGCTGACCACCGACCAGGATTATCCGCGCATGATCACCACGTGGCAGCAGCGCGAGCGCCGCGACGGCATCAAGCTGCGGATGATCTCCTTCCCCACGCCGCCGCCTTCCATGGACGATCTCTACGAGCGCTTCGAGCGCGCCATCACGCCCCGCACGCGCGTGATCCATTTCTGCCACATCACCAACCTGACGGGCCAGATCTTTCCGGTGAAGAAGATCTGCAAGATGGCGCGCAGCCGTAGTATCGAAGCCATTGTGGACGGCGCGCACGCTTACGCTCATTTTCCGTTTAAGCACGAGGATCTCGACTGCGACTACTACGGCACCAGCCTGCACAAGTGGCTGCTCGCGCCGCATGGCACGGGTTTTCTCTACGTGCGCAAAGAGAAGATCGAAAAGGTGTGGCCCATGATGGCTGCGCCCGCCTCGATGAACGCCAACATCCGCAAGTTCGAAGAGATCGGCACGCATCCCGCTGCGAATCACAACGCCATCGCTGAAGCGCTGACGTTTCACGAATCCATCGGTTGCGACCGCAAAGCAGCTCGCCTGCGCTATCTGCGAAGCCTCTGGACCGAGCGGCTGTCAAGATTTCCCAACGTCACCGTCCGCACCAGCCCCGATCCGGCCCAGAGCTGCGGAGTCGTGCTGGTTTCAGTCGAAGGCAAAAAGGCGCCGGCATTGGCCGACGAGCTCTGGAAACAGCGCATCCTGGTCGTTCCCATCGTCCATAAGGATTTCGAGGGCCTGCGCGTGACGCCCAACATTTACACTACGACGCGCGAGATTGAGATTTTCACAAGCGCGATGGAGAAGCTGATTCGAGCCTGAGAGTCGGCTCAGTCATCCTTCTCCTTCGACGCGTCACAGACCGGTCCGAGCCATTTGGATTCGAATGTTGAATTCATCTTCATGGATCGGGTTCCATCGCCGACATTCATAACCATAGATCCTTTGACGTGTTCTGAGTTGAGCACTTCAACGTGAACCTCACCATTCGATTTCATGGTTCCAGCGCCGCATTCAATCTTAAAATCGAGCCTGCTGCTGGTAGAGGCCAGGACCGTGCGGTGACAGGTCTTTTCGTCATTGCCAAACGCCATTGCTTTAGCCAAATCTTCCTTCGTGACGCAATGCTTGCGTGTGGTTGTCTTCGGGCCCTGCTGCGCCTTCATTCGCTCCTCGATTTTGGCGCGCTGCTCTGGCGTCATCCTTTCCAGGACCTCGGCCGGGATGGGCGGCGCCCCGCTGCGTTCCATCGTGCTCGTGCCTTCCCAAAGACCGAGCTTGACGTCCAGCGGTTGCACCGCATCGGCCGCCCACCCCTGGCAACAAAGCAGAAATCCGAATCCAAGCGAAATATTGATCTTCATTCGATTCTCCAAATCGAGCTTCTTGGGATAATATAGCGCACGCGCCGCGTGCCTACGGACCCGTCACGCAGTTCCCACCCAAAGCGGCATTGACCACGCGCTGCACATCAACCACGTTGCACTGGCCGTTGTGCTGCAGATCGGCGGTGGTGCACGGAACAATTGCCAGCGCCTGATTGACCGCCAGTTGCACGTCTACAACGTTCACTGCTCCGTCGCCATTCAGATTGCATGCGTTGCCCGAGGGAATGACCAACAGCGTGATGCTCTGCTGCGGCAACTGCGTGCTGATGGTGGCGTTCGCGACCGCGACGTCCGCCAGTTGCTGAATGGCGTTGGATGCCGTGAGTTGCCAGACGTGCGCCGCCGGTCCCGCGGTGAATTGGCTGAGGCTCACGGAGACTGGCGTGGAGCCGGTGAGATACTTGCTTACCACCATGATCGTCAGCGCGCCATCGCTTGACCGGACAGCCGCGAATGCCGAGACGTTATCGGGGTTCGGAACCGTAGCGGTTACGCTGGTGTCTCCGAATGCCGATTTCACTCCGTCATAGTTGCGGTACATCTGGATCGCTTTGAACGTGGGTGTCGATGGGTCCGGCGTGGTCCATCGCGTTGCTAGGTCCAGCGCCTCGCGGCCAAAGATGCCCAGGATGTCGGCCTGCGTGGTGGCGCCGTTGATGTGGCTCTCGGCGCCCCAGTTGTATTCGGTGATGCCAATCGGCGTCCCAGAGAAGTAGTAAGTATTGACCCAATTCCGCAGCCGCGGAATCAATTCCACCTGCGTCCCGATCCACGATTGATCTACATAATTCGGATCCCAGAGCGACCGGGTGGAACGGTTGCGGAGCAGTTGAGTCGCCGTGGAAGTATCGTTCCCGAACTCGCCGCTTTGGGGATAGTAGTGAACCGTGAATACATCCAGTGGACGCAGCCCGCCTGCGACGGTATTCTGCTTCAGCTGGCTCAACAGCCACGGCAGATAATCCATACCGCCATGATTGTTGCGGTCCGGCATCACGCTCCAGCCGTGCAGGGATCCGTACTGCTGGTCGTATCCGCTCAAAAGATATCCGCTCCAGCCCCATTCTTCCGGCCCGACTACCAGGGCTGTGGGATCGACGCCTTTGATCTTGGCGGCATAGTCGAGCATCTTGGTCTTAATCTCGTCCATCGTGGCTCCGGTGGGATGGACGTCGGCATGCGTGGAGTGCCAGATGCTGTGCTCGTTGTCGAGAATGTAGTAGCGCAGGCCGCCCGCGTTCGCCGCACCCCATTTCCCGACGATGTGTTGCACCCAGGCCTGCTGGAACGATGAGTCCGCCGGCACATCGGCGTCGTTCGGGTCATTGCCCGTGATCGGCTTGCCGGTGGCGGTGAGAATCCCGTTACCGGCGTCCGGAAACCACTGCCAGTCATTGCCCGTCTGCGTGCCGTACTTGGATTGCGAAAAACTCGCCAGCTTGGAGCGGTTAGAGCCGAGTTTCGCCACCCACCCGATCATGGGAATCGTCACCATCGGTTGCGTGCCGGCCGCTTTGCTGTTCGAAATGAACGTGTCGGCAACCTCGCCGGCAACGTTGCTGGAATAGCCGATGCTCTCGAAATACCAGTCCGCCGCGCGATTGTCCGCGTTGAGTTGCCAGTTGTAGCGGCTGGTATTGTTGCCACCGAGCCGATTCAGCGGTACGTTTAGCTGCGGTAGGGTGCTCGAATCGCCGTAAGCCACGCCATAAATATTCGGGCTGATCGGATGGCGGTTCGCAGACGCATCCACGCTGATACTCACCGCCGGATTTTGCGCCGCCAGCGTGCCGGCAATGACCAGGGACAGCGAGGCGAGGCCGAGGCGGAAACGTGCTTTCACGGGAGAGCCTGGAAATCGGTTCCTGACCATGGTGTCCCGAGATACGGGAAGCGTCAAGCTAGCCGGATGCCTGATGACTAACTATCGATATAGCCTCTTTAGGGGCTGCCCAAGAGGGACTCGCGTCAGCTCCGCCACCTCACGCCCACGTCCAGTGTCTTCTTGGCGTATTCCAAGCTGCGCTCGAGATCCGTGCGCTGCTGCTCTTTGAGGGCGGCTTCGATGGCCGGCGGCTGCTTGCCGTTGCCGCCGATGACCATCGGTCCCATGTAGGGATGGCCGCTTTTGGCAAGTTCCACGAAGCGCGCGAACTCCCAGGCGGGCATGTGCGGGAACACGCTCCAGAAATCGGGCTCGAGATACGACAGCACCGTCGGCGCCCGGCCGGTGATGATTTCAAGTTGCATGCCCGCGTGCGGGCAGAGTTTACGGTACAACTCGACGAAGCGGCGCAAGTTGACGGACCCGTCACCCAGCGCCACCCACTGCGCTGCCGCACCACGCGGGTGCTCGAAGACCGCGGAATCCCGAATGTGAGTGGTCACCACGTAAGGCCCAAGCGTTTCGAGTGTGACGAGCGGGTCCTCTACAACCCACATGGGGTTTCCGGCATCCAGGCAGGAGCCGGCGAACTCTTTGCCGGCGGCTTCGATCAGAGCTTTCACCTCACGCGCCTGCATGTCGCCTGAGTGATTTTCGATGCCGATGCGGACACCAAGGTCGAGCGCTTCGTTGCGCACCGAGCGCAGCGCATTGATGGTAACTTCCATGCACTGCTCGAGCTTCGGACGGTCGCCGCGGCCGCCCATGTAGCAGCGCATGGAATGCGCGCCCACGGCTTTGGCGACCGTCAATCCCTTCCGCAGATATTCCGTCGGTGTCCCCAGGCCCGCATACCAGCCACTCGAAATCGGACAGATGCAACCGATACCCGCGTCGATCGAGATTCCGACGCGCTCTGCGTGTTCCTTCACTTTCGCCAGGTGCGCCGGCTCCAGGCTCTCATAATCGTGGAGGCCGGAGAGCTGAATCGTGTCCAGCTTGAGGCCGGCAGCGTAATCCAGCAGTTGAATATCTCTCCAGCGAAAGTCGCGGATCGAGTAGCTGTCGAACCCGAGCTTGATGGGAACGGGAGATGTGTCGCTCAACTCTTCCACCTCACGCCGGCTCCCAGCACCTTCTTCGCGTACTCGAAGCTGCGCTCCAGATCCACGCGCTGCTGTTCTTTGAATGCCGCCTCGAGCGCCGGTGAGTGCTCTCCCCAGCCTGCGATCACCATCGGCCCCATGTAAGGATGGCCGCTCTTCACCAGTTTGAGGAAGCGCGCGAATTCCCAGGCTGGCGTGCGCTGAAAAACTTTCCAGAAATCCGGCTCGAGATAAGGAAGAATGTCGGGCGGGATGCCGGTGATGATCTCGAGTTGCATGGAGGCTTTCGGGCAGAGTTTCTGATAAAGCTCGATAAAGCGGTGGAAGTCGACCGAGCCATCCCCGAGCGCTACCCATTGGACCGCCGCGCCGCGCGGATGCTCGAAGACCGCGGTGTCGCGGATATGCGTCGTGACGACGTACCGGCCGAGCGTCTCGAGCGTGAGCAGCGGGTCCTCGGCGGCCCATAGCGGATTGCCGCAATCCAGGCAGGAGCCGACGAAATCCGTTCCGGCGCCCTCGATCAACATTTTCACTTCGCGCGCCTGCATATCGCCTGCATGGTTTTCCACCGCGATGCGGACGCCGACATCGAGGGCTTCCGAGCGCACCGATTTCAGCGCCTTCACCGTGGCTTCCATGCAGCGGTCGAGATTGGGCCGGTCAGCGCGCGTCCCCATATTGCAGCGCATCACGTGCGCGCCCACGGCCTTCGCCACTCCCAGGCCCTTGCGAAGATACGCCGTAGGATTGCCTTCCTTGTGATCCCAATTCGTCGAAAGATCGCAAATGGTCCCAATGCCCGCGTCAATGGAAATGCCCACGCGCTCGGCGTGCTCCTTCACCTTGGCAAGATGCGCGGGATCGAGGCTCTCGTAGTCGTCGAGGCTCGAAAGCTGGACCGTGTCGAGCTTCAAGCTGGCGGCGTAGTCGAGGTACTGGATGTCTTTCCAGTGAAAATCACGAATGGAAAAAGTATCGAAGCCCAGCCGGATGCCTTCACCCGGCGTTGTCGCGGCTGCAGCAAGAGCAGCTCCCGATGTAGCATGCAAAAACGTGCGGCGGAGCATGAGTACTCTTGTATCACGATCGGCGCGCTGTTAGTCTCATCGCCAGCGAAACAGCTTCAGCGCGGCAAAAAAGCAAATGAAAAGCCACCCGGTAATCACCGCAAGCTGGTTCGCGAGATGAGCCAGCCCCGCGCCTTGCAGAATCTGGGCCCGCAACGCATCGATCACGGCGGTGAGCGGCAAAGCCCGAATGAATGGCTGCAGCACGTCCGGAAAACGGTCCGCCGAAAAGAAAACGCCCGAGAAGATCCACATCGGCAGCATGACAAAGTTCATCAGCCCGGAAGCGCCTTCGATCGTCTGCACGCGGGAGGCGAGCAGCAGCCCCAGCGCGCTGAACGAAAGCGAGGAGACCAGGCAGATGAGCGCCAGCCCCCAAATCGAGCCACGCACCGGGATGCCAAAGACAAGGACGCCGAAGCCCATCAGCGCGGCCACCTCCACGTACAACATCACGAGCCGGGCCAGCAAAAACGACATCAGATACTGGCTGCGCGACATGGGCGAGGCAATCAGCCGCTTGAGGAGCTTCCTTCTGCGCGCGTCCACAATGCCGAAGCCGAGACCCCAGACACCGCTTCCCATCAGGTTCATGCCCAGCAGGCCGGGCACCAGGAAGTCGATATATCGGGAACCCGGTTCTCGCACCAGGTCGTCAGAGGCCGCCACTGGATCATGCGCGCCGGCGGCGTGCTGCACCGTGCGATCAACAAGCAGCTTTGCGTTGCGTCCTTCCGGATTAGTGTCGTCATAACGGTAGGTAACAACGCCGCCGGTTCCCGGCACGGCGAGCAAGACGATCCGCCCGGCGCGCAGCGCCTGTTCTCCCGCCGCGCGATCCACCACTTCGACGGCGAGTGACTTGTTCCCCCGCAACGCGCCAGCCAGTTGCGAACCCACAGCTCCGACCTTCACAACGTCAGGGGGTCGATTTCGAAATGCAATGCCCAGGCCGGTGGTGAGGAGGATCGGGAAGACAAAGACCCAGAAGACGGCTTCCGGCTCCCGCCAGAACTCGCGGAAGCGCACCAGCGTAAGCTGGACGAGCGAGCGCTCGATGAAGGAGCGGCGCTCGGCTGCGGGCCGCATTTCGCGCGTGCTAACCAGCACGGTTCCTTCACTCATCGCGCAGATGCCTCCCGGTGAGCGTGACAAAGACGTCCTCGAGCGTCGCCGAATGCGTGCGAAGCTCAGTCAGCGGAATACGGTGGCCTGCCAGCTCGTCGAAAAGTGCGGCCACCGCGCGGTGCAGCTCGCTCACCTGCATCGCATAGGCGCCATTTTCGCGCCGCGCCACCCGCACGCCATCCAGCCTTTCGAGCGTGGCGAGGTCGATCGGACTCCCGTCCGCAACGGAAAACTCCACCACATGCTCGGCCACGATGGATGCGATCAACTCCCGCGGCGTTCCGAGTGCGATGATTTTGCCGTGGTCCATGACGGCCACGCGATCGCAGAGCCGTTCCGCCTCATCCATGTAATGCGTAGTCAGGATCACGTTGCGGCCTTCGCGCTTGAAGCGTTCGATCAAATCCCAAACCTGCCGGCGCGCCTGCGGGTCCAGGCCCGTAGTCGGCTCGTCGAGAAACAACAAATCAGGATCGCCAACCAGCGCGCACGCCATGGCCAGCCGCTGTTTCTGGCCGCCCGAGAGCCCGCCCACGCGCGAGCCGCGCTTCTCTTCGAGCTGCACCATCCGGATCACCTCGGACACCGACGGCCCCTGGCGGTAGAAACTGCGAAACAGGTGCAGCGTTTCGTCCACTGTCAGCTTTTCGGAAAGTTGCGTTTCCTGAAGCTGCACGCCGAGGCGCTGCCGAAGCTCACTGGCGTCGGTTTCCCACCGCAATCCGAGAAGTTCAACCGTGCCTGCATCCTGCGCCGTCAGCCCTTCGCAGATCTCGATGGTGGTTGTTTTTCCGGCGCCGTTCGGACCCAGCAAGCCGAAACATTCGCCGGGGCGCACTTCCAGGTCGAGGCCGTCCACGGCCTGGACATCTTTGTACGCCTTGCGAAGCCCGCGCACACACACCGGGAGTTGGCTCGGCGAAGTGGGCATAATTCAGTATGATCTGGAGCGAACCGGTTGCGCAATTGGGGAACATGTTGAGCCGGCCTTACGTACCTGAATGCATCCTACGCGAGGTGTATCCATGAGTTTCTGGCTCGATGTCCGATACGCTCTGCGGCTCCTCCGGCGAACTCCTTTGGTCAGCGCCATCATCATTCTGACTCTGGCACTGTGCATCGGAGCCAACACTGCCATCTTCAGCGTGGTAGATGCCACATTGCTCCGCCCGCTGCCCTACCCCGAGCCGGAACGGCTGGTTCAAATTGCCAGGCACGTCCGTGCTCCCGGGTACGAAGGAGACGACACGGGCGAGGACGGCAGGACGTGGGAGATGGTCCGCGATCATGCCGGCTTTCTGGATGCGGCAGTTTACGGGGGCTCCGGCGGCGTCAATCTTGTTGCCGCAGGCCATGTGCAGTATGTGCAACAGGAGCGCGTGGGCTCGGGGTTCTTTCGCGTGCTGGGGGTACCGCCGATGATCGGGCGCGAATTCACACGCGAAGAGGACCGTCCCGGTGGCCCGGCCGTCACCATGCTGAGTTATCACTTGTGGAAGCGGATCTTCCATGCCGACCCTGCTGCCATCGGCAAATCCTTAATGCTGCGCGGCGAGCCGTTCGCCATCACCGGTGTAATGCCTCAGAACTTCCGGTCGGATGCTGCCGCCGATCTTTGGGTGCCGCTCTGCCCGTCCACCACCGGAGAGGGCAGCGGGAGGAATTACGAAATCATTGCACGATTGAAACGGGGCGCGAGCTGGGCTCAAGCGGAGACACAGCTCGCAACCATCGGCGCGCCGCTGGTTTCTGAGATGAAGCTTCCCAAGGACATGTCAATGCGATTCGGCCTGTTGACCTTCCAACGGGGTCAGACGGAGGAAGTGAGAAAGCCGCTGCTGATCGTCTGGGCTGCCGTAGCTCTGGTGCTGTTAATCGGTTGCGCGAATATCACAAGCCTGCTACTGGCGCGGTCGGCTGCACGGACGCGCGAAATTGCGACCCGCCTGGCGCTCGGCGGCGGACGCATCGCCATTATCCGGCAGTTGCTGATCGAGAGTCTGGTTCTGGCGATTGCCGGGGGTGTGGCAGGGCTGGTTGTAGGCTTCGCCGGCATCGGAGTACTCAGCCGTCTGGTGCAGGATCAGATCCCGGCGGTTGCCGCCATCCGTCTGGACGCGCGCGTACTCGCCATGACGGCACTCCTGGCGCTTCTCACCAGTGTGCTTGCCGGAATTTTCCCGGCATTCGAGGCGAGCGGCGTCGACATTCGCGCATCGCTGACTGAAGGCGGAACGCGAGGCATCGCCGGCGCTAGAAAGCGCTGGACTCGCAGCGCGCTCGTGTCGGGTGAAGTCGCGTTGGCCGTCCTGCTGCTGATCGGTGCAGGACTTCTGGTCAGAACACTGATGCACCTCTACCGCTTGCGGCCCGGTTTTGACCCCGCAAACGTGATTGCAGCCAGCTTCTCATTGCAGGACGCGCGCTACAAAACCAGCAATAGCGTGAACCGGCTCTTTGAGTCGGGTCTGGCGCGCATTCGGGAATTGCCCGGGGTCGAGTCCGCAGCAGTGGGCCTGCGCCTTCCCTATGAGCGGCACTTAAATGATGGTTTTCGCCGCATGGATGGGCCGGAAGCCGGCGATCAGGACATCATCACGGACCTCTGCTACGTTACCCCGGATTACTTCCAGACACTGCGCATTCCCCTGCTGCGCGGGCGCCCGTTTCGGGAAAGCGACCGTCCCACATCCGCTCCTGTCGTCATCGTGAACCAGGCGTTTGTGCGGAAATATCTTTCCAGGCAGGATCCGCTGGGCAGCCACCTTAAGATCGAAGACAGCGATCGCGAGATTGTCGGCGTGGTCGGTGACGTCCAGCAGACGCCCGGATGGGATCAGGCCGCTCCCATTCAGCCCACACCGACCGCCTATATTCCGTCATCGCAGACGTCCGGCGAGTTGCTGACTCTGATTCACATCTGGTTTTCACCAAGTTGGATTGTCCGTGCACCCGGTCCTCCGGCGAACATCATTCGGGAGATTCAGAGCATCACCGCTACAGTTGATCCGTTATTGCCCATCGCGGCTTTTCATAACGTTGAAGATATCCGTGCCGAGTCGCTCAAGTCGCAGCGGTTTGAGGCAACGCTGCTGGGCGCGCTGGCGGCGCTGGCACTCTTGCTGGCCGTGGTCGGAATTTACGGCCTGATGGCGCAGTCGGTGGCGGAGCGGAGGCGCGAACTTGGCATCCGCATCGCGCTCGGTTCGACCATCCCACGCGCGATTCGCGATGCCACTCTACCAGGCGTTTCCCTGGCGCTGGCGGGCGTTGCCGCGGGATGCGTGCTTGCCGGATTGTCATCCAAAGTGCTCGAACACCTGATCTTCGGCGTGAGCGCGCTCGACCCCGTTACCTACGCTGGCGTGGCGCTCGGGTTGCTGGCTGTCGCTGCGGCGGCAAGCCTGATTCCAGCGTTGCGGCTGGCGACCTTGAATCCCGCCGAGACGTTACGCGAAGAATGAAATAGAATCGGTTTCGTGGAGGAACGGATGGCCATCAGCCAAGCACTACTGCCTGAATTCGATCATGAAATGTCCAACACGCGGAAGACGCTCGAGCGGATTCCAGAAAACGATTTGGGGTGGAAGCCGCATCCGAAATCCATGACGCTGGGGAGGCTGGCGGGGCACGTGGCGGAGATGCCTGGCTGGGCAGTGCCCACCATTGCGCAGGACTCGCTCGACATCGCCCCAGCGGGCACACCCCGTCCTCAAGGCACGGTGGCGCAGTCGCGCCAGCACGTCCTGGAGTTGTTTGATAAGAACGTGAAGGATGCGCGCGCGGCCATTGCGGCGGCAAGCGATGAGCAGCTCATGAAACCGTGGTCTCTACTGGTAGGCGGCAAGACCATCTTCACCATGCCTAAGATCGCTGTTCTGCGCAGCATGGTGATGAACCATACGATTCATCACCGCGCGCAGTTGGGCGTGTATCTGCGGTTGAATAATATTCCAGTGCCGTCGATCTATGGACCGTCAGCGGACGAAGGTCAGATGTAGCTAGGCAGTCGAAGGCGGAGCGCCGCGGTCAAACGCGATGCCGCCGAAGCTCACCACGCTCTGTTCGTCGATATTCCACTGCTCGTAGCGCAGCAGGCGGCCGCGCGCCTCCGGCAACGCTTTCAGAAACGTGTACAGCACCGAGGAACCGCACCACTTCAGATCGTCGCGCTTCTCCTGCACCAGGCTCCAGAAGCCGTCGGCGTCGCCGGAAGCGACCCGGTCCAGGCGAGTGCGGTCACGTTCCGTGACTCCGACCATGGCGCCCTGATCGGCGCGTGCATCGAAGGAATCACCGTAGCGGCGGCCCATGTGCGCCATATCGATGCCGAGCACCCAGAACAATCGTCCGGCTTCCCGCGCGGCCATTTCACTGAGCGCGTCGAGAAATCGAGACACACCATCGTCCGTTTCCGGCTTGCCTCCCAGGTAGATGCTGTGCGCGTATGGCCCGCAGAGAATGGGCAGAATGCGAATGCCGGGTCCATACAAGTGCTGCAAAAAAAGCACCTGAAACTCGATGGAGTGTTCGATGGCGTGGCAATAATCTTCCATCTGAACGGCCGGGCCCGCCTTCTCTTCGAGCCAGTCGACCAGCCGTACTTCCACCTGGCTTTCGCCCAGAGGCGTCACGAACGGTTTGCGAGTCAAGCCGAAACGTTCGGGCTCGCCGTAGTGCGAGGTGCCAAGCACGACGAACGTGCGGTCCTTGTACTGCGGCGCCATCATCCCATACGCGGCGCCGTAAGATTGCCATCCGCCTTCGGGACTGACGTGCGGCGCCGCGATGCCCAGGAGGCCGTCGGACTCCGCCGGATTCTGAGGTCCACCCATGTAGCGGCCCAGGGTCGCACGCAGAGGCTGGACCGCGTTCGGGTAAGAGTTTCCGGCGTGGATCGCCTCTCGCTGCGGAGCGCCGGCAAACTGCCGGTGCCGCTCGTCTTTGATGCGCTCAAAGACATCGTTTTCGAGAAAGCCGCCGTTGCTTAACGTATCGATCAGATGCGTGGCGAGGTCGCCGGTTTCCAGGTCGCCCGTCACCCGCACCAGAATTTCTTTGACGTCGAGTTCGGTTTGCTGCCCATCGAAACAGCGAAGGCTCTCGACGAGCAGAGGCGGGATGATGAGCGTGAGATCCGAGTAGCGGAAGGGATCGCGAATCAGCAGACCAGGACGGTCACGCAGCGGAGACGGCATGAAGTCCAGGTTGGACCGCAGGCGTGGCAGGGGTTGGGCCAAATTCCATCGTAACGCAGCATCAGGGATGCTGCCTGAATAATTGCAGCAGGCGCCGGCGGTCGTAAGTGGAAATAGCCGATTGCGCGCGGATGTCCTGGCGCTCCGTGATTCTGCGGCGATACCGCTCGAAGTACTCGACTATGTCGCCGCCGAATCCAAAGCTGTACATAATGTCCTCGAACTTGCCGGTGTGTGACAGGCCAAGCGCGTGCCCGCTTTCGTGCAGACAGGTGAGATAGACAATGGCGTCACGCAGGAGCGGGTCATGCTCCGCGGCCTGATAGATCTCTTCGCCCAGTTGTGATACGTCCGGGTTTACATAAATGGCCGAGCCGCGCTTGCCATCCACCTGGATGGGACGCGCTTCTCCATAAAGCCTCATACGGCCGGAAGCCCAATAAATACGGACGCGCGCGTGATTTTCAGCGGCTGTCGCGAAGGTAAGACTCGGGCGCGCCGCCTTCTGCCAGGCCTCCATGGCCCACTCGGCCAACTGCGGGTCTCCGGCGGCACACGTGGTTTGGTGTGAGACTTCGGGGGAACAAGACTCGATCCAGTACGTGAAGGTCTCGGCGTGCAGCAGAGCAGCAGTTCCGAGAAGCCAGAAGGAAAACGCTGTCACATCTTTCGTGCTTCGAGCTCGAGACGCTCGGCGAGAATTCGCAGCTTGTTTTCCAGGTCGGCGACGCGATGTTTCAACTCGTCGATGGCTTGCCCTTCGGGATCGGGAAGGTTGCCATGCTCCAGTAGGCCCGCGGCTTCCCGCCGCGTGCGAACCACCTTGCCCGGGATGCCGACGACGGTAGACCCGTCAGGCACCGGATGCACAACCACGGACCCAGCGCCGATCTTGACGTCATTCCCAACGCGGATGCTGCCCAGCACTTTCGCGCCCGTGCCTACGACCACGCGGTCGCCGAGCGTCGGATGGCGCTTGCCCTTTTCGTTGCCCGTGCCGCCGAGCGTCACGCCCTGGTAGAGCAGGCAGTCATCGCCGACCTCAGCGGTTTCTCCGATGACTACGCCCGCGCCATGATCAATGAAAAAGCGACGGCCGATCCTGGCGCCGGGATGAATTTCGATGCCGGTAAGGAAGCGTGAAATTTGCGAGATCACGCGCGGAGCCAACGGAACTCCCGCCGTGTACAGCTTGTGGGCGAGACGATGAAACAGAATCGCATGAAAGCCGGGGTAACAAAGGAAGATTTCGACAGTACTTTTAGCAGCCGGATCTTCCCGGAAGATAGTGTCGATTTGTTCTCGAACGGCCCGAAACATGGCTTCCCTAATGCGTTTGATGACTCCCGGCAGCGAAACGCTTCGTTAGGTTAATGGTTGGCCTTGGATACGGGTTTTGTCAAGCTGGACGATCGCGCGGTGGTGCTATTACGGTAATGAGAACGCTAAGACGTTGCCCCCGGCGGCGACGGCCAGGTACTGCTTGCCGCCCGCTATATAGGTCATGGGCGAGGCTTTCCACAACTCGTTGGTCTGGAAATGCCAGAGAAGCTTGCCGGAACGGGAGTCAGCAGCCGCGAAAGCGCCGCTTTCTTCACAGAAGAAAACGAGCCCGCCCGCCGTTGACAGCACGCCTCCCCAGGAATGCCCTCTCCCGGGTTGTGGAATCTGCCACGCGATCTTGCCCGTTTCCAGATTGATGGCGCGCAGGAACTTCTGAGCCTGCTCGCCGGGCACCTCGCGCGTCTCACCGCCGTAGTACGATTCGCCCGCCGTCCAGACGGCATCGGACTTCGTGAAGATGTTGCACTTTTCGAGAGCCATCAGGTAGAACAACCCGGTTGCCGGATTATAGGCGTTGGAAAACCAGTTGGTCGCGCCGTCTACGGAGGGACAGGCCTTCGCGCCCTGCGGCGTGGGGTCGGCATCGTGGTTGACGATGGGCCGGCCATCGGCGGCAATGCCCTTCGCCCAGTTCAGCTTCTGGACAAATGGCGTGGCGCGCAGGAATTGTCCGCTGGTGCGATCCAGAACGTAAAAGAACCCATTGCGGTTGGCGTGCAGCAGCAGCTTGCGCTCGCGGCCCTGGAATGGGGCATCGACGAGCATGGCAGTCTGCGCGGAATCCCAATCGTGCACGTCGTGTGGCGTGTACTGGAAGTACCAGCGCAGTTTTCCCGTGGCAGGGTCGAGCGCAACCACGGAATCGGAATACAGGTTATCGCCCTGGCGCTCGTCGCCGTTGTAGTCCGGGCAGGGATTGCCGGTGGTCCAGAAGAGCTGGTTGGTTTCCACGTCGTATGTGCCGGTGAGCCAGGCAGCGGTGCAGCCGTGGATCAGCGCCTTGCCGCCCCAGGTTTCGGAGAGCGGCTCTCCAGGCGCGGGAATGGTCCAGAAACGCCAGACGCGTTCGCCGGTGGAGGCTTTGTAAGCCGCGACAAAACCACGGATGCCCTCGTCGCCGCCCGAGGTGCCGGAGATGACGAGATCGTTCACCACCAGGGGCGCGGAAGTGGCGCCGTAGTTCACGCGCCAGTCGGCCATCTCGACGTCCCAGAGCAAGCTTCCCGTGAGACGGTGCAGCGCGAGCAGGTGCGCGTTGTCGGTGACCATGAACACGCGGTCACCCAGAATCGCCACCCCGCGATTGATGCCGCCCGCCGCATCGCCGGAAAGGCCTTTGCTGCGAGGCCGTTCATAGTGCCAGATGGTGCGGCCGGTTCGCGCGTCGAGTGCATAGGCTTCGTTGACTGCTGTCACATACATCACGCCGTCTACGACGATGGGCGTGTTCTCGAGTTTGCTGGAGCGCCCGATGGTGAAGACCCAGCGTGCACTCAAAGTGGCAACATTTGAAGTATTGATCTGATCGAGCGCGCTGTGGCGATTGCCGGTCAGAACGCCATGGTAAGTGGGCCAATCCCCTTTCTTGGGTTCGCGGATCTGCGCGAAGGACACCGAACCGGAAAGCCGAGGGGCCTCGGCGCCGGCATAGGTTGGCGCCGTGCCATCAAGCCGGCTCAGATAGGCGAGGAGATCACGTAGTTCGGCTTCGCTTGCCTGAACAGGGGGCATGAGCGAGTTCTTTTCACGGTCGACGGAGGCGATTTCGTCCCGCTCCAAAAGCCGCAGCTTTCCATCGAGCTCCTGGAGCTGCAAATCGAAGGTGCTCTCGTTCTTGACCAGGCCACGCAGCGACGAGCTGTCACGAAGGCGGACGGTGGCCACTTCGTAACCCGGAGTGATGCGCCGGCTTGGATTTTGTAGGATGCTTTCGATCTCCGGGAGGCTCCGTCGCCTGCCGAGCGAGGAAAGGTCGCCGCCGATCCAGCCGCCGCGCCCGCCCACGGTGTGGCACGCTGCGCAATTCCCTTTGCCGAAGAAGAATTGTTCTCCGGCTGCAACATCGCCAGGAGCCGGACTGTCGGCCGCCGGCGCACGCAGGCCGTGGACATAGGCCACCAGTTCTTCGAACTGCGTTTCCGGCAATCGAAATGAGGGCATGCCCGCGGAGGGAATGCCGTTGCGAATAATGTCGCGCAGATCCTGCTCGGAGTGCACGCGCGATACACCGCGACCGACGAGCGCCGGCGCGCGCTCGCCTCCCGTGCCACCCGCGCCGTGACAGCCCGCGCAAAGCGCGGTGAACCGCCGCTTGCCCGCTTGAGCGTCCTGCGCGCTCAGAGAGGCGGTTAATGTGGTTAATAAGGTGACGAGGATGAAGATGCGAATGGAGAGAGTCACGCGATTTACTTGGTGAAGATCAGAGTTCCGAAATGTTCCGGCACGTGGTTCGGATCGCGGTTGACCACGCAGGTGGGCTGCCAGCACATGAAATGACGCTGCGGATCGGCTCCGAGGCCGTCAATGCGGTACAGGTTTGCACGCCACCTGGTGCCTGCTTTCACCGGCTGCTCACTCACGGATTTTAACGGTACGCGCGTTGCCGCGTACCAAATGTGATGTTGCTCATCGATGCGGCCCTGTTTCTCGTAGCCGGAATTCCACTTGGAGTCGTAGCTTTCTTTGTTGAGATCGATCGCGAGATCCACCCAGTCGCCAGTGGGCGCGATTTCAAACTCACGGTAGCGCTTGATGTCCTTCCAGTCGTCTCCCAGGAAAAACTCCACCACGTCACGGTCCCAGAGTTTGAGCCGGTCCTTGGTGTTGTCGGCTGGCAGCCAGAGGTTCAGCTCCGTGTACGGGCAGACGAACAATAGATAGAGATCGGAATCGGTCCAAAATGCGCGCACTTCGGTCTTGAGATTGGGATAGTCAATCTCATGCGTGCAGTCCTTGGTGATCCAGGCGGAGGCTGCGTGCGACCAGGTCTGCGACGTTGGATCGGTGTTCAGCTTGCCGGCCGATGCGACATGCGGGATCGAGAAGCTCGCCGTGGGCGATGCCACCTGGCAGACGGCATCAGCGCCAAGTGCAACTGCCGGCATCAACAGAATGAGTAGCGCAGGGCCACGCATGGTGGCGGGGACCTGCGGCTTTTTGTTCGTGAACATTCGTAACCTTTATTGGCGGGCCGCCGCGGCATTTCTAAGCTCGGGAGCAATCTCGTACGCCTTCTCCAGCTCCGCGCGCGACTCCGCCTCCTTTCCTTCCTGATGAAGCGCCAGTGCCAGATTATAATGCGCTTCGGCATAGCGTGGCTTAAGGCGCACGGCTTCGCGAAATTCCGCGTGTGCCGCTGGCAGATTGCCGCTTTGCAACAGCACCAGGCCCAGGTTATTGTGGGCTTCGGCGAAGTCTGGCTTGCGTCGCACCACCTCGCGGAAGACGTTCGCCGCGCCGGCCACGTCGTTGTTCTGGCTGAGGACCAATCCCAATTGTATCCGCGCGTCGGTGTACTGGGGATCAAGGCTGACAGCTTCACTCAGTTCGCGACCGGCTTCGTCCAGGCGGCCCGACTGCGCGAGCGCCAGGCCGAAGTTATAATGCGCCTCGGCCAGGTCGGGATCATTGATTACCGCTTGCCGGAACTCTTCCAAAGCGCGAGCTCGATCGTTTCCGCGCCAGTAGAGCAGGCCCAGACTCGAATGGGCTTGCGCGTAATCGGGCTTCAGCTCGAGCGCCTTCTGATATGCCGCGAGCGCGCGATCGGGTTCGCCCTTCCGGTCCCACGCCAGGCCTACGTAGTAATGGCCCGTGGCCAGTTCCGGACTTTCTTCCGCCGATTTCTGGAATAGATCGAGGGCCTCATCGAGCTTCTGCTGCTTCAGCGCTTCCACGCCTTGGAGGATCAAGCTCTTGGACTGCGCCAGGCGCGTGCGGAAATCGTGCAGCCCTCGCAATTCCTTCAATTCGGCCTGCGCGGCCTGGGTTTGTCCCTGCGCACGCAGCGCGACGCCCAGGTTGTAATGCGCTTGCTCGAAATCAGGCTTCAGATCGATGGCGCGGCGGAATGCGGCAATGGCGCCCGGCAGATCGTCGCCCGCCTTCAACTCCATGCCGAGATCGTACTGAAAATCCGGATTCTTTGGGCTCAGCTCGACGGCTTTGTTGAACTCAGCCAGCGCGCCCGGGTGATCGCCCTGGCGGCGCAGCGTCACGCCCAGCCGCGAATGCGCCGCCGCGGAGCCTGGGTTGAGCTCCGTGGCCCGCCGAAACTGCGCCGCAGCAGCTTCGAGATTGCCGAGCTGGCCCTCCGCCAGTCCCAGTTCAAAATGCATCTCGGCTGAGGGCGTTAACTGCAGCGCCTGGCGGAGCTCTGCGGCAGCAGCGGAAGGATTGCTCTGTTCGAGATACACGCGCGCGAGAAAGCGCCGCGCGGCGGCATTCTTCGGGTCGAGCTCGACCGCCGCGCGCAGATCCTTCTCGGCAGCCGGCAGCTCGTGCAAATCATATTCGGCCGCTCCTATCCCATAACGCGGCTCGGACCACTTCGGCCTGAGCCGCGCGGCTGCTTCGAATTCCTCAATCGCAGCTTTGGAATCGCCTTTGTATTTCAGCGTGAGCGCCAGGTTGTAGCGGGTACCGGCGTCGTTGGGTTCGAGGGCCAGCGCCTTGCGATAATTTTCGATGGCTTGATCCCAGGACTTCTTGCGGGAAAGCTCCAGCGCTTTTTGGCGATAGGTGTCAGCGGTCTGTGCCGCTGCCGCCGAACACAGCAGGCCAATAACCATCACGCTCAAAAATCCAGTGCGTTTCCGAGCCGCCACCGGAGGGAGCGGTACTTGGACCTTCTTCACCAACTTTCCAGCCTATCAGAGTGAATTACCGGGCCGTCCAGCCGCCGTCGATGAGGATGGTGTGGCCGGTGATGAGAGCGGCCGCGGGCGACGCCAGGAACACCACGGCGCCGGCAACATCCATCGGCTCGCCAATCCGGTGCAACCCGGCGATGCGCTCGATGACGTCGGCGCGAAAGGCGGCATCCGAGAGCGCTTCGTCTGTGCCGGGCGTGGCAATGAACGTCGGCGCCACGGCGTTCACCGTGATATTATGCTTGCCCCATTCGACCGCGAGGCATTTGGTCAAATGCGAAATCGCGGCCTTGCTCATGCAGTAGACCGATTCCGTGGGCAAAGCCACGAACCCGGCTTGCGAACTGAGATTGATAATCCGCCCGCCGCGCTGGCGCATCATCACTTGCCCCGCCGCCTGGCACGCGAAGAACGTGGCCTTCGCGTTCAAGTCCATGGTCACGTCGTAATCGCGCTCGGTGACGTCTTCGGCCAGGCCGGTCGTTCCGCCGCCGGCGTTGTTGACGAGAATGTCGAGCTGGCTGAAGTGCCGTACCGTCTCATCGATGGCGCGCGTGATCTGGTCGAGATTCAGAACATCCATCTGCAGCGGCAAGGCCTGCCGGCCGAGGGCCCGGATATCTTCCGCCAGCCCGCTGCCGGTGCTGACATCACGCAGGCCGAGCGCAACATCGGCCCCCGCGTGGGCGAGAGCCAGAGAAATGGCGCGCCCCAAGCCGCGAGCCGCGCCGGTCACCAGGGCGACCTGGCCGGTCAGATCAAATTGAGGGAATTGGTTCATGGAAAGGCAGGACAAGCGATGACGCCTGCCCTGCCCGCGAGCCGTTTACCAGTAGAACTTAGCGCTGACCTGCCCGATGCGGGGATCGCGCGCGTTGGTGACCACTCCGAATAAGTCGCTGCTGAAGTTGCCGTCCGGAGAAGAGAACTGCGTGTGGTTGAAGATGTTGAAGAACTCCCCGCGGAACTCAATCGCCATGGATTCGGTGATCGGAATTCTCTTGGACATCCCAAAATCGGTATTCAGGATTCCAGGACCGTGAAAGAACCGGCGGTTCGCCGTGCCAAAGCTTCCGAGGGCTGCCGAAGCGAACGCGTCGGGTAGAAAGTAGGTGTTAGCGCCATTTGGACCAGGCTTCCGCGGGTCTTGGGTGACCACCGGTCCGACGATATCCGGTTGGTAGGACCAGTAGCCATCGCCGACAAGGGATACATCCCCGCGCCCTTGGGTAATGCCGATGGGAAACCCGGTGGAGAAGCGGCTGATTCCTGTTACATTCCACCCTTGCGTCAGGCGCTTCGGCAGGCTGCTGAACGCACGATCGAACGGGATGGCCCAGGTGTAACTGGCTACGAAGTTGTGTGTGAGGTCGGTCGAGGAGAGTCCGCGGCTGAGCCGGAAATTCGAGAAATTCACCCAGTCGCCGAAGGCCGAAGCGTTGTCAATCGCCTTGGAGAACGTGTACGCCGCCAGGAACGTAACATCGGAGGCCTTGCGTTCCACGGTGACCTGGAGAGAGTTGTAGTTCGAATTGGAGATGTTGGAAATGAAACTGTCGCTGTTGCCGAAGCACAGGTGGGTGGGGATCGAATTGGGACAGTAGTTGGGCCCCAGTGCCGTCCTGGTTCCGTAGACCTTCGTCCCGTTGGGGAGCTGGAATGTGTGCTGCTCTGTGCCCGGACCGCATGCAGGGTTGGAGAGTCCGGTAGTCAAATCGACGGCGCCTTCAGCATTGAGCTGCATACAGAAGGCGGCGTTGCCGGGGTTGGCGGCGTATTGTGCAATCAGCTTGTGGCCTTGTGTTCCTACGTAAGCCAAGGTCAGCACGGTTGACTTGGACAACTCGCGTTGGATGGAGAAATTATAGTGTTCGGCGTAGGGCATACGGTTGTGAATGTCGTAGCCTGGGGAACCGTTGATGGGTTCATACTTGCCATAGTCCAGAGTCTTGTTCGCCGGACTGCCCGGCACCGGAAATACGAATGGGAAACGCTGCCCTTGTGATTCTCCGTTGTTGCGTGTGCGGTACGGTTCGTCAAACAGGACGCCGGTCGGACTGGTCCAATATTGGCCGAAGGGTGCGTCTCCTACCTCGTAAAAAAGACTCAAGTCTTCGATGGATGTGTAATAAATGCCGTAAGAGGCGCGGATACTCGTTTTGCCAGGCCCCCCGAAGATCTTCTTGAGTATGCCATCGTTGAAATTAGGCGAATAGGCCAAGCCGACTCGCGGAGCGAAGTTGTTGTAGTGCGTGGGTGCCAGGGTACTCGGAATGCCCGGATCGCCAGGCACTACCCAACCCGTTGGAGCCGTCGGAAACTGTGTGGACTGCAGACCGGGAACTATGGTCTCGATCTTCCCCTGCGTGTCGTACCACGGCATGCTCACTTCCCAGCGCAACCCGAGGTTCAGAGTGAAGTTCGGCTTCACTTTCCAGGAATCCTGACCATAAGCGCCGCCGTAACGGGTGCGAGAGTCCAGCAACTGCATGCTGCATTGGTTGAAGCCGTTATCACTGGTAGGTGCGCCCAGCAGATAGTCGGCGAAATCGACACCCGTCACCGTTCCATCGAAAGTGAACACCCCGTTGGGCCCGCAGACGTTCCGCTCGTTGACTTGCAGGTAGCGGAATTCGCCTCCGAACTTGAGCGTGTGCACGCCTTTGACCATGGAAAACCCATCGGTCAACATCCAAGTGTTATTCGGTTGGTTGGTAGTCAACGAGGGCACGCCGATGCCGAAGTTGTTAAAGTAAACATCCGGCACGGCTTCCGGAAACCCAGGCGGCCCCGAGGGGATAATGCCCAGGGTCCCGGGACCCGTAATAAAGCCGAGGTCGGAAAGTTTCGCGAAGCTACCCTTCGGCTTGTCGGTCGTCGTCGCAGTACGGAAAAAGCTTACGCGAGCTTCGTTCACTGCAGTTGGCCCGAGAGTCTTGGTGTTGCTCATCACGATCTGCTGGGCCCGGGTCGGAGTGAAGGAGGGGAAGCCCGGCACACTGGCCGCAGGAAGAGAGTTGAAAACGTTGGAGTCGTCGAAGTGGTAATACCACGACCAGTTGCCGGTTTTCTGGTTGATGTAGTCGACGCGTTGCGCGGCTTTGTCGTCCTGGACCCGGTTCTTTTGACTGTTATCGGAGAAAAGACCCGCAGCCGCGTCGATATTGCCCACTGGAATATAAGGCAAGATTCCAATAGAGGGCTTCGACCAGGCTCTCTGCGGGATCACGCCGCCCGGAAAAACGCAATCGCTTGTGAGCGTGCAGCCGGCGAAGCTATAGGGTTCGCCGTTGTTCACGGTATAGCCCAAGCGTTGTGAGAGTACTTGGGCCCAATAAGATCCGTCGATCACGCCTGACAAATCGGACGGGTTGAAGTTACCCTGGCGCTGAGCGGAGGGGATTACCTGGACGATGCCGGTTTCGGCGCCAACAACCTGGCGCGAGCCTTGATAATCGGTGAACCAGAAAAGCTTATTCTTCCAGAATGGTCCACCAATCGCGTAGCCGAACTGGTTGCGCCGCAGCTCGGACTTATTGGCCACAAAGAAATTGCGTGCATCCAGCTTGTCGTTGCGCAGGAATTCAAACGCATCTCCGTGAATAGCGTTGGTCCCTGATTTCGTGACGGCGTTCATTACCGCGCCGCTGAACTTGCCGTATTCGGCGTCGAAGCTGTTGGTGATGAGCCGGAATTCTGCGATGGAGTCAAGATTCGGGATCAGCCCGGCGCCCAGGTTGCGGCCCTCGCTGACGTCACCGCCGTTCACCAGAAACGCATTGGAGGTCTCGCGCTGGCCGTTGACGGAGACGTTGCCCGTGGACAGCATCCCGGATACCGGCCGGTCCCCGCCGATAGTGCCGGCAGATTCGGGCGCGACGCCCGCCTGCAAGCCGAGCAGATCGATATAGCTTCGGCCGTTCAGAGGCAGCGCCAGCATCTTCTTCGACTCGATCACGTCGCCGAGTTGCGTGCTGGCGGTCTCTACCTGCACCGCGTTGGCGGTAACGTTGACCTCCTGTTGCACACTGCCCACCTGGAGCGTGATATCGATGCGCAACTGGTCGTTCACCTTCACGTCGATGTCGGTAGTGATGTATTGCTGGAAGCCGGAAGCGGTTGCTGTGACCTTGTATGTTCCGGCGGGCAGCGCCAGGAGACGATAGGAGCCATCAACCGTAGTCACGGTCTCTCGAGTGAGATTCGTTTCCGCGTTGGTGGCGACAATTTTTGCGCCGGCCACGACGGCCTGCGTGGCGTCGTGGACCACGCCCAGAATACTTCCCGTCACATCAGCCCGCAGAGTGGATGAAGCAACCAGGCTCATTATGAACAGCAGGACAGATGTTGATCGACGAAATCGCACAAGGACCTCCTAAATAAATGGTTGCGTCTAGAATGTCACAAACCATACCCCCAATCAAGGGGGTGGCAGCTTATTTGACTGCACTGAATTCCGCGACTGAATTCGCGGACGGCTACGCCCCTGCGGTCAAAAGCCTCTGGCATCCACTGCTCTGCCCCTAAGGCGCAGCACGGCCGCGCGCAAGATCTACGCCGCTCTCCAGTCTCCCTGTGTCTTAGGCGCCAGTTCGCAGTGTGTCCCGGCGCCGGTTGGCTCGAGGCTGCTCTGTTGAATCTACCAGAGAAACTTCAAAGCCAGTTGGCCGATCCGTGGCGCCTTGGCGCTGGTCACTAACCCAAACTGCGAGCTGGCATAATTCCCGCTCGGGTTGTTGAACTGCGCGTGGTTGAAGGCGTTGAAGAACTCGGCGCGGAATTCCATCGCAATGCTTTCGCGAATCCTGGTTGTTTTGTGCAGCGCCAAATCGAAGTTGTTGATACCAGGACCGTGAAAGAAACGCCGGTTGGACGTCCCGATGCCGCCCAGCGGGCCGGATGTGAAAGCGCTCCGGTTGAAGTAACCATTCGGTCCGCTGCCATCAGCCGCCGGTTGACGCGGATCCTGAGTGTGCAAGCCACCGACATAATCCGGCTCACTCACCCCGCTGGCGCCAAGCAGGGAGAGATCTCCACTCTGCGAGATGCCCACTGGAAAACCGGAGGCAAACCGGGTGATTCCGATCAGGTTCCAGCCTTGCGTCAACCGCTTCGGTAGCGCGGTCGCTTTTTCAAATGGCAGGGACCAATTGTAGCTGAAGACGAAATTGTGAGTGAGGTCATACTGCGATAGTGCACGGCTCAACGCGTAATTGGTGAAGTTGACCGCCTCCCCGTACGCCGACGAATCGTCCATGGCCTTTGAAAATGTGTACGCAGCCAGGAATGTCACATCGGCTGCTTTGCGTTCGACGGTAACCTCTAGCGCATTATAGTTGGAGTTGGCAATATTCGAGGTATAGGAATTACTGCCAAAATTCGGCCCGAAGGGCCCACGGGTCCCATTCACTACAGATCCATCCGGGCGGGTGAAGGTACCCAGTTCAAGACCCGGTCCGCACTCTTGGGTGCCTGCCATCACGCCAGAACCCATCAGGCTGAGGCAAAGCTGCGCATTGCCGGGATTAGATTCCCGTTGCGCAATCAGCCGATGGCCTTGAGTGCCCACGTACGCCAGAGTAAGCACAGTGGCCGGGGTCAACGTTCGCTGGATGCTGAAGTTGTAGTGTTCCGCATAAGGGACGTGATTGTGCGGGTCGTACCCTGGTGATCCCTGAATCGGGAGATAAACGGAGTAATTCAGTGTTTTGTTGGCTTCAGATCCCGGAACCGGGAACACGAAGGGGAACCTCTGTCCTTGAGACTTTCCATCTCCGCGATCCTGAAACGGCAATTCGAAAAGTGGTGGCACGATGCTGGGCCAATAAAGCCCATACGGCGCATCGCCCACCTCATAGAAGAGATTTAAGTCTTCAATCGACGTGTAGTAGATCCCATAGGATGCGCGGATGCTCGTTTTACCTGGACCGCCGAAGACCTTGCCCAGCGCACCTTCACTGAAGCCTGGTGAATACGCGATTCCAAGACGCGGTGCGAAGTTGTTATAGCGGGTCGGCGCGAGAGTGCTTGGAATCCCCGCGTCGCCAGGGACGACCCACCCTTTTGGAGCGGTGGGAAATACGGTGGACTGCTGCCCAAGAACCAAAGTTTCAATCTTGTTCTGGGTGTCATACCACGGCGTGCTGACTTCCCACCGCAGACCGTAGTTCAGTGTGAAATTTGGCCTCAGGCGGTACGAGTCCTGGAAGAAAGCCCCTCCGTATTTGCCGCGGGAATCGAGGAACTGCATACTACACTGTGTGTAGCCTGCAGGGGCGCCCAGCAGATAATCAGCGAAGTCACTCCCGGTTTCAGATCCGTTGAAGTCGAAGCTGCCGTTGGGTCCACACACATTGCGCTCATTGATTTGGAAGTAACGGAATTCCCCTCCCATCTTGAAGGTGTGGGGTCCCTTGATTTTGGAAAGCGACTCGAAGAAGGCCCAGGTGTTGTCCGGCTGGGTCGTGGTGAGGGTGTTGGTTCCTACGCTCAGGCCCAGGTTGTCGAACGACAGCGGCGGCAGCCCTTCAAAACCAGGGGGTCCAGAGGGAAAGATGCCCAACCCCTGGTTCTCAACGAAACCTAAGTCCGAGAGCTTGCCGAAGCCCGCGGTGGGTTTATTCGTAACCACCGCTGCTCGTAGAAAACTGACCCGAGCTTCGTTGACGGTGCCGGGACCGAATACTTTGGTGTTGCTCAACACGGCCTGTTGCGAACGCTGCGGCGTGATCGTGGGAAAACCTGGAACGTTCGCGCCCGCGAACGGACTCTGCAATGTCGTGTCATCAAAGAAGTAATACACGTACCAGTTGCCGGTCTTCTGATTGTTGATGTCGACCCTTTGCCCGGCTTTATCGTCGCGCACCGTCTGGTTTTGACCGGCCGTTGAGTACAGGTCAGACCCGAAGTTGGGAAGCGGGATATATTTCATTGTTGGGACTGTCGGTGGGGCAAACGCCCGCTGCGGAATCACGTCACCTGGAAACACACAATTGCCCGGGACGGAGCAGCCACCATAGGGTTCCCCGTTCGATACGGCATAACCCAATCGGTTCGACAGCACCTGGGCCCAGTAGGGCCCGTTTACCGTTCCGGTGAGGGCGTTCATGCCGCTGAAGTCACCGCCACGCATAGCCACGCTGGGCACCTGAACCAGACCGCTGGATATGCCCTGCGCCTCGCGCGTGCCCTGGTAATCCGTGAACCAGAAGATTTTATTCTTCCAGATGGGTCCACCAACGGCGTAACCGAACTGATTGCGGCGGAAAACGCCGCGCGTGATGTCAAAGAAGCCCCGCGAGTCCAGCTTGTCGTTACGGAGAAACTCGAACACATCACCGTGAAAACCGTTCGTGCCCGTTTTGGTGATGGCGTTCATGACGGCGCCGCTGAACTTGCCATATTCCGCGTCGAAGGAATTAGTCAACAGCCGGAACTCAGCCACCGAATCCAGATTAGGAATCACCGCAGTTCCCAGATTCCTTCCTTCGGTGACATCGCCTCCGTTGACCAGGAAGGCATTCGCCGTTTCGCGCTGCCCGTTCACTGAAATGTTGCCCGCCGAAAGATCGCCGGAAACGGGCCGATCCTGCTGCATGGAACCCACGGTGGTCGGCACGACACCAGCTTGCAATCCCAATAAATCGATATAGCTGCGCCCGTTGAGGGGAAGGCTCAGCACTTTCCTTTGGTCGATCACCTCGCCAAGCTGCGTGTTCGTGGTTTCAACCTGAACCGCAGTGGCGTTCACCTGCACCTCCTGCTGGATGTTACCGACCTCGAGCGTGATGTCGACGCGCCTCTGCTCGTTGACGGTCAGTTCGATTCCCGTGGCCACAAACTTCTGGAACCCGGCCGCCGTAGCCTCGACGCGGTAGTTCCCCACGGGTAAGGCCAGGATGCGATATTGCCCGGTAGCATCAGTCTGAGTGGACTGAGTTTGGTTCGTCTCCACGTTTGTTACGGTGATCTGTACGTTGGCGACAACGGCGGAACTTGCATCCCGCACCACGCCCAATATACTTCCCGTTACATCAGCGTGCAGATTGGATGAAGCCAAGAAAGAGAACACTCCGAAAAGCAGAACACAAGCAGCCCGGCGAAAAAACACAGCGCCCTCCTAAATAATGGTTTCGTCTAGAATGTCACAAACCATACCTTCAATCAAGGGGGTTTGCACTATCTAACGGGCAGTGAATCCCGCAGACTGGAGAGCGGCGTAGATCTCACGAGTGGCCGTGCTGCGGTTCAACGTATAGAAGTGGATGCCGGGCGCGCCCTTTTCCAGCAGCTCGATCGACTGCGCGGTGGCGTGCGCGATGCCCAACTGCATCACGGACTGCGGGTCACTGCGGCGCCGGTCCAGTTCCTCGGCGAGTTCAAAAGGGATGCTGGCGCCGCAACTCACCATGAAGCGCTCGATCTGTGAGGCGTTAGTGATGGGCATGATTCCGGCGAGAATCGGCACTGTGATCCCGATGCGCCGCGCCCGCTCGACAAATTCAAAATAGTGGCGGTTGTTGAAAAAGAGCTGGGTGATCACGAAGTCGAGCCCCTCATCCACCTTGCGCTTCAGGTTTTGCAGATCGACCGCCGGATTGCCGCACTCGGGATGTTTCTCGGGGTAGCAGGCGCCGCCCAGACACAACGAAGTGTGATCGCGGTCGCGGATGAAGCGGACCAGCTCGCTGGCGTACCGGAATCCCCCCTCCACCGGCTTGAATTCGGTCTGGCCTTTGGGCGGATCGCCGCGCAGCGCCAGCACATTCTCGATGCCGGATCCCACAATCCGGTCCAGAACCGCGCCCAGCTCCTCGCGCGTGGAGCCGGCGCAAGTCAGGTGGGCCATGGCTTCGATCCCATGTTCCCGCTTCACTCGCGTGACGATCTCGATGGTCCTGTCGCGTGTCGAGCCTCCCGCTCCGTACGTGACAGAAACAAAACTCGGCTGCAGATCCCGGAGGTCCGCAATCGTCTGCGCGAGTTGCTTCGCCGCTTCGTCAGTCCTTGGAGGAAAGAACTCAAACGAAAAGAGCGGCCGTCCCTGCGCGAGGAGGTTCTTGATGTGCATTTTAGGCTTACTGGGTACCTTATCCATTGGTACCAGAGGCCCCTCTAGTGACGCCACTGGCTGTTCAGCAGGGATGCAAGTGTAGTAGGATTAGACGCAAGAAGGAAGTATGTGCTGGCGAACGAAGGTGGCCGTGTCGATCGTGGGGGCTTGGGTAGCCTTTGTACCCTTGGCGCGCGCCGCTGAGCCTCTCAAACAGACGCCGTTTGTCACCAACGAGCCGATGGAAGTGCCGGGCATGATGCTCGCGCCGGGCCGCTACGTCTTCAGGTTGGTCGAATCCAGCGCCGAACGGAATGTCTTACAGGTTTTTGAGGTGGTCCAACTCTGGACCGGCGACGAAAGCCGACTCCTCTCGACGCTGCTCACTATGCCGAATTACGACCTGCCTACAACCGATAAGACCGTGTTCGCTTTCTTTGAGCGCGGCCCCAAACAGGCCAAGGCCTTGCGGTTGTGGTTTCCGCCGAGCCGGAACTACGGGCAGGAATTTGTTTACCCCAAGGCGCAGGCAGTAGAACTGGCCAAAGCCGTGGGACGTGGCGTCCTCTCGATGCCACCGGAGTTACCCGGAGATATCGGGTTGCTCGCGGGCGGTGTTCAGCGAGGCGCGGCTCCAACGCCCGCCCGCGCGCCAGCCCCCGCTGCTGTACCGCAACAGATCCCTGTGAGCCGTCCACCTGTCCCAGCGCCTGCGATGCAACCACCGCCGCAGAGAGTAGCGCCTCCACAACAGATGGCCGCGCCAATGTCGCCGAGCGCTGCACCGAGAGCCAGTGGTGACTTGATGCAAAGCCGCTCCCGCGCGAGTGCTAACGCCATGCCGCGAGAGCCTCAAAGAATCGCGGCTGCTCTTCCCAAGACGGCCAGCTACCTGCCCATCAGCGCGGTACTGGGAATACTAGGTATCATGGGCGGCGTCCTGCTGCGCCTCCTCGCAATGCGGCTTGAACGAAGATGAGTTTGCGCGTCCGGCTGCGATTTACGAAATCCCTGCTGCGCCGCAGCGAGCTGATGAGCTTTGCCATCGGCTTCTGCTGCCTGGGTTTGTGCGCCACGATCATGGTGCACGTGTGGCTGTTTCAGGCATATGAAGACTGGGCTTTCGAGCAGGAACTCGGCGGCGAATCTGCCTCGGTTAGTGGATTTCTGACCCAAGCCGTGGCATTTTCTGACCCCCCGGCGCCGCAGCCACCGCCTTCCCTGGCGGGCGCGCCGATCCAGGAGGCGGGTTACGAATCTGTGGTCGGGCGGATTGAGATCCCGCGAATCGGACTCAAGGCCATGATCCTTGAAGGCGCGACGCGGCGCACGCTGGCGCTGGCGGTCGGGCACATCCCCGGAACCGCGCTCCCCGGCGGAAAGGGCAACGCCGCTTTGGCCGCGCACCGGGATACGTTTTTCCGGGGCCTGAGCGATATTCGTCTGGGGGATACCATTCTGGTGACAACGCTCGAGGGATCGTTTGAGTACAGGGTGGAGTCCTTCCGCGTAGTCGGGCCGCGCGACACGCGCGTGCTGGAAAATTCAGCGGAGCCGGTCCTCACGCTCGTGACGTGTTACCCATTTCATTATCTCGGCCCCGCGCCCGAGCGCTTCATCGTGCGCGCCACGCGCGCGGCGAGCTAATCGTTCAGTTCGCGAATCCAGATATTCCGAAACCGCACCGGTTGGTCGTGGTCCTGCAACAGCAGCGGCAACTTGTCGGGGTGAGTTTTGTAAGGCGGCCGCGCCTGATAGTCCGTGGGACCGGTGAGTGAGACGTTGTCCTCAACCAGCACGCCATTCTGCAACACGGTCATGCGTACCGGACGGAGCAGCTTCCCGTCGGCGGCGAAACGCGGACCGTGAAAAATGATGTCGTAGGTCTGCCACACTCCCGGCGGCAGACTCACATTGACGAGCGGCGGGAACTGGCCGTAAATGGCGCCCGCCTGCCCGTCAGCGTAGGTTTTGTTCTGATAGGAATCCAGCACCTGCAGCTCGTACTTGCTCATCAGGTAAACGCCGCTGTTGCCGCGCGCCTGGTCGGTTTCGCGGGGCGGGTTGGGCTCAGCCCATTCGACGTGCAACTGGCAATCGCCGAACGACTGACGCGTGTGAATGTCGCCCGTTCCAGGCGCCACCACGATGGCGCCATTCACGACTTTCCATCGCGCGGGTCCGCCTTTGTTGTCGATCCATTTGGAGAGGTCGTGGCCGTCGAAGAGAATGACGGCATCCGATGGCGGCGTGCCCGGTTTCTCTTGCGTGCCAGGAGTGCCCGGAGTGACCACAGGTGGAACGGGGCGGTTCACGTCGTTGGGTTTCCAACGCTTCAGGGCTTCCTCCCTGGCCGAGTTCTCATCGGCGGGACGCGCCAGCCCCGCCGCCACTAAGAACATTGCGATGAAGATGATGAAACGCATCGGAATCTCTCCTTGATGTCCTGCCGATTCTAACAAATGCAGCGCGGTCAATCCGTTGCCGCTGTGCGGAAACAGGTGTCCGCGGCATCGAATTGTTACAATAGCCATTCGGTTTTTGGGGATTCCACACCAGGGTTGGAGGCGCTGCCATGCCTGACGAGCACTACGACATCCAGAAGTTTCTCAAGTTGAGAAAGCTGACGCGGGCGATTGCCGATCTCCTCCGCGGCCAATTGACCGATTACGTCGCGACCATCACGCCGATGCTCCGTCCGAAAAGCATCTTCGGCGAGTATATCCAAGGCGGGTCCAAGGAGAGCGTTCGCGGCGCGGATAAAGCGTTTCTGCAATTGCAGCGTCTGTATAACACCGTTGTCAACGCGAAGCCTTACAATCTCCTGACGGAACTCAGAGCGCCGATTCAGCTTGAGAGCAGCGCGGTGGAGATCAATCCGCTGGAGTATGCACACGCGGTTTCGAGCGACGGTGGGAGCAAGACCATCGCGGTCACCTCGCCGTTGAAGTGGGTGCTAACCTATTCCGGGTTCTCCATCGCGAAGCTGCAGGAACTGCTTGCCGATCGCAACCGCATGAACGACGAGACACACCGGTTCGTGCTGCACTACACCGCGCTCCACACCGTGGTGAACAGCTATCCCGGTCTGCCGCGGCTGCTGGAGGCGCTGCGCTTTCCGGTTAGCTCGGAACATTTTCCGCAATTCGGAGAAATGCCCATTCTTTGCATCTCGTCCTCGGTATCGACCATCCGGCCGTCCGATGAACTGATTATCGAGAGCACCGAGATTTCCGGACGCGACGCGTTTGAGGAGGTGGTCAATCTCGACGATTTGCGTAACCTGAAGGATCCGCTGAAATCGCAGCTAGTGGAGATTGCCAGGGGCCACGGAGAGGAGCTGGCGGCGACGGTGAGCTAGTTTCCGAAGCGCTTATTGCCGGTTGGGATCGTTCGGATCACAGGTGTTCGGATCCGGAGTGCTGGAAGAGGAACTGCTCGAACTTGTTGACGCGGGTGGAGGGCCGGCATCAGCCGGCGGCGGAGGCGGGCCGATCGGAGGCTGGGAGGACGATCCGGACTGGCCGCCAGTTCCGCTGGGTATGCCTGCGTCCGGGCCGGAATCCTGGGGAGGCGGCGTGGCCGCAGGAGGCGGCGGAGTGACGATGCCCGGGCCTCCGGTATCCCACGGCCTTTCGTCACCGCCCACGGCGTTGGCCACCTGACCAAGCACCCATGCGCCGGCGACGGCTGCGCCGATACCCGCAACCGCCCAGCCCCCAGCGATAACGCCAGCTCCGCCTAGTTCGCCAAAACCGACTACGGCGCCGGCGCCTCCAACACCCAAGCCTCCAACGAATGGACCCATGCCCGCGGTTCCTCCCAACAGGCCCGCCAACAGGTTGAACAGGTTGCCAGCGAGCCCGCCGAACAATTGATTATCGGCTAGAGTTCCTGGCAGCAGCTTGCCGCCTAGTCTGGAAATAACAAACGACAGGAGCGCATCGGCAGCCATGCCGATGAGCCCCGCCATGAAGTCGCCGAAACTGAAACCGACCCAGCGCGTGCTGGGGGCCTGGAAACAGATGCTCGTCGGCGCCACAAAGGCTTTGCCCCCGATGTCCTGGCAGTCTTGCGTGATGATCATCCAGGCGGGAGTTGTGATGGCCACAGCAACTTTGCCACCAGCCATCATGGCGATGGCGCCTCCCTCGAGTTTTTCCTGGACGGCGAAGGACGGCAGCCAATACTTGATGGATGAGCCCAGGGTCAACACGAGCGTCCCGAGCGGGGACAGGAAAACCGGCCCGATGGGAAAATGGAATTGCAAAGGGCCCCAATCGTATTGCCACAAAATGTCGCCCATACCTTCGGTCGCCACACTCGGCATGGTCCATTTGCCCGTCAACATGGCGGACCAAGGCGTCCCGATGATCACGAGCCACTTGTTTGCCGGGGAGGGCGTCGGAGATGGAGGAGCGGGTGGCGGGGCGACCCAGTTTGGGGGAATTGCGTTGTGGAAGTCGCAGCCGATTCCGAAGATCGGCGGGTACTTCGAAATGCGCATGGGGATCGACATGGCTACGGCCTCTTCATGCGGACATGTGCCGCAGTGGTCAGGGACAGATCCGAGCCTGGTTGCAGCGGCTTTGCGATTCGCATGCGCCCGGCCCAGGTGAGCGTCAGGACGCGCCGCGGTACGTCGACGAAAACAGTGTGCAGCTCCGGAGCGATTTGGGAGAACGACGAATCCCCTGATTGCAAGCCGAACACGGGCACCTCGCCAGGAAGCTGGACGATAAAATCAGGAATCGCGGCATCCATGCCCGATAGAAGCATCTGCTCGTCTCCACGCAAGAAGGGCAGCTGGAGTCCGAGCGAGGCGCACCGGCTCGCATCGGCATGGACAATTTCGGAGATTTTGTCGGGGGACGTGGTGAAAATGCTGCCGCGATAAAAATCGGGGGGCACCATGCCCGCAGCGGCTTCGCGGGCGGCCGAAATCTCGCGTGTCGATGGGGGAGGGAACCCGAGCATTGCGCTGCGCGGGAATGACATGGGATCCAGGTAGTCGAAGCCGATGGGGATCGGCTGCTTGTCCCAATCGAACGGGTTACCGAGGACGATCCGCTCGGGCGTAAGGCGATCACCGGGGCGCTCGAGGTTCGGCAACGCGCGTCCCTCGACCGCTTCCTGCCGGTTCTCAATGATGTAGCCCTTGCCGAAGCGATTGCGGGGATACATCAATGGATGATTGGCCTGGACGAGTGCACCGGCCGTGCCCTTCATCTGCCGGTACTCGTTGGCGGCTAGGCGCTGCTTGATTTCGGCGGCGACGGCTTTCTCGAAGACAAGATCGCGCCCGCCATATGCGTTCTCATAACGCAAGGGGAGCGATTCAAACGGCTCCGGATCGGAGAAGACGATGGTCCCGTTTTGCCAATGGCAGAAGCGCCGGCCGAAAACGGCTGCTTCGTGCACGTGCTGGCCAATCCGGACCGCAGCGCGCATCCATTTCACCGGCTGCCGCGAGCAGGCGTTGGCCTGCACCACCACGTCAGTCCCCGTTTTGAGCGCGATTACCTCCGGCAACGACTTGAACGATGGGGCAACACCCTCGGCGATGGGCTCGTGGAACGCGCCTTCAGGGTCAAGTGGAATCTGCTCGTCGGCCGGACGGCAGGGCTGGCCATGTGAAAGAACGTAGGTTCGCTTGAAGACGATGCCGATCGCATAGACACCCGGCTCGGGGCTCAAGGCGACAACGCGCACAGGGCCGGGCGGCGGTTGCTGCAGAGACGGCGGAACCTCGGGCGGCGGTAATTTGCTCGCGGGCGTGGGCTGCGGAATTGGGGGCCGCGCTGCGCTCATGATTTCACCATCGGCAGGCGCGGATCCTCGCGCCAACGCAGTTCCACAGTTCGTTTTTCCATGGGCTGCATCAGGTAGCGGAACACACTCAAGTACGTGACCGCCAGGGCGGGCACATCGGCGAGCATGACAATCGATGCAATCGTCGAAGGGAAGCGGGACCGCAGAGCGCCGACGCTCGCGTGCGCCACGGGACCTGAGCGATGCGGTGCGGGGAGCACAATATCACCGGCATGGGAAAAGCCGCGAAGCAGAATGGAAGACCCCAACTGCGCCGGGTCCGCGACCAGCTCCGGGATGGAGCCGTTGAAACCCTCCGCCATCAACTTCGCCACGACTGCATCCTCACCGAGCGTCTGGATCTCATCCGGGCGAATCCCCGGACCGGTTTTATAGAATACGGCGGGACTGGGCCGGTCGTCCCACCGGGAGATCGGGACTCCGGGCCGCTCGAGATTCGGCAGGGGCTTGTTTTCGGCCTCCTCCTCACTCAAGTAGTAGCCGCGGCCTGCCGGATTTTCTGCGTAAGAGACCGGCATACCATCGAGCAGCGCGGATCCACCGTAGGCGCGATCATTGGTGATGGGCATTTCCACAAACGGCTCTGCCTCCGTCGCGACGAGGCCGCGGCCGTATCTCCGCCACCAGCGATCGCCGTGCACATCGACCTCGTAGCTGAGCGAACCGGAATAGATTCCCACGCGCATGTGCCGTGTGGGGCGCGCATCGAGCGTACGAACTTTCCCGAAGACCGCGACATCCGCGCCATTTTTTCGGAAATCGAGCTCCGCAGGGAGCAAAGCGGACTCAAAAACAAACGGTTGTTCGAACACCGGCCAGGACTCCTCGGCCGGCGCCGGGACGAGCCCATCTTCTCCGAAAATGTATGTCACTTTGCAGGCGACCATGGCTACCATCTCGCGATCCGAAGTGGAGCCGACCAGCATCTTCGCCGGAAATGCCGTGAGGTTGTCCAGCTTCACGAATCCTCCCGATAATCGGGATGCCCCACGTAGGGGAGATTCTTGAGCTTGCGATGTGTCATGGCGAGGGCCCGCTCGCCATGCCTTTGAGTGCGCGATGCGAAGTCCTCGTCGTCGGGTATGTCGATTTCTTTGGGTCGCCAGAATGCGCGCGCGTCACGGCTAAAGAACTTGGATCGCATTTCGGCGAATGCCCGCCGCTCGCCGGTCTCCCAAAACGCGGGGCCGGGAATTTCGCCTTTCATGGCCGCCGCGAGAAACTTTTCGCGCAGTTCGCCCAGCATTCGATCGAGATAGATAAGGGCGGAGGCATCTCGGCCTTGGAGAAGCATGGCGAAACCTTCAGCAGTTCATGCGGATGCGCTCGCCATCCAGAATCACGTCGTCGTTGGCGTGCACTTTGATGTCGCCGAGACCGGCCGTGAGGGTCAGGGCGCGCGCTTCGACGTGGAGGTCTCCCTGGCAACGTACCGCCGCATCACCCGCCGTAGAAAGTTCGAGGCTTTGGCGGCCGCGAAGAATCAGGTGTTCAGCATCAAGGGCCAGCGCGCCGGAGCAACGAATCTCCAGCCCGTCGCCATCGATATGCAACACGGGCCCCGACGGTGTCACATGTATTGTGAGCTTCACCGCGCCTTCAGGCCCTTTGACCTGGATTAGGTTCGCGCCAGGCAGGTGTTCCAGTTGCAACTGTTGCCCGCCGATTAGTTCGAAAGTCTCGCAAATTTTCATGTAGTCCTCATCCGTTATGTGTGATCAATCCGGCCGTCACCGCGACGACACCGGGCGCGGTCATGGTGATGCCTCCGCTGCCGATGACAATAGACGCCCCACCGGCCGTGAGAGTGATGCTGGCGCCGGCCGTGATCGAGATTGTGGCACCGGCGGCGATGCTGATTGTGGTGCCGGCCGTAACGCTCTGGGAAGCGCTGATGGAGACGGTCTCCGATGCGCCGACCGTAAGCGTCCGTTTCGCTCCCACGTTGATCGTTTGATTAGCGCCGACGGAGAGGCTCTCGGACGCGCCGATCTGCTCTGTCTGGTTGGCGCCGACCTTGATGCTCTGGTTGGATCCGACGGTGATGGTCTGGTTGTTTCCTACCGTCTCTTTGTCGTCCACGTCGACCTGGGTGGTTCGGTTATTGTGTACGGTGCTGGTTTGGTCATGTTCAACGGTTTCCGCCATGTCGTACTGCGCGTGGATCGTGACCTTTTCCTTGCCCTTGGTGTCGTCGAAGGAGATTTCGTTGGAGCCGCCGCCACCCGGACTGCTGTTTGATTTCCAGCCGCCCATGACCTTGTGGTCCGGCAGCTTGTAGGGCGGCATCTGGTCGGCGTTGTACACGCAGCCCACGATGATCGGCTGGTCCGGATCCCCTTCTATAAAATTGACCACCACCTCCTGGCCGATACGCGGAATCTGGACCATGCCCCAGTTCTTCGCGGCCCATCCGCTGCTTACGCGGATCCAGCACGAACTGTTCTCGTCGTTCTTGCCCTCGCGATCCCAGTGGAACTGCACCTTGACGCGCCCGTACTTATCGGTAAAGATTTCGGAGCCCTTGGGGCCGGTGACCGCCGCGGTGTGCGAGCCGTACACCACGGGCCGGGGCGTAGTTCGCTGCGGCCGAAAGGGAATCACAAAGGGAATGCAGGTGAAGTCATTACTGTAATGAGTTTCCGCCGAGTCCTTGCCGGTGCCGAT
>Ga0335077_10000418_pt1 | contig 46493 bp, 47 predicted proteins | sample Lox_Sample_31_FD_207151 | JGI IMG/M metagenome (GOLD analysis project Ga0335077, IMG submission 207151) | Soil microbial communities from Loxahatchee National Wildlife Refuge, Florida, United States - Lox_Sample_3.1 | ecosystem: Environmental > Terrestrial > Soil > Wetlands | place: USA... | reverse complement strand
GCCGAGGCAGCCAGATCCATGGCTGGACAACAGGCCGCCACCGCGCGGAATTGGGCAGGCCCGCGGGTTCCCCACTCGCCAGCCAGTTTCAGAACGAGATTGCCGCCCATGGAAAATCCCACCAGGGCCAGGTGGGAAATGCCGTCTCGCTCGATGAGGTGCTGGGCAACGGCGGCAATGTCGCTCGACAGGCCGGAGTGGTAGAGCACCGGAGCCAACGCGTCCGTTCCGCCACAGTTGCGCTGATTGTATCGGATGACGTTCATCCCGAGCGCAAACGCCTTCTCGGTAATGCCCAGCATGTATTGCGAATCGCTCGAACCTTCGAGGCCGTGCACGACGATGATGCTAAGCGGCTTAGTCCGGTCCCCCTGCCAATGGCACTGACAGCGAACCTGCACGCCGGGAGCGACTTCGATCAGGCGATCTTCGGGCACGGGCAGCTTGATTCGGCGCGGCAGCAGAAAGCTGGCGATGGTCTGCACGTGCCCCCCGCGCAGCCAACGTCGGGGCACGAAGGTCGGCGCCGTCTCGGGCGATTGCGAAGGGGCCACCTTCTGATTTTAAATAGGAGGCGAAGAGATTGTCGGGCCGGCGAGTCGCCGGAGCCACGAATCTCTTCGCAGGAGCTTTTCATGCCGATTTTTGAGTACATCTGCCAGGAATGCCAGCACGAGTTTGAAGCGCTCATTTTCGGCAAGGACAAAGCTTCCTGCCCGAAGTGCCACAGCAAGAAGCTGGAGCCGCAGCTGTCTGTCTTCGCGGCACAGACGAAGGGCAGCTCGGCGCCGGCCATGTCGGCAGGACCTTGCGGGTCCTGCGGCGATCCTCGCGGCGCAGGCGCCTGCTCGATGAAGGACTTCGACTAAGTCCTTATCCTACAGAGGATTATCAAGTCACTTCCGGAACCATTCCTGCGGTACCGGGGTGACGTTTTCCTGCCTTCGCGACTGTCCTATGATCCCTGCTGCATGGATCGGCGCAAAGAGCCCCGTCACGACATCGAGTTCTCAGTTCTGATCTGGGGAGTGGACCGGAACGCCCGCCCCTTCACGGAAATGGTGCGGGCGACAAGCGTGAGTTCAACGGGCGCGGTCCTGCTCGACATTCATTCCAAGATTCATGCCGGTGAGCTGCTGGACGTGCAGCACGAAGCGCAGCGGGCACAATTCCGCGTCGTGTGGACGCGGGCCGGGGAAACCGGCATTCAGGCCCTCCCGGCACAGCCGGCAATTTTTGGCGCAGACGTGCCCAAGACTTTTGAGATGGCGGGAACCGGATAACCCTGCCGAACGGCACTCATTCGGCTCATCCCGCGTGCTTACGCGGACCTGGTTCCCGCCACTCCTTCCCCCAGAAACTTCGCAAACACTTCGTTCGACAGCAAACGCCCGCGAGGGGTCAGACGGATCCTTGCGCCTTCGCGGAAGAGCAGGCCGTCATGGACCGCTTCTTCGATAGCGGGCTCGTGTGCGGCGAGACGCTCGCGGCCGAAATCGGAACGTAGCCGATCCAGATCGACTCCCTGATTCAGCCTCAGGCCGAGAAATAAACTCTCTTCCAACGCCACCGATCCCGAGACGGGCGTGATGACGCTCGCGCCCCTGTTCATGTAGGCATCGAGTGAATCCGGCGTGGAAAAGCGAACCGCCTCGAAGCGGGCGCCGTCGCGGACTGGGAGCATCGAGTGCGCGTCCACGCCGAAGCCGAGATAGGGTTGGCGGGTCCAGTACTTCAGGTTGTGGCGCGATTCGTGGCCGGGGCGCGCGAAATTGGAAATTTCGTACTGAGTGACGCCCGCAGCATTCAGGGCTTCGCTGGCTTGCGCGTAGAAATCGGCAGTGGCGTCGTCGTCGGGCACGAAGTGGGCATGATAGCGCGTGCCGCCGGCAATCAACTCGCGGCCCAGACGAGAGTCTTCATCTACTTCGAGCATGTAGACGCTGACGTGGGGTGCTACCGTCGCTATGGCCTCGTTCAAGGAATACGTCCAACTCTGATCGGTCTGATGGGGCAGGCCGGCGATCAGATCGACGTTGATGTTGCTGATGCCGGCTTGGCGCAGGCACTGGATTTCCTCGAGCACCGTGACGCGCTGGTGCAGGCGCCCGACGGATCGGGCTTCCGGGTCGACAAATGACTGCACCCCGAGACTGACCCGGTTGACTCCACAGGCCAGCAGCGTTTCGATCAGGGAGGGAGTCAGCGTGCCGGGGGCACATTCCACCGTGATCTCAGCATCGGCCGCGATCTTGAACTGCTCCCGTGCCGCGGCGAAAATCCGTTTCAACTGTTCGGGATCGAGGATCGACGGCGTACCACCGCCGAGATAGATCGAGTCAACGGTGTCGGGCAGAATGCATCCAAGACTTGAGGCCATTGCCGACGCATGGCGCATGTCCTCAAGCAGGCGGGCCACGTAGTTTTCGTAGGCCGATTTGGAGAATACGTCGGAGGCGAAGTTGCAGTAGCTGCACTTAGTGCGGCAAAAGGGCACCGAGATGTAGAGGCCCAGGGGCATCGGTTGACCACAATTTTACGTGACAAGGCGGCCATTCCCGGCATCCGATGGACGACCGGTCATGAAAAGAGGAAAAGTCAGATTGCAGAAGTCGGCTTGAACGACTAAGGTTAAGCACTTCTTCTCCATGAACAAACGCGTGGTCATTACCGGCATGGGCGTGGTCAGCCCGAATGGGATCGGCAAGGACGCTTTCTGCCGGGCCATCCTCGCCGGCGTTTCCGGTGTGAAGAGAATCACGCGTTTCGATCCATCGTTTCTGCCGGTGCATATTGCGGGCGAGGTGCAGGACTTCGATGAGTTGGCCTGGGTGGACGCACGCGAGCGCAAGCACGTTTCGCGGGCCGTACCGCTGGCCGTAGCTGCTTCAGCCGAAGCGATCGCCGAAGCGGGTCTGGACCCGCAGTCCATGTCGCAGGAAGAAAAACGCGAAATTGGGGTGATCCTGGGGACCGGAGGCGGCGCGCAGGAATTCACCGAGCAACAGTACCGGCTATGGCACTCCGGGCACGAGAAGCAAGCCAGCATCTTTGCCATTCCCTCGGGCACGATGGGCACGATGTCGAGCGAAGTGTCCATGCGCTTCGGATTCCGCGGACCAAGCCATGTTGTGACCACCAATTGCACTTCCTCGACCGATGCGCTCGGCTATGCCCTGGATCAAATCCGCATGGGAACCGTGCCGGTCTTGCTGGCCGGCGGTGTCGACGTGCCGATCAGTCCGGCGACCGTCAAAGCCTATACGCTGCTGCGGGCCCTGACCCCGCATTGGAATGACAATCCGGAGAGAGCCTCGCGTCCGTTCTCCGCCGACCGCAGCGGCTTCGTGCTGGCGGAGGGTTCGTGGATGTTCGTCCTCGAAGACTACGATCATGCCCGGGCGCGCGGCGCCCGTTTCTATGCCGAACTTGCCGGTTACGGCTCAACTTGCGAGGCCTTGCACCGGGTGCGCCTGGGAGAAGATGGCGAAGAGCCGGCCCGTGCGATTACCCTCGCTCTCGAAGATGCTGGCACCCCGCCAGATCAGGTGAACTACGTGAATCTGCACGGCACTTCGACCGAACTCAATGACCGGGTGGAGACCCGCGCTGTGAAACTGGCCCTCGGGGAGCAGGCCAGGAAGATACCGATGTCGGCACTGAAGTCGCAGATCGGCCATCCGCAGGGCGCGTCGGGCGCGGCTGGGGTCGCGGCCACGCTGGTCGCGATGCGCCACGAAATGATCCCTCCCACCATCAACCTGGAACAGCCCGACCCGGAGTGCGACCTGGACTACGTGCCCGATGCGGGACGGCGGGCAGTCATCGAATGCGCGGTCTGTAACTGCGTAGGGTTTGGGTCGAAGAACTCGGCGCTGTTGTTACGCCGCTTGTCCTAAGTCGAAGCCGGCCACCGTGCTTGGGTTCCAACTTTCCCACTGTGCGATTCTCACTCGCATCCTATACATACACCAATTTTTTTGGTTGAATTGTCTTGCTTAGGAGGCAGTCCGTGAATAAGTTCTTGCTGCTGCGTATTTCCCTCTCCGTTGGGCTTATGCTTCCTGGTATCGCGTGGGGTCAAAACACCAGCAGTCCCTATTTGGTGCGCCTGGAGCACCAGACGCGGGACGAGAACGTCTGCATGCTCGTGCTGAAGAACGGCCACTATCATCTCGAACGCACCGCGACGGGGCATGTACGGGTGTTTGAGGGAACCCTGGAATCGCCGGCGATGGCGGAGCTGGATCCGCTTCTCGATGCACCAAAAATCGTGGCGTTGAAGCAGAGCGACGTCGCCACGGCGCAACCGGGAGAAGAGGTGGATCAGATGATGCTCACGGTCCCGCGCGCGAGCGGATGGCAGAGCCTCATGTTTCCGAGCAGCAAGAGCCGCAAACCGTACAAGGCAGAGATCGATCCGCTTCTGAAGTGGCTGGACCACAACAAGCAGCAGCAAAGTCCGGTTGCCAACGCCATACCGACTCGATGCGTGCCCCCACAGGAGACAGCAGCGGCGCGGGGAATGGCTGAGCCGAGCGCCTCCAACCCATACGTCATGCGGATTGTTGTCGACCACTACGAGCCCATCGGCATCGGGACCACGCTCTCCCTCGACAAGGGAACAGCCGGAGAGTCCATCGGCGGGGTGACCGCGGCGCAGGCGATGGACGTGAATTCATTCAAGATCACGCGCACTTGCGCGGTGGTCTACGAAAGTGGCCGGTACCGTTTCGAAAAGAGCGTCCGGGAAGCAGGCCAGATGACCCATTCCGACGTTTACCGCGAGACGCTCAACAAGTCCCAACTCGATGAACTGCACCAGATTCTCGACAATCCGAAACTGGTTGCGCTTCCCAATAACGTTGCGCCAACCATTCTGGGCCGTGAAGGGGATTTGATTACACTCGCTGTGCTTCGCGGCAAGAGCATGCAATCTTTGGGCTTTGCCAGTTCCGGCCCGCGCCCGGCCTCAGCCAGCCTGCAAGACGCCTCAATGCTGGCTCTCAGCGTCAATGTAGGGTTGACCAACCCGGTGCGGAAATGGGTCAAGCAGAACCTTGAGGAGAACAAAGGCGCGCTGCAGAAGGACGTGCCAGCAACGACGTGCATCCCGATGGCGCAGCCGGAATGAGGTAGAGACTCGGTGCACCGGATTCCTCCGATTCTCGGGCTCGGATTGCCTACCGGAGCGGCCAATCCAAGCGCCCAATCGCCTAAGTAGCGATTCCCCTTCCGGCGAACTTTTCCATCCTCCCTGTCCTCCTCGCCATCTATTTAAGGTAATCTTTTAGCGCGTTCGAATCGCGGCAGATGGCGTCCAACCAGGAAGAGGAAGTATTAGGCAAAGCGTATGACAGCCGGCTGATGCGGCGGCTGCTCACCTATTTGCGCCCGTACAAATGGCACGTGGTAGTGGCTTTAGCGTCGATCATCCTGAAGTCGATCGCCGACGTGCTGGGCCCCTTTCTCACCAAGGTTGCCGTCGACAAGTACCTGACCAAATCGACCGGCACACATTCCTGGATTGGCGACCGCCTCAGCAGCGCGCCGCTAGTGGGCATCGGACAGATTGGCAGTCTCTACGTCGGACTGCTCCTCTTCACCTTCGCACTGGAGTTTGTCCAGACCTACCTAATGCAGTGGACCGGACAGAAGGTCATGTTCGATCTGCGCAGCCAGATTTTCCGGCACCTGCAGCATATGCACGTCGCCTTCTTCGACAAGAATCCGGTCGGGCGGCTGGTGACGCGGGTCACGACCGACGTAGACGCGTTGAACGAAATGTTCACGGCCGGCGTGGTGTCAATCTTTGAAGATGTGTTCGTGCTCGCCGGAATCGTCGGCATCATGATCAAGATGAACTGGAAGCTGGCGCTAATGACGTTTGCCGTGCTCCCAGTCATCATTTATGCCACCAAGATCTTCCGCGACCGGGTGCGGGATTCCTACCGGCGCATCCGCGTGGCCATTGCCCGCATTAACTCGTACCTGCAGGAAGCCGTGTCGGGCATGCTGGTGCTCCAATTATTCAACCGCGAGAAGAAAGCGTTCAAACAGTTCTCCGACATTAACGCGTCGCACATGGAGGCCTTCAAGGACGCCATTCTGGCCTACGCTTTTTACTATCCGGTGGTAGAAATCCTGTCGGCGATTGCCATCGCGTCGATCATCTGGTTCGGCGGAGTCAGCGTCATTCGCGGTGTGGCGACGCTCGGCGTCCTGGTCGCCTTTATGCAGTACGCGCAGCGCTTTTTCCGGCCGATCCAGGATTTGAGCGAGAAGTACAACATCCTGCAGTCGGCGATGGCCGCGGGCGAGCGCGTGTTCAAACTGCTGGACACGCCGGTCGAGATCACGTCGCCCCTTACTACGCGGACGCCCGATGGGCAGGGACGGATTGAGTTTGATCATGTGTGGTTTGCGTATCGGATGGTACCGGCAGAAAAGACTGCCGACTCTTCGAATGGGCCGGCGCGGGCGGGAGCGCCTGTCCCTCCACAAAATCAGACAGGGGAACCGGATTGGGTGCTGCGCGATGTGAGCTTCGTGCTTGAGCCGGGAGAAACAGTGGCTGTGGTAGGCCACACTGGCGCGGGCAAAACCACGCTGATCTCGTTGCTCATGCGGTTCTACGACGTGCAGAAAGGCGCGATTCGGATTGACGGAGTTGACATCAAGGAAATGAGCCTGAAGGATCTGCGCGCTCGCTTTGGCGTCGTGTTGCAGGATCCATTCCTGTTCACCGGCACGGTCGAAGGAAATATCCGGTTGGGGACTTCGCGCATTCAGGATGAAGACGTCGAGCAGGCCGCAGAGGATGTGAACCTTGCCGACTTTATCCGCACCCTGCCTGGAGGATTCAAGGAAGAAGTGCGAGAGCGCGGCTCGACGCTTTCGACCGGTCAGAAGCAGCTGATTTCGTTTGCCCGCGCGCTGGCACACGATCCTCGAATCCTGATTCTGGATGAGGCAACTTCGAGCGTGGACACGGAGACGGAATTCCGCGTGCGCGATGCGTTGAACCGCATGGTGGAAGGACGCACGTCGCTGATCATCGCTCACCGCCTCTCGACGATTCAGCGTGCGGATAAGATCATCGTGATGCACAAAGGCCAGGTGCGGGAGATGGGCACCCACCAGCAACTGCTGGCCCAGCGCGGAATTTACTACAAGCTGTATCAACTGCAGTATAAGGACCAGGAAGTTCCGGTCGGGAGTGCGCCAGCGTCGCGGTCAACGGTGAGTGCCGACGACTAGATCGCAGTCTTTCTTGTCCCGGCCCGACAGCCGTGGGCGGCTGTCGCCACGCGCCCTTCCCGTACAATTGCTCCCGTGCAAATCCTTATCTCCGCCGGCGAGGCTTCCGGTGAAATGTATGGGGCGCAGCTGATTGAAGCGCTGCGGAAGCAGGCGGCTGAGACGCAACCGACCAGGCGGGGCGCGGAGGGGCGGGGCGACCCTCTTTCCACTTCCATAGAATTTTTCGGCGCGAGCGGAGAGCGCATGCGAGCCGCCGGCTGCGAGATTGTCGTCGATGCCAAAGACCTCGCCGTCGTCGGTATCACCGAGATTGTCAGCCATCTGCCCAAGATTCTTGGCCTCTACAAGAAACTGATTCGCGCCGCCGACGAGCGCAAACCGGCGCTGGCCGTCGTCATCGACTCTCCCGCATTCAACTGGCGCGTCGCACGGCAGATGCGCAAGCGTGGCATTCCGGTCGTCTACTACGTTTGCCCGCAATTCTGGGCGTGGCGGCAGGGACGCGTCCGTCTGCTGCGCAACTACATCAACAAGGCGCTGGTGATTTTTCCCTTTGAAGAGAATTTCTACCGGGCGCGAGGAGTGGATACCACGTTTGTAGGTCACCCGCTGGCCGATCTTCCCGCGCCCGAGATTTCGCGCTTTCACTACGCGGCGCAGCAGGCGCTCGATCATGCCAAGCCCTGGATCACGCTCATGCCGGGCAGCCGCCGCAAGGAAGTGCGCATGAACCTGCCGACCATCCTCGACGCGGCGGCCAAGCTGGGCCAAGGTCACGAATTTCTGCTGCCGGTGGCGCGCACGCTTGAACCGTCGTTCCTCAAAGAACTGATCGGAGATCGCGACATTCATCTCGTCCCCGAGGCCCTGCCCGCGTTGCACCACTCGCGTGCCGGGGTCATCGCCAGCGGTACGGCCACCGTCGAGGCCGCCATCATGGGGACACCGTTTGTCATGGTGTATCGGGTTTCCTCGCTTACTTATGCGCTAGGCAAGCCGCGCATCAGGGTTCCGCACTATGCCATGGTCAACCTGATTGCCGGGGAAAGGATTGTTCCCGAGTTGGTGCAACATGCGTTCACCGCGGAGAATGTGGTCGCCGAGTTAAACAAGATCCTGCCGGATGGCGTGGCGCGCGAGCGCATGATTCACGGGCTGGAGAAGGTCAAGGGGAAGCTCAGGAAGGCCGGCGGTGGGCCTCCGGCAGAAGAGGCGGCGCGGATTATCCTGAGTATGCTGCGGTGAGTGCTCGGGCGGAACAGAGTGTCCACAGGCGGCAGACAATAATGCCCGTCTCACAACCGGCTTGTCCCTACAGCATCTTTTGCGGGAAAATTGTCATCATACTCAGTGCCGTGCCCCGAGGAGAATCTACTTGACGCACTTTCACACTCGACTTGTGAGTCGAGTTCTCCATTTGTATCTTGTAGCACTTCTTTGCTTTATTGCAGCACGGCCCGCGGCAGCGGCGGAGAAGCCGCGTTATCGGGTTGACGACTACCAGATCGACGCCGAAATTCTGCCGCAGAGCCACAAACTCACCGCGCGCGCGGTGGTGAAACTGACCGCGCTCGAAGATGTGAGCGTCGTCTCACTTCAGCTCAATAACGCCCTGCGAATCACCAAGTTGGTGGATGCGGCCGGCAAACCGCTCAATCCGGAACGCAATACCCAGGACTCAAGCGTTCGCTTCGCGCTGACCAATGGCCTGGCCAAAGACGCCAGCACCACCGTGACTTTCGAATACGAAGGCACACTCGAGACGGCTGACGACAGCCCGGTGCAGGGACTTAAACTCGCCTACGTCGGACCGGATACGACCTATCTGCTCTATTCGGGATTCTGGTTTCCTGTCGTCGATTACGGGATCAACCGTTTTACTGCGACGATCAGCATGACTGTGCCGGCACACATGATCGTAATCGGCAGCGGCAAGGAATCCCTGACCACCGCGTCGCCAAAAAAGAACGCGCCGGCAAATTCGAAAACCTACACCTTTACCTGGAGCAAGCCGAGTTTCCCGGGGACGATCATTGCCGGCACCTTTCAGGAATTCAAGAGCGACGAGGCCGGACTGGATCTGCATGTGTACTTCAAGCCCCTCCATCAGAACCTGGGCGCCGAGTATGCGTCGACCGCGATAAAGGAGTTCACGTACTACATCACGCAGTACGGAAACGCACCTTCGACGTCGCTGAAAGTCGTTGAGCTTCCCGATGACACTGTGCCTTCCGCATGGGCGCCGGAAATCGCCGCGATGGCAGGGAACAGAATCAGCGAGAAGATCAACTATCGGCTGCTGGCCAACACCATCGCGCACCAGTGGTGGGGCGTGTCGGTGAGTCCGGCAGCCAAGGATGATTGGTGGATCAGCGACGGCTTCGCGCGCTATTCGGAGGCCCGCTACGTGGAAAGCGCGGCCGGCCAGGCGGGGCTGGAAGAGATGGTCAAAGATATGTCGGTGGGCGCACTCGCCTATGACACCGTTCCGCTCTCGAGCACGGCCAAGCTCGACTACTTTTCACCCGAGTTTCAGACGGTCGTGACCGACAAGGGCGCGATGATCCTGCACATGCTGCATTGGCTGCTGGGCGAGCCCAAGTACCTGAAGGTCATGCGAGATTTCGCCACCAAGTTCGCAGGTAAGTCAGCGTCCACCGACGACTTTCGCGAACTGGCGGAGGAAGCTTACGGCGACAAGCTGACCTGGTTCTTCTCGCAATGGCTGGACTCGACCGGAGCGCCGGAGTTCAAGTTGAAGTACACCGTATACCGCCTTGGCAATAACAAAGGGTTTCGCGTAGTGGGACAGGTGGAACAGGATCTCGATCTGTTTCGCATGCCAGTGCAGTTGAAAATCGATACAGACGGAAAAACCGAAGAGAAACGCATTGAGGTGGTGGGCACCAATTCGCCATTCACCATCGAGACGTTCGGGCGGCCGCGGCGCATCTCGATCGATCCCGACAACAACGTGCTCACCAATTCCAAGGACATCAAGCTGCGGTCATCGATTCTGCGCGGACAGGGCTTGATTCAGCAGGGCGATCTGGCCGGCGCGTTGAGCGAGTTCAACAAGGCGCTCGATGTCAACAAGAACAGCTCGCTGGCGAACTATCGCGTCGCCGAAGTCTTCTACCTGCAGAGAAACTACCAGGCGGCAGCGAATGCTTATCGCGAATCGCTGAACGGCGACGGCGACCCGCGCTGGACTGAGGTTTGGTGCCACCTGCAACTGGGAAAGATCTTCGACACCACCGGCCAGCGGGAGCGCGCCGTCAACGAGTACCGGCAAGCTCTCCAGACCAACGACAATACCGCCGGAGCACTCGACGAGGCCCGCAAGTATATGCAGAAGCCGTTCGAGCGCCAGAAGGGCAGCTAGGGGCGAAGGTTCAACGAGCATGGGAATTCCGGTAAGAGTCGGCCGCGCAATAGGCTGGTATGGTGGTGGTATTTATGGTAGTATATTAGTGGTATGAAGGAGAAGACGTCCGTCACACTATCGCCCGAGGTCCTGGCTGGCATCGATCGCCTGGCCGGTTCCCGCCTTTCACGATCGGCATTTATTGAAGAAGTCCTTCGCCGCTACCTGAAGGAAGAGGAACGCGCCCGCCGGAATGCACGTGAAGTCAAGTTGCTGAATCGGGCCGCAGACGCGTTGAACCGCGAGGCCGAGGACGTTCTCGAGTACCAAGCTCCCTGGAAATAGCACGAGGCGGTCATGCAACGCGGCGAACTCTATCGAGTGCGCAAGCCAACCGGTGATCCCAAGACCTATCGTGTTTTTGTCGTTGTCAGCCGCCAGTCGTCCCTCGACTCTCGCTTCTCGACAGCGATCTGCGCCCCGGTATACTCCGTGGGAGCGGGGACTACCACCCAGGTTCCTGTCGGCATCGACGAGGGTCTGAAACACGAAAGTTGGATCTTCTGCGATGACTTGACCGGAGTCAGGAAATCCGACCTCACGCAATTCTTGGGTTCCCTCTCCCGCTCAAAGCTCGCGGAACTGGACCAGGCATTGAGAGTGGCGCTTGATCTGGATTAGTGCACGTTCGCTCGACACAAGATCTACTTCACTGCGCCCTTGAACCCCGCCCGCCTCTGCTCGCTGTAACGATGCAGGGCGTCTTCGATGACGGGATAGGCTTCGCCTGCCGGCCGGATCTCGTCCACTTCGACGCTCTTGCCTTCCAGCTGTTTGTAGTCCTGGAAAAAGCGCCGCAGCATGATCAGCCGATGGGGCGGCATTTCCGCCGCTTCGCGATAAGCGTTGAATTCCGGATCTTCGGTCGCCACGGCGATGATCTTGTGGTCCTGCTTGCCCGAGTCCACCATGGTCATCAGTCCGATCGCCCGGGCATGGATGATGGTGAGCGGCACCACCGTTTCCTGGCATAGCACCAGCACGTCGAGCGGGTCATCGTCTTCGGCGAACGTCTGGGGGATGAATCCATAGTTGGCGGGATAATAGACCGCGGAGTACAGCACGCGGTCGAGTTTGATCAGGCCGCTGGTCTTGTCCAGTTCGTACTTCACGCTGGAGCCAAACGGGATCTCGATGACGGTGTTGAATTCCTGGGGCAGCTTGCCGCCAGGGGTCACGTCGTGCCAGGGATGGATCATGGGCAGTCTCAGGTGCCGGGTCGGGCTCGACCCAGGGTCGCCACCATTCTAAATGGACTGCTCCAGACGCCGATTCCCCCTGCCAGGCTGAGGGCACTGACCACTGGCCCCTGGCCACCGACCAGTGGTTCTTGACCCCCGCCAGAGCGGCGCGTACAGTTTTCAGTTAGAGGTGGGGTTATGTCGGCCGAAACCAGTAAATACCTGAAATTCGGGGCAGTGACGGTCGTCATTCTGCTTTCGCTCGGATACCTCGCCTATACCGGCGTCCAGGACAGCAAGAGCTACTACGTCACCATCAAGGAACTGCAGAAGATGGGGGACGGCGCCTACTCGAAGCGGTTGCGCGTGGCCGGCAATGTTGTGCCCGGATCGATCAGGCGCACCGGCACGAAAGTTGATTTCCTGCTGAAGGAAGAAAACCTCACGTTGCCGGTCTCCTACACCGGCACAGAGGCGCCGCCCGACACCTTTAAAGACGATTCTCAAGCTCTCGCCGACGGCAGCTTCGGCCGTGATGGTGTTTTCCATGCGAAGCAGCTGCAGGCTAAATGCGCGTCAAAATATGCACCCCAGCCGGGCGCGACACCAGCCGCCGAGCCGGGCAAGAGCATGACGCAAAATCAGGGCTCCAGCTCGAGCGGAATGGCGAACTAACCCAAAAACCGGTGACCGAACCAGCGCCCGTTATCACCGTTTCCAACTTAGTCAAACAGTTCGGCCGCTTTGCCGCTCTGCGCGGCGTGACTGCCGAATTTTCCGGCGGCAAGCTCTACGCCATCCTCGGCGACAACGGCGCCGGGAAAACCACGCTGTTGCGAACTCTGGCCGGGCTGAATCATCCGACTGGCGGCCAAGTCTCGATCCTCGGCGCCACTCGATTTCATGACATCTGCCGCGAAGTGGGCTACATGGCGCACCCGTCACTTCTCTATGACGAAATGAGCGGGATGGAGAACCTGCAATACTTCGCCCGCCTGTACGGCATGGTGGACGCGCGGTGCGCCGATGTGATTCGTGCGGTCGGCCTCGATCCAGAACTCGCGCGTCCGGTCGGGCAGTATTCGCAGGGCATGCGGCAGCGGATGTCGCTGGCCCGGGCCCTCTTGAACGATCCGAAGATCCTGCTCCTTGACGAGCCGTTCTCGAACGTCGATGTCCACTCAGGCACGGACATGGTGCACCTGCTGGCGCGGACGCGCGATCAGGGCAAGACGATCTTCGTGGTTACGCATCAGGCATCGCTGCTCGAAGGCGCAGCGGACGAGTTCGTGTGGATGCGCGCCGGGCTGATCGTCGGCCGCACGCACGGTCTGAAGCCTCCGGAAGGAGCGAACTGATGCCCGCGCCCACCGGCATCACACGCGCCACCTTGCTGAAAGACCTCCGCCTGGAGTGGCGGTCGAAAGACGCCATCAACTCCATGCTGTTTTTCTCGCTCCTGGTCGTGGTCGTGTTCAGTTTTTCGTTCGATCCCAGTGCGGAAGAGTCGCGGCAGATCGCGGGGGGCCTGGTCTGGGTGGCATTTCTTTTCGCCGCGGTGGTGGCACTGAATCAGACCTGGGCGCGTGAGCTGCGCAACCAGGTGCTGGACGCCTACCGTGTTTCGCCCGCGCCGGCCAATTCCCTGTTTCTGGCCAAAGCGATCGGCAATTTCATCTTCGTCACCGTGCTCGAAGCACTCATGACTCCTCTGTTTATAGCGTTCTACCGGCTTCGAGCGTTGGGTCCGGCATGGCAATTGCTCATTGTTGCGGCGTTAGGGACGTGGGCGCTGGTCGTGAACGGAACTTTCTTCGCCGCCATGTCGATCCGCACCCGCAGCCGCGAGATCATGTTGCCCTTACTATTATTTCCGATTTCGATCCCGGCCATCCTGGGCATGGTGCAGGCGACGACGGCGGTCCTGAATGGCGAGGGCTCCCGCGTCTGGATTGCATTGCTTCTCAGCTATGATCTGGTGTTTACTACAGCGTGTTTGTTGCTGTTTGAGACGGTGCTGAATGCGGAGTGAATCCAAGTTTCAAGGTTTTAGAGTTTCAAGGTTTCAAAGACCACCGGCCAAGTTCCTTGAAACTTTGAAACCTTGAAACTCTGAAACCTTATGAAATCAACCTTCCCCATTCTCGGAATCCTGACCGCAGCCCTGCTCAGCTACGCCCTGTACATGGCCCTGGTTTGGGCGCCGACCGAGCAGACCATGGGAGACGTGCAGCGCATCTTCTATTACCACGTGCCCTCCGCCTGGACCGCGTTCATCCTGTTCCTGATCAATTTCGTCGCGTCGGTCGTCTACCTGATTCGGCGGAATCCTGCCGCCGATATGGTTGCCCTGGTGTGCGCCGAAGTAGGCGTCGTGTTCTGCACGATCGTGCTCGTAACCGGGCCGATCTGGGCGCGGCCGGTGTGGGGCATCTGGTGGACGTGGGACATGCGCCTGACCTCGACGCTGGTGCTCTGGCTGATCTACGTCAGCTATCTGGTGCTGCGGCGATTCTCGGCCAGCGGGCAGACGCCGGTTCTGGCGGCATCGATGGCAGTGCTTGGCGCCCTCTGCGTGCCGTTTGTGTACTTTTCGATCTGGTTCTTCCGCACGCAACATCCCCAGCCGGTGATGGGCGGTGGCGGCTCGATCGATCCCCGCATGCTGCACGTCCTGCTCATCAACTGGCTGGCCTTTTCCTGCTTTGCGTTCCTGGTGTGCTGGTCGCGCTACCGCCTGGAGAAGGTCCAGCGAGAGGTGGACCAGGCCCACGCGATGAAGTCGTTGAATGATCCAAGGAGTTCTCGATGAACGGATACCTCTTCGCCGCCTACGCCGCCGCCTGGATCATCCATATCGCTTACCTCTCGACCATCGTGAGCCGGTATTCCAAGGTGAAACGGGAGATTGAGGAACTGAAGAAGCGGTAGCTGGTAGTCAGTAGTCGGTAGTCAGCAAGATTCGGCGAAAGTTCCGAGAACACCAGTAGCGGCCGACTACCGACTACCAGCTACCGGCTACTTTTCCTAGCAACCATTGCCTTCCCTCCCTGCTTCTCACTAAAGCGGCCCCGATCTCCGTGCCTCGGCTTGACAGCGTATCTCTCAGATGTAAAAGTATTTGTTTGCTTTAACCCCAGTTCTGGTGACAGGTACGCATCCGCTTCCTCAGGGCGTCGAGCCGCCCCGGTGTTTGTGTGCCGTGCTTCTTTCACTCCACGAAATTGGGATACCGGAGGAGCTGCGTGAATTCAGGTGTTCGGAAACAGGTGTCAGGTCTCAGGTCTCAGGTTTCAGGTCGTAGATTTCGAGGATTGGCCGCATTTCTTCTCGCCGTATTTATGATCACGGCCGCCGCTAGTTTGCTCCATTTCGCGCCAGCAGCCCCCACGGCCAGGGCACAGACTTCTGAGCTCTCTCATCCGGCGGTTTCCCTTGCCTCGCTGCCCCTCTTTTTTGAGCCGAACCAGGGCCAGACGGACCCCCGCGTCAAGTTCCTGGCGCGTGGCAGCGGCTATGCCCTGTTCCTGACCGCCGACGAGGCCGTGCTGAAACTGCAGTATGGAGCCGTCACTTCTCAGTCGGGCAGCGTGATTCGCATGCGCTTGGAGGGCGCCAACCCTGCGCCTGCCATTGCGGGCGCCGACTCCCTTCCGGGTAAGAGCAACTACCTAATCGGGAACGATCGCAAGAAGTGGCGGAACGGCATCCCGCAATTCGCGCGAGTAAACTACCAGTCCGTGTATCCGGGGATCGATCTCACCTATTACGGCAATCAGAGACAGCTGGAATACGACTTCCGGGTCGCGGCTGGAGCGGATCCCGGACAAATCGCCTTGCATTTCGACGGAGCATCCACGCGGCTTGACGCCGGCGAACTCGTGCTCTCAACGCCGCAGGGTGATGTGCACTTCCACGCTCCCGAGATCTATCAGCAGGCGGGCAACGAGAGGCAGACGATTGCAGGCAGTTTCCGTCAACTCGCGGACAACAAGATCGGCTTTCAGATTGGCGCATACGACCGCAGCCGCGAACTGGTCATTGATCCGATTGTGAGCTATGCCACGTTCTTTGGCGGCACCGGAGTCGAGTCGTTCACGCGGATCGCGGTGGATGTCGGCTTGAATATGTATGTCGCCGCCTCCACAACGTCGTCGGGCTTTCCCGTCACCGACGGGTCATCTCTCCAGGGCGGACAGGACATTCTGGTTGCCAAGATCAATCCTGCCGGGTCGACCCTGATCTACGCCACCTACCTGGGAGGCAATGGCACTGAACTCGCGGCCGGCATTGCCGTCATTCCCGGCCAGGATGGCCTCGACGCCACCGTCGCCGGGACTACAACCTCAAGCGACTTTCCTCACACCACCCAGGCTTTTCAGACAACCGCCAGCGGCACCCACGGCTTTCTCACCCGGTTTGATACGAACGGTGGTCTGGGGCCGTCAGCCTACTCTACCTACCTGGCTGGCAATGGATCCGATACTGTAACGGGACTCGCGATTGATCGGAGCAACCGCCAACACGCGTTCGTGACGGGAACGACTACGTCGACGAACTCCGCAGATGGCTTCCCTTCCACCACGAACGCTTATCAGGCGTGTCCATTTCTGCCGGGCATCACCTGCACCATCGCTACCGGTCCGCCCCAGTTCTTTGCGAGCCAGATCAATACCGCAGGCTCGGGTTCGGGCAGCATGCTCTATTCGACTTATTTTGGCGGCAACAATCCGACGAATGCGCAGTCCGTCGGCGGCGGGATTGCTGTCGACGCTTCCGAGCGCATGTATTTCACCGGCTCCACCAACATGCGTGGGGTGATTGGTGACAACGGAGAGAATCCATTCCCGCTGCTCAACGCCCAACAGAGTTGCCTCGACGAAGCCGGACTGACCAGCGGTTGCGCCCCTGGACAAACCGCATTCGATGCCGTCCTGGTCAAGATCAATCCAGCGATTGTCGGCACCGGTAGTCTCGTCTATTCCACCTACCTGGGCGGCAGTTCCAACGATTTCGGGCGCGCAGTCTCGGTCGACTCTTCCGCCAATGCTTACGTTACGGGCGAGACTTTTTCCAACCCCTGGAACCTGAACAGCTCGGTTCAAGCATCCTACGGAGGCGCCGGCGATGCCTTCGCCGCCAAAGTCACCAATCCGACAGGATCGAACTCGGTATTTCCGTTGACCTTCTTCACCTACCTGGGCGGGTCGGGTGAGGATGTTGGCCAGGACATCTCCGTCGATAACGTGCAGGGCGCCCATCTCACTGGATGGACCACGTCGGCCGACTTCCCGGTCACAGCCGACAACAACTTGCCGCCCTTCGGCGGAGCAACCGACGCTTTTGTCGCCCTGATTTCCAGCACCGGAGCCGCAGGCAACTATCGTGGCTTCCTGGGCGGCAGCGGGCTCGATCAAGGGACCAGCGTCGCGCTCGATCCGAATCTCGACAGCAGCCCCACCTTCGTGGCCGGCATTACGCAGTCGAGCAACTTCGTGACCCATTCGAATCCTGTGAATCCGCCCTTTCAAGCCACACTGCAGGGTTCCCAGGACGCGTTCGTGGCGCAGATCGGCTCGCGCAGTGATTTCGCGCTCGATGTCGACCCGCCCCTGGTCAACCCTGATCCGGCCTCCGTCGGCAACCAGGTCACGTTTACCTTTGTCTTCGACAACAACGGTCCGGATCCGGCCAGCAACGTAATCTTTTCGGGCGCGTTGCCCCCTTCGGGCTTCACCTTTTCGTCCGCGAGTTCTACGCCCGGAGGCACTTGTCCCAATCCCGTGTCGTCGACGATCACCTGCAACATTGGGACTGTCGCCGAGGGCACCAAGGCTACGGTCACGGTCGTCCTGATTCCGACGGTGGGAACAACCACTCTGACGGTGACGCCCAAGCTCAGCGCCAATGGCAGTGCGTTTGTTCAATTCACATCCGGAACGGTCACGGTGACCGATTTCCGGCTAACGGCCGATCCCAAGACCGTAACCATCACGGCCGGGGAAAGCACCAGTTACGTTCTCACGCTTACGCCACTCCCGACCTACGCCAGCGCCATTACCGTGAGCCACTCCTCTCTGCCCACCGGCGCGACGGGCACGTTCACTTCGACGTCGGTGACGATCTCGGGCAACACGGCCTCGACAACCACGCTGAACATCAGCACCACCGCGCGACCCGTAGCTACGGGCAGCCTGCTGCGGGGCGGCTCGCTCTACGCGACGTGGCTGCCGATCGGCGGCATGAGTCTGATCGGACTTGGAGTCGGGCTGAGGCGGCGACGCTGGCTGGCGGGAACTATTCTGGGATTGCTCATCGCCCTGGTCCTGATGCTGCCCGCCTGCGGCAACAGCAGTAGCACCACACCACCGACCGGTGGTACGCCGGCTGGGACTTACACCATCACCCTCACCGGCGCGTCCGGCTCGGTGTCCCATAACTACCCGGTAACCTTGATCGTGCAGTAACTTATTGGAAAAGTTAGCTGGGCCTCCGCAGCGGCGGAGGCCCGTATTTTTTTGGACAGTGCCCCTTCGGCCGCTGCGCCTTCCCCTTCGTAACTCCACGAGTTACCGATAGTCGTTGCTCACACCAGGCGACTGGACCACCATGGAACGTGAGTCTCGACGCTCCTGCGGTATCAGTCTTCCTGGGTACGCGAGTAGTGAGAACGAGGTAACTGGCCAATGACGAACGGCGTGAGAGTTGTATTGCTCGCCCTCAGCACAGTCCGACTGGCATTTCCCGCGACTCCAGCACGGAGCGCGTCGGCCCAGCCGAAGACCGCTGCCAGTAAACCATCCGCGCCAGGCAAGAAGACTCCCAAGAAACAAGCCGCGCACAAACCTCAGACGGGCAGAGCAACGGCCGGCGAGGCAGCCCGGCAAGCGAAGAAGGAAACGGAACCGGGCGGGGACGAACGAGATCAGCGCATAGATAATCGCGGCCGTGTCTCAGCCGCGCATCATGCCAAGACCCATCCGCCGTCAAGCCAGGCTGCCAAGGCCAGCCATGGGGATAAGCACATCGCTGTCGCGGCGTCTCATCGCCAGGCAGCCACGGTGCGACAAACGGCTCAGTCGCATCCGGCCGCCACGCTAAAGACCAGCCAACTGACTGCCGGCAAGACTGTCCCCTATCACACCCAACAAGTTTCCATGCACCGCGGACCCGAAGGCAAGGGTAAGACCCGAAGCAAGAAGACGCCCGACCCGGACCAAAGCAGCCCGCCATCGCCCTCAATCTTGAAGCAAAACAACGCGCGGATGTTCTAGCGCGGCCCTGAAAGTCCGGTTCCACACTCCTGCCATGACTCGCCCCATGACCGCTGCTCCCCGTCGTTAAGCCGCTCCAACTCACAGAAAACGCGGCAAATAATGCGCTTGACGTAATATTACATATTGCGATATAAATATCGCAATCTGTCATATGAAACTGGCTGAAAAAATCCGTTACCTGCGCGAGGTGGAAGGCTCGCTGCGCGGCCTGGATCGCCCGATGACACAGCAGGAACTGTTGAGAGCGATCCGGACGGAGACGGGCGCGTCGATCAGCCAGTCGTATCTTTCGCAGATTGAAGGCGGCAAGCGGCCGCACATGACGCAGGCGACGCGCACGCTATTGGCTAAGTTCTTCAAGGTGCATCCCGGCTTTCTGGTGGACGATCCAGAGGGCTACCACAACGAACTCACGTCGGACTTGCGGACGACCGAAGGGCAACTCGATGTCTGGCTGCTGCAGGGTTCGGAACGGTTCGCAGGAGACCACGAGGTCAGCGATGTGCTGATCAAGCTGGCACGCGACAAGGATACGCGGCGCTGTCTCTTGCTATTGGGCGAGATTTTGAATACACCCGGGCTCGCTGAGCGATTGTTTGAGGCGCTGAGTCCGGAGCCGGCGACGGCAGGGCGGGCAGGACGCCCCGCCCCACCCAGGAGGCGGACATGACCTGGTCTGACTTCTATCTGATCTGTTTTGCGATTGGCTTTTTGTTCAGCCTATTGAGTTTCATCGCCGGCGGTTTGAACGTGCATGGACACTGGCCGCATGTCCACGGACTGCACTTCGGCGATGGTGGCCATGCGGCTACGGGCACCGGCGCCTCGACCGCGGCGCACCATGCGGCATCCTCCGTGTCTCCGTTCAATTTCTTCACCATCGCCGTGTTCCTGGCCTGGTTCGGAGGCACGGGCTATATCCTCACGCGCTACTCGACGATCGTGCTGGCCCTGGGGCTATTGATCTCGACCGTCGTCGGACTCTTTGGGGCGGGCATTGTATTCATGTTCCTCGTCAAGGTGCTGATGACGCCGGAGGCGGAAATGAATCCTGCGGATTACGAAATGGTCGGCCTGGTCGGACGGGTCTCCAGCCCGATCCGCGAATCGGGAACGGGCGAGTTGATCTATACGCAGGTTGGCAGCCGGAAGGCGTGTCCGGCGCGCAGCGAGGACAACGTCGCCATTGAGCGTGATGCCGAGGTTGTGGTCACGCGTTACGAAAAAGGCATCGCCTACGTAAAGCGGTGGGAGGAAGTAGCGGGAGAGTAGGAAAGGGGCAAGCAGCAAGTTTTTAGATTGCTCGCGGCTCGTAGCTCGCAGCTCGGAGCTGACCATGAATCGCAGATTGTTCCAACTCGGAATCCTGGCCCTCTGGCTGGCACTGCCGCTGGTCGGGTTCGAATACTGGCTGGTATGGGATGACCTGCCGGCTCGTATGGCGACGCACTTCAACGCCGCCGGCCAGGCCAATGGCTGGATGTCGCGCGCAGTGGCGCTCGAGTTCGGTCTTGGTGGGATGGCTTTTCTGCTTGTGGTCTTCACGCCCATCCTCTGGCTCATCTCTCGCCGGGCGGTGGACAAGTTCGCATGGGCGTTCCTCGGCTTTTGCTTTGTGGTGGCGGGTTTTGTGGCCGCAGGAAACCATCAGGTCATCGCCTACAACCTGCAGGGCACGCCGGTTCGGCCCGAAGGGCTTCTGATCATCGTGCCGGCGGCGATCGTGGTTCTGACCGTTGTCTATATCGGGATGAAGCGCGGCGAGCCCCTCGTATCGAGCGAAGTGCTCGCCGAAGAGACGCATAACGGTCGCGGCTGGGCGGTATTGTTTGTCCCCGCAATCGTGGGACCGCTGATAGCCGCGAGCCTGATTCCGATGCTTGCGGTGCGGATATCCATGGCGCTGGTCGCCGTGGTGCTCTTCGGAGCGATGGCGATGGCCTGGAGCGGGTTTCGCTACCGCTTCCTGCGCCACGGAGTGGAAGTACGAACGCTCGGCTACCGTCTGCGCTCGATTCCCCGGCAGCAGATTGTGAGTTACGCGGCCGAGGCATGGAGTCCCTGGGGCGGCTATGGGATTCGCGGCGTCGGCGACACGCGAGCCTTTGTTTGGGGCAACAAAGTTGTTCACATCAAGACGACGAATGGCGAAGTCTATCTCGGCACGAATGATCCGCGAAGCATTTTGGAAAACTTGGATCTAGTAACCGGGCAACACCAGGCGGATCCGATTCCGGGCTCAGCGACCGGTACATCTGAGCTCACTAGAAGCTAGCAGCCAGTAGCTAGGAGCGGTTTAGGAGGCGATATGTTCGAGATGTCGAAAGTGATGACCATCTGGGTCTTCGTGGGCCTGGGAGTGCTGGTGCTCATGTTCATCATGAGCCTGCTGGCGCGGCTGTACCGCAAGGCTGGGCCTCATGAAGCACTCATCATCTACGGTTTCGGTGGCACGCGGATCGTGAAGGGGCACGGCGCCATCGTATTTCCCATGGTGCAAGTCTGCCGGGAGCTGTCGCTCGAGCTGATGTCGTTCGATGTGGCTCCGCAGCAGGATCTCTACACCAAACAAGGCGTGGCGGTGACCGTGGAAGCCGTCGCGCAGATCAAGGTCAAGTCCGACGACGAATCGATCCGCACGGCGTCGGAACAGTTCCTGACCAAGACCGATCAGGAGCGTGAAGGTTTGATCCGGCTGGTGATGGAAGGCCATCTGCGCGGCATCATCGGCCAGCTTACGGTGGAAGAAATCGTCAAGCAGCCGGAGATGGTTTCCGACCGCATGCGCTCTACCTGCGCCGACGACATGACCAAGATGGGGCTGGAAGTCATTTCCTTCACCATCAAGGAAGTGCGCGACAAGAACGAATACATCCTCAACATGGGCAAGCCGGATGTGGCGCGCATCAAGCGCGATGCCGACGTGGCCACGGCCGAAGCAGAGCGCGATACAGCAATCCGCCGTGCGTTGGCGACTCGGGAAGCGGCAGTGGCCAAGGCGCAAGCGGACCAGGAACGGGTGCAGGCGGAAACCGCGTCAATGGCGAAACAGGCCGAGGCGCAGCGCGACCTCGAAGTCAAGAAAGCGCAGTACCTCGAAGTCACCAAGCGGCAGCAGGCGCAAGCCGACAAGGCATACGACATTCAGACCAACATCATGCAGCAACAGGTGATCGCTGAGCAGGTGAAGGTGCAGCAGGTCGAGAAAGAGCAGCAGGTCAAGGTGCAGGAGGCGGAAATCAACCGCCGCGAGAAGGAGCTGATCGCAACCGTGCTGAAGCAGGCTGAGATTGAGCGTCAGCGGATTGAAACGCTGGCCAACGCCGAAAAGTCGCGCCTGATGGCCGAAGCCGAGGGACATGCTTCCTCGATTCGCCAGCAGGGCGAAGCCGAAGCCGAGATCATCTTCAAGAAAGGCGAGGCCGAAGCGAAGGCCATGAACGTGAAGGCCGAGGCGTTCCAGGAGTACAACCAGGCCGCGGTCATCGACAAACTGCTAACCGGCTTGCCGGAAGTGGTTCGGGCCCTGGCCGCGCCGCTCGCCAACGTCGACAAGATCACCGTGGTCTCGACCGGCAACGGCGATGCCGCCGGGCTGAACAAGATCACTGGCGATCTGACCAAGATGGCGGCGCAGGTGCCGGCACTGTTCGAGACGCTCTCGGGAATGCCGCTGGGCGATTTGCTAGGCAAAGTCCGCCAGATCGGCGACAAGTCGCCGAAGCCGGATGCGACGAGCAAAGGCAAGTAACGCACGTGGAGCGACGGGCGCCCTCGCCCGTCCCCGAGCGAAGCAAGCTTTGCAAGGTCGGGAGTCGCTGGCCGTTCCGGGGTCACCGCCGCGGACGGCCGGCGACAAACGACAGACATTAGGAGGAACACCGTGCAGGAAGAGGTGCAACACGCAAGAACGCTGGCCCTGGCCGTCGCCCTGGGAGCCGCATTGGGTGCGGCGATGGGCGCCGCCCTCGGCCACATGGGAGTCTGGGTCGCCGCCGGCATCGCCGCCTACATCGCGATCACGCTGGTCGGCGGCTGGAAGCCCAAATCCAACGACCAACGACGAACGACCAACGACTGATCTTTACGAGGTGATTTATGGCATTACTGGAGCGGGTTTCAACATTAGTCCGAGCGAATCTCAACGACCTCATCGACAAGGCCGAAGAGCCGGAAAAGATGATCAAGCAGGTGATCCTCGACATGCAGAACCAGCTTCTGCAGGTCAAGACGCAGGTCGCGATCGCCATCGCCGACCAGCACCTGCTGGAAAAGAAAAAGCAGGAAAACGAGGACAAAGTGCAGGAGTGGATGCGCAAGGCCGAACTCGCCGTCGACAAGAAGCAGGACGACCTGGCCCGCGCTGCGTTGCTTCGCGTGGAAAGCTATCGCGAGATGCAGCTGAACTTCACCCAACAGGTGGAGGACCAGAAGGCCCAGGTCGAAAACCTGAAGTCGGCGCTGCGCAGTCTCGATCAGAAACTGGCCGAAGCGAACGCGAAAGCCGACCTGCTGATCGCGCAACATCGCCGCGCCCGTGCCGTAAGCCGCGCCAGCGACGCGCATTCCGGCATGGCCGCGAACGCGAAGTCCACAACCTTCGACCGCATGAAGCACAAGGTCGCCCGCGAAGAAGCGGTCGGACAGGCGAAGACCGAATTGCTCGCCGACGACGTCGAAGACCGGTTGGCGGCACTCGAGAAGGAAGACCGCATCGAGCAGCTGCTGACGGAGTTGAAGACGAAGAGAGGGGCGTAGTGACCTGCCCGATCTTCGTCGATCGGGCGTGATCACCCCAACGCTTACGGAAATACAGCTTATGACTGTTGATTCAAATTCGATAACCGCGATCGCCACGTCTGTTTACGGCGCGGCTACCCTGCTGCTCGTAATACAGATCTGGAGAGACAGGGTGCAAAGGGAGAGACATCACAAAGCTGACTCCGAGGCTCATAAGCTCGACGAACTCCGCAGTGCTTTCTACGAGGCGTGGGGGTTTTGGATGGGTCATTGGGGGACCGTCGGTTCTGCACAGCTCGATGCTTCTCAGGTGGGCAAACAATTCGAAGCTGTCGCCCGTCTGGAATCCCAGTTGCGATTGAATGGATACAGAACCGACGCAGACAAGCTTGGCCTTGCTGTTCGTGCAGATATCCATGGGATCCATCTAACAATCGGCGAGATTGGGACAGCGTTAGGGCTATTTGCGGCAGAGTACAGGAAAACGACCGGGGTAGTCCCTAAAGGCAATTAGCGGCGAGCCGTTCGGAGGCGACGACGAAGCAGGGAGCGTGACGTCACGGGCCCCTCACCGCTCATAGCGATGGATAGGCGACAATATACTCGCTAACACAACCGCATGTCGTGGAGGATGCCATGCTCGTGACTGTCCTGATACATCTGGTGTTAGCCATACTCCTGTTCTTTGTCGTGAACTGGATCGGCAAGCATTCGTCCACATTCGGATATTTGCAGCTTTCATTGAGGTATCGTGAGGACGCTGCGCCGGCATTTAACTTCGCTCTCAAAACACTGGCACCGACGGTTTACATAATCCTTGTCGCAACCTTCCTTTATTCCATTCAGCGTGACGCCTTTGTTCATCACCTATGGTTCGTAGCAATCTACTACTTCGCATTTAGACTTCTGTACAACATCTCCTTCGGCCGTGCCCTACTGCTGGACTTGTGGTCACAGGCATTTCAGGCTGGATTTGGTATTTGGGCCTCTTACCTTGCATATGTTCACCTCATCATTCGGAAGCATCCCCTCTTTCCTGATATCGACAGCATTGGTAATCAGTTGTGGGTCGTCATCGCGCTATTCCTGTATGCAATCTTGAATAACGTCCGCACGAGTCCGACCGGAAGTGTGAGGAGGAAGAACCGATACCTTCGCTCACGGTTCAGGGTTCTAAGTGCCCTATATGGGGACCTAATTCAGAAACAGTTTCCTGAGAAATATCAGCGACTCGTAGCATATGCCGTCCTAATCTATGAAACATTCAACCGTCCATGGCTAGCGCGACTAGTTGAACGAGTTGTGTTCCCGTGGGGCAGCAAGACGATCGGCCCAATACAGGTTCAAACCACGGAACCCTTGACGGATCAAGAGGCCGTGCGCTTGGGCCTGCAACGACTACATGAGTGCTTCGAGGCGACGCGTCAAGAACTTTCCGGGAAGCGTAGTTCACGTTACCATCTGATCCACTCGGCCGTTGCAAAGTACAATCGAGATGAAAGCTACATTGATGAGGTTTCTTACATCCTGCATATTCTGTGGGCACAGGTTGCACCCGAGTATCGGAACGAGTTTGAGCACTCCTACAATCTGCCGATAGAAGGGGACCCGCCAAGTTCTGCGTCTGCGATCCCCCCACTAGCGGAAGAAGGCTTGCCCACTACAATTGAGTGAGGTCCTCATGCGCAAGATCTTCCATTTCGATTCACCCGCCGACCCCTACGTGGCCGACGCCGCCGTTCTCTGCTGCTTCGATCACCGAATCAACAGGACGGTGCGGAAATTCCTCAAGAAGCAGGGCATCGAGCGCGCCGACATGATCGTCGTCGCCGGCGGCGCCAAGACGCTCGCCTCCCCACGCAACGACTTCGAGCAGGATTTCATCCTCGAACAGGTGCGCATGTCGATCCGCCTGCACCAGACCCAGCGCGTGCTGGTGATGAGCCACTCTGACTGCGCCACCTACGGTGGTCTCGCCCATTTCAACGGAGACAAGGCCGCCGAGGCCGAACATCATCGCGGCGAACTGCTGCGCGCCGGAGAACTGCTCACCGCCAACTTCCCCGACATTTCCGTCGAACCGTATTTCGTAAAATTCGACGGGGTGTGGGAAGTGAGGAATGCCGAGCACCTGAAGGCGCCCACTAAGCAAACGCCTGAGCATGTCGCGTAATACCATTACCGAATACCGTCTCTTCGAGCCGATTCGTCAGGCATGGATACTGACGGGAGTTGCATTCTTTAGTGCGGTCCTGTCACTTGTCCGCATCGGAGCCTCTGCCCGGATGCCACGGCACAGTGGAACACCAATGGACTGGTACCCCTATGTCATGGAGGCGATCACGCTTGCGGTAATGGTGTATTGGATTGCGTCGAGTCGAGTTGCGCTGGAAAGGGCATTCGTGGCACTTTGGCTCGGCGCTTGGGCAATGACGTGGTTTGACTATCTCTATCCAGTGCCCGTGCTCTATTTCGTGCAGGTTGTCAGGACGCTGGTTTGGATCTGGACGTTTCTCCTTGCATTGCGAATTCTGGTCACGATAAGAAGGGCTGGAATAGCGACTGCGAAAGACCTGGCGGGGGAATAACCAACTTATGAAAATCCTTTTCATCGGCGGCACGGGCGTCATTAGCACGGCCTGCACGGCGCTCGCGGCGGAACGCGGTATGGACATCACGTTACTCCGGCGTGGGCAGCAGCCGGCTCAGTTGCCGACGGGCGTGAAGACGCTTGTCGCGGACATCAACGATCCCATGTTGCCGCAGATCCTCGAGGACACCGACTTTGACTCGGTCGTCGACTTCATTGCCTTCACCACCGCCGACATCGAGCGCGACATCGCTCTGTTTCGTGGTCGAACGCGGCAGTTCGTGTTCATCAGTTCCGCCAGCGCCTACCAGAAGCCACAGACGCACTACCTGATGACGGAGTCGACGCCCCTCGCCAATCCCTTCTGGCAGTACTCGCGCGACAAGATTGCCTGCGAAGAACAGCTCATGCGCGCCTACCGTGAAGAAGGTTTTCCGATCACCATCGTGCGACCTTCCTGGACCTACGGCGAGACGCGTATCCCGCTGGCCATGAACAGTTGGGAGAAATCTTATACAGCGATCGACCGCATGCGCCGCGGCCAGAAACTGGTGGTGCCGGGCGATGGAACGTCGCTATGGGTGATGACCCACAACAGCGATTTTGCCAAAGGACTGGTTGGCCTGCTCGGCAACATGCAGGCCATCGGGCACGCGTTCCACATTACGTCGGACGAAGTGCTGAACTGGGATCAGCTCTACCGCATCGTGGGCGATGCCGTTGGCGTGGAGCTCAAGCTCGTGCATATTCCATCGGACTTCATCACCGCTTGCTGGCCCGACAAATTGGGGACGCTCACCGGCGACAAGTCGCTCAGCGTTGTCTTTGACAATTCCAAGATCAAGCGCTTCGTTCCCGGATTTTGCGCGACCACGAGTTTCGCCGAGGGGGTAAAGCGCGCGCTGGCGTGGCTTGACGCCGACCCCTCGCGAAAGGTGATCGATCCGGACCACAACGCGTTTCTGGACAAGTTGATTGCGGGCTACGAGAAGGGATTGTCTGAGACGGTGCGGACTTTTGGGAGAGTTCCTCCCAGCTCTTAGTTCTCAGAAAGGCACACCCTCACCTAAACGCCGCGCCGAGTCCTGAACTCAGCTTTGATGTTTCTCGCGGAACGCCTGCAGACACCTCTTCGCCGTCTCGAATTCTGAGTAGCGGCTGCCCTCCTGCTCGACCAGGTAGTATTCAATGCCGCCGACAGATTCAGCCGCCGCAAAAATGCCCTTCCAATCCGCTACACCTTCGCCCAACAGAACGGCGTACTTCTTGGCGGAGTCCGGCGACCAGTCTTTGCAGTGGATGGAGTGGATGCGTCCCGGATTGGCCTTGATCCATGCCACCGGATCGGAACCGACTTCGAGGCATGTGCCCACGTCGAGCTGCAGCATCACCGTCGGCTTGGTGTTCGCGGCCAGAATCTCCATCGGGCGTTTCCCGTCGATCGGCGTGAACTCCGGCTGATGATTGTGATAGCCGACCCTCAGCCCCGCCGGCTCCAGCTTCTCGGCGGCCTCATTCAGCCCGTCGGCGACCGGCTTCCACTCGTCGAGCTTTGTCTTGTCATTGGTGGAGGACTGCACCACGTACTTGCAGCCCAGGATCAGGTTCATGTCGCGCGTGCGGGAGATCTTCTCCGCGCTGATGAACTCTTCGGCATTGTGCGTGGAGAGGCAGCGAATGCCGAGATCGTCCATCAGCTTGCGCATGGACTTGGTCTGCGCTTCGGTCCAGTCGTAGTACGGCGCATAGAATTCCACGACTTCGTAGCCCATCTTGGCCACGGTGCGAACTGTGCCTTCGGGGTCCTTGGCCAGTGCATCGCGAACGGAATACAGCTCGAGGCCGACCGGAATTGAGGTGGCGGCGCGCGCCTGGAGCGCCCAAGGCAGCGCGGCGGAGAGAGCGAGAAAATGACGGCGGGATAGGGACATGGCGGAGATTCTATCCGACAAGGGACCGACGATGCGCAAATTCCTTGACTGCGAACCTAAGTCCAATCCTCGGTCGTTAGTTCTTTCACATGACGAAACACGCGATCGCTCGTTACAAGAACCGCATCGATTGCCAGTGCGTGTGCGGCGATCATCGTGTCCATGTTGCCCATGGGTGTTCCCAGGCGTTCCAGCGCTGCACGCAATTTTCCGTACTCTCTCGCTGCCGAAGAGTCCCACGCCGGGACTTGCACCGAAGCGAGAAATTCGTCAACAGCAATTCGCAACCGTGAAGTTGCTGCATGACGTTCGACTCCAAAACGCAATTCGGCTTCCGTGATCACGGATACAGCAATTTCGCTCGATGGATGGCGTAAAAGGCATTGGCGGACACTTGGAACGTTGCCTTTGATCGCGTAGCTGGAAGTATTGGTATCGAGAAGATATCGGATCGCCATTAGAGCAGCTTCTTCCGCTTCTGCGGCGGCGTGTCCTGACGATCGCTCATGAAGTCGACTGGAACTTGCAGCTCATCAAGGCGCGCAAACAACTCTTCCAGCGATCTCCTTCGCGGCGACAGGATCACTTCCCCAGTCCTGGGATCACGACGGATGTTGACTTCTGTTCCTTCGAAGCGAAACTCCCGCGGCAGCCGGACGGCCTGGCTGCGTCCATTCCGAAAGAGTTTGGCGACACCGGTGGCGGCCATGGCAGGACCCTCCTGCCCAATAGTATATACCGTTGGACTATACCAAGTATATATCCATGGTATATACCACTCTAGGCGCTGCCTTCATCCAGCAGCGGCAGGGGAGGCGAGGCTGTCTTCTCTGCCGGCTTTTCTTCCACCGCTGGAGTCGTCTCCAGCTCCAACTGCTCCTGTCCGCTGAGAGCGGACACTTTGCCGCGGTAGGTCTTCAGGTGCCGTTGCGCCGTCTCGAAGGCTTCCTGCGCCTTGCTCAGGTTCTTGCCCACGTTCTCGAACAGATCATGAGGTTCACGATTCCAATTCATCCGTCGTTTGCTTGGTGTCTGGAGGCTGCTCCATGGGCAGTTGGTCGTCCTCCTCTGCCCACACTAGTGCTAACGTACGGGAAGTCGTTTCTACCTGAGCAGGCTCTGGCAATTCGAACTGTGGAGCCGCCCCCAATTCGGCAAATCGCCGGGCCGACACTAGGACTCTGCTTTCCAGCGAGCTGGCCGCTTTGTTATAGAACTCAACCGCTCGATCCAAACCCTTCCCCACAGCGTGAAGATGATTTGCAAAGGTGCATAGCCTGTCATAGAGCTGTTTGCCTATTTCACTAATCTGCTGCGCGTTTTCAGCGACCCTCTCTTGTGCCCATCCATACGCAACTGCTTTCAATAGAGCGATCAGAGTGGTTGGGGAAGCAGGAATGACCCCCCGGCCAACGCCGTGTTCAATTAGTCCCGTGTCCTGTTCTAGTGCAGCGCTGAAGAAGGCTTCGCCGGGGAGAAACATCACGATGAATTCGGGAGCAGGTTTGAACTGGTCCGAATATGACTTCAAGCCTAGCTTGGTCATGTGTGCTCGAACCTGCTGAGCGTGCTCATGGAGCTTTGCTTTCCGGACCTGCTCGTCTGTCGTTTCCATCGCGTCGAGGTACGCACTAAGTGGCGTTTTGGCATCGACGACGATGTTCTTTCCGCCAGGGAGTTTTACAACTAGATCGGGACGTAGCCGCCCATCGTCAGTATCGACAGATACTTGTTCGTCGAAATCGCAGAACTTCAGCATGCCAGCGATCTCGACAACACGCCTGAGCTGGATCTCTCCCCAGCGTCCCCGGACAGCCGGAGTGCGGAGCGCTTTCACAAGGTTTCCTGTCTCTGAGCGCAGTTGCTCCTGCGTAGAGATCAGAGAGCGGACCTGTTCAGTTAGTGTTGCGTACGCATCGATTCGAGCCTTCTCGACCTCCTTGATCTGGGAATCAACCTTAGTCAAGGATGTCTTTATGGGGTCCACTAATTCCGCGACAGCTTTTCGACGGGCTTCCAAATCGCTTTTTGCATCTGCTTGAAAAGCCCCAAGGCTTGTTTTGGCTAGTTGCAGAAAGGATTCGTTGTTGTCACGTAGTGCGTCGGCGGCCAACGCTTGGAACGCGTTCTTTAGTTGCTGTTCTGCAGAATTGATAAGTTGGAGTTTCTCAGCGTTTGCTCTGCGTTCTTCCTCTAGTTTTGCGTCAAGCCCTGCGTTCTCGGTTCGCAGGTCTGAGCTCACCGACCTTAATTCGTTGCGCTCCTTTTCCGCGCTAAGGAGAGCCTCCTCCAATGTCGAAACCTTTTCGCGCAGCACAGCGGTTTTGGTCCGCACGATCAGCCATGCCACGCCCGCTCCCAAGAGCCCGACAATGACTGTCAAAACGAGTAACGAAGGACTAGCCACAGATGCCCCCCGTCTGCTCCAGGCGACTGGCCATATCGGCAGTGGCCGCACTGAACTTCTGGCCAAGAGACGCATCGAGACCTTCGATCCCACCCGCAACTTCCGCCTTTACATCCACTTGCGCGGCAGCCGAAAGGCGGCGCAAGAGCAGGGCCGAAACTCCAAGCAGGACAAGGGTTCCGGCGAGCACGAGAACGAGAAGTAATGTCTCCATCGTAAGTAGCTACAGGGAATTCTAGAGGCTAGCGTGAGGGATGGAAAGCAGAACTTTGCCGCGTTCCTGCAACTAAAAACTGATGCTACGAGCTTCCATCCTGGTTTTCGCGTTGGCGTTGAACGCAGCGGCGCAGACTCCGGCCCCTGATGACGCCGACGCCGGTTCGCGCAACGCACAGAGATCCACGCAGCCCACCCCCAAATTGCTCTCGGCGGCTATGCCCTCCTCGAACGAAGACCATGCCGCCGAGAGCATGCTGCTCGAGTTGGCGAACCAGCGCCGAAAAGAAGCAGGGGTAGCTCCCTTGCGAATGGATGAGCGCCTGACCGAGGCGGCGCGTCTCCACGGAAAGCTCATGGTCGACAAGCGCCAACTCTCTCATCAGTTCGATGGCGAGCCTTCCCTTATGCCGCGCCTGCGTGAATCCGGATTGCCGCTCAGTTGGGTAGGAGAAAACGTCGCCTATGATACAACCGCGGAAAAAGCCTTTAACGCTCTGATGCAGTCTCCACCGCATCGGCAGAACCTGCTGGACCCGGACTTCAATACCGCAGGTTTCGCCGCATTCTGGAGCGATGGAAGACTCTACGTCGTCCAGGACTTCGCGCGCGTACTGCCGGAAGTCGTGCCGGCCTCCAACAGACAGAAGTAGTCGATCGCCCCGGCCAACATCCTCGCGCCCCCCGGCCCCTGACTACTGTCGACTGCTTCTTGTGCTACCCTGCCGACATCTGGCCTGCTGTTCTATGGACGCCCCTCCGCGAATCCGCATCGGGACTGCCGGCTGGTCCTACAAAGACTGGGACGGCGTTCTCTATCCGCCCGAGGTGACTCGCAAAAAGATCCATCCCGTTGAATTCCTCGCACGCTACTTCGACGTCATCGAGATCAACACTTCTTTTTACGGACACATCCGCCCGGAACTAGGACGGTTGTGGGCCCGGAAAGCGGCGTCCGTCAATCCGAATTTTGTTTTCACGGCAAAGCTGCACCGCTCGTTCACGCACTCCCCGCTGGCAGTGATGGAGCCGACTTCAGCGGCCAGCATCCGGCCCAATGACGAAGATGAGAAGCTGGCGCGTGAAGGACTCGAATCGCTCGCCTCGGAAGGCAAGCTAGGCGCGTTGCTGATCCAGTTCCCCGTCTCGTTCAAGAACACCTCTTTGAATCGCGAGTATCTGGAACAGCTGCTCCGTCAGTTCATCGAGTATCCGCGCGTCGTCGAAGTGCGGCACGATAGTTGGGACAATCCGGAAACGATCGCGGAATTCATGCGCCAGAATGTCGGCTTCTGCAACATCGATCAGCCGCTCCTGGGGCGATCGCTGGAGCCGACCGAGCATGTGACCTCCGGAGTCGGCTACGTCCGCTTGCACGGCCGCAACTACGAACATTGGTTCGAGAGCGGGTCCGACAGCGACAATCGCAACGACCGCTACAACTATCTCTACAAGCCTGCGGAACTCGAAAAGTGGAAAGAGAAGGTCGAGATCATCGCTCACAAGGCGGAGATGACCTACGTCATCGCCAACAATCATTTCCAGGCGAAGGCGGCGGTCAACGCGATCGAACTCAAACACCTGCTGGGCAGGAAGAAAGTTCCGGCGCCGGAGACGCTGGTGCGCAGCTATCCGGAACTGAAAAGCATCACCGAAATCGAAGACGCGAGCGGGAACTATTCGCTGCTGGCGTAGCTCCGTGCGTCAAAGGCCCACTCCTATCCAGGGTTGAATCGCGCACGTCCTCCCTTACATCTATCCATCATGGATTTCAAGGCATTTGATTCCCAACTCGTTTCGTACGATCACACTCAAGGCCACGCTCCGGAGCACGTGGTTGTTTCCACACCATCGTCCGACTTCCCGCTGATTGACGCCTACTCCCGCGCCGTAATGTCGGCGGTCGAGAAGGTCAGCCCGAGCGTGGTGAATGTGGAGGTTCACCAGACCGCCGGACGCACCCGCTCCGGCGAACCTCGCGAGCGCCGCGGCGGCGGTTCTGGATTTGTCTTCACCCCCGACGGCTTGATTCTGACCAACAGCCATGTCGTGCACGATGCAACGCGCATCGAGATCACGCTTTCGGATGGGCGCAGGGTTCCGGCACACACGATTGGCGACGACCCAGCTACGGACCTCACCGTGATTCGCATCGACGCTCCCGCACTCCAGGCAATCGAACTCGGCGACTCGCAGCAACTCCGCCCCGGCCAGATGGCCATCGCCATCGGCAATCCCTACGGATTTCAATCAACCGTCACGGCCGGCGTCATCAGCGCGCTGGGCCGTTCGCTCCGGTCGTATTCCGGCCGCCTGATCGAAGACGTCATCCAGACCGACGCCGCGCTGAACCCCGGCAACTCCGGCGGCCCGCTCGTGAACTCGCGCGGCGAAGTAATCGGCGTTAACACCGCGACGATTCTGCCTGCCCAAGGAATCTGCTTTGCCATCGGGATCAATACCGCGAAGTTTGTCGCCAGCCGCCTGCTGCGCGACGGACGCATTCGTCGCAGTTGGATCGGAGTATCGGCGCAGACCGTGCCCATTCATCGGAGAGTCGTGCGTTTCTACAATCTGCCGCAGGAAAGCGGCGTCGTGGTGCTGGGAGTGGAGGATACCAGCCCGGCGAAAAAGGCTGGGTTGCGCGAGGGCGATGTAATTGTGGCGCTGGACGAGAAACCCGTGGCGGGCGTTGACGATCTGCACCGCCTCTTGACGGATGCGCAGGTCGGTGTGCGCTGTGAACTTACGGTCATTCGCCATACTGAACGATTTCTGCTACCGATAGCACCGGCAGAAGCTCCGTAACTCGCAGCCAACTTGGCAGGCGGGAGCAAGAAGCCACCAAGCCGCTGCCCCGCCAATTGCGCTCCCCAAACCCGTGTGTTAACTTCAACTTGCAGAGGTTGACTTGCGACAGACGGTTCCCGCGGGGATGGACCGCAAGGAAGCGGAAGCTTACCTGCGGCTGGATCCGGCGCGGCTCCCCAAACATATCGCCATCATCATGGACGGCAACGGCCGCTGGGCGCGCCGCCGCCACATGCCGCGCGTCGCCGGACATCGCGCCGGCGTCGCTTCTGTGCGTTCGACGGTCGAGACCGCTGCCCGCATCGGCATTCCGGCGCTGACGCTTTACGCGTTTTCCGAAGAAAACTGGAAGAAGCGCCCGCGCACCGAAGTCGACTTCCTGATGCGCCTGTTGTGCCGCTACCTCAAGGCGGAAATCAAGACACTCAACGCGAACAACATCCGTCTGGAATATATTGGCCGTAAACACGAACTGCCGGAGACGGTGCAGCAGGAAATGGAGTACGCTCGCGAGGCCACAAGCAAGAATCGCGGGATGATTCTGACCCTGGCGCTGAACTACAGCGCGCGCAGCGAGATCGTCGATGCCTTTCGTTCGCTCGCTGAAGCCGCCGCCCGCAACGGCGGATTGCAGCACCTGAAGGTGGACGAGCAGTTAGTCAGCGAGCATCTCTACACTCGCGATCTCCCCGACCCTGATCTCGTTGTCCGCACCAGTGGCGAGATGCGCCTCAGTAATTTCCTCCTCTGGCAACTTGCCTACGCCGAAATCTACGTCACGCAGACCCTCTGGCCCGATTTCCGTGGCGTGCATCTGCTCGAAGGCATTGAAGAATTCCAGAAGCGGGAGCGCCGCTACGGTGGCCTGGGACAGGATCACGGCTACGCTCCCCTCCGCACGCACGCTGAGGCCAAGCGTTGATCAAACGCGTCGTCACGGCAGTCGTTCTCATCCCTCTTGTACTTCTCCTGGTCCTGAAAGCTCCTCTCTCGTGGATGGCCATCGTCGCCGGAGCAGTGGCGATATTGGCGATCGCGGAGTTCCTGAAACTGGCGGAACTGTACGGAGTTCAACCTCTGCGGCAGGTGACGTATGGATATGTGGCACTGTTCTTCGTGTCAGTGATCATCGCCGTCAGCAAGACCACGCCGCTGGTGGAAACTTCCGCCATGACGTACTTCATCACCGTTGCCGTCGCGCTCGCTCCCTTCGTCTTCCTGACGTTCGCCATGCGGCGCGACGCGTTGAGCAGTGGATATCCGGCCGCGGCAGCTTCCACCTTTGCCTTTGCCTACGTCGCCATTCCGATGGCGCTCCTGGTCGGTATCCGGCAAGAGGCGGCGGGCGCAATCTATGTGATCTACACCCTGCTGGTGGTGTGGGCCGGGGACATTTTCGCCTACTTCGTCGGCAAGGGACTGGGCCGCCACCTCATGTCCCCGCGCATCAGCCCGAAGAAGACCTGGGAGGGTGCCATCGCGTCGGTCGCCGCCAGCGTGCTGGTTGGGGCGCTGTGGTTCCGGCATGCGCCCGCGATCAGTGCATGGCTGCTGCAAATGAACTTGATCGGACGCCGCGACGGCATGTTCGGACTGGAGCAGCCCACGCTCACGTCGATCATCCTTCTCTCGGTGATCGTCAACCTTGCTGCACAGCTTGGCGACTTGGTGGAGTCGCTGATCAAGCGCGGCGCGGGAGTGAAGGACTCCGGTTCAATCCTGCCCGGCCACGGCGGCATGCTCGACCGCATCGACGCTATGCTCTTCGCTGTACCAGTGGTATGGGCTTGGAGTACCTGGAAGTTGATGCAGTAGGGAACCCGCGAATGATTTGCCGGGCAAACGCGAAGCCCGCAACCGCCAGGGACAATCGCCTGCAGCATTTGGGTGGAAGAAGGGGGACCACGCGCGCGCAGTCCCCCGCGGACTTATTCCACTCCTGCGAGGGCCGCTTCCAATCCCGCTATGTCTGCGCCCAAATCGCGGCCATCCGTACCGGCATTCTTGTACGGGCTATTGGCGCGAAGGCTGTAATCGCCGTTCACGCCTCCGTTGTAGTCAACCAGCCCGGCTTTGCTTTCATTGGCGGGGAAGTAATTCCCCGACGGCCACGTCGAAGGCGGAAACACATCCGGCGTTCCAATCAGCGCATTGTTCGAGAAGGTGTAACTGCTGAAACACTTGGACACTTTCTCCTTCGGTGTTCCTCTCGCGGCGCAACTGCTCAGACCTCCGCCTGAACTCCAGACGGGAAAGCGGCCCGTATCGACCAGATTGTTGGTGAATACGAATCCGTACATGTCGGGATTCGACATCTGATTGCCCAGCATCAGCAGATGGCTGTCGGCGCCGGGAAAACCCGTGACATGGTTGATCGTGACCGTGTTCACCGGGTTTTTCGGCCATCCGTTCAACACCAGAAACAGATTGCCGCCACCCACGTAGGCCTTGCTGATGTCATCGAGCACGACATCGTGAATGCTCCAGCGCGTGCCCGCCAGGGCGTGCCCGCCATTTCCTCCCGATCCAGACATGGATGTAATCAGTTGAATTCCGCCGCCGGCATGTGAGATGCGGGTATAGCGCACCGTCACGTCCGTAACCTGGCAAAGCGGGCAAACATTTCCGTTGTGCTGCGTGTGCTGGCTCTTCGGACTGAGCAACAGGGCATAGCCCGCTTGCGTGAAGCCGCCCCAGTTGTTCTCCATGATGTTGGCCTCAACCAGGACGCGGATGGCGTTCTTGAGTTCCAGCTGGTTCTTCACCACGAATGGTCGGCCGTACAAGCCTCCGACGAAATGCGGCTGCCCCGGCATCCATTGCCAGGGTTTGAAGAAGTGGTTGCGCCGGATCTCGATGTCAGTCGGCGTTTTCGTGGCCGCGCCCCCGCCGAACATCACCGCTTCCCCCGCAGCCTCCAGGAAATTGCCGGAGATTTTGAAGGGCCCATCCTGGTGGTCCCCGTTGCCGCCGCCGACCGCATGGGCGTCGGTACAGCTGCCAACGATCTGCGTGCAATGAAAGTCGTTGAAGTAGGAGTCCACGACGCCTGCGTTGCTCATGCCGGTCAGCGAAATACCCATTTGTGTGTCGTTGTGGACAGGACCGTGCACCCAGGAGCGATCAATAATGATGTGATCCGCGGCTCCCTGCGGTTCAACCGACATCAGCGCCGAAATGCCTCGCAAACCATCCGGCCGCGTGACCTCAAGCCCGATGAGACGATAATGATTGGCCCCGTTTTGAAAAACAAAGGGACCTGACGAAGCAGTGTCGTTCTCGATTGTGGCGAGAACCTTTTGAGGGCTGGTGCAACTGTAGTCCGGACGTCCCTGGAGCGACGCCACGCCCGCATAGCACGGCGTGAGGCGCTGCCCTTCCGCCGGCAACGAGCTGTCGGGGGCTGCCGTGCGCACAATAATCCAGTGCGCGTTGTCACAACTCTTGGCCCGTAATGTGAACCGGCCATGAAACGTCGCGCCTGCCGCAAGCTCAATCGTGTCGCCGCAGGCGGCATTGTCGAGGGCCGCCTGCAGATCGTCGCCGGCGCGGACGGACACAATGCTGCCAGGAGCCGGCGTATCCACCAACGAACTTGCCACCGACACGCGCGGCAGTTCCGCCGGCCCGTCGAAGTTGCTCTTTGCCCATGCTGATGATTGCCAGAGTGCCAGAAATATGATCGGAATGATGAAACGAACCACACGTAAGCTCATAGAGTTGCTCCCAGGGGTCTAATTCAGATTTTTCGTTCGTTAGGTATTCCTGTTTGACTTACACGTACACTGTACTCACGCTCCTTGTTGCTAAATGCACCGAGGATTCAGAGGGGGAGGGATGCTCGCACGCAATCGAGAACTGAATCCAGCAAAGGCATCCTACGCAGAAGTAGTGACGACGGCAAAATAGGTCGGGCAGGACTGGAGCCGCTGAGTAACCTGGCGTTTACAGTCGCAACGCAGCCTTTGTATCGTTGTGACGAATTCGCGGTATCGCACCCATCATCTTTTGTACGGCCATTGGGCCTGGGTAAACAATGCTCCATCGATCCAGATCGTCTGCCCGCTGATGAACGACGCCGCCTTGCTGGCAAGAAAAACAACAACCGGCGCGATATCGGCCGCCGTGCCCACACGCCCCAAGGGAGTGAGCTTGGACCAGGTTCCCGCGTAGTCGGGATCTTCTGCCCTGGTTCGATCGGACTCGATCGCGCCCGGCGCAATGCAGTTGACTCGGATCCCGTAGGCGCCCAACTCAACCGCCGCCTCCTTCGTGAACATTTCAATTCCGCCCTTGCTCGCTGTGTATGCCACCAACGAGGGAAATGCGAGCTTGTTACAGCCCGAACCAAGGTTCACGATCGAGCCTCCCCCATGCTCCTTCATGTAAAGGGCGGCTTGTTGCGTACACAAAAAGCATCCCTTCAGGTTGGTATCGGTGACCGCATCCCATTCTTCTTCGGTCACCTGCAAAAGCGGTTTCCACGTCTGTATGCCGGCATTGTTGACGAGGAGGTCGAGCCGTCCGAAAGTGCCGATCACCTTCTGGAACATGGCAACGACCTGGCTGCTGGACCGGATATCGGCCTCGATCGGCACGACGTCCGGTTGCAAGCCGCGGATTTCTGCCATCGCTGCGTTCACCAGACTCGCGGGGTCGTTGTAGTAATTCGCGGCGATGCGCCACCCGTTGCGTGCCAGTTCCAGCGCGATCTCTTTCCCGATACCTCGGCTTGCGCCAGTCACCAGAGCGGTTTGACCATGCTGCATACTCACCTCATTCGCCGATTTGTAGTTGTCGCAAAAATCATATCCGAGCGGAGTGCAAAAGGAGACGAACGTCTGAATCGCGCATGCACTCTCACGCCCATGCCGGACTTGTCGAAGAACCGAGTCGATCCCGATGAGAGATTTCTTGATTCGTTCAGCGTTGCCACGCACGGTAACCGCTGCAGGAGTGGAACGTTCGTAATTTGAAACTGGCCGCTGCTCGAGTCAAAATGACTGCACCTGCCACTTCACTCAGCGGCCGTGTCCCGCCACTGGACGGCGTCCACTGCAAAGACAATTTCTGGCCCGGCTTGGAGCATAGAGTCATGCATCCACATAAGAAGACCATTCTCTGCATTGACGACCACTGGATCGGACTCATTGGCCGAAAGAAGTTTCTCGAGCAGAACGGCTACCAGGTGCTGGAGGCCACCGACGCCGACGAAGGTCTGGAATTGTTCCTCACGCGCCGCGTCGACACCGTCATTCTCAACTACCAGATGCCTGGGATGCACGGTGACGTGCTCGCCGCTCGAATGAAACACGTGAAACCGCAGGTCCCGATCATGCTCCTCTCCGCGTATGGCCCCTTGCCGGAGGCGAAGCTGGCATCGGTGGACGTGTTCCTCACCAAGTCGCAGGAGCCCATCGCCCTTCTCCCCTCTTTGCGGCTCTTACTGACCGCCAAGCCCAAACCATTCTTCTATCGCTGGTTCGACAGTTGGAGGGGCCGCAATCAGGCCGCGAGACTATGACTTTTCTCCAAGGACTCTTGAAGCGGGCTTGCTCCCACCGCTTTTCGTGGCCGCGCCTCGATGCCGCAGGCCGTCACTATCAGATCTGCCTGCTCTGCGGTACCGCATATGAATATGACTGGACCGCGATGCGCCGCTCCCGTCGCTTGCTGGTAACGCCAATCACGCCGACGAACAACGCGAACTGGTCGCTCAAAGCCGGCTCCCACTGACACATCGCGGCCGCACAGTAATCGATGATGTTCACCCGCCCTTTGGCCGCTACTCCTGAATCTCGCGCCGGCGTCTGTTCCGGTTTAGAATGCAGCCCATGGCCAAGAAAACAGGAATGAGCGATTCGACTCTGTGGATCATCACCATTCTGTTGATTGCGCTCGCCGCATGGACGTACTTCAAGAGGTAGGCGCACACTGGTTCGCCTTCTCAAGGTGGGATCCCGGCCCTGAATCGCCGTGCTCTGAGCCGAGCGACACCCGGGCGAGTTGATCAGACTGCTTCGCTGCCGTAGTTTCCGGCATGCTCCCGTTCGCTCAACGGCCGCCTCTTCGCCGACACCATCCGGCCTCATCAAATCTCAGGCCCGATTCTTGCCCCACGGTCCCGTTGGTGGTGAAAATCTGATCGGCTGATTTTCGCGGATTTGTCTTGATCAATATATATATCATGTATTATATATATGAGACATGACTAACGCCGTGGTTCACCGCTTCCTGCCGCTCAAAACCCACTGGTTTCACATCATGTTGTCGCTTGCAGGCGGAGAACAACACGGTTACGGCATCATGCAGGAAGTCCTGAATCGCACCACCGGAAAAGTGCGCTTGTGGCCGGCCACCCTCTACGGATCGATCAAGCGCCTGATCGAGGCAGGCCTGATCGAAGAATCCGACGAGCGACCTGCGCCCGAGTTCGACGACGCCCGTCGCCGTTATTACCGCCTGACGAACCTCGGCAAGCGCGTGCTCGACGCCGAATGTGAGCGCCTGCAGGAACTGGTTCGCACCATCCGCGTCAAGCAAGCCATGGTGACCGAATGAATTTCGCTTGGCGGATCTACCGGCGACTGGCCCAGGCCTTCCCTCACGAATTCAAGATGGCTTACGGCACTGAGGTGATGCAACTCGGCGAAGACGTAATCCACGACATTGCCAGAAGGCACGGAACACCTCGCCTGCTCCGTCTGATTGTGGACATCGCACTTCGCGTATCGCTCGAGTACCTGGCCGAGATGCGCCGCGATATGCGATATGCGTTCCGCGCGCTGATCAAGTCGCCCGGCTTCGCATTGGTCGGCATCATTTCCATGGGCCTCGGGATCGGCCTCACCACAAACGTATACAGTTCGAAGTGGCAGGTGATCACGCGTGAACTGCCGGCGGCGGCCAACGCCAGGCGCCTGGTAATGCCCGAGAAGCCGGTGTCGTATTTCTACATCGAACAGTATCGCGATCAGAAGAGCCTGTTCGCCGGCGTCGCTGCATTTCAGACCAGTGTCCCGTTCAACGTCGCTTTCCAGGGTGCGATGGGTGCGAAACCGGAGCGCGTCTTCGGACAACTGGTCTCGGCCGACTATTTCTCCGTACTCGGCGTAGAGCCGCAGCGCGGGCGGGTGCTCAGCGCCGCCCTGGACCACTCCGGCGATGCCCCCGTGGTAGTGATCAGCGATCGTTTCTGGCGCAATCGCCTCAACTCCTCTCCCGACGCCGTAGGGCAAACGCTTCGCCTGAACGGACAACCAGCGACCATCGTGGGAATCACGCCCAGGGATTTCAACGGCGCGCTGTCCCTTAATCCTTCTGAACTCTTCGTGCCGATTACCGTACCGGCCACTCTGGCTCCGGAGCTCGCGAACGACTTGCTGCATCAGCGCAATGCCAGGGAATTTATGGCGTTGATGTGCCTCGCGCCCGGCGTGACGATTGACTCCGCGGAAGCGGCTCTCGACGTCATCACGCGCCGTCTCGACGAGCAGGACGCTTCGGCGCCGGCCCCCATTGACAAAAGCAAGCGCGTAACACTGATCCCCGCGGGAACCAGCGTACCCATTCCCCGGGAACTGAAGCCTGTACTGATGGGATTTTTCGTCGCTCTCATGGGCTTGATCATATCCCTCGCCTGCATGAACCTCGCCAACATGCTGATAGCGCGCAGCGCCAACCGCCGCAAGGAACTCGCAATTCGCCTTGCAGTTGGAGCGAGCCGTTTTCGGCTGGTCCGGCAGATGATGACCGAAGGCATTCTGCTCTCCCTGTTCGGCGGCATCGCTGGATTCGCGCTCGCCTATGGTCTCGGCGTGTTGAACTCTCACTTCACTCCGCCTTCCGCAGTGCCAGTCAACTCCAATTTCCACCTGGACTGGCGCGCAGGCGTTTTCGCGTTCGCACTCGCTCTTGTGTCCGGCATCGGATTCAGCCTCGCGCCCGCCCTGCAAGCGACGAAAGCCGACGTAACTCCGGCCCTAAAAGAAGGCTCAGCCCTGCAGTTGTCGGGCTACCGGCGTTTAGGCTTGCGCAACCTGCTGATGGTCACTCAGGTTGCGTCGTCGCTCATGCTGCTATTGATCACCGGCTTCCTGGTCATGGGATTCAGCAAGTCGAGCCGAATCCTGACCCGATTCGACCCGCACACCATGCTCCTGCTGTCCATCGATCCGGTGCGTGAGGGCTACTCACCCGAAGAAGCGCAAGCTCTGTTCAAGAACCTTCCTGAGCGCCTCAGGGCCAACGGCTCTATACTCAGCGTCACCCTGGCGGCGCAGACGCCTTTTTCCATCGAAGATGATGAAGACGCAGCCGTCCAGGTGACTGCCGAGCCGCGAGCCGCAGCGCGAGTTCAGCGGCCGGCAATCGAGGAAACAGTCGGGGCGGGCTATTTTGCCGCTCTGAGTGAGACGATGCTGGCAGGCCGCGAATTCTCCGAACACGATCAAAGGACCCAGACAGGCGCATCTGAGACGTTGCCCGTCATCTTGAACGAGAGCTCGGCGCGCGGATTCTTCGGAAATGGAAATGCTCTCGGCGAGCGCATTCGCGACGACAAGCAGTCCTATGAAATCGTCGGCGTGGTCCACGACCTGAGAAATGGTCTAGGGATCGCTCAATCCATAATTTATCTGCCACTGACCCAGCGCAATTTTGCGCGCCCGCCGGCCGACGGCATGACCATGATGGTGCGAGCGGATGCGGGCGCCGACGCCCTGAGCGCCATCCGCCGCGAGATCGCTTCGATCGATCCGAAGCTGACCATCTTCAATGTGCAAACCCTCAGCGAATTTCTGGACCGCAGCCGGGCCGCCACCCGCTTCTCCATCCAGACCTACGCCGGGATCGGCATATTCGGCCTGGTGCTGGCCGCCATCGGACTCGCAGGCGTCACGGCCTACGTAGTCGCGCAAAGGCGCAAAGAAATCGCGATCCGGTCGGCTGTCGGCGCCAGCCGAGGGCAGGTTCTGCGGCTGGTGTTGCGGGAAGGCACGACCCTGATCGGTACCGGAACGATCCTTGGATTCTTGGGGGCGGTGGTGATGGCGAGAATACTCTCGGCGCTTACCAACATTTTTGCTGAAGCGGTCAGGGTCGGTACGGACGATCCCCGTCTGCTCGTCGGGGCCCCATTGCTGCTGGCATCCGTGGCCATGCTCGCTTGTTACCTGCCCGCGCGCCGGTCGATGCAAATCGATCCCATGAAGGTTCTGCGCGAGCAGTGAGGCGCTTACCGGTTTGCTCTTCGTCGACCAACATTGTCCCTGTCCAAACGCACGTTGCATTGATCAGATATTTCGGGCGTCATCAGCCTCGGAACCTCAGAAGATTCCGCCAAGCTCTCCCGATTCCCTTAGAATAGATGGGCACCGCCACTCCCGCATGAAGCATATCGCCATTCTGGGTTCGACCGGCTCGATCGGCCGGAGCACTCTCAGTGTCGTCGAAAACTATCCCGATCGTTTTCAGGTCGCGACTCTCGCGGCCGGGAACAACGTCGAGACCGCCCTGGCGCAGGCGCTGCGCTGGAAACCGCGCGTCTTGTCGCTGGCAAACGAACGTGACGCCGATGCAATCCGAACCCAACTCCGCACCGCCGGCCATCGTGAAATTGAAGTCGTCCACGGCGCGGCCGGCACGGTCCGCGTGGCCACCCACCCCGAAGTCGATTTCGTCGTCAGCGCGATCGTCGGCGTTTCAGGTCTCGAAGCGACCTACGAAGCTGTCCGCGCCGGCAAAGCTGTGGGCCTTGCCAACAAGGAATGCCTCGTCGTGGCGGGGGAATTGATCGTCGCCGAGGCGAGGAAGCAAGGCAAGCCCCTGCTTCCCATCGACAGTGAACATAACGCCGTACATCAGTGTTTACGCGGCGGACGGATGGAGGAAGTCGCCCGCATCTGGCTGACGGCCTCGGGTGGCCCGTTCTTGAAGACTCCCAAATCGGAATTCCCCTCGATTACCGTGGAGCAGGCCCTCAATCATCCCACCTGGAAAATGGGAAAACGGATCACTATCGACTCCGCAACCTTAATGAACAAGGGCTTTGAGGTGATCGAGGCTTGTCGCCTCTTCCACGTGCCTCCCAGTCAGGTGCAAGTCATTGTGCATCCACAATCTACGATTCATTCCATGGTCGAATTCGTGGATGGCAGCATTCTTGCTCAATTCTCCGTAACCGACATGCGTCTGCCCATTCTGTATGCCTTGACCTATCCGGAGCGCATTCCGTCGGACTTGCGCTTCCCGGTCATGGACCTGCGGCATCTCGATTTCTGTCCGCCCGATATGAGTAAATTTCCTTGTCTGCGTTTGGCTTACGAAGCAGCCGAGGCGGGCGGAGCCAAAACCATTGCGCTCAACGCCGCGGATGAAGTCGCAGTAGCGGCTTTTCTGCACGAGCGCATCGCCTTCGACGAGATTCCCCAGCTCGTGGAAGAGGTGATGGCTGCAACTCCGGCGGGCAGTTTGGAATCTATCAAGACAGTGCTTGCTCTCGACGCTGACGCGCGCCAGCTGGCGGAAGAGAGGGTGCGGGCCCGCGGCCGCACTGCCTCACCCGTGCGTGCCATTCCGTAATGGAGAATTAGGAGTACTTTGAATTTATGCCTCATTTGAGCACGATTGTGGCTGTGGCCGTGGTTCTGGGATTCATGATCCTGATCCACGAATTCGGTCACTACGCTGCCGCCAAACTTTTTAAGGTCCGGGTTGAAGTCTTCTCCATTGGATTTGGCAAACGCCTGATCGGCTTCCGCAAGGGCGAAACCGACTACCGCATCGCCGCGATTCCACTCGGCGGCTACGTCAAGATGTCGGGCGAAAACCCGATGGACGAGCGCACCGGCGATCCCGGAGAGTTCTTGTCCCACCCGCGTTGGCAGCGCTTCATCATCGCTCTGGCCGGTCCGGCCATGAATATCCTCTTGGCCATCGCCCTGTTGACCGGCGTCTACATGGTCCACTACGAGCGGGCGCTCTGGGCCGATAAGCCCGCCGTGGTCGGCTGGGTGCTTCCCGACTCCGCCGCAGCCAAGGCCGGAATTCAGGAAGGTGATCGCATCCTCCGCCTGGACGGCATCGAGAATCCCACCTGGGAACAGCTTGAGCCGGCAGTCGCCCTGAGCCCTAATCAGCCGCTGCGCGTCACTCTGTTACGGGCGGGACAGACCGTGGAAACCACCGTGACTCCGGAGCCGAGAGGCGTCGAATCCTACGGCACGCTGGGATGCGTGCCCGATCAGCCCAATGTCATTACCGAACTGGAACCGGGAATGCCCGCCGAAAAGGCTGGCTTGAAAGTCGGCGACGTGATCACCGCCATCAACGGACAACCGATCCGAGTGATCGCGCAGATGATCCGGATCCAGCAGGAGACCAAGGACAAGCCGGTCGACATTACCGTGCAGCGTGGCGGCGAGACGCTGACCTTCAAAATGACGCCCGTTGCGGCCCCCGTCGAAGGCGTTCGCGAAGTGCGCTACCGCGTCGGTATCCAGTCCGATCCCACCGTCACCACTCGTCTCCCCTTCGCGCTGGCCTTCAACAAGTCCCTCGAGGACAACAAGCGCAGCTCGTTCCTCATCCTCGAACTCATGCAGAAGATGATCCGCAACAAGGTCTCGCACCGCATGGTCGAAGGACCGATCGGCATCGGCGTCGCCGTCGGCCGCGCCGTCCGCGAAGAAGGCTGGACACCTCTGCTCGGCATCACCGCCGCCATCAGCCTGAACCTGGGCATCTTTAACCTGCTGCCGATACCGATCCTCGACGGCGGCGTCATCCTGCTGCTCTTCATCGAGAGCCTGATGCAGCGCGACATCAGCCTGCGCATCAAGGAGCGCATCTACCAGGCGGCATTCGTCTTCCTCGTGCTGTTCGCCGTGATGGTCATCTACAACGACATCGCCAAACAGTTCACGGGACTGCCGTAGTGCAATCACATTCAGCCAACAGCAGTGCGGCGAGCTGGTCCATCGGTCAAATTTGCCAAGGGTTGATTACGGCTACTCCAGTCAGCTGAAAATGGCTGATATTCCTGCTGACGACGGTCATGCCGTGAACCAATGCTGTCGCTGCGATAAGAGCATCGCGATCCGAGCGTGGATCGGGTACGTGGAGAGCCGCGCACTGCCGGGCAACAGCAGTATCAATCGCCAGAATGCGACCAGAGAATGAGGGCAGAACATGGCTATCCATCCAGGCGCGAAGAACGCCACCCTGCTTCCGGTCGCGGCGTTCGATGAGCAGGATTCCTATCTCCAGTTCCAGGATGGAGACCACGGATAAATAGAGACTCGCAGCGGGAAGAGCCGCAGCCCATGTTCTGACAGCTCGGTCTGCCGTCCTACCCTTTCTAAGTTCGGAAACGACGTTGGTGTCTAGGATGTACATCAGGACAGATCCGCCGGTTCGTGCAGACCCCTCACCAACTCCGCCGGTTCAAATTCAATTTTTGCCGCTTCCGGCATAGCCAGCAACTCGGTAATGCTCTTCTGCCCGCCAGTGATCCTTTCGTACTCCTCGACCGTCAGAAGCACATGCGATGGCCGTCCTCGGTCGGTGATGAAGACAGGCCCTCGTTTGGCAGCTCGCTTCGCCCGGCTGGTGTCCTGATTGAACTCGCGGCTGGATAGCTTTGTGATCGC
>Ga0335077_10000417_pt1 | contig 46527 bp, 39 predicted proteins | sample Lox_Sample_31_FD_207151 | JGI IMG/M metagenome (GOLD analysis project Ga0335077, IMG submission 207151) | Soil microbial communities from Loxahatchee National Wildlife Refuge, Florida, United States - Lox_Sample_3.1 | ecosystem: Environmental > Terrestrial > Soil > Wetlands | place: USA... | reverse complement strand
ATTTCGACCGGCACGCCTCGGACCTCTCGGTCGCGGAGGGCGCGACGCTGGCCGCCATGCTCGTCAATCCTTACCGGTATGACCCCGCCCGCTATCGGGCCCGCCTCCGGCACCGCCAGGAGTTGATCCTCGATCTGATGCGGCTGGACCGGCTGCTGACGCAGGAGGAGTACGAGCAGGCCCTCGCGGAACCGCTGGTTTTCCGGTACGAGAAGATCACCTCCCTGTTTCCGGTCTCGACCGAATCCTGTCCTCTCCGCTTCCTCAAAGCCGGCCTGATGGATCTGGGCGGCGGCGCGCGGCTGTACCAGGCCGGCCACAAGATCCGGACGACGCTGGACGCCGGCCTGCAGGAGTATCTCCAGGAGCAGCTGTCCCAGCTCTCGGACCGCTACGCCGTCGACCGTCCGCCGGGCCGTAACGATCCGCCGCCCGGCCTGCTGTTGGTGGAAGAAAAAAATCAGATCCGCGCGATGGTCTGCGTCTGGGGGTTGGAAGAAAGCACGCAGGCGGTCGAGCTGCTGAAGGGGCTCGAGCCGGATTCGCCGCGGGAGTATCGGGTGGTGGAACCCCGCCGGGTCGCCTGGCGCCGTCTCGTCTCGCGGTCGTAACCGTTTTTAAAAAAACCGTTCCGTGATCCCTTGCCATTTATCCCGTAGTTCGCTATAATCCGCAACGGTCCTGCCACGTTCTTTTCCGTCATTTTAATATCGTTGCGCCCGTATGCCGTCAGGAGGTTGCTTCTAAGCCCTAAAACGGACCGTCACAATGCCTGCCCTGGATGATTAAAAGGACGAATATATTGAGTCTGCATCATTATTATATGTATCGGAGGAGCCATGGCGACGCTTTCCAGTTACCTCATAACCATCTTCTTCCGGGAGCCGGACTATGAACTCCGGGTCGGCGCGAAGCCGGAACCGTACTCGGTTTCCTACCGGCTTCAGGCCGCAAGCAAGGAGGACGCCGAGCGGCTGGCCTTGGACGAGTTTAGGAGACAGGCGAGCGCGTCTCATGTTTCATGGACGCGGGTGGTGGAGAAAGTCGAGAGCCGTCCCGTCGGGCCGGACGAGAATCAACCCTAGGGAGGGGCCATGGACGTCGACGAGGTGTTGAAAAGTTTCCGAAGGGTTCCCGAGGGCCGGTTGGCGGACCGGTTCTATGAAATTTTTCTGAAGACCGATCCGAGGTTCAAGCCCCTGTTCGCAAAAACGGATTTCGAGCGGCAGAAGGAACTGCTTGTGCACGGCATCTTCGCTTTGCTGGAGTACGCGAAGGGATCGGCGACCGGGCGCATGGCGGTTAGGCGGCTCGGCGAGCTCCACAGCCGGAAGCGCATGAACATCACGAAGGATATGTATCCCGTTTGGGTTTTCTGCTTGATCCAGGCCCTCCGGGAAGTCGATCCCCAATTTACGCCCCTTCTGGAGACCCAATGGCGCGAGGCGCTTCAAAAGGGGATCGATCTGATGGTCGAGATGGAGTGATCCATCTTCGATACAACGAACGGGGGGCGGGGCCGGTTCTTTCGGAACCCGGTGGACCTGCGTGCTGTTGAATCTATCATTTGAAACCATTTCAACCCAGGAGGTGGAGGATGAAGAAAGGCGTGATGGTCGCGATGCTGTTCATGCTTTTGACGTCGTTTGCGGGCGTGGGGATGGCCGACATGCTTGTAAAAGGAACCGTAATCTTGATCAGCGGGATCAGCAGCGATATGTACACCGTCAAGACCGAAAACGACCAGGGGTTCGGGGGCAGCCGGGAGACGTTCTACGTCGACCCCAAGATGACCAAAAAAACCGGCGAGATCAAGGTCGGGACGGAGGTCGAGGCCGAGGTGAATGCCAACGGCACGGCGTATTGGATCAAGGCCGTTGAGGCGACGAAGAACGAAACGAAGAACGAGGCGAAGAAGCCCGCGGAAAAATGATCCGGGCCGCTCGTCCGTAGACGGGGCTCGCGGCGAGGGGCATCGGTCGGGAGGACATCCATGAACGGGCGAATTGCACTGGTGACGGGGGCGAACCGGGGGATCGGGCACGAGGTCGCCCGTCAGCTGGCCGAGAAGAAATGGGCCGTGATCCTGACGGCGCGGGACGAGGCGGGCGGCCGGAAGGCGAGCGACGATTTCGCCGCCCGCGGATTGGACGTCCGGTTTCGCCGGCTGGACGTGACGGATGCCGAAAATATCCGCCGGCTGGTCCGGGATCTTCAGGCCGATCCCGGGCGGCTGGATGTTCTGGTGAACAATGCCGGCGTTTTAATGGACGAGGACCGCGGCTCGGACCGCGTCCCGATCGAGACGCTGCGGGCCACGATGGAGGCGAACTTCTTCGGCCCGTTTGAGCTTTCGCAGGCGCTGATCCCGTTGTTGAGCCGGAGCGATGATCCGCGAATCATCAACGTCTCGAGCGGCCTGGGCCAGCTGAGCGACGGCGGGGGCGGCTATCCCGCCTACAGCATCTCGAAGGCGGCGCTCAACATGATGACGGTCCAGTTCGCCGAGGACCTGGGCGGGCGGGTCAAGGTGAACTCGGTCTGTCCCGGCTGGGTCCGGACCGAAATGGGCGGGGCGGGCGCGCCGCGGAGTGTCGAGAAGGGGGCCGAGTCGATCGTCTGGCTCGCGACCGATCCGAAGATTCCGAACGGAAAATTCATCCGCGACCGGAAGGAGATCGCCTGGTGAAGGCCGGTTTCAGCGGTTCAGCGCCGGCATGTGCGCTTCGGGGTAGCGCAGGCCCGATGCCGCGCCGCGGGGCGCGACCGCCTCGATCGAGGCGAGATCGGCCGCCGTGAGTCGGATCGATCGCGCCTCGACATTTTCCTCCAGATGGGGGATTTTCGTGGTTCCCGGAATCGGGACGATATCCGTTCCCCGCGTCAACAGCCAGGCCAGCGCGAGCTGCGACGGCCGGCATTTCTTCTGCGCGGCAATCTGTTCAATCCGCTTCACGAGGTCCAGGTTCCGTTGAAAATTCTCTCCCTGGAAGCGGGGAAAGATCCGCCGGCGGTCGTCCGGATCCAGGTCCTCGATGCTCCGGATTTTCCCGCTCAAAAAACCGCGCCCGATCGGGCTGTAGGCGACGAAGCCGATGCCCAGCTCCCGGCAGACGGGGAGGATCCCGTCTTCGGGCTCCCGGCTCCAGAGGGAGTATTCGGTCTGGAGCGCCGCGATCGGGTGGACCGCGTGCGCGCGGCGGATCGTGTTCGGCGCCGCCTCGGAGAGGCCCAGGTGGCGCACCTTGCCCTCGCGCACCAGTTCGGCCATCGCCCCGACCGTCTCCTCGATCGGCGTGGCCGGATCGACCCGATGCTGGTAATAGAGATCGATCACCTCCACGCCCAGCCGTTTGAGGCTGGCCTCGCAGGCCGACCGGATGTAGTCCGGTTTTCCGTTCACCCCAAGGAAGCTGCCGTCGCTTCCCCGGACGTTGCCGAACTTGGTCGCCAAAACGACGCGGTCGCGGCGGTCCCGGATCGCCCGGCCGATCAGCGTTTCGTTCCGCCCGACCCCGTACATGTCGGCCGTGTCCAGGAAGTCGATCCCCAGATCCAACGCGCGGTGGATCGTCTTAATCGAGTCCTCGTCCTCGGGCCGGCCGTAAAACTCGGACATTCCCATGCAGCCCAGCCCGATCGCCGAGACGGCCAATCCGTTCTTTCCCAAGGTTCGTTTTTGCATAACGGCGCCTCCTTCAATGAAAACGGTCAAAGATTGAAGATATGAATAATTGAATACGATCGATCTGACTCCTGATAAAAGTCGCTTGGGTTTATTATAGGGCAACGCCGGACGCGTGTTCAAGAATCGTCAAGGTTTGATCATCTCCGCGACGGTTTCGAGATGCGCCGTCTGGGGAAAGAGATCGATCGGCCGGATCCGACCAAGGCGGTATCCGCCGTCGGCAAGAATTTTTAGATCCCGCGCAAGCGTGGCCGGGTCGCACGAGACGTAGACGATTTTCGAGGGATCGAGCCGAATGAGCGATCGCAATGTCTCCCGGCCGAGGCCCTCGCGCGGCGGATCCAGGATGACGCGGTCGAACGTTTCACCCTTTTCGACCCGCTCACGGACCGCCCGCTCCACCGGCCTTGCCTCGAAGCGGGCATTCGTCAAGCCCTGTTGCCGCGCGTTGTAATTCGCATCTTGAATCGCGACCTCGTTTTCATCGAAGCCCAGGAGACCGGCCGCCTGCCGGGCCAAAAAAATCCCGAAGGTTCCGATCCCGCAATGAAGCTCCAGCACCGCTTCCTTTCCGGTCGGCGCGGCCAAGGCCAGCACCGTCTCGATCAATGCGGGGATCTGCGCCCCATGGACCTGAGCGAAGGCGCGGTCGCCGATCCGGAACGGGACGTCCCGATACCGGTCGACGAGATAATCGCGGCCTCGAACCCAGCGGCGGCCGGTGCGGCTGTAGTAGACCTGGCTCACGACGTAAGGCAGCGCCGCCTCGGCGGCCGTGAAGATGCGTTCCATCCGGTCCTGCGGCTCGTCCTCCGCGAAATAGCGGACCTGGATTTCACCCGTGCCGGGGGCCAGATGGAGATGGAGATCGGTCAACGACGGCGGACGGTCCGCCGGGTCGGTGAGGATCGAACAAAAAGCGGACAGGGCCCGGTTCAGCGGCGTCCCGGCGATGGGACAGGCCGCGATCGGCACGATCCGGTGCGATGCCGCGGCAAAGAAGCCGATGCGGGCCTCGCCCGTGGTCAGGTCCGTTTTGAGCTGGATGCGGGTCCGGTATTCAAACGGGCCGGGGGCGGACCGGGGCGGGAGGATCTCCGGATCCGTGAATTTGCCGATCCGGCGAAGGTCTTCCCGGAGAATTCCTACCTTGGCTTCGATCTGCGCGGGATAAGCAAGATGCTGCCACTGGCAGCCGCCGCAGGATCCGAACACGGGGCAGGGCGGCGTCGCGCGGTCGGGCGAAGGCGTAAGAACCGATTCCAGCCTGGCCACGGCGTAGCCCTTCTTCACCGATGTGATCCGGGCCCGGACCGTTTCGCCGGGGCAGGCGCCCGGCACGAAGACCGCGCGCCCCTCCCATCGGCCCAGCCCGTCGCCTCCGTCCACCAGCTTTTCGATTGTCGTTGTAATGAGATTACGGGGGATCAATAAGGATTCCTTCTGCGCCCGCCCGTATTTCCTGCAAGGCGGTCAGTCCCGGTCCTCTTCCTGGATGCCCAGCAGCTTGATCTTGCGGTGAAGGTGGGTCCGCTCGATCTTGAGGTCTTCGGCCGTCTTGGAGATGTTCCACTGATTTTCCCGAAGCCGTTGCAGGATGAAGCGCCGTTCGAATTCGGCGCGGGCGTCGCGCAACGCATGCGGGTTCGGGTTGTTCGTCCGGTGGGCCGCTTCGGCCGGGATCTGGTCGGCGAGCGAATTGGCCACCTCGTCTTCGGTGATCCCCGCGTCGGGCGACAGGATCACCAGCCGTTCGACCAGGTTTCTCAGCTCGCGGACGTTTCCGGGCCAGTCGTAGCGGAGGAGCGGTCGCATCGCTTCCTCCGTCATCGATTTGAGTTTCAACCCCTGTTCGGCGGACAACTGCTGGAGAAAATAGCTCACGAGAAGGGGGATGTCCTCCTTCCGCTCGCGAAGGGGCGGCACGTGCAGGGGAATGACGTTCAGCCGGTAGTAGAGGTCCTCTCGGAACGCGCCTTTTTTGATTTCCTCCTGGAGGTTTTTGTTCGAGGCCGCGATCACGCGGACGTCCACCTCGATCACCCGGGTTCCGCCGACGCGGGTAAACCGCTGCTCCTGAAGCACGCGGAGCACCTTGGCCTGAGTGGCGAGGCCCATGTCGCCGATCTCGTCCATGAACAGCGTGGCGCCGTGGGCCAGCTCGAACCGCCCCTGTTTCATCGCCATCGCCCCGGTGAACGCCCCCTTCTCATGGCCGAAAAGCTCGCTCTCGATCAGCGGCTCGGGAATGGCGGCGCAGTTGATCTCCACAAACGGCTGGCCGGACCGGCTGCTGTGGAAATGGATCGCGCGGGCCACCAGTTCCTTTCCGGTCCCGTTCTCCCCCGAGATCAGGACGCGGCTGTTCGAGGCGCCGGCCACCTGGATCGTCTCCCGGAGCCGCCGGATCGACGGGCTCTCGCCCACCATGACGAAGCGCCGTTCGATGGTCTGTTTGAGGTTGAGATTCTCGGCTTCCAATTGCTGCTGGTAGAGGGCGTGATGAACGAGGAGAGTGACCTTGTCCAGCGAAAGGGGCTTCTCGATATAATCGTACGCCCCGAGTTTGGTCGCCTTCACCGCCGTCTCGATCGAGCCGTGGCCGGACATCATCACCACCGGCAGCGGCGGGTTGTCTTTTTTGATCTGCGTGAGGGTCTCGATCCCGTCCATGCCGGGCATCCAGATATCCAGAAGGACCAGCGAGGGCGGATCGTCCTTGATCAATTTCAAGGCCTCCATTCCGCTCTGGGCCGTCGTGACCCGATAGCCCTCGTCCTTTAAGACCCCCGCGAGGGTGGTCAGGATGCTTGTTTCGTCGTCGACGATGAGAATGGTCTTGGCCATGGGTTTATGATCAGGGGTCGGCTCGCTGGGCATCTAGACCGCCGCCGCTTCGCCGGTGGGCAGTTCGATGACGACGGTGGTTCCCTTCGGCTCCCGGTTGGCGATTCGGATCTGGCCGTTGTGGTCGTTGATGATACGGTGGACGATGGCCAGTCCCAGTCCGCTCCCGGTTTTCTTCCGCGAGAAATGGGGCAGAAACAACTTGTCCATGTCCTCCGCCTGGATTCCGGCGCCCTCGTCCTCGATCACCACCGCGACTTTTTGGCGCGGACGGTCGAACCGGGTCGTGATCCAGATCCGCCCGCGGTTGGCCATGGCCTCGACCGCGTTCTCGAAGAGGTTGACGAAGACCCGTTTAAGCTGCTCGCGGTCGATATTCAAGAGAGGCACCGCGGGGTCGTACGAGATGACGAACTCGAGATCCCGGTGCGCCGAGCGGTAAAGCAGGACCACCTCCTGGAGGACCGAATGGAGGTCGTTCGACGACGGCATCGGGGCCGGAAGCCGCGCGAAGTTGGAAAATTCGTCGACCAGGTGTTTGAGGCCCGCCACCTCGTTGATGATCGTGGCGGTCGATTCGTCGACGATGGCCCGGAAATCGGGCGACTGCTCGAAATATTTCTTGCGCATCCGCTGGGCCGAGAGCTGGATCGGCGTCAGGGGGTTTTTGATCTCGTGGGCGATACGTTGGGCCACTTCCTGCCAGGCCACCGCCTTCTGGGCCGTGATCAACTCGGACAGGTCTTCCGCCACGATCACCAGTCCGACGTTCAGACCCTGGTCGTCCTTCATCCGGGCGATGCTCACGCCGAGCGTGAGCGGCTTCCCGTTCACGGCCAAATGCAGTTCCCGTTCGATCCCGTCCATCCGCCGGCTTTCCATCTCTTCCAAAAGTTGAAGGAGCGGAATCAGATTGAGGGCCTGAAAGGCGTCCCGCGCCAGCTTGCCGATGATCTCGTGGCCGTCGGTCCGGAAGATCTTCTCGGCCGAGGGGTTGATCGTGGTGATCCGTCCTTCCCGGTCGAGCGAGATCACGCCGGTCGAGATGTTTTCAAGAACGGTTTCAATGTAGGCCCGGCGCCGGTCCATCTCGGCGTTGGACCGACGCAGCGATTCGTTCGCCTCTTCCAACTGCGTCTTGCTGACCCGGAGATCCTTCGTCATCTTGTTGAACGACTGAACGACGAGTCCCAACTCGTCCCGCGCGCGGACGTTGATCTTGAATTCCAGATTTCCCCGGGCGATCGCCTCGGTTCCTTCGGCCAGCTTCTGCAGGGGGACGGTGATGCTTTTGGCCAGATAGAACCCGAACCAGGTGGCCGAAAACAGGATGACGAGGGTGATGACGACGAACGACAGGATGTAACTCTCCTTGATCGGGTTTTTGAAGGCCTTGAGCTGTTTATAGTCCTCGAACGATTTCGTGATCTCGTCCATCTTGGAGGCCAGCCCCTGCGGGATCAGGGCGTCGGCCACCAGAACGCCGACGACTTCCCCTGCGTCCGGACTCTCCGACGGGGCCCGGAGGGGGACCATCGCCCGGATCAGATTGCCGACGTCGGTCGTCGGCTTCTCCACGGTTTCCTGTCCTCCCAGCGCCTTCTTGAGCGCGTCCGTTGACGGGGGGAGGAAAGCCCGGTCCGGGATGGAGGGGTCCAGAATCCGGAGCGGCCGGGCGCCGGGCTGGGCGGGATAAAACTCCAGTCCCTGGAGGCGGTATTCCGACCGTCGGGTCTTCAGCCGCTCCAGCAAGTCGGAGCGCCTCGCCGGCTCCAGGAGCGATCCCTCCTCGATCTGGCGGGCGACGATCCTCGAGTAAAACCGCGCCGTCTCCTCCTGCTGCTGATAGTAGAGCTGCGCGGTCTGGAGCGCGCTGTCCAGCGGCCGCTCGACCTGGATCGAAAACCAGTTCTCGATGCTGCTCGTCAGCAAACCGCTCGCGACGATCAGAAGCAGGATGGTGGGGATCGATGCGAAGCCGACGAAGGCCGCGATTAATTTTCCGCGGAAGCCCGCGCCGAGGGTTTTCCTCCGGCGTTCGAAATAATGTTTGACCAGGTTCCGGGACAACAGCAGTCCCAACAGAACCAGGAGGATCAGGTTCAGTTCGAGCAGGGTCAGGACGAGGACGTTGCCCGGAAAGAAGGAAGGCGTCTCGATTTCGCGGAAGTAAAGCACCGTCAGGGTTCCGGTCAGAATCAGAAATCCGAGCGTGATCCAGACCGGCCGCGCATGGGTGCGCTTCCTCTCTTCATCCAACGACGTGTCTGATGCTTGTGATTCGGGTGTCACCGGAATCCTTTCCGTCTATTTTATAGGGGCTCGCGTCGCCCCCTCCACCCGCCGAGCCGGATGGAGCCTTCCCCTCTCGCTCGCCGTGCTCGCTGGGGATAGAATGGTTATCCAGGGCCGCTACGGCGCTCTCCCCGGCGAATAAAAGGGCGCCGAATCCGCCCAGGGGGTATCCAGTTCCAGCGCGGGGATGAAGAAGAGAATGTACTCGAGGTAGAACGGGACATTCGTCGCGCGCATCTCGGCTTTGACGCTGACGTAATAGGTATGTCGCGGGTTCAAGAGCACCGACGTGGCTATTTTAACATGATCGATCCGGGAGATCAATTGGGCCATTTCGTCAAACGATTCAACCGTCTTCTGGGTGGTTTTCTCGTCCGCCCGGGTCGTGATCGAGTACTGCTTTTTTAAGACGTCGTATTTGATGGTGTGCTTGATCGTTTTCGAAACCATCTCCTCGTCGAACCAGCCCGGCTGGCGCTTTTTCAGGAGAAGATAATAATACAGGTCCTTCGGAATGCCGTTGTTGAGGTCGTCCCGCAGGTTCTGGTTGTACCACCGGATCAGATCGGCCGTCACGCTCACCGTGCCGTTGTCGATTACGCTTGCGGTCAGCCCGGCGATGCGCTCGTCTCCGGCCCTGGCCGGGGGAGCGACCCAGGGGAGGAGGATAAGCACGGCGGCCAGGACGGCTGAAACGATCCGCCTCGTCTTGCGATTCCGTCCGGTCATTATGGATTGGCTCCCCGGACCGCTTGCGGCCAGTCCGACTGAAACGCCTCGTAGGAAACCATAAACGCGTCCGCGAAGGCCTCGGTGAAATTTTTCTTCCGGCCGAGGTCTTCCAAGAGCTGCCGGATGCGGAACAGTCCGTATCGGTCCGCCAGCGTCTTGACGGCCGCGTAGCTCTCGCCGTAAGCCAGCGCGGCCTGGGCGTCGGAGAGCTGCAGGAAGCTCCCGTGCAGCGCGGAGAGCGGGACGAGGGGCGTCCCGGACCGGATCGGCCGGACCGGCGTCGGTTCGCCAGGGGATTCGCTCCCGTTTTCGAAGTAGACCGCCACGCCTTCGTTCAGCCAGGTCGGCACGTCCGCGCCGCGGCTCAGTCCGTGGACGACGGCGTGGGCGTATTCATGATACAGGACTTTCCGGAGCAAAGCCGGATTCGGATCGGTTCCTCCCACCGGCACGCGGATTTTTCCGTCGTAAATTCCTCTCGACCAGGAAGCGGTGCGCGTCACGTCCTGGAACTGCCGTTCGGTATAAAGAATGACCGTGATGGGTTCCTCGGGATAATACGACAGGGCCTGTCCGACGTCGCGGTAAGCGTCTTCCAGATCGCCAAGAACCCGCCGGGCCGTCTCCAGCTCCTCCCGCCCTTCGAACTTGACCGTGAAGGCGCGGGAGGCCTCCTGTTGGAAATGGCCCTGGACTTCTTCTTCCCGCCGGACCTGGGCGAGATGCTGGCGGAGGGCCTGGTCGGACGGATCCAGCTCGAGCCCCTTTTCATAATAACCGATCGCCATTGCGATTTCATCCCGTTGATCATAGATTTTTCCGATGATTTTATACGCGTCGGGCCGTTTCGGATCCAGTTGAATCGCCTGTTTCAAGGTTTCGACGGCGCGGTCGGGATCGTTCAGCCGGTCATAGGCCAGTCCCTCGCCCACGAAGAAGTCCGGAACATCCGACGCGAGCCGGACGGCGACCTGGAAGTTCAGAAGGGCGTCCGGATACTGCCGGCCGTCGAGTTGCTTCCAGCCCAGGCCTCCCTTGGCCAGTGCAAGATTCCGCTGGATCGCCCGGTTCTCGGGGGCCCGTTCGTACGCCTTTGCAAAGAGATCGGCCGCTTCGGCGTATTCTTCGCGATTGTAATGAGCCAGTCCTTCGTCGTTGAGTTGGACCGTCAGAAGATCGTGATCCGAGACCGGTCCGGCTTGCGATCGTTCCGGTTTCACCGAGGCGTCATGCGGCGCGGGATGCCCGGGGGGATAGGCCAGGAAATCCCGGTCCGGTCCGGCGCCCGGCGCGGTCGAGATCCGGTCGGGCTCGCTCGGGCCGATTTCCGGCTGCGGGAAAAGAAGCGGCCGGGCGATCATCCCCGCAAAAAGGGCCGTGAGCAATCCGAGCGCCGCGATCAGGAAGCGGCCCGTTTTGTTGGGAGAAGGTTCGTTCATCGTCGTCCGGCTAAAATGCGAATCCCAGCGTGAAATGCAGTTCGGCCCGGCTCTCTTTCACCACGACGGAGCAGCTCGGACAGAGATTCGCCTCCCGATCCAGTTTGTATCCGTAGTCCAGCCTCAAGGGCCCCACCGGGGTGCCGTACCAGATCCCGGCGCCGACGGTGGACTTGAGAAGGTTGACGTCGACCTGACTCGTGGCCCGGAAAACGTTTCCCCGGTCGTTGAAGAGCACCAGGCCCAGATTGTCCGGCAGATAGATTCGAAGTTCGGCGTTGAACAGGAGCATGGCGTTCCCGCCGTCGAAATCGACGCCGGTTCCGGCGGCGTTCGGCGTGATCGTCGCGCAATTCTCGTTGTTGCGGCATTTCGTGGGAATGATGCCCAACTCGTCCTGCTGATAGCCGCGAACGGTGCTCCGACCCCCCAGGTAGAACCGCTCGCTGGGGGGGAGCAGGCTGGAGGGCGCGGTTTCGCCCACGAGCACCGCGCTTTTCGTCACCCCGAAGCGATGCGAAATACCGCCCCGGGCCGAGGCCGCGAACACGAGCCAGCGCGTGATCGGGATGAACCAGCTGCTCTGAACCGTCGTCTTATCGAACTGAACCTGCGAACCCAGACTCAAGGCGGCGTCCCGGAAGACCACCCCGTTGATGAAGCCCGAGGTCGGGTTGAAGGGGTTGTCGCGGGTGTCCCAGAACAGCGCGGGGTTCAGGCTGGCAATATTGGAGCGTTTGTCCTCATCCAACAATTCCACGCCGCGCTTGAACCGGTTGACTTCAAACTGGTACTGCAGGCTGGTTTTGATCCGCGGCGTCAGGTTCTTTTCCACCCCGGCCGTGCTTCCGATCGTGGTCAGGTTGTACGCCGGACGCACCTGGAGCTGGTCGTAGGCGACCAGACGCCCCTGCATCGGGAGACCGAACAGCCAGGGCTCGATGTAGGTGGTGGAGTACGTCCGTTCGATTCCGCTGCCTTCCGCCCGCAGGCTCAGCGACCGGCCGGTGCCCCAAAGATTCAAATGCGTCACCTGGATAAAGCCGCGAAGCTGTTCCACATCGGCATATCCCACACCGAGATCGAGCGATTTGGTGGGGTTTTCCTGAACGGTCAACCGCATGTCCTTCACGGTTTCCTCGGATTTTGGGTTGAGGGGCGTGACCGGTTCGAGCCGGACATTGCCGAGGAAGCCCAGTTGTTGAATCCGGCGGCGGCTGATCTGGATGCGGCTTTCATCATACGCATCGCCCGGCTTCACCTGGAGTTCCCGGAGAATCACCCCGTCCTTAGTGAAGGTGTTTCCGCTCAGGAAGATCCGGCCGATGCGAAGCTGCCGGTCTTCCGAGATCCGGTACCGGATCGTCACGCGGGTGCGGTCCTCCGAAAAATTCAACTGGGGATCCGCCTGCGCGTAGACATGGCCGTTTTGGTGATACAGGACCAGGATCTCTTCCTGATCCCTCCGCAGCGGGATTTCATCGTAGGGCTGACCCGGATGCAGGTGGATCGCTTGCCGCAACTGCTTGAGGGTCAGTGCCCGGTAGCCCTCGAATTGAATGTCCGCGATGATCGTACGGGGACCTTCGGCGACGGCAAAGATGAGATAGGCGAGCGTCTTGGCCCCGTTGTATTCCACCCGGGCCTCGATCTTGACGTCCTGGAAGCCCTGTTCATGGTACCGGGCCCGGAGAATTTTAACGTCGGAATCCAGTTGATCGGGCTTCACAAGACCGCAGAAGAATATGTTGCCGGCCCGCGTCTGGATGAATTCGTGAAGAGCATCCGCAGTGAAGAAAGTATTTCCGACGAACAGGACGGTTCGCAGACAGGCGAAATTTCCCGTTTCGATCTTAAAGACCCCCTCCAGCTCACCCTCCGCCGGAAGTTCCTGTTGCGTGTAATCGACCTTGGCAAACGGAAAGCCGTTGGCGCGATAATACTCGGCCAAACGGTCCGCGCTGGCGCGGAAAACGGCATCGTCGTAACTGCGCTCCTCCCCAAACAGAAGGAGGGGCATCAGATCGCTTTCCCGAAAAGGATCGTTTCCCTCGAAACGAATCTTGAGCCGCGTTCCGGCCTCGATGGAAATCGTAATCGCGACCTCATCCGCGGCGTCATCGTAGCGGACTTCCGGAGGACCGATGACCGCTTTGAGGTAGCCGTTCTCGCGATACAACGTTTCGAGACGGTTCATGTCGCCGTCCAGAACGTCCGCGCGGTAATATTCGCCGCCGTTCGATCGGATGAGCGACCAGAGCCGGAGGTTGGAGTAGGCCGTCCGGCCGGTGAATTTCGTCTCCCGAATCTTGGCCCGGCTGCCTTCGCTCACCCTTACCGTAACCTTGATCTGGTTCGTTCCCGGCACCTGAGCCACATCGGTCTCGAGTTTGGCCCGAAAGTAGCCCTGCCGCTGAAGAAAATTCAGGAGGTTCGCGATGGCGGATTCCCATCGCTCCTGTGTGAATTCTTCGCCGATCTGAAGGCCCATCGCCGCCGCGAGGGTGCGCTTCCAGAAGACCCGGTTCCCCTTGATTTGAAGATCGGACAGGAATGTTTTTTCCGTAAATTGATAGACGACGGCCACGCCGCCCTCGATCGGACTGACCTCGACCGCCACATCGGTGAAGAGGCCGGTGGCATACAGCGAATCCAGGCTCTGCCGGACCATCCGGCCGGTGTAGGGAATGCCGGTGCGGACCCCCGTCAACCGGCTGAGCGCTTCAAGCGTCATACCCACCCGGGAATTGACCTCCAATGAAAGAATCGTTTCTCCCTCGAAAGATTGGGCGCCGGCAACTCCGGGTTGAACCGCCGAAACCAAGGTCCATAGAATCAAGATCAAAAAAGAGCGGGGCCAAAAAAGGCAACCGTCTCGTCCTCCTCCACGTGTCTGTCCCGTCCGTGCCCGCAATCGTCCTCGCTATTGATTCGGGGCTCACGTCGCCCCTCCGCCCAAACGGTCTTGCCGAGCGTTTACCGGAACTCGAAATGAAATTTCAAATCGCCTCCCACCCGGCCGAGTTCATCCCGCCCCCCGAGGAGCGAAACGTTCTTGTTGAGGGCGTACTCCATCTGGACGATCTGCTCCTGGGAAGGGTCGATCGTAACGGCGTACGTGACGTACAGCTTGTTGTCCAGCAGTTGTTTGGAGACCGTGATCATGGGCACGCTTCCCGCTTTGGTGGAGGAATAGTAGGGATTCACCTGGATTCGGTCGATTCCCCAGAACGCCGCGACCTTGTCCGTGATGATGTCCTCGATCGCGCCGGCCGCCAGGGCCGACGCCTCGCCGGTGCCGATCTCCTTTGAGGTTGCCTCGACTTCCTTGCAGGGCCGTCGGAAGTTCAACAGGCAGAGGATGTCGTTCTGATCCGCCAGCGGCGGGTTGGAGGTGAGCGTGAGGTCGAATTTGTCGACCGGACCGACCAGGCTGAGGTCGACGTCGTAGTTGGCGTTGGTGGACGTCACCCGCGTGGTGGCCCGCACATCCACGACCGGCCGGATCCGGTCCGGGTTCACGAAATCGACCGTGCCCGAGACGATCTTGAAATCGTTCTGACGGAACGAAAACGACCCGCCCTTCGCTTCCACCCGTCCCAGCAAGATCGGCCGGTTGACCGTTCCCTTGAGCACGAGATCGACCTCCAGGGGAAGCTTGGCCAGATTATTATTGATCCAGATGTTGTCCTTGCCCTGGATCTGGACGTTCAAAGCCAGGTCCTTCAGCCAACCCGGCACCGGCGTGGATTCACTTTTATCCTGCTTGACCAGTTCCAGGACCCAGGTCTGCCAGTCCAGCCGCCGGTCATAATCGGCCCGATGGATTTGGACCTCTCCGGACAACGACTGGGTCTTGGTGTCGCTTTGAAAGAACAGGGAGGCGTCGACAAGCGCCGTGAGCCCGGCGATGGGATTGATGCGGCTGCCCGTGATTTCCAGGTTCAAGGCGAAGCGCGACGGGACAAACCGGACCAGATCGATGCGCCCGCCGGCCTGGAGCCGTCCGCCGCCGACTTTCGCATCGAAGGTTTCCAGGAGCACCTGCCGCTCGTTGAACGAAAAATTGACGGAGGCGATGGTGATCGTCTGGTTCAGCGAGGCGCTCTTCACCACCCCGTCGTTGATGATCAATCCCCCGCGGATTTTAGGATCGTCCCATCGATCCGAGACCTGGAGCGCCAGATCGGCCAGCCCTTTTCCATAGGTGATTTCCTTCGTGAAGATCCGAAACAGGTCCAGATCGGCTTCGCCGTTGACAAAAAAGTTGTAGCTCTTGAACAGCCGCAGGTCGCCGGACACCGTCAAGGTGGTGCCGGGTCCTTTGAGCTTCAGCGATTGAATCGCGACGCTTCCCTGGCGAAGTTCGAGCTGAATATCGCCGTCGTTCGTGACGACATAGTCCGAGACCTCAAACGTCAGCGCGGTCAGATGAATCTCGGCGTCCGTCGTGTTCAACGCCTCCGGGCCCGCGCCGCCGGACGGATCGAGTCGGCCGTCGGCCGTCAGGGTTCCGCTGGTCGTGAAACGGTTCACGGCCGTCAGATTCGGAACGGCCGAACCCAGCCATGGCTTGAGATCGACGTTGTCGAGAGCGAGACGGATCCGGTAAGGATAACCGGGCGCCCATTCCATCTCTCCGGAACCGGTCACCCCCCTCGCGAGCTGAAAATCGGCCGTCACTCGATGGTTCTTGAACTCGGCCGAAAGAGTTCCGGCCCCGAGGGACTGATTCTGATAGACGACTTCCAGAAATGAAAGCTGCGTTTTGAAGCGGGGGTCCTGAAACGAACCGGAACCGCTGATCCGGCCGGTCAGCGGTCCCCGAAAAAGGCCGGGATTTTTCATCCCCGTTTCGAAATCCTCCAGACGGGCCCGGGAGGTTTCGGCCGAGAACTCGAATTCGCCGGCAAACGCGATCCAGCCCTGTCCGGTCAGTTCCGTCTCGCCTTTCCGGGCGCGGGCTGTCTTGAAAACGATCCGGTCGGGGGTCAGAACCAGCGTGACATTTCCTTCATCCATCGCCTGACCGAAGAGGGATCCCGAACCGGCCTTAAGACGGGCCTCGAGCCGGAACTGGGACGGAACCCCCTGGGCGGTAAGATCGCCCGTGGCCGGGAGCTCGATCGGCAGTTCCTTTGTAAAAAGGGCGATGACTTCCCGCGGGTCGCCCTGCCGGATCTTGGCCGAGAGATCGAAAAAGGGACCCGGTCGGCCATCGGCCGGATTAAACGAGACGAGTCCTTTGATCTCGTAGCGGGCCGCTTTTTCTTGAACGACGGCCCGCGTGAATCGGATCGTCCTGTTTTGATAGAACAGGTCCGAATCGACGGCCTCGAAATGCCGGCCCCGCAGCTGAACATCGCGCAACTGGCCGGTTCCTTTGAAGACGGGATCTTTCAGTGTGCCCGTCAGTCTTCCGGAGAGTTTGAAACCACCTCCCATGGGGATGGATGGGGCCAAGGCCGCGAGCTCTGAAAGGTCGGCGCTCTCCAGCGTCGCATCGAGCGCGATCGGTCCCTCGGTTCGAATCCGGCCTTCGACCGTCAGGGAAGATCGGTCGGTGCGCGCAAACGTTTTCTCGAGGGAAAGAGTGCCGGAACCGATCTGAAATCCGGTCGAGGCTTCACGGAGCCGGGACAACCATCCGATCAGCGCGGTTTCCGATCCGGACGGGGTTTTCCCCGAAGGCGAGGCGGGAGGGTTTGTTTCTTTTTGGACGAGACGCAGGCGGCCTTTTCCGGAAAGGGTTTGAAGGTCAAAACGCATTTCCTTGATCCGACCCTCCAGGTCGACGGCGCCTTCAAGCCGTTGCGAAAAGGCATAAGGTTTGAAGTTCAGAACGGAAAGAAGGCCGGATAAATCCAAGCCGGCGAATTGAACCGATACACCGTACGGGACGGGTCCGCCGGGCTTTGAAAGTTCGGCCGTCGACAGCCGGATCTCTCCGGACAGCGTTCCCCCAAAGATGTCCGCCGAGAGATCGGAGAAGGCGAAGGCGTGATCTTGGTACAGGAATACGGTCTTCAGTCCGCCGACCGGTTTTGAAGAAACGGCCCAGTTTGAAACCGAGAGGTTGCCTCTGACCGTGGGATCGGAAACCGGCCCGACCACATGGCCGGCGAATCGGGCCGACCCGGACATCGGGAATTGTTTGGGCAGAAGAGAATCCAGGTCGTTCAATGGGAAGGCGGCGTCTACCGACAGCGCCAGTCGCGGCTGGGTCAGGTTTTGGATCGTTCCGCTGACGGCATAATGCGACGCGGCATCGGTCAGGGTTAACGAACGGATTTCCAACTCGTTCGCCCGGATGGCCAATTGGGCCGTCATCGAATCCAGTTTTTTGTGGAAGTCGTCGGCGTCCACCGCCACGCCCTTCGCGGACAGGGCCACTTGAAAATTCTCCATCAGGAGATCCGGGTTGACGCTTCCTTCCCATTGCGCCAGTTTCAGGAACGGCTCGCCGGAGGGCCGTTGCAACTCCAGACGTCCGTCTTGGATTTCAATCTGGCGGATCACCCAGGTTAGTTTTCTGGAAGACCCTCCTTGCGAAGCCGGCGGCCCGATGGCACGATCCGGATGGATCGGCAGGATGGAATCGTGCCCGATCCGCAGGACGATGTCCGGGCCGATCAGGCGAACCTTTTTGATGAAGGTCACCTGCGTCAAAAGGGACCAGGGAGAAATCCAAACCCGGATCCGCTGGACGGCAAGGGGGGGGCGGCCCGTTTCGGGGGAGGGGAGCACCACCCCGTCCAAAACCACGGCGGTGGGAAGGAGGCTCAGGGTGACGCGGCGCACGGTGACCGGCGTCCCGGTCAGACCTTGAATCCGCGCTTCCGCGAAACGCGTCAGCCGCTCGGAGAATAATCCGCCGCGCAGAAGAAGATGAAGGGACAGGACCAGCAGGGCAAGGGCCAGAAGCGCGATGAGCGATTTTTTATACAATCCGTAACTCCTTAAATCCCCTGAAAAGGATAAATTCCGACGAGAATACCGTAACATAATGCCGGGTTGTTTGCAATACACGGTCGGGGCCTGAAGATCGAGGTTTGCATCTTATGCAAAAGCCGGTATAATGACCCCGGGATCCCGTGCGAGGAGAAGCGTTCCATGTCGAAACGATTTTACGAATTGGTCGCTGTAATGGATAAACTTCGGGGAGAGAACGGCTGCCCTTGGGATTTAGAGCAGACGCGGGAGAGCTTAAAGCCGTTTCTTCTCGAGGAAGCCTACGAAGTCCTGGAAGCGATCGACGAGGAGGATCCCGAAACCTTGAAGGAGGAGCTGGGGGATCTCCTGTTCCAGATCCTCTTTCATTCCCGAATCGCCGGCGAACGGAGCGAGTTCGGGATCGAAGACGTTCTTTCTTCCGCGATCGATAAGATGACGCGGCGGCATCCGCATGTATTCGGTCCCGATCGATCCGCCGGTCGAAAAGGCCGGCGGGCGACGGCCAAGGATGTGCTGGCCCGTTGGGAAGCGCTTAAACAGAATGAGAAGCGGAATCGCAAAAGAAAATCGGTGCTGGACGGGGTTCCGAAACCCTTGCCGGCCCTGATGCGGGCCTACCAACTTCAAACCCGCGCATCCCGGGTCGGATTCGATTGGAGGGAATTGCGGCCGGTCTGGAATAAAGTGCGCGAGGAATTGAAGGAGTTGGAACAGGCGGTTGAAGGAGGACGGCTCCGGTCGATTCGGCACGAGTTAGGGGATCTCTTCTTCGCCCTGGTCAACATGGCCCGTTTTTTGAAGCTCGATCCGGAGGAAGCGCTCCGCAAGACCAATCGTCGCTTTGTGGACCGCTTCCATTTTATGGAGCAAAGGGCCGAGAAAACGCGACGACCGTTATCGGAGATGACCCTCGCCGAGATGGACCGGCTCTGGGAAGAGGCCAAGTCGGCCGAGAAAAGGTCCGGTAAGAAGGCCGGTAGGAAAACCATGATCCGGGAGCGATAAGGTTGCCTTCGCGCGTGAGAGCGGTTATGATGACCCAGGGCAGCCAACAAAAGGAGGCGCGGCATGCCATCGAGCCATTGGGACGAGAGCGGCCGGGCCCGGATGGTGAACATCGGGGGAAAACCACAGACCGAGCGGACGGCGACGGCGACCGGCAAGGTTTATTTAAGGCCTGAAACGTTGAGGCGGATCCGGAAAGGAGAAACGGCCAAGGGGGACGTCCTGGCCGTTGCGCAGGTGGCCGGCGTGATGGCGGCCAAGCAGGTTCCAAGTCTCATCCCGCTTTGCCATCCGTTGTTGCTTTCCTCCGTGGAAATGCGTTTCGAGGAAGACCCGAATCCGGATTCCGACCACCGCTGCAACGTGGGGATTACGGCCACGGTCAGGGCCACCGGGCCGACCGGAGTCGAGATGGAAGCGATGACGGCCGTCTGCGTCGCGGCCCTGACCATCTACGATATGTGCAAGGCGATCGATCGGGAGATGAGCTTCGGCGGGATCATGCTGCTATCGAAGAGCGGCGGGAAATCGGGGACGTACCGACGGAAAGCGAAAAATAAAGCGTAATAGGGTCGGGTATGGTGAAAGTCCGGTTGTTTGCGAAACTGAAAGATCTGGCGGGCCGTCCGGAAATCGATCTGAAGCTGAGCGGGCCGACGCCTTTAAAAGGGTTGTGGAGCCGGTTGCGGTCCGAAATTCCCGAGGTGATGGAATGGGTCGGGCAAAACAAGGTGCTCGTGGCCGTCAATCGGGAGATGGCCACCGAAGAGACCCTGATCCGGGACGGAGACGAGATCGGGCTGATGCCGCCCTTCTCCGGCGGCGGTCCGGCCAAGCCGGTCCGTCGTTCGGCCAAGGGTCGAGTTCCCACCGCGGCCAAGAACGCGAAAGGGGTCGACTCCGGCGGGAAGGGGTGGACACGGATCCAGACGGAGGATTTTTCGTTGGATGATGAACTCCGCCGGCTCAAGGCCGTCTCGAGCCGGATCGGCGCGGTCGCGGCGTTCGTCGGCACGGCGCGAGACTTTTCCAAAGACCGCCCGGTTACCCGTCTGAGCTATGATCATTACGCCGGTCTGGCCGAGAAGACGTTGGCCGGGATCCGCCGACGGGCGTTGAAGGAATTTTCGATCATCGAGGTCTGCATGGTCCATCGGACGGGAGAGATTCCGATCGGCGGAAACATCGTTTTGATCCTGGCGGCCGCCGAGCACCGGGACGAGGCCTTCCGGGCCTGCCGGTGGTGCATCGATGAACTGAAAGCGACCGTTCCCATCTGGAAGAGCGAGACCACCCCGCAAGGAGAAATCTGGGTCGAGCCGCGCCCCTGAAGGGGGGTGGATGGCGATGACGTCCGTCTTGTTTTTGCGCCGGGATGGACGTTCTTTTATGGGATCGAGGGCGCATGGCCGTTCCCGCGAGGAGGAGATGAAGCGGTTGCGATTGCTGATCCTGTTGGCCTTCTTGATTCCGTTGGCCCCTCCGGCCGGAGCGGCCGCGCCCACGTATATTCCGGGTGAAATCCTGGTGAAATTCAAGCCCGGAACACCGACGGAGACGATCGAGCGGCTCGGAGCCCGGTTGAAGACGGCCGTAAAAAGCGAATCGGCTTTCACCGGCGTCCGGCTCCTGTCCCTTCCGCCCGGCCTTTCGGTCGATGCGGCGCTCAGCGTCTATCGGGGCCATCCGGACGTTCTGTACGCCGAGCCGAATTATACGCGACGGGCCTTCGTCTCGCCCGACGATACCTCTTTTGACAAGCAATGGGGCCTTCGGAACACGGGTCAGGCCGTCCAGCTGGGCCAACCGATCGGGAACAAACCAATCACCTCGTTTCAGGGCGCGGCCGGCGCCGATATCGACGCGCCGGACGCGTGGGATTATTTTCTGACGCGGGGGAGGAATCCGGGCGTCGCACCCGACGGGACTCCGATCATTGTAGCCGTCCTGGATTCCGGCGTGGATTACGTCCATCCCGACCTCTCGCCCAACATCTGGACCAATCCGGGAGAGGACGCGTGGAAGCATCCCTTCGATCCCACGACGGGCGACGGCATGGATGAGGATAACAACGGTTTGGTGGACGACTGGAAGGGTTGGAATTTCATCGGGACGCAGACCTGCACTGTGGACGGGCAGGGCCATTGCGACTGCACGGCGGACGATCCGGTGGGAAACAACGATCCGATGGACGACAACGGACACGGGACCCACGTGGCCGGAATCGCCGCGGCCCGGGGAAACAACAACCAGGGGATCGCCGGCATTCTGTGGAACGCTCAGATCATGCCGTTAAAGATGCTGGACGCCAACGGCTGCGGGTCGGTCGGAAACGAAATCCGCGCGATCGATTACGCGATCCAAAACGGAGCGCGGGTGATCAACGCCAGCTTCGGAGCCCCCGGCCTGTCTTCCAGCGAGGAGGACGCGATCCGCGCCGCCAACGAGGCCGGGGTTGTCTTCGTCGCCGCGGCCGGCAACGATTCTTCGAACAACGATTCGTTTCCGATCTACCCGGCGAGCTTTGATCTTCCGAACGTGATCTCGGTCGCGGCCACGGATTGGAACGATCGCTTGTCCTCCGTATCCAATTTCGGGAAGAACACCGTCGACGTCGCCGCGCCCGGGGACTGCATCTATTCCACCACGCCGACAGGCGGGGTCTTCACACTGCGGAACCACATCAGCTGTTTGGGCGCCGTCAAGATCCTTCCCCTGTATGGCTTCATTACGGGCACCTCCATGGCGGCTCCGCATGTGGCGGGTGTGGCCGGGATGCTCCTGGCCCAGAATCCGAACCTTTCGCCGGCGGGGGTCCGGGCCACGATCCTTCTGACGGTCGATCCCTTGGAGTCCTTGAAGGGCCGCGTCGCTTCCTCAGGCCGGGTGAACGCCAACAACGCGTTGCTCCGGGCGGCGGGTTCGGGTTTGACCGGAGGGAAGGGCGGATGCGGTGTTCCGATCGGTGCCGTTCGATCTTCCCGTTCGGATCCGGCCGATTCGAAACCGGTTCCACCGGCTCAGGCCCTTCTGTTTCTCCTGGTCCTGTTCTGGCCGCTCGCCTTTCTAAAGCTGAGGAAGAAATCCGGAATCCGCCCGGCCGGGAGCCGGGCCGCGATCCGCCGCCCCGGCATCGCATCGGCCGGCCCGCTGGTTCTGGTCCTTCTGTGGCCCCAAGCCGCGGCGGCCGCCGACGGGGACCTTCCCTTTCAGCCGGTTCATTCCCTGGCGCTGAAGCTGGGATACCACCGGTATGCCCCGAGCGACTATCTGCATACCAATTCCGGTCTCATTTCCCGGAACGACCTGGCCGGATTCAGCGGGGAGATCGAGTACGACCGGCGGTGGCGGGAGAACGACAGCCTGTCCGTGACGGCCGGTCACATCCAAAGCGATGCGGACCTGAAGAACCTTTGTTGCGGCCGGATCCGATTTTCAACGTTCTACCTCCTTGTCACGCCCAAGCTTTACTCCTCCATCTATCTCACGCCGAAGCCGCACTCCCCCTTCGGGACATTGGAGGGGTATGTCGGGGGCGGCGTCGGCTATTACCACGTTGCGCGCAAGGTCGACGGGGTGATCCAAGACAACCTTTCCCAGAACCTTTTGGGCCTTCACGCCGTCCTCGGCTTGGAATGGCCCGCGCGTCAACGGGTTACTCTTTTCACCGAAGGCCGGTACGCCCTGGCCAGGGTGAAAAGCGCCGATGCATTCGACGACGCGCTGGATGTGGGCGGCTTGAATTTTTCCTTCGGCGTCCGTTGGCGGTTCTCGCCCTCCGAAGCCGTCGTCAAGCCTTCTCCTCCCGGGAATGGGTGAGCGGGGAGAGCCTTTCCCGACCGGGCCCTTTCTTGATCGTCCATCCGGAATATGGTATTCTGACACGGTTTTCTTAGGGTTTTGGACTTCAAGGAAGAACCGCGGAATGAAGATCACGACGCTGGGCTGTTACGGGGCGGAATTGGCGACGAACGACGCCGAAGGGCGGGCCGTGACCTATCATAACTCCGAATTTCGGGTGAACCGATCCGTCGTCATCGATGCCGGCACGTTCCCGATCTCCCCGGGCATCGATGAATGGACGGAGATCCGGCAGCTCCTGTCGCATATTCATAGCCTGGACGAGATCCTGGCCGGTCTCCACGATCGTTTTTTAAACGAGACGGTCTGGCCGGACTTTATCAAACGTCCGAGCCGCGATCGGCCCGTCTTTCGATTGTCCGGACTTCGGGAGGAGGATCGCCGGAGGGTCGGCGAGTTGCAGGTGATTGCGGTGCGCGTAAACCATAGTGTTCCCACCGTCGGCTTCATCCTTCAGGATAAGAACGGGGCGATGCTCTACGGCGGCGATACCCATGAAACCACGCGGATCTGGGAAGTGGCGGCCTCGACGGCCGATCTCAAGGCGGTCCTGATCGAGACCTCGTTTCCGGACGAACTCCATGATCTGGCGATCTTAAGCGGGCATCTGACGCCCCGCCTCCTCGCGCGGGAATTCGCCAAGATCGGAAAACCGGACATCCCGTTGTACGTCTATCACATGAAGCCCCAATACCTCGGCCCGCCGACGGCGGAGATCAACGCGCTCCGCATTCCCAACGTCCGCTTGTTGAAGGACGGGGATATTTTTGGAGTCTAGACGGAGCCACGATGGCCTGGTTCAAAAAAGACAAGTCGGGCGAGGGAAAGCGGCTTAAGATCCCGGAAGGGCTTTGGCTCAAGTGCGACAGCTGCAAAGAGGTCGTCTACCGGAAGGAGATCGAGAAAAACGCCAGGGTCTGTCCCAAATGCAATTATCATTTTCCCATCTCGATCGGCGAACGGATCACCCTGATGCTGGACGAGGGGAGCTTCAAGGAATGGGACGCCGGCCTTTCGCCGATGGACCCCCTGAATTTCAAAGACTCGGTGCGGTACCGGGACCGGCTCAAGACGGCCCAGGACAAGACCCATCAACGGGAGGCGATGGTGATCGGCGAGGGAACGATCAATCATCTTCCGGTTGTTCTGGGAGTGTTCAACTTTTCCTTCATGGGCGGCAGCATGGGCTCCGTCGTGGGTGAAAAAATTCTGCGCGCCGCCGAAAAAGCGGTCGACCGGCGCTGGCCCCTGATCCTCGTGAGCTCTTCCGGCGGCGCGCGGATGCAGGAAGGCATTCTCTCGCTGATGCAGATGGCCAAAACCTCCGCCGCGATGGCCCGGCTGGCGGAAGCGAGGATCCCTTTTTTTTCGATTCTGGCCGACCCGACCTTCGGCGGCGTCACGGCCAGCTTCGCGATGCTGGGCGACATCGTGATCGCGGAGCCCAAGGCCCTGATCGGATTTGCCGGCGCCCGCGTGATCGAACAGACGATCAAACAGCAGCTGCCCGAAGGCTTTCAGCGATCCGAGTTTCTGCTGGATCACGGGATGATCGATCTGATCCTGGAACGAAAAAAGCTGAAACAGACCCTGGCCAAGCTTCTGACATTTTTCAGCGCGTGACGCCCGCGCCCGGTCCGACGACAGACCATGACCCCATCCTACACAAGAGCGATCGACTATCTCTACAACCTGAAATGGCACGGCATCAAGCTGGGCTTGGACAACATTCGCCGTCTGATGGCCGCGCTGGGAGAACCCCATACCCGTTTCCGATCCGTTCACGTCGCCGGGACCAACGGCAAGGGTTCGACCGCGGCCGCGATCGCGATGGTCCTTCAGGCCGCCGGTCGCCGCACGGGCCTCTACACGTCGCCCCACCTGATCGATTTCACCGAGCGGATCCGCGTCGACGGGACTCCGGTCTCTCCCGAGCAGGTCGCCCGGTTGACGGAGCGCGTTCGCGCCGCCGCGGGGGAGCTTCCGGTCACCTTCTTCGAGTTCACGACGGCGATGGCGTTTCTTCATTTTGCGGACCTCTCGGTGGATTGGGTGGTGGCGGAAGTCGGGATGGGCGGGCGCTACGACGCCACGAATGTGCTGACGCCGCTGGTCTCGGTGATCACGAACGTCGATTTTGATCACCAGGCCTATTTGGGGAATACGCTGGAACAGATCGCGTTCGAAAAAGCCGGGATCGTCAAACCCGGCGTTCCGGTGGTGACCGCGACGGATGGTCCGGAGGCGTTGGAGGTGGTCCGCACCGTCTGCCGCGAGCAGGGGGCGCCGTTGTACCGGGTGGGCGCCGAGATCCGCGTGGAAGGACCGTCGCCGCAGCGGTTTCGGTATCGGGGCCTTCGCGGGTCGTATGCCGATCTGAACTTTGCGCTCCTGGGAAGGCATCAACTGTCCAACGCCGCCTGCGCCCTGGCCGCCCTGGAATTGCTGGAAACCCACGGCGTTCCGATCGGCGAAGCCGCCGTTCGCCGCGGGCTCTCGACCGTTCGGTGGGAGGGGCGAATGGAAATGATTCGTCCAAGTCCGGCCGGCGCGGCCGTGCTTTTGGACGGAGCGCACAATCCCGCCGGTGCCCGGGTCCTTCGGACATTTTTGGAAGAGTCCCGCCCGGCGCGGCCCGCCCGGCTGATTCTGGTCCTGGGAATTCTGCGCGACAAGGATATCGACCGCATCCTGGCCGAACTGGTCCCGCTGGCGGATGAGGTGGTCCTGACCCGGCCCGGGTATGACCGGGCGGAAACGACGGCCGATTTGAAGCGACGTGTGGATTCCTTTGCGGTCCGTTCGACCGTGCGGGAGCCCGTTGAAGAGGCCGTACGATACGCGCAGTCCGTGGCGGCCGCCGGCGATTTGATCTGCGTGGCCGGATCCCTCTTCACGATGGGCGAGGCGCGATCGTATCTGAAGGGATTGCCGCAACCGACCGCTTTGAGGGGGTAGCGTGTTGGGGCCGGGGGCTTGGAATCCACATCCAGGATATATCGTGCCGGAAGTCCCCGAAGGGGGCGTGCCGCGGCGGCTCCGCCATGGCGCGATCCGTCCGAAAACCGGTTCGGGGCCTTTGAAATGACGGGCGGCCCGCGGTGGGTTCGAGCAATCGGCGCGGTGTCCGCCTTGTCGTTGGTCCTCTTCGTATCCCCGCCGTCATGGTCGGGAATCGCCCAATTGGTCCCCTCGTCCAGGGACGCTTCGAAAAAAAGCGATCAGCCGATCGAGATCACGGCCGATCAGGTCCAGTACCTCAAGGACTCGGATCTGTATATCGCGGACGGCTCCGTCAATGTGGTTCAAGGGACCACCCATCTGACGGCCGATCATGTCACCCTAGACCATGGAAGCGGGCAGGTCAAGGCCACCGGTCATGCGGTTTTGCGCGACGGCGACAACGTCGTTTCCGGGGACCGGCTCGATTACAATCTCAACAGCAAAAACGGCACGGCCGTGCCGGGGCAGCTCTTCGTCAAAAAGGATAATTATCATATCAACGCGGTCACCATGGACAAGGTGGGGGAGGGCCATTATGAATTGAAGGCCTGGTCCCTCACCTCGTGCGACACGCAGGACGGGGAAGCTCCGCTCTGGCGATTCCGCGGGAATGCCGCCCGCGTGGATACGGGCCAATACCTGGTGGCCCATAATGTGATCCTCTATATCAAAGACGTCCCGGTCCTGTACACGCCTTATCTGTCTTTTCCGGTCGGCACGGATCGCCAAAGCGGTTTCCTGCCGACCCGGTTCGGCTACAACAGCACGGACGGATTGGGGGTGAATCAGGCCTTCTACTGGGCCATCAGTCCCAGCCAGGACATGACCCTTTCGGTGGATTTCCGAAGCATCCGGGGGACCGGGTTGGGCCTCGAATACCGCTACAAGCTCAGCCGGGAGTCCGAAGGGGAGCTGCACTACAGCATCTTCGACGACCATATCACCGAAAGCAAACGGACCGAGACGGACTTTCAACACGTCCAGCGCTTCTCGACCGATTTCCAGGCCCGGCTGGACGTTCACATGATCAGCGACATCAACCAGCTGCGGGACCTCAGCGCCACGACGGCGGACCGGGTCCAGCAGAGCATGGAATCGACCTTCGTCATCTTCCGGCGCTGGGACAACCAAGAGCTCTACCTGCTAGCCCGGATGACGCGGGACCTGGTGACGGCCAGCGACACCACGCTGCAGGAGCTTCCCGAGCTGGGTTATACGCTTCGGGAATACCGGCTGGGCGATTCGCCCTTTTATGTGGGATTGGACGCGACGGCCGACAACTTCTGGCGGGCGCGGGAAGACGAAGCGGCCGGATTGATCCGCGCCCAGCGCCTCGACCTTTTTCCGCGTGTATGGACGCGCATCAATCTCGACGGCCTCGTCCTGACCCCGCGCGCCGGTTTCCGGGAAACCTGGTACAGCCGCGACCTGGAGTCCGATTCGCCGACGGTGAGAGGCGTCGAGGTCCTGGACATGGGAGCCAACACCCGGGTCTATAAAATGTTCGAATCCTCCGGTCCCCGTCAGTTCGTTCATTCCATCGAGCCGTCCGTGGTCTATGAATACGTTCCCTTCGTGGATCAAACCCGGCTGCCCCATTTCGACGATATCGATCAACTGCCCCGAAAGAACGATGTGACGTATTCGTTGACGAACCGGCTGGCCTCGGAGGACCATACCCATCCTGAAAAGCCGTCCTCCTGGGAATGGATCTTCTGGAAGCTCACGCAGACCTATGATATCCACGCCCGGCGTCTGATCGCGGACCCCGGCCCGTCGCGTCCGTTGTCCAACGTCCGATCGGAGTCCATTTTCCGGCCGTGGACCGGAACGAGCGTGGACATGGACACCTTCTACGATCTCTACCGGCACAAAACGGTTTCGTTCGACACCGATCTTCAGCTTCAAGTTTCGCGTCCCTGGACGATCAAGGTCGGGCAGCGCTACACCCGCGACGGGGCGTTGACCCCGCGCGGGGATCCCTTCAATCCCCTCGGACCGGTAAATCCGGACTTTTGGTACGACCTTCCGGCCCCTCTGATCCGTTTTCTAACGGCGGAGACCCAGATCGAGTTGCCCGGCAAAGTAATCCTGTCCGCCAAGGAATACTACGACATCCAGGACCGGGCCATCACAGAAAGCGATTACGGTTTGAAATACATCGGCCAATGTCTGGGCCTCGCGATTTCTTATGAGCGTCTTCCCGATCGGAGTATGTACAACTTTATGATCACGCTCCGTCCCGCGGATATGTCGCGTGCGGGGGCGTTCGTCTTTTAAGGCGGGGATGCCGCTCGCCTGTCGGCCTTGGGCTGCTTGACACGCGGGGACCGGTTGGGTATTGTGGCGGAATCTTCATGCAAGCGGGCCCGGTTGGGTCGCCCGGGGAGGGCGTCCGTGGAATTGAACGGCAAAGCGGCATTGATCACGGGAGGCGCGAGGATCGGTCAGGTCGTCGCCGCGGTCCTGGCCCGTCACGGCGCGAATGTGGCCATGACGTACCGGACCTCGAAGACCAGCGCCGAAGAGACGGTAGAGGAAACGCGGGCCCTGGGCGTCCGGGGGCTGGCGCTGCGCGCCGATCTGACAAAGCCGGCCGACCTCGTCCATGCGGTCGAGAGAGCGGCCTCGGTCTTCGGAGGATTGGATATTCTGGTCAACCTGGCCTCGATCTACGAAAAGACGTCCCTCGCGTCGCTCGACGCCGGCGTCTGGAAAAAAAACATGGCGGCGAATCTGGAAAGCGCCTACCTCCTTTCACTGCGGTGCGCGCCGTGGATGAGGCGGCGGGGAGAGGGGCGCATCATCCATTTCTCGGATTGGGTCGCGGCCAGCGGGCGGCCTCGGTATAAAGAGTATCTCCCGTATTACGTTTCGAAGTCGGGCGTCGTCGGTCTGACCCAGGCGCTGGCCCTGGAACTTGCGCCGGAGATTCTGGTGAACGCGATCGCGCCGGGGCCGATCCTGCCGCCGCCGGATCTGTCGGCCAAGGAGAACCGCGCGGTCCAACGGGCCACGCCGCTGGGACGGTGGGGAGGGCCGGAAGAGATCGCGAAGGCGGTTCTCTTTTTGATCGAGACCGACTTCGTCACGGGCGAATGCATCCGCGTGGACGGCGGACGGCATCTTTACTGATCACGGCGGGTCTAATCGGCTCCGGTTCGATTATTCCGGATTCCCTGAAGTGGACGGGTAGGCCGGAAGGGTGGTGAGCCGCGGGTCTTCGACGTGTCCTCCCATCGTGAAGTGATACAGGTCCTGATATTTAAATCCCTCCAGTCCCAGGAACGAATGCATCGGATCGTCGAAGAAACAGCCGATGCCGGTGCCCCGCAGGCCCAGGGACTCGGCTTCGAGATAGAGCACCTGGCCGACCAGTCCGGATTCCCAAAACAGTCTCGGATAAAACCAAGCGCCGTACTCATTCAACGGCCTTTCGAAATCCGCGATCATGCCGAGGCTGAAGCAGCCGTCCGACGCGATCTCCTGATGGCAGGCGATCTGCTGCGAGATTTCTCTCGTGTCGCCGGTTAAAAGACGATGGAACTCAAGGGCCGGCGGGCAGCCTTCGGGTTTTTCCCAGGCGAACTCCTTCTTCATGGCCGACGATAACAACTTCATCCGGGACGGATCCCGGACCAGAAAATAGAGGCCGGGGTCGAGGTTCTGCACGCGGTGAAGGAAGAGGGCGAGGTGGATGCGGGGCGGCCACGGGATCGTGTTGAATGGAAATCGTCCGGGCGCCGGAAGGGTCTTCATCAGGATGTGATAGAGCGCATCCCGCGTGATTCCGGTCCGCCCGTTTAAGGCCAGACAACTCCGGCGTTGATGGATCATCTTTCGAAAGGAGATCGGCGCCGGTTCGCCCTCCGGGAGTCCGCCCGTCGCCACGACCGTTCCGTCGATGCGACGGGTTACGGGTTTCCGCGTCGCGGCCGCCGTCTCCTCGATCATCGGCCACTCAACATGGCCGGGGCTGAGCCGGTTGGGGCGGCCTTGCCAGTGAAATCTCTTGAAGTTTTCAGTCACCTCTAAAGGAAGCGCCGGCTCGATCCCGCTCTTTCCCTGCGGTGAGACGGCCAGGAGGCATTCGGGCTGCTCCGCCTCGACGCCTTGAGGATCGAAGACGCCCAGCAGGTCGGCGAGGGAATCGGTTGAAAGTTCGTCCAGCAGCGTCGCTTTCCATCCGAGACCGGCCGCGGCCAGACTGATAGAGGCGATCGCATGGCCCGCATCGTGCTGGCAGTAGCGGAACGCACGCTCTCCGTATTTCCAGGCCTCGCGCCAATGAATCGAGGTCAATCCCACCAGAATCGCATCCTCCGGAAGCCGAGCCGTGAGGCCCTTCCAGCTTTCCAGGGAAAACTCGACGCGCCGCTCCAGGGCATGGATCTTCGGGGCATAGTGACAGACCATCGGGCGGTCACACAGCCCGGAAATCGGACCGCAGATCAGGTAGCCTTCGGTGGGATGGAGATTGCCGCTGGACGGATTGACGCGGAGCGCCCAGCTCACGTCGCCGGCCTTTTTCCAGGCCGAGATCGCCAGACTGTCATAGAAGAGTTGAGACACGCTCATCCGATCGAGCGGTTGGACCGGAAGCCGGCCTTCCATAAAGGAGGGCTCGTACAACGGGAGGTCTTCGGGCGGGACGTGCTCCAGTCGGATCAACGGCGCGCCGGTATATCGGCGAAAAGGATCGGGCTGCGTTCCCCAATCAAGGTTGTGCGGTCCCGGGGCGTACCGGTCCAGCCGGTGTTTGCCGGCTTGATGGTAGGCCAGGACCCGTTTCAGATCATCCGGCATTCGAGCGGACCTTAATGGTCCGTGTCCGGACCATGGGGGTGGCCGTGGGTGAGCTCCTCGTTTGTGGCCTCGCGGACGTCGCGGACCGTGACGTCGAAGTTCAGGGTTTCCCCGGCGAGCGGATGATTGGCGTCGATCGTCACGTCGTTCCCGTCGATCCCGACGATCGTCAGCATGTGTTTCCCGTCCTCCGTCCGGGCTTCGAACTGCATGCCGGCGCGGAGTTCCTCGACGCCCTTGAATCGGTCTTTTGAGACGACCCGCGTCAACGATTCATTTCTCGGCCCGTAGCCCTTTTCGGGGGGGATCCGGACGGTGAACCGGTCGCCGGGGTTTTTCCCCTCCAGCGCGCCTTCGAGGTCGGGGAGGATGCTCCCGATGCCTTGAATGTAGGTGAACGGCTCGCCCCCGATGGAGCTGTTCAGAACCGATCCCTTCCCGTTGGTCAGGGTGTAATCGATTGTCACGATTTTGTGCTTTGTGATCCGCATGTCGTCCGTCCTCTTGTCGGAGGCTCCGCGTTTTGTTTCTTCTAACTTGGCATAAGCAACCGCCGGGAGTCAACCGCCTTCGGAGGGCGTCCGCGATCGAAGCGCGATCCCCCCCAGAATAAACAGGACCGTCGAGGTCAGGGCCGACACCATGCAATACGGGCAGACGGCGCGGATGACAAAGAGCTGAAGATAGACGAACCAGGCCGATGCCGCGAACCCGACGAAGGTCATGCCGGCCGTAAAATACAAAATGCCGCCCCGTCGTGTGTCCAGATAGGCGATCGTGAGCAGAAAGATCGCAAGATAGTACGCCGCGCCCAGAAGGGACAGCGGGATGCCGACGAGGCTCGCGTAGGGACCGGTCGTGACCTTTTCGCAGCCTTCAAAGATGGAGCAGTTCAGCGGTCCTCCGGCATAGTGTTTTACGGTCAGAAAGGTCGCGTCCGCAAAACCGATCAAGCTGAGGATCAGGAACGCGGCGGGAACCCGGCTAGGGGTCTTGCCGGACGGACTGCTGAAGAATTTTGCGGAATTCATCATAGCCCTCGGGATTTAAGATCAACGTTCCGTTGAGGAAGAAGCTTGGAGTGCCCGGCAGGTTCAGCCGGGATCCGCTTCGTCGGTCTTCTTCGATCGTCTTCCGAAGCTCGGCCGAATTCAAGTCCGCGTGGAACCGCGCCAGGTCGAGGCCCAGTCGACGGGCGTAACCGTCGAAGATTCCTTCCGCGTCGGCCAAGTCCGACCAGGTCGACTGGCCCTCGAAAAGCAGGTCGTGCATCTCCCAGAACTTTCCCTGCCTTCCGGCCGCTTCCGCCGCCCGCGCGGCCGGTTCGGCATTCGGGTGTTGTTTCAGCGGGAAGTGACGATAGGCGAACCGCATCCGGTCGCCGAATTCGGCGAGAAGCTTCCGGAGGATCGGATGATAGCTCCCGCAGGCGGGACATTGGAAATCGCTGTACTCGATCAAGACCGTCTTCGCGCCGGCCGGTCCCTTCACCCAGTCCGTCGTCATCAGTTCAACGGGCTCCGGGGAACCCGGGGACGAGGGAGCGCGGGGCGGCCGGGACAAATTCACGATGATCAAGACGGTCAACCCGAGAACGATCAGTGCGGAAGCCCAGAGAACGACGCGCTGGGCGGTCGGCGCGGAGGTTCCGGGTCGGCGCAATCCCGTTTTTTCGGATTTCCACCGTTCGTTCCGGGTCGGCGGTTGGTTGGCAGGTTCCATGGCCATCAGTATACAATTTTTGGGCTCCGGGGGAAAGCGGCCGGCGAATCAGATCGACGCCCGGGCCCGGTTGAAGAGCGCGATGTATTCCTCGGAACGGAAATCGGGATACGTGTGGGGGAGCGGAACGAAACTCTTTCCCTGATAGATGAGCGTGACCTCGGCGTAGATTCCGTCCCGAAGGTAGATCCGGTGCGAGTAGTCCTTGGTTGTCGCCAGCACGATCTTCGACGGGGCGATGTATCCCGGATCAAGATTGATCTGTCGGCGGTTTCCTTCGTCCGTTTCCCGGAGCCACCGTTCTTCCAGCGCGTTTGTAAATCGTTTGATTTCAGGCAGCGAATCCTGCGGGACCGTCCGTTTGAAGAAAAAGAACCGGCGTTTCAGATCCGGCCCGAGCTCTTTTTCATAGTAAGTCGTGTGGTTCCAGGGATAGACGGGGCTTTCAAGATCGATCGGGCCGAAACGGGCGGTGAGAAACGGCCGGACTTCTTCAAAGATCGTCGGCCGTCCGGCGATCATTCCGACCAGCAGCTTCACAGGAGAGGCCGCTTTCAGGATTCCCATAATTTCCGGAGGGCCGCGTCGAGGGCGGTGAGATGGATTTCGGCGCGCTCCTCCCGGGTCAGATGGACCGGCGTCTCGGTGGTGAAGCCGTGACGGCTGCCGTTGGCGTAATGGTAGAAGGCCTGAGGCCAGTCCGGACGCTGCTCGATCATATTCCGGAAGTCGTCGTCCGCGCTTTCGCGGTGGATCAGGCCCTCGACGGCCGGCATCCCCTCGATCTCTTCATTCCGGTTGATCGGATATTTCGCGCCGATCCGCGCGATCATCTCCCGGCCCCAGGAGGGCTCTCCATCCCTCGTCAGTTCGTAGAGGTAGAATCCCGGGGTATCGACGTCTTCGTGAAACTCCATGGCGAGGAGAAACGGTCGGTCGCCGACCGCCTGCTTGACATTTTGAACCTCCGTCGGCGGGGAAGGATGCTTGAATTGACGGTTCAAATCGATTCCCGCGGCGTTGGCCCGGGTGTTGTGTTCATACCCGAACGGATTCGTGCACGGCAGGATGGTAAACTCGAATCGCTGATACAAGTCCGGAAGCGCCGGGTAGCGTTTTAGAAATTCCAGAACGGCCCAGACGCCTCCCGGCTCGTCCCCGTGAATTCCGCCTCCGATGTAGACCGGCCGCGGTTTGGGATTTCCGGTTTTTGCGCCTTTCAGCGTGAGATGATAAAAAGGGTACGGCTTCGGTGCCGCCGGCACCGCGCCCATCTCGACCGCCCGGAGCGACGGGATTTCACGGGCCGCGCGGTCGACGGCCTGAACCACCTCGCGGTAATCCCGGATTTTCTTCACGACGGTCCGTTTCATGTTTTAAAATTAACACAGCGCCCGGCGCAAATCAACTGCCGCCTCTGCAGTCGATGCGCCCCGCCTCTTTGGGCGGGGCGATTGACTCCGAGTCCGCCCGGAATACCCGTTGCAATTCCGGGGTTATTTTATTACAATAGATCGTTTTTCGGTCTTCAAAAAAAATCCGATGACGAAGAGGAGCGGCGGCGTGGTGGAACGGACATTGGCGATAATCAAACCGGATGCGGTTTCGCGTCAACTGATCGGGGAAATCATCAAGCGGTACGAGCATCAGGGATTCAAAATCGTGGCGATGAAAAAGACGCGCATCACGAAGTCCCAGGCGGAAGGGTTCTATCACGTCCACCGACAGCGCCCTTTTTTCGAAAGCCTGGCGAGCTTCATGGCGGGGGGGCCGATGGTGGTCTTGGTGCTGGAAGGGGAGGACGTGATTAAACGCCACCGCGATCTCATGGGAGCGACCAATCCGAAAGAGGCCGCCCAGGGGACGATCCGCCGGGACTTCGGCGCGGACATCGAGCACAATGCGGTTCACGGATCGGATTCCCGGGAATCGGCCCAATTTGAGATCGGGTACTTTTTCAGCGGCCTTGAACTGCAATCATAGGGGCTCGCGTCAACCCCGGACTACGGGGACTGGATACTGGATGAAGGATGCGGGTGATGAAGCGATTCTTCACCGGCATCCATCATCCCGCGTCTTGCATCCGATCCGCATCCCCCTCTCGCTCGCTTTGCTCGCCGGGTTGATCCTTCCCGGCGGTGTCAATGAGAGGCCGCGCTAAAAAAGTGATGAATGAATCCACGGTCTAAAGGGTCATGCTGAACAACTCCAGACGGTACGACGCGATCGTCATAGGCGCTGGCCTGGAGGGACTGCTCTGCGCCGCTTTATTGGCGAAACGGGGCAAGCAGGTCCTCGTGCTGGAAGAAGCTCCGACGGCCGGGGGGGCCTCTTTTCGACTCACCAAGGCCGGTTACACCTTTATCAACGGACCGACCCTTTTTTTGGGATTTGAGCGGGATGGACTCTACGACCGTCTTTTTACCGAGATGGGCCTGTCGCTGTCCTTGCTCAAGCGAGAGAGCGTCCTGTTCCGCAAGACCCAGCCGCCGCTCCAGATGGTCCTGCCGGATCACCGCCTGGATTGCTTCACGGACCCGGGAGAATGGGCCGAGGAACTCCGGAGGGAATTCCCGGACCAGGCCCAGGAACTCAAGGCGTTCTGGTCCGAGGTGGAGCGGTGCGAGGAGATCATTCGTCCGAGGATGCACCAGGCCCAACGAGCCCATCCGGCGACCGCGCGGGACTGGATCCACAACGTCCGGGAACGGATGCGGTATTCCTCCATGGTCGGAGCCCTTCGCCGCCAGCGCGCGGATGATTTTCTCCGGCCCCATCGGCTGGGGCCGGACCTTCAACGCGGGCTGGAGCTGCTCCTCCTGATTTTTAACGGACGGTCGATGGAGGAGGCGAGCGGACTGGATCTGGTCCATCTGCTCGGTCTTCTCCAGCGCGACATGGTCACGATCAGCGGCGGAATCCCCCGCCTATCCGAGCTGCTGGTCAAGGTGATCCAGGAGCACCACGGCGAGGTCGTCTATCGTCAGCAGGCCGCCGAAATCGTCCTCCGCCACCGATCGCCGGACGGCGTCCGGACCGTCGACGGCGAGACCGTGCATGGAACCTCCGTGATCCTCAACCTTCCCTGGCCCTCGGTTTCCGAGCCGTCCGCCTTTCAACGGGCCTTTACCCTTTACTTCGGCGTCGCCGGCCAGGCCGTCCCGTCCCCCATGAAGGAGCATCTTCTCCTCCTGCGATCGTACCAGCGGCCGTCCCTCTCCGACAATTTTCTGTACCTTCAAATGAATTCGACGCAGGAAGAATGGGCCGCGCCCAAGGGCCAGCGGGCCCTCCAGGTCATCGGGTATCTTCCGGAGACGGACCGGCCGAGGCATGAAATTCGGGAGACTCTCGTTCAATCGGTTACGGCCCATTTGACCTGGCTGATGCCGTTCTCCGACGGTGTCCTGACCTTTTTGGGAGACGACCTCGGGGAAACGGAGGCCGCGACCCGGATTCCCGTCAAGCTGGCGGAGCAAATCAGGACCACCCGGCGGGTTACGCGGGACGGGGGTTGCTACTACCTGACCTCTCTCAAAAATCTCTATCTGATTCCGGACCGGGGCCGCCGCCCCGCCGCCGCCCTGGAATCGGCCCGCTCGGCGGTGGAGCTGGCCAACCTGGTTGCAAAAAATACCTGACCGGTGAAGAAAATTTTGACGACAAGGAACCTCGTTCGGATGGGCCTCGCTTTTTGGGTCTGTCTGGCCGTCGCGGGCTGCGTGACGCCGCGGCCGGCGGCCGTAGCCACCGTTCCCATTCCGTCGGTTCAACTGGAGGCCTTGGATGAAGGCATGAAGGCCTACGAGGAGCGGGACTACACGAAGGCCCTGAAACTTTTTCAATCCGTGATCCTCCGTTTTCCCGGTTCCCCCCTTCTGGAGGAGGCGCAATGGATGATCGGGAAGACCTATGAATCGTCCAACGAATTCGGCCGCGCGTTGGCCGAGTACCTGTCCTTCACCGCGAATTTTCCCAACTCCGCTCACCGTTACGAAGCCGAACTGCGCATCGATTTCCTGAAAGGCATGCTCCGTCAGCAAAAAGGAGAACGATTCTTCCGACGGTATGTGGGCGTCGTCCTTTCCGGGGATCCGCAGGCCGCGGTCGGCCGATTGGACCGGGCCCTGCAGGATGTCCCGGCCGAAGGGACCCGCGTGGTTGTTCTTCAGGGTTACGGCCCCGGCGGGGTATATTTCAAGACGGACCAGGCCTCGGTGATCCGCGAAGCGACGGGGGACGCGGTGCGGTCGGTCCACCGGCGCGGCGACAGGGTTTGGATTCGCATTCCGATACGGAATCTTCCCTGGTTCAAAGCTCCGGGAGCGGAACGCGATACCCGCTATGACCCGGTTCGAAAACGACTGGAGCCGACGGATGCCCTGGATTTCTTCAACCCGGAAACGCTGGGGCGCCTGGAACGGTTCTACCTCGATCTCGCGGCGGCGGGCCCGGACGGTTTTCTGATCGACGAAGATCCGTTGATCGGTCCCTGGGAGGGTTTCAGTCCGACGGCCCGGGCCGCTTTTCTGCTGGATTTCGGCGAAGTCCTGCGGCCCGATCGCCTGATCGCGGCCTCCGACCCGCCGGGCCGGAAAGCCCCCGCGCCGGAATCGGCCTGGACGCCGCTGTTTTGGCAATGGACCGGCTGGAAAAACCGCCAGGTGTTGAGCCACATGGCCGAAATCATCAAGGCGGTTCGAAATCGGTATCCCTCCGTGGAGTGGGTCCGCGTCGTTCCGGCTTCCGCCGTCACGCAGCCGAACGTGGCCTTGGCCCGCTCGGGCATCGATCTTCTGGAGGAAAAACTGCGCGGCTTCGATTATTTCGGGATCGCCGTCTCGGCGGACTCCGGACCGGACAATCCGTTGGTCGTTCTGGATCGGGCGGTGGACTTGATCGGCGACCCCAAACGGGTAATCGCCCTGGTCCCGATGACGCAAGCGCAGTGGGCCGTCTCGCATTCCGGCGATTTTCAGGGGGCGGGACTCCTGTTGACCGAAGCCGCGGAGGCGCCGAAGACTCCCTTGACAAGGCGGCGTCACTAATTTAGTATTTGGTCGATCAATTTTATAGGGGCTCGCGTCGCCCCCTTCACACATCGGCTGCAAACCGCCGAGTGCAAGCCGGCGAAGCCGGATGGAGCCTCCCCCTCTCCTCGCGTGCTCGCTGGGCAGATTCCACACGGGCGACAGGGGTTCGAGGGCCCCCACATACAACGGAGGACACATGATACCGGAAGGATTGCGTTATCACACCGAGCATGAATGGATCCGAGAGGACAATCAAACGGCGGAGCTGGGCATCACCCATTTTGCCCAGGACGCGCTGGGCGACGTCGTGTATCTGGAGCTCCCGAAGATCGGCGCCGAGGTTCGTTCCGGCGAGGAAATCGGCGAAGTGGAATCGACCAAGACCACGTCGGCGATTTACACCCCCGTCAGCGGAAAGATCCTGGCGGTGAACGAGGACCTGAAAGAGAAACCGGAACTGGTGAATCAGGATCCCTACGGGAAGGGGTGGATCGTGAAGATCCGGATGTCGGATCCGTCGGAGGTGAAGCGACTCATGGACGCCCGACAGTACGGCGCGTATCTAAAGGAAAAGGCGGACTGACGCGCGATGGAAGCCCGTCCACGGATCGTGGTGATCGGCGCGGGTCCGGGCGGCTACGTCGCCGCCGTCCGCGCGGCCCAGCTCGGCGCTCAGGTGAGTCTGGTCGAAGAGCAGGAGGTCGGCGGGACCTGTCTCAACAAGGGCTGCATTCCCAGCAAGGCCCTGATCTTCAACGCCGAGGTCCTGGACCTGCTCAAGCGCGCCGACGAATTCGGCGTGCGCGTGGTCCGCGAACCGGACTACGACGTCACCCGGATGTTGGAACGCAAACAGCGGATCGTGCAGACGCAGGTCCGCGGGATTCATTCGTTGTTGAAGAGCTGGGACGTGGCCCTGATCAAAGGCCGCGGCCGAATGAGCGGTCCGCGCGCGGTCGAAGTGGCCGAGGCCGGCGGGGCGGTCCGGCGCCTGGAAGCGGACGGCGTGATTCTCGCAACCGGCTCCAAACCGATCAAGCCCCCGGTTTTTCCGTTCGACGGCGAACGGGTGATGACCAGCGAGGAGGCCCTGGAACCGCGCGTCCTTCCCGGGAGCCTCCTCATCGTCGGCGCCGGCGTCGAGGGATGCGAGTTCGCGTTCTTGTACCGGGCGCTGGGCGTTTCCGTGACGATGGTGGAGATGAAAGACCGGCCCCTGGCCACCGAGGACGAGGAAATCTCGTCCCTCGTCCGGCGGGAGATGACCAAGCGCGGGATCACTCTCCATCTGGAGGTGCGCGTGGAAAAGGCGGTGATCGAGCCGGCGCAGGCCGTCGTGACGCTGAGCGATGGACGGACGATCGCGGTCGAGCGGATCCTCGTTTCCATCGGACGGAGGATGAACACGGAAGGGTTGGGTCTGGAAGAGGCCGGGGTGGTTCTGGGGAAGCGCGGCGAGATTGTTGTGGACGATCGAATGGAAACCCGGGCGTCTGGGGTCTTCGCCATCGGCGACGCGGTCGGACGGATCATGCTGGCCCATGCGGCGTCGGCGGAGGGGAAGGTGGCCGCCGCCAACGCCGTCTCCCGTTCCGACCGCCATTCGATGAATTACGCCGTCGTTCCGGCCGGGATTTTCACAATGCCCGAGATCGGGACGGTCGGCCTCAAGGAATGGGAGGCCGCCGAGCTCGGTCTGAAGGTCCGCGTCGGGCGGTATCCGTTTCGGGCGCTGGCGCGGGCGCACACGATGGATGAGATCGTCGGCCTGGTGAAGGTGATTGCGGAAGAGGGGACGGACCGGATCCTGGGCGTCCATATTATGGGCCCGCATGCGTCGGACCTGATCCATGAGGCGGCGATCGCGATGCGGCTGGGCGCCAAGGCGTCGGACATCGGCGAGATGATCCACGCCCACCCCACGCTGCCGGAGGCGATGATGGAAGCGGCCGAGGACGTTCACGGTTCCGCGATCCATCTTCCCCGACGGAAAGGGTCGGCATGAAGCCGGCCGAGGCGCCGATGAAGCTTCTTCTCCGCGGGGTCGTCGAGGTCATTCAGGAGAAAGAGCTGGCGGATAAACTGAAGCTCCGGCGGCCGTTGAGGGTCAAGGCCGGTTTCGATCCGACCGCCCCCGATCTCCATCTGGGCCACACGGTGCTGCTGCACAAGCTGAAACAGTTCCAGGATCTGGGCCATGACGTGATCTTTCTGATCGGGGACTTCACCGGCATGATCGGAGACCCCTCCGGTATGACGGAAGCGCGGAAACCGTTGACGGAGAACGATGTCCGGGAGAACGCCAAGACCTACGAGCGGCAGGTGTTCAAGATCCTGGACCGGGAGAAGACGCGCGTCCGCTTCAACAGCGAATGGCTGGGCCGGATGAGCTCCATCGAATTCGCGCGTCTCGGGTCCAAGGTGACCGTCGCGCGGATGCTGGAACGCGACGATTTTACCAAAAGATTTCAGGAGCGGCGGGACATCAGCATTCTGGAGTTCTACTACCCGCTCCTTCAAGGGTACGACTCCGTCGAGCTGCGGGCCGACGTCGAGCTCGGCGGGACGGATCAGAAGTTCAACCTTCTGATGGGCAGGACGCTCCAGCGGCGCTACGGCCAGGAAGAGCAGGTCGTCCTGACCTTGCCGCTGCTCGAAGGCACCGACGGGGTCCGGAAGATGAGCAAGAGCTACGGGAATTACATCGCCCTGGAGGATCCGCCGTCCGAGATGTTCGGAAAGATCATGTCGATCAGCGACGGGCTCATGCTCCGCTACTACGAGCTGTTGACGGACCACGACCTGGAGACGATCCGCGCGATGCATCCGATGGAGGCGAAGCTGATGCTCGCCGGGGAGTTGGTGGCTCAATACCATTCCAAGGACGACGCCCATCAAGCCCGACGTGATTTTGAACAGAAGTTCAGACAACGTGACAGGGTTATAAACCTTGCGGACACCGTCGCTCTTTCGGACTCCGTCAAAACAGACGTCGTTCACGTGCTTGTTGAAACAAAATTGGTCCAAAGCAAGAGCGAGGCACGGCGTCTGGTCGGGCAAGGGGCCGTTGATATTGACGGACAACGGATCACCGATCCGAATCACACGCTGGCCCGCGGTCAAACCTACCAGATCAAGGTCGGCAAGAAGCGCTTTGTCTCCGTGAGCCTGTGACAAAAGCCTTTGACAGCCTTTCCGGATGGTGTATAATGATCGCGAGCGTGCGGGCGTAGCGCAGCGGTAGCGTAGGAGCTTCCCAAGCTCTTGGTCGCGGGTTCAAATCCCGTCGCCCGCTCCAGTTATCATAATTCTTGTTCCATTCAGCGGGGCACGGCACGCCGTGCCCCTCGTTGTATCCACCGGTTGTATTCTATGATATGGTAGAGTCGTCTTTTTCTTAAGATAAGGCGGTCGATGGTCGGGAACGGTCGATGAAGATCCTCATCTTCTTTCTTATCCCCTCGTTTTTTTTATCCGCCCCGGCTTATTCCCAGGGAACCGCGCCGCCCCCTTCGTCCCTGATCGAGGAAGGGGACCGGCACTGGGACCTTCGGGCCCAAGACGCGAAGGGCTCGACGGCGGACTCCAAGGAGGTCGATCGGGCGATCGCGGCGTATCGTGAAGCCCTGGATTCCGATCCGGAATCCCTGGCCGCGCGGTGGCGGCTGATGCGGGCCTTCTTCTTCAAGGGGGAGTACGCAACGGAAGACAACGGGGAGAAGCGGAAGATTTTCGGCGAGGGCCGGGCGATCGGGGAAAAGGCGCTTCAGTTGATCCGGGAGGAGGCTTCACGGCGCGCCGGCAAGTCCTTCGACAAAGCCGGTCCGGTCGAATTGGCCCCCGTGTTTGAAAATTCTCCCGACGTCATCGGCTGCTTTTTCTGGTCGTCGGCCGACTGGGGAATGTGGGCCTTGGCGTACGGAAAGTTTCAGGCCGTCCGACAAGGCGCCGCCGGGAAAATTCGCGAGTTGGCGACCGCGGTGACCATGATGGACCCCGCGTACGCGCAAGGAGGAGGGTATCGCGTCCTGGGCCGTCTTTATCATCAGACGCCCTATATTCCCTTCCTCACCGGCTGGGCCTCCACCAAGGAGGCCGTCGGATTTTTGCGGAAGGCCAATCAGATCGGCCCTCGCAATTCCGCCAACCGGCTGTACCTGGCCGAGGCGCTCTGGGATTTGAACAACGCCTCTCGGCCCGAGGCGCTGAAGCTGGCCGAGGACCTGGTTCACGATACGCCCCGTCCGGAATTCCGGGTCGAGGATCAGGCCGCAGAGGAACGCGCGCGGGAGCTGTTGGCCAAGTGGCGAGGGAAATACTGACGGTTCCCGTCCCGATCGACGCCGAGGCGCCTTGACAATGTCGCGCGCACCTATTAGAATGCGGCCAGTTTTTATCCGGGTCGATCCGATCCTCGGAGGAGGCAAGATGGCCACGCGTGTTTTTTCCCTCGGATTGTTGACGTTGCTGGTTCTCCTTCAATCCCGTCCGGTTCTTGCGCTGATGCCGTATCTCGATACGGAATCCGCCGTCCCGGTGGACCGAGGCAAATCAAGGTTGGATATCAGTCTGCGGGACGATCGCTGGAACAGCGATCTCTCCACCTATACCCTCATGACCGAACTGAGTTACGGCCTGATCAACAATCTCGAGTTCGCGGTGGACGCTCCTTATATTTTCCGAAATCAGAAGGGCCCGGGGGATGAGGACGGCCTGGGCGATTTGACGCTGAAGGCCAAGGTCCGATTCATCAAGGGACGGGAAGCCAATCCGGTCTCCATCGCCGGGCAATTGGCCGTGAAGTTTCCGAGTTGCGACAAGGACAAGGCCCTTTCCCCGGAATGCACCGGGGAGCCCGATGTGGGAATCCGCGCGATCGCCTCGAAGGAATTCTTCCCCGTGACGGTTGATCTGAATTTGGGATATGTCTTCATCGGCAATCCGGCCAACACGAGTTTGAACGATATCCTCACCTACAGCTTGGCCTTCGACTACCTGACGACGGCCGATCGGGTTCACGTGCTCGGCGAACTGGCGGGCGAGACGAACCGGTACCCGAAGACGTCCAAATTTCAGTCCCGGCTTTCGGCCAAGACCTCGGCGGGCCCGCTGTCGGCGCTGGTCGGATTGCTGTACGATCTGGACCCCGCCATGGCGCTGACGGCGACCTGGAGCACGGGGTTGACCCCGGCCAGTCCGGATTACAGTTTATCGGCGGGATTCCGATATCAATTCTAAATCCACTTCTTTCTGCGGAAAAACCACAACATCATGACGACAATGCCCACCATGGTCCCGATGGTGGCGGGGTAACCGTAGCGCCATTCCAATTCGGGCATGTTCTTAAAGTTCATGCCGTAGATGCCGGTGATGACCGTGAGCGGCATAAAGACGACGGTGAGCGCCGTGAGCACTTTTACGATCTCGTTCAAGCGGTTCGACACCATGGAAATGTACGCCTCCAGGAGGCCGGTCGTGAGGTCTTTGTACGATTCGGCCAAGTCGTTGATCCGAACGAGATGGTCGTACACATCTCGGAAATAGATGGCCGTCCGTTTGTTGACCACCGAGAACGGGTCGCGGCTCAAGCGGTTGAGAATCTCCCGCTGCGGACTGGTCACCCGCCGGAGCGACATCCCGTCCCGTTTCAGCGTGAATATCCTGTTCAGGGTTTCCTTGCCGGGAGAGGCCGTAACCTCGCGCTCGAGTTCGTCCAACACCTCGTCGAAGTCGTCCAGGATGGGAAAGTAATTGTCGACCGCGCTGTCCAGGATCTCGTAGAGCAGAAAATCCATTCCCCGCGACATGGTGAGGGAATTCTTAAGACAGCGCTCCTTCGTGCGGATGATGCTGCGGGACAATTGCTGATGGTAGGTGACCAGAAATCGTTTTCCCAGGAAGAAATTGAGCTCGACCGCCTTGAACGTTCCGGGAACATCGCCGCTCCGGGCTCCGTGGAGCACCAGAAAAAGGTAGTCGCCGAAGTCGTCCAGTTTGGGAAGGTGGGATTCGGCGACGCAGTCCTCGATGGCCAGGGGATGAAAATTAAAGACGGAGGACAGGATCAGGGTCTCTTCCTCCGTCGGCGACTCCAGATCGACCCAGACCGATTCCGCGTCGTCCTTCAGCAGGCCGGGCAGGGACTCGGCCTCCGGTATTCTCCGGAGACCGTTTTGCTTTGAGAAGGCAAAGATCTGGATCATCGTCGCTCCGGAACCATGAATCCGCGCGAGGGATTCGGAACCTCAGACCGCTTTTTTCACCCAACCGGAACGGATGCAACGGGTGCAGACTTTGATCCGTCGGGTCGTGTTGTCCACGAGGGCCTTGACGGACTTGAGATTCGGGTAGAAGGGATGCTTTGTTTTATTATGGGCATGACTGACCTTAAAACCGATCGTCTTTCCTTTGCCGCAGATTGCACAAACGTACGCCACGACGTTCTCCTTGTCATTTTATTTTTATCCTTGTTTCTCTTTCGTTCCCGTTGCAGAAACCATTCGGCTATGCTACCATAATCCCCGGCGTGTGACAAGGTATTTTCCGCATCCATGCAGTGACGCGTTGTAATGCGCCCCTGCCGAACCCCGGCCCTCTTGTCTATGATCAGCAAAGGTGAATCGCTGGAGGCCGTCCTCGACCGTCTTCAGAAGCCCATCCGATACGCCGTTCAAAAAAACTTCGCCCATCTCATGAAGGTCCGGGGATTGGCCGCGTTTGTGACGCAACAGGTTCAGGCGGCCCTCGCGCAGAACCCTTCCGAAGAAGACGCGCGGTCCCTGGTCCGACTCAAGGATCTTTTCGCGGATTACGACCGACTTCCCGAGCCGGCGCGGCAGAGCCGCTTGCGGAAAGCTCAGGAGCTTTTGGATCGCCTTGCCCGGCGTCCGGCGGCCTCTTGGACGTCCGACACGGTTCCGGTCGTCGGTGGGCCCGGGTCGCATCACGACACGGTTTTATGGGACCGGCCGATCCAATACCTGAAAGGAGTGGGCCCCAAGCGGGCCGAATGGCTCGCCCGCCTGGGGATTCGGACGCTGGAAGATTTCCTTTATTTCCTGCCCTGGCGTTACGAGGACCGCAGCCGCCTCAAGCCGATCGCCCGGGTGATTCCGGGGGAAGACCAGACCGTCTGCGGCGTGGTTCAGGCGACGCATCTCACGATCACGTCCCGCCGCCGATTTCAGATCTTTGAAATGGTTCTGGGGGACGAGAGCGGCTCCATCCGCGTCAAGTGGTTCAATCAGCCCTATTTGCAAAAACGATTTAAGAACGGGCAACGCCTCATGCTCAGCGGGATGGTGAAAATGAGCCGCTATCAAGGCCGCGTCCTGGAGATCGAGAACCCCGTGTACGAATTCCTGGACGCCGCCGCGCCTGCCGGCGGGCAGGACGCCGCGACGGTGGGGCTGCACAGCGGCCGGATCGTGCCGATCTATCACGAGACGCGCGGCCTGACGAGCCGTCCGGTCCGCTCGCTCATGAAAACCATTCTGGATGAATATGCCCCGCAACTCCCTGAAATTCTGCCGTCGGTCGTTCTCCAAACCCATTCGTTGAGTCCGTTGTCGGAAGCCCTGATCCGGGTCCATTTTCCGGCGGAGGGAGCCGCCCTGGAGTTGTTGAATCAAGGCCGGAGCGAAGCCCACCGCCGCTTGGCGTTTGATGAATTTTTTCTCCTTCAGCTCGGCCTCGGCCTGAAGCGGCGGGAGGCGTCGGAGGAGCCCAAGGGAACCGCTTTTCAAACCGACGGACCTTATCTGAAAAAATTCCTCGCGGGGCTCCCGTACCGGCTCACCGCGGCCCAGACGGCCGTCTTGGAGGAGATCAAGCGGGATATGGCCCGCCCGCATCCGATGAACCGTCTGCTTCAGGGGGACGTCGGCTGCGGTAAAACGGTCGTCGCCCTGGCCGCGATGACGATCGCGGCCGACAACGGGCATCAGGCCGTCCTCATGGTCCCGACCGAGATCCTCGCGGAGCAACATTATCTGACCCTCCGGCAATGGCTGAAGCCGCTCAATCTTCCCTGCCTTCTTCTGACCGGCGGCCGGTCCAAACGGGCGGCGGCGAAAGATCTGAAGGTCGCGGCCTCCGACACCCCGGCGTTCGTCGTCGGAACGCACGCGGTCATCCAGGGAGGCGTGCGCTTCGGCCGTCTGGGCCTGGTCGTCGTGGACGAGCAGCACAAATTCGGCGTGATGCAGCGGGCCCTTCTGCAGAAAAAGGGATACCACCCGGATGTTCTCATCATGACGGCCACGCCGATCCCGCGGACGCTGGCCCTGACCGTCCACGGGGATCTGGATCTTTCGGTGATCGATGAGTTGCCGCAGGGCCGGTCGCCGATCGAGACCCGCCTCTATTACGAATCAAAACGCGACCGGGCCTACGCCCTCGTGGCCGAGCAGGCGGCGGAGGGACGTCAGGCCTACGTGGTTTATCCCATTGTGGAGGAATCGGAGAAAACGGACCTCAAGGCGGCCGTGAAAATGGCGGACCATCTGCAGCGCGAGGTGTTCCCCTCCTTCACGGTCGGTCTGTTGCACGGGCGGATGCCGATGGACGAAAAGGAAAGGATCATGCAGGGGTTCAAGAAGGGTCAAATCCAGATCCTCGTGGCGACCACCGTGATCGAGGTCGGGATCGACGTCCCGAACGCGACGGTGATGGTCATCGAGCATGCCGAGCGGTTCGGGCTTTCACAACTCCATCAGCTTCGCGGCCGGGTGGGCCGCGGCCGTCACCGGTCCTATTGCGTCCTGCTGGCCGCCGCGCCGGTTTCGGAAGAGGGAAAACGGAGGCTGGACACGATGGTCCAGAGCCAGGACGGGTTCGTGATCGCCGAGGAAGATTTGGCGATCCGGGGTCCCGGGGAATTTTTCGGAACGCGCCAGTCCGGCCTTCCGGAGTTGCGGGTCGCGAACATTCTGCGGGATGCGAAGCTCTTGGAAGAGGCGCGGGAAGAGGCCCGGAGGCTGCTTTCGGACGATCCGTTGTTGAACCGGCCCGAGCACGCCGCGTTGAAGGCCGCGCTGGCGAGAAAATGGAAGGGGAAGTTGGAACTGTTCACCGTGAGTTGAGGCCGCGCGATCCGTTCGGAGACGAACGGCCGCCCCCGCACTTGATCTTTGCCCGCGCT
>Ga0335077_10000416_pt1 | contig 46554 bp, 32 predicted proteins | sample Lox_Sample_31_FD_207151 | JGI IMG/M metagenome (GOLD analysis project Ga0335077, IMG submission 207151) | Soil microbial communities from Loxahatchee National Wildlife Refuge, Florida, United States - Lox_Sample_3.1 | ecosystem: Environmental > Terrestrial > Soil > Wetlands | place: USA... | reverse complement strand
TCTCGCCAGTTGAACGATCTTCTCTAGGGCCCATGGGAGGTGCTTGCTCCCAGAAGCTCAAGTCCCGAAGGGGATTGCCTTCCTCTTCGGGGCGCCTTCTGTGTGGGATGGGACGCCGCTTACTCTATCTCAGGACCGAACCGGCCAGCAAAAACCTGGCCACCTCGGTCCTCAACTTGTCGGTGAGATTCACTACTGCTTGGGTGGGTCAAATCTGGTGCGGGTCATTTCTGCCAAGCGCCCAAGTCGTCCGATCACAATTCATTGAAAATGCGGGCTGGCACCGGTTCTGCTGTCGCTAGAAAAGTTCGAAAATCGTCCTCTAGGGCCGACCATCTTTCTCAAACACCTCCAATTGGCCAACCAACGAACTGACCTTATTCATTCGGCGGTGAGTTCTGGCCCAGTTTTCCTCTTGACAGGGATGTCGGCTACCGCTAATAATACGACTGTTAGTCGATAATGACTAATAGTCAAGTATGAGCATTGGTAAACGAATTGATTTCGCCAGGCTGGTTGAAGCCCTTGGTTCGGAAGACCTTCCTCACATGAAGGGCATGGGGCGCCGTGAACGGAAGGCAGCGCAGACCAGGGTGAAGTTATTCCGCTGTGCTCTACAGCTTTTTGCTGAGCGCGGTTTTCCGAATGTTACGGTCGAAGACATTACGGAAGCTGCTGATGTGGGGAAGGGAACCTTTTTCAACTATTTCGCCAGCAAGGATCATGTCTTGAGCGTGATGGCTGAAATTCAGCTCGGCAAGGTGCGCGAAGCATTGCAGGCGGCCGAAAATGGCAAGCGTTCTATTCGTTCAATAGTGAATGACCTGTTTGCCAAGGTTTCCGAGGAGCCAGGGCGCAGCCCGGAACTGGCACGCGCGCTTCTGACAGCCTTCTTGTCCAGTTCTGTTAACGAGTTGTTGGGGCAAAACATGTCGGAAGGGCGTCGTATGGCCGGGCGAATTTTCAAACTGGGCCAGGAGCGCGGGGAGGTTGACGCCAAGTTGAAGGCTGAGCACTTAGCGCTTCATCTTCAACAGAGTTTTTTGGGCACGATGCTGCTGTGGTCGTTAGGTAGTGAGCAAGAGCTTCAGACGGTTGTGGAGGCCAGTTTCCAGCACTTCTGGAGAGCGACTGCCAAGAATTGAGAGTGCGAGCTATGAGAGGGCGTCCGGGTTTCTTCAGTCTGATCTGCCTGTTGGCACTCACCTCGAGTGGTAATACGCAACAAACAGTCTCGTATCGTTTGACCCTACGAGACGCGATTGAAAAAGGGTTGCGGGCTAATCTCAGTGTCCTGGTAGCCGACACTCGAATCGAGGAAGCCGAAGGTACCCGTACGCGGCGTCTGTCTGCCGCACTACTACCACGTTTTCGCTTCCAGAGCTACGCCAACTTTCAAAACCGCAATCTTTACGCTTTTGGTATTTCGGGTCCGGGCTTTCCCACGGTAATTGGACCATTCTCGAACTACGACTTCCGCATAGCCGCGGATCAGAACCTTCTCGATCTGCAGAGTTATCGCAACTATAAAGCCAGTCGGAATGCGGTTGATGCAAGCAAATTGGACTATCAGGATGCTCGAGACCTTATCGTCCGCTCGATTGCAGGCCTCTACCTGGATGCGCAATCCGCCGCTGCTCGCGCGGATGCCGCGCAGACCCGGGTATCCGACTCCCAGGCTCTATACCAACTTGCCAGAAGCAAGCACGACGCCGGAACGGCAACCGGTGTCGATCTCCTCCGCGCCCAGGTTCAACTTGCCAACGACCAGCAGGCTCTTCTTTCTGCCCAGAACCAGCACAAGCAAGCTTTACTGGTACTGGCACGTAATCTGGGAATGAGTCCCGCGATTCCATTGGAGTTGGCCGAGCCGCTACGGTTTCAGCCGTTGAGCCATCCTGCGGCGGAAGTCATCGTTGGGTCAGCGCTATTGACGCGTTCTGACTACCTCTCACTTGCAACCCAGCGTCAACAGTTGGTCGAACAGCAATCCGCGAGCAAGGCGCGTTACCTGCCCAAGCTCAGTCTCAGTGGAAATTACGGGGGACTGGGACGCAGTGTTGGGAGCGTCGAAGGTACCTACGTTGTTCAAGGGCAATTGGATTTTACGGTTTTTGATCGCGACCGTAACGGAGAGGCTCAGGAGCTGGCGAGCCGCATCCGGCGAATCGACGACGAGATTGCCGATTTGCGACGCGGGATTGAGCAGGACGTTCGGGCAGCGCTGCTGAATCTTGAATCCACGGCGGAACAGGTTGCTGTCGCGCAGCAAGGACAAGACCTGGCCGAGCGCGAGCTGAAACTCACGCAAGACCGTTTCCGCTCCGGAGTGACCAACAATATCGAAGTCACCACAGCGCAGGACGAATTGGCGCGAGCGCAGGAAAATTACATTCTTGCCGTGTCTGGCTACACGGACGCGAAGTTTGCTCTGGCACGCGCCGCCGGAGCCACGGAGAAGAGCATCGATCAATATCTTGGAAATCGGTAGTTATTGATAGCGGACCAGCAACGAACTGATCGGCAAGGGTTACATCACCATGAAACGCATACCAATTTTGATTTTCTTAGCCGGACTGGTCGCGGCCGGAGTGTATTTCTATCCGCGGTTCACACACGGTTCCAAACCGCAGAACGAAATCGTTCTCTCCGGCAACATCGAAGCACATGAGAGCCTCGTCAGCTTCAAGGTGCAAGGGCGCATAGTCGAGTTGCCGGTAGAAGAAGGCCAGTCAGTCGAGAAGGACAGCTTGCTGGCACGCCTGGACGATGCCGACTACAGGCAGAGAGTGCGCATCGACGAGGCCAGCGTCCATGTGCGCCAATCCAATCTTGCACTGACGCTGGCAGGTACGCGGGAGCAAGAAATCAAGGCTATGCAGCAGAACATGCTCGATGCGCAGGCGGATCTACAACAGAAGAAGCTCGATTACGAGCGCGCAGAGCGCCTTTTCAGTGAGGATGCAGTCTCTGCACAGGACCACGATCTGGCCGATACGGCGTTGAAGCGTTCGCAGGCAGCGTTTCAAGCAGCCCAGCAAAAATACAACCAGGCAGTCGAGGGCAGCCGCAAGGAAGAGATCGCCATCGCGGAGGCCAATCTGAAGGAGGCCCACGCGAATTTGGGTATGTCGCGGGTGAACCTCGATTACACGGTCTTGCGTGCGCCTGGGGCGGGAGTGATTACGGTTCGGCAGGCAGAACTGGGAGAGGTAGTCGTGCCCGGAACGCCGGTGGTTACGCTGGCCGATCTCGATCACATCTGGCTGAGAGCCTATGTCGCCGAGACTGACCTCGGCCGTGTCCGTTGGGGCCAGGATGCGGTCGTTACAACGGATACGTTTCCCGGCAAACAATACCACGGGCGTATTTCATTTATCGCGTCGGAGGCAGAGTTCACACCTAAGAGCGTCCAGACCTACAAGGAACGGGTGATGCTCGTCTATCGCATCAAGATCGACATCGACAATCACAGTCACGAACTGAAGCCTGGTATGCCGGCCGACGCTCACATCACGCTGGCGGCAAACGCACCAGCAGCGCAGAACTCAAGCAGCGGACTGCAACACTGATGCTTGCCCGTCCACAATCCGCAATCGTCGCTGAAGGACTCACGAAGAGCTTTCCGGGAATCACCGCAGTCAATCACCTGAGCTTCGAGGTTCGCGGCGCAGAGATATTTGGACTGGTGGGGCCGGATGGTGCTGGGAAAACTACAACTTTGCGTATGCTTGCCGGCGTCATGCCGCCCGACGAAGGAAGTGCGATGGTCGCAGGTGCTGATGTGGTTCGGGACCCGGAAGGCGCCAAGCACCACCTCAGCTATATGCCGCAAAGATTTGGCTTGTACGAAGACCTGACGGTAGACGAGAACATCAGGTTTTATGCAGATCTGTTCGGGGTAGATAAGGGCGAGCGAGAAGAACGCGCTCCGCAGTTGCTACGCGCTGCCGGAATGAGCGAATTCCGTACGCGACTGGCGGGGAAGCTCTCGGGCGGCATGAAGCAAAAACTTGGGTTGGTGTGTGCATTGATTCATCGTCCGAAAGTGATCCTGCTGGACGAGCCGACGACCGGCGTCGATCCGGTTTCACGGCGCGATTTCTGGCGCATCCTGTATGAATTGATCGCAGAAGGAGTTGGCATTCTTACGTCCACGGCTTACCTGGACGAAGCCGAGCGCTGCCATCGCGTCGCCCTTTTGCACCAGGGCAAACTCCTTTTCTGCGACACGCCCGCCAATCTCAAGGCAAAACTTGGCAAGGGTGTGGTCTCGATCATTTCGTCGGAATCGCGCCGGGTCCGTGAGCAACTCGAAGGGGTGGAAGGGCTCTCGAGCCTGATGCTCACCGGTGACGGGCTTCACGTGGTTGTAGATGACGCGCGGCGTCGAATTCCTGAGTTCGAGACACGATTGAAGAATGCAGGCATCCCCTTCGTAGCCGTCCGCCAAGTGATGCCGACCATCGAAGATCTGTTTGTCGATGCCGTCACGGCCCGAGGAGAGGGTGCTGCACGTAGGAAGGAGAGCCTCTGACTTGCCGCAAGCAAAATCGGGGAACGGAAGAAAACCCACTCGCAGATAGGATGACCAGCGGGGCAGGAGGTTCGTGCCATGCCTGAGACCCCAAACTCTGTTGTGATTCACGACCTAGTGAAGCGGTTTGATGATTTCGTCGCAGTCGATCACATCAGCCTCGAAACTCACAAGGGTGAGATCTTCGGTTTCCTCGGGCCTAACGGTGCAGGGAAATCTACTACCATCCGCATGCTTTGTGGGCTGCTGATCCCGTCATCTGGACGTGCCATTGTTGCGGGTTACGATGTAGCCCGTGAGCCAGAATCGGTAAGACAGAATATCGGGTACATGTCGCAGAAATTCTCACTCTACAACGATCTCAAGGTAATCGAGAACCTGCGGTTGTTCGCTGGCCTTTACAACGTTGCTTCAGACAAGTTGAACGAGCGTATCAGTTGGGCCCTCGAAATGGCCAATCTGAAAGGGCAGGAGAACCTCATTGTGGGCACACTCCCCGGAGGCTGGAAGCAACGGCTAGCGCTGGGCTGTGCGGCCTTACATAGGCCGCCCATCATCTTTCTCGATGAGCCGACATCGGGGGTGGATCCGATTTCCCGTCGCCGGTTTTGGGACCTGATCCACAAGATGGCGGGGGATGGTGTGACTGTCTTTGTAACGACGCACTACATGGAAGAAGCGGAGTATTGCAATCGGCTGGCCTTAATCTATCGCGGGAGGATGGTCGCACTGGGGACGCCATCAGAATTGAAGCAGAAGTATATGAAGGGCGAACTGCTTCTGGTCGAATGTGACCCACTGGGAGCGGCGGTGGAAGTCCTGCAGTCGGCTCCCATGGTTATGGACGCTGCAGTTTTTGGCAATGCGCTTCATCTTGTAGTTCCGCAGGCCGAACCGGCGATTCCCCAGGTGAAGCAATATCTTGCCCAACATGCCGTCACAGTCAGGCATGTCGAGAAAATTCCCCCAAGCCTCGAGGACGTCTTTGTCTCGCTCACCAGCGAGCGGCGCAACGGAAAGGAGGAGAAAGCATCGTGAGTTTTACGCGCCTCCTTGCGGTTGCCAAAAAGGAAATCGTGCAAGTCCTGCGCGACACCCGCAGTTTGGTCATTGTGCTGGTCATGCCCGTCATTCTCGTGCTGCTGTTTGGGTATGGGGTCAACCTCGATCTTAAGCACCTGCCGATCTACGTGTATGACCAGGACGGAAGCCAGCGGAGCCAAGATCTGCTCAAACGCTTTCAAGCCAGCGAATATTTTGAGATCGTTGGCGTGGTCAACAACTACCGTGATCTCGCTCGCGCTATCGATGATGGCCACGCGAAAATGGGGATCGTCATTCCCGGGGATTTCTCACAACGCGCGCACGATGGACGTCCGGCACAGGTCCAAGCGCTGGTGGATGGAACCGACGACAACACGGCGAACATCGTGATCGGCTACTCCCAAGCTGTGGTGCAAGAGTACTCATCAGACGTCCAACTGGACTGGCTGCATACCCATGGGCAGACGACGAAGCCCACCCCGATCCGCGTCGAAACCCGCACCTGGTACAACGAAGATCTTGAAAGCAGCGCGTTCATTGTTCCGGGTGTTCTTGCGCTGGTGATGTCTGTCATCGGGGCGTTCTTAACATCACTGACGATTGCACGCGAGTGGGAACGCGGCACCATGGAGCAGTTGATTTCAACTCCCGTAACTCCGTTTGAAATCATGTTCGGCAAGCTCGTGCCCTATTTCGTAATCGGAATGATTGACGTGCTGGTCTGTGCGCTGATCGCTCTCTACTGGTTTCATGTTCCGTTTCGCGGGTCATTCGCGACCCTTCTGATCAGTTCCGTCATGTTCATGATCGTCGTGCTCTCCATGGGATTCTTCATTTCAGTGATTGCCAAGAGTCAGTTGGCCGCAAGTCAGATCGCACTTTTGGCTACATTCCTGCCAGCATTCTTACTGTCAGGATTTCTGTTTGCCATCGAGCAGATGCCAACCGTCCTGCAGTGGATTACGCAAATTCTCCCCGCCCGATACTACGTTTCCGTATTAAAGAAGATATTTCTCAAGGGATCGCCAGTGGCCTTGCTCTATGCGGATCTCATTCCGCTGGGTATTTTTACTTTGTTGTTGGCTCTGCTTGCGACGCGTTCCTTCCACAAGAGGCTGACGTAGGAGGAAACGATGCTAAGCCGACTGAAGCAGATGCTAATCAAAGAATTCATTCAGGTATTCCGGGATAAACGAACGCGCGTGCTCCTGTTTGCGCCGCCGATCGTACAGATGCTCATCTTTGGTTATGCGGCAACCTATGAAATTCATCATGTGGCGACGGCGGTCCTTGATCTTGATCACAGCCAGGAGAGTCGTGAACTGGTATCGCGCTTCACTTCGAGTTCCTACTTCGATGTGCAGCATCAGCTAACCGACTCTCGACAAGTCGAGGATCTCATCGATCGTGGACAGGTCACCGTGGCACTGCAGATAAACCCGGGGTTCGCAAAAGACCTCCGGAAGGGCCAAACCGCGCCCTTGCAGGTGATCGTCGATGCCACAAACTCGAATACAGCGCTGATCGCTTCGGGTTACATCAATCAGATTGCGGCAGGATTCGCCAGCGACTACCAGCGGGACCGGATCAACCGCATTTCCCCGCAACTGACTGAGAGCATCCCGTCTATTCAACTGGAGCAACGACCCTGGTACAACCCGGATTTACGGAGCCGGTGGTTCTTTGTGCCGGGAATCGTGGGCAGTCTCACGTTGGTCCTGGTCGTCAATCTGACTGCGTTCGCGGTGGTGCGTGAGAGGGAGATAGGAACTCTCGAGCAGATCATGGTTACCCCCATCCGCCCAGCCGAGTTCATCCTTGGGAAGACCCTGCCATTCTTTCTCATTGGACTGCTCGATGTTTCACTGATTGCGGTCGTGGGCACTCTTTGGTTTGAGGTCCCGTTTCGGGGGCAACTTTGGGTTTTGTTCACCGGAGCCATTCTGTTCCTGCTCTGCATGCTGGGAGTTGGATTACTGATCTCCACCGTTTCCGCTACGCAGCAGCAGGCTCTGGTTACGTCATTCTTCTTCATCATGCCGGCGGTGACATTTTCAGGCTTTGGCTTTCCCATCAGCACCATGCCGCAATGGCTGCAATACCTGACTTACGCAAGTCCGTTGCGTTACTTCTTGGTTGTGTTGCGGGGCACATATCTGAAGGGCGTTGGTATGGACATCCTCTGGCCGGAAATGCTGGCGATGCTTGGTCTCGGCCTTGGACTGCTCACCACAGCGATACTCCGCTTTCACAAGGCACTCGACTAAATCTGCCACGCGAAACTGGACTTTTTCAACCCCCTTGGTTTTCACCAACACATCTGCCACAGAGACGGGAGTGGACGGCATGGAAATCGATGGAGTGAACTGGGCGACTAGGAGAAACGCAAGCTTACTTAGGCTGATGAAGCCTCACCAGTCGATCTAGTTCATCCATCAGGGACTTCTGATCCGCCCCAAGGACTCGGATCATCTCCGCGGTAAGCAGGGCGTCGTTGAGCTCTCCAATCCGGAAATAGGAATCGCAGAGCATGAGAAGGGCGCCAGGGTCGGCAGTCCGCGATTTCGCGAGATACTCCGCTGACGCGGCCCAGTGTTTCTGCTGATATTGAATGCTTCCCATTCCTATCAGGGCGAGAGTCTCACGAGAATTCAGATCTAGAGCTTCATGGAATGATTGCTCCGACGCGGCGGTCTGCCCGGAAGAAAGTTGAACCATCCCAAGATAAGCTGCGATACGCGCTGAACCAGGCGCGCAAGCCCGGGCAATCTTCAGCGCGCGCTCTGCGTCACTGTTGCGTCTCAAGCTGAAATACATCGCACCGAGCAGATAGTGCGCTGCGGCATGACCTGGCAAGTTGGTATCGGGCAATGTTGCCAGCAGTTGCAGCGCTTCGCTTTCTTTGTCCGCTTCCAGCAGGGGTTTAGCCTGTTTCCAGGCTTGCTCTTGTTCTGGTCCCAAGTCGTTCGCCGTGTCCACCCTATCACTCAACGCGTTAAACAACTGGTTCTCGTGCTGTGCGCGCTTCGTTTGACCGAGTTGGCGATACGCCCTTGCGAGCTGGAAATGCACCTTGATCAACGTGGGCTGAAGGACTGTTGCTCGCTCCAGCGGTTCGAGGGCGGCCTGGAACTCGCCCAACTCGACGAGTGCCCGCCCGAATCCGTAATATGCTCCTCCTTTGGAATAACCTCGTTCCAGCGCCAAAGTGTAGTCCTTTCGAGCTGACTCCCATTCACCAAGATTTGCCCAGGACTCGGCCAGATAAAATGCTGCTTCGCCATCAGTTGGATCTTTCTTGAGAGCTGCCTGCAGGCTGGATACGGCGGACGGGTAATCCGTCAAATCGAATTGGGCCTTACCGATTTCAAAGTTAATCCGCTTGAGGTCAGGATTGAGGTTGCGCGCTTTCTTCAGCCAAGCGAGTCCTTCGCCGCGAGTTTCCAGCGTAGCGGTCAAATACAGTCCGTACTTCTGGCAAATCTGCGGATCATTTGGAGCAATCTTCGCCGCCTGCGCGATGGTTGCGCGCGCATGATCGAGGTCCGATTCCATGAAGTAGGCTTGCGCCAGATAGAACAGAGGCTTGATCGTGCCGGGCCGACTGCGGATGCTGGCCGTGTAGTTCTCGACTGCTTTGGGCCAGTTCTGCTGCTGGAAGTAAATCATTCCCAGCTCATATCGCAGGTCGGGGTCATCGGGGGCCGCCAACAGCTCCTTTTCGTAGAGTTTCTGTGCCGCAGCCACTTGGCCGGAGTCGACGAGTTCTGCGCCACGCCGCAAAACATCTGACGCGCCCGGACCAGACTGTGCTGCAATCAGAGTCGCCGTCGCGAGAATTGCGATGAGGACACGCATCAGGCAGGGATGTTATCACTGTTGCGCGAGCATGCCGCGCTAGACGATGATGGGTCGCAGTTTAGAGGATTGTGTGAACCGGTTTCGTGCGTAGATTAATAGTCATGTCGGCGCTGGCTGCGGCGTTTGTGCCTCACGCCGGTCCGGGTGACTCACTGGGAATTCGCTTTGAAGAGATCGCTGCAAGGTCTGGCCTAAAGTTCACAACCGCCAGTTCGCCAACCGAGAACAAGAACCAGATCGAAACCATGGTTGCGGGCGTAGCCCTGCTGGACTATGACGGCGATGGGTACCTCGACATTTACCTGGTTAACGGTGCGGCTATCCCCTCGCTTAAGAAGGAATCGCCGGCTTACTGGAATCGATTGTTTCGCAACAATCATGACGGTACCTTCACCGATGTTACCAAGAGCGCCGGAGTCGCTGGGGCCGGCTATGGCATGGGAGTTGCCGTGGGCGACTACGACAATGACGGATGGCCCGACCTGTTCGTCGCAAATGTGACGACAAATCAGCTATTTCACAATAACGGAAACGGAACTTTCCTGGACGTGACCGAAAAGGCCGGGCTACAAGGCGCAACTCTCGATGGAAAGAAGATGTGGTCGGTTGGAGCCGGCTGGTTCGACTACGACAATGACGGATGGCTCGATCTCTTCGTGGTCAACTATTGCAAGTGGGAAGTCAACCGTGACCCCAATTGCACAATTGGTGGCGGCACCCGTGGATATTGTCATCCCAAATACTATGCTCCAACTCACAACTCTCTTTACCGAAACAATGGAGACGGCACTTTCACCGACGTTTCCGATAAGACTGGCATCTCAGCACAGTTCGGCAAAGGTATGAGCGTCTCCTTTGCCGACTATGACGGCGATGGTTACATGGATGCTTTCATAGCCAACGATACGACTCGCAACTTTCTCTTTCACAACCTGGGAGGGAAGAGGTTCGAAGAAATCGGGGAAATGGCCGGAGTCGCGTATGGGGCCAATGGAACGGCTCTCTCCGGGATGGGTTCTGATTTCCGGGATTTAAACAATGATGGGCAGCCAGATATCTGGCATACGGCTGTCGAATTCGAGACGTTTCCTCTGTATCGCAATCGCGGGGGTGGAGATTTCACTGACGCAACAGTTAGCAGCGGCCTGGGACAGATGACTTCTCAGATGTCAGGATGGGGAAATGGAATCGCTGACTTTGACAACGATGGCTGGAAGGACTTGTTCGTTGCCCGCTCCAACGTTCTCGACAACATCAACAAACTGGTTTCTGACCGGCAATATCCAGAAAGGAACTCCGTCTTCCGCAATCTTGGAAATGGCAGGTTTGAAGATATAAGCATCGGGGCCGGTCCTGATTTCCAGAAGCCAGCCCCTCACCGCGGAGTCGCGTTTGGAGATCTCGACAACGACGGCCGGATCGATGCGGTTGTAACCGTGCTCAATGGCCCCGTGAAGCTTTTTCACAATATTTCCCCTGCGAAAAATCATTGGATACTGCTGAAGCTGATAGGTAAAAAAAGTAATCGGATGGGCATCGGCGCCCAGATTCGAATCACAACCGAAGACGGACACATGCAATGGAGCGAGGTCAGCACGGCGGTTGGCTACGCTTCCTCGAGCGATAGCCGGGTACACTTCGGCCTTGGTTCGAGCCAGCATGTCAAAGAGATCGAAATTCGCTGGCCCAGCGACATCCGTCAGGTGGTTCACGACGTGGCGGTAGATCGTATTCTGACAATACAAGAATCATCCCAACCGTAGCCTCATCTTGCCGAGCAAGCACAAAGGCTCACGGAAAATTGCAGTTCGCAGCCACGTCCGCATCATTTCACCTCCAAATCTTTCCATTAGGTGTTGCCTGCTTCATGATGTGGGATCACCAACGAAAATCCTGGCCGGTCTATGATCTTCGCTCCTTGCTCACCGCAGTCATGGTTGTGACGACTTGCCCTGCCGGAGCGGGGTGCGTCGCACCAGGCCACGATATAGGAATAGACATAGATTTTGAAACGTTTTATATTTCTCCCGCGAATCCTTCTTGAAGGAGCGGACTCATGTACTTCCTTAAGCACGCCGTGGTTGTCGCGGTTCTGTTCGGTCTCTCCTCTACCATGCTCGCGCAAGATTCCCGCTACCACCCTGAGCGCCAGCAGATTCCAACCCCGGGATGCCTGGTCATGAAAGGCGCGTGGGAGGGCGGGGGGACCGCCTGCACGCAAAATGAGCACGAAACGTGGCTCGCTGATATCAGACATTGGAGAAGCGAGCGTCGCATCCGTATTGGTTATGACGGCGCACGCTATGACATGCCTGCTCTCAAGTGGACGCAGTCCAGTTTCTTTCAGCCGCAGATGATGGTCGAGGATCGTTACTTCTACGATCCGGTTGCCCACCGCTACACAGTGGATCGCTATCTGGACGATCTTGAAAAGCGCTATGGCGGCATCGACGCCGTACTTATCTGGCCGACGTATCCAAACATGGGGATCGACAATCGCAACCAGCACGATATGATCCGCTCGATGCCGGGCGGGGTGGACGGAGTTCGGCAGATGATTACTGATTTCCACCGTCGCGGAGTACGCGTTCTTTTCCCCATGATGATGTGGGATCAGGGCACAAGAGATCCAGGCATGCCGTGGCCGGATGCGATCGCTAGTTTGATGGCTGAAGTTGGAGCCGACGGTATCAACGGGGACACGCAGGATGGAGTTCCTCTAGCATTCTCCGTTGCCTCCGACAAGGTCGGTCACACACTGGCTTTCGAGCCGGAAGGCGGGCCGAGCGACGAAGCGCTCGCGTGGAACGTCATGACTTGGGGCCAATATTCCTATCCCTTCGTGCCCATGGTGGACAAATATAAGTGGCTGGAAACCCGCCACATGGTCAATATCTCCGACCGCTGGAAAAGGGACAAGACGGACAACCTGCAATTCGCCTTCTTCAACGGCGTGGGGTGGGAAAGCTGGGAGAACATCTGGGGTATTTGGAACGAGGTCACGTCACGCGATGCTGAAGCTACGCGCCGTGTAGCGACAATGGAGCGAGCCCTCGCACCGTTTCTCATCAGCTCCGACTGGGAGCCGCTCACGCCCATGGTGCGCTACGGCGTTTATGCCAGCCGTTGGCCGCTTGGGCAGGAAATACTCTGGACGATTGTGAACCGCAACGAATATGACGTGGACGGTCCGCAAATCGAAATCACCCCGCAAGACGGGATGCGCTACTTCGATCTTTATCACGGTGTCGAACTCAAACCTGCGAAGAATCCTGCAGGACGAACCCAACTGAGTTTCCAGATTGAAGCCCACGGATACGGAGCGCTGCTGGCCACTCCTTCATCTCCGACCAGCAGCATTGAGAAGCTGATGTCGAAGATGAAGGAACTTACCGCAAAACCGCTGGCACGCTACTCGCATGAGTGGAAGGTATTGCCGCAGGAGATTGTTCCGATTATGGCGACCAAGCCGCCCGTGGGCTCCCCACCAGGTATGGTGAAGATTCCCGCTGGGGATTTCGAGTTTCGCATCGCGGGCATTGAAATCGAAGGGTTCGATGACATCGGCGTCGACGTTCAATATCCTTGGGAAGACACGCCGCGTCGCTTCCATGATCATGTCATGCCCGTGAAGTCTTTCTGGATCGACAAGTATCCGGTAACGAACGCGCAGTTCAAAAAGTTCATGGATACCACTCACTATCATCCACAGGACGATCTGAATTTCTTGCGCGACTGGAAAGACGGCACCTATCTCTCCGGTTGGGAAAACAAACCAGTGACCTGGGTTTCCCTGGAAGACGCGCGGGCATACGCGGCTTGGGCGGGAAAGCGTCTTCCGCACGAATGGGAGTGGCAGTATGCGGCCCAAGGTAAGGATGAGCGCACTTACCCCTGGGGTAACACTTGGAATGCCGATGCGGTTCCCGCCCCGGACAAAGGGCGCAGCATGCGCGGACCGGATGTGGTGGACGCGCACCCGCAAGGCGCAAGTCCATTCGGCGTGATGGATCTGGTGGGCAACGTCTGGCAGTGGACGGAGGAATTTCTGGATGAACGCACCCGCGGTGGCATTCTGCGAGGGGGCAGCTACTATCAGCCGCAGGGCTCCATCTGGTACTTCCCGCAGGCGTACAAGTTAGGTGAACATGGAAAACTGTTGTTGACGTCTCCGAGCATGGATCGCTCCGGAGCCTTGGGGTTCCGCTGCGTTCAGGATGCAGAATAAAGCGGCTCGGCGCAGATCGCGTGATGCTAGTCTGTTAAGCTGCGCCGAGCTCTTATGAACCCTCCGGTCACAATGCGGCAGATTGCGGAGCGTGCGGGGGTATCGATCGGCACAGTTTCGCACGTCATCAACGAAACTGCGCCGGTCCGCGACAAACTCCGGCAAAGGGTCGTCGAGGCAATTCGCAGTCTCGGATATCAACCCAGCCAGTTAGCCCGGGGACTTCGCAGAAATCAAACCAGCATGCTGGTTATGGTGATCCCCGACGTTACCAACCCGTTCTTCCCAGCAGTTATTCGTGGGGTGGAAGATGTCGCGTACAAGAGTTCCTTCCGGCTGGTACTGTGCAACACCGACAATGACAGCCGAAAGGAAGTTTCCTATCTCAATGAGATGCGATCGTACCGGCCCGCCGGCTGGCTGGTCATTCCGTCGGTGGATAGCCAACTGGCGACGCATTTCCGGGCAGCCGCTTCGAGTCCTCCGGTTGTCTGCGTTGATAGGCAGCCGGAAGGTTGGACTGGGGATGTAGTTCTCGTAGCCAACGAGGCCGGCTCCTACAGCGCCACTCGCTATCTGCTGCGTATGGGACATCGCCAGCTTGCCGTAATCACGGGGCCTTTGCACCTGGGGAATGCAGTAGAGAGGTTGCGCGGATTTCAGCGTGCTCTTGCCGAGGGCAAAGTGCACATCGAGCCCGACTACATCCAGGAGGCTCGCTTTGATCGCAACAGCGGTTATCATGCGGCTACCCGCCTGCTGCGGATGCTGCCCCGGCCAACCGCGATATTTGCCTCCAACGATCTGATGGCGCTAGGGGTTTTGCTGGCGGCACGCGAATTGGGTCTGCATTGTCCGGAAGACATATCGATTGTCGGGTTCGACAATCTGGATTTCGCGGAATTCACGGCGCCGCCGCTCACGACGGTTCATCAGCCAGGCTACCAACTGGGTACGACAGCGGCGCGCCTGCTGTTGGAGAGAATCCATGGCTCGGAAGACCCTGCAAAAAGGGTGGTGCTACCGAGCGAGTTGAAGATTCGCAATTCGGTAATTCCAGTGTCGAAAGTACAGCGGTCGGAGTCAAAGCGGGAAATCGCCGAAGCTCACAGATAATTCCGATTCAGTTCCCAACTAGCAGTCACGCCAACTCGTGCCTCAGGCGAGGCATGACGCGTACGGATTTCCCGCTTGACAAGCGCAAAAAGACAGAACTACACTTCGGCGTTGCCGTTATTGAAACGTTTCAAAATGATCGCCTTCCGCTGGATTCGTTCTGACCACTCAGCGCTGAGGCTGCGTCATTCCGAGGAGGCTCTGATGCGTCGTCACAGTCGCTCGCTCCTGGCTCTTCTGGTCGTGCTGGCCTCAGCGTTGTTCGCTCAAGTGGTGATCACCAGTACTATTGTCGGCACGGTGACTGACCCTCAGGGGGCCGTGATCCCGGAGGCCCGGGTCACTTTGCGCAATGTCGATACCGGCGTGGAACGGACCGCTACGACCAGTGGCAGCGGCGACTATCAGTTTCCCAACCTCATCGCGGGCCGCTATCGCGTGGAGATCAGTAAGGAGGGATTTGCCAAAACTGTTTCCACCCCCGTGCCTTTGGAAAATGGCACCACCCAGCGCCTCAACGTCACACTGAAGATCGGCCAAAGCGAGCAGGTGGTGGAGGTGACAGGCGCGGCAGCTCTGGTCAAGACCGATGACGCCAACGTCTCCGAGGTGATCCAGAACAATTTTGTGCGCGAACTTCCTATCGAGGGGCGTAGCTGGCTCAACTACGCCCAGATTGTGCCCGGGTTCAACTCCGGTACCAGCGACAACTCTCGTATCGCCTGGGGGCTGGCTTCCGCGACCAGCACCGGGGCCAAACAGTTGAACGTTGGCGGTACCGAATATGGGGTGGGCTACTACATTGACGGCCTCAATAATAACGACAACTGGGTCGAAGGGCCGGTGACGAACGTTAACGTTGACGCCGTCCAGGAAGTCAAAGCCGAGGTCATCAACTACTCCGCCGAGTACGGACGCGACGTAGGCCAGATCAGCCTAACCACTAAGTCTGGCACTAACAACCTTCACGGCAGCGTGTATGAGTTCTTCCAGAACTCTGGTATGAACGCCAACGACCCGTATTCGATCGTCTACGACATCCCGCGGACACCGTATCACCAGAATCAGTACGGGTTCACGGTGGGTGGGCCGGTCTATATTCCAAAAGTGTTCAACGGCAAGAACAAGCTGTTCTTCTTTGCATCGGCAGAATGGTTCCGCAACCGTTCGAACGGCACCATGCACGCCTATGTTCCCACTGCGCTGGAGCGGACTGGAGATTTCAGCGAATGGCTCACCCGGTTTCCAGTTGACGTGTCACAGTGCAACGGCTCACCGGATTCTCCTGCGAACTGCCGCTATGTGATTTACAACCCGGATCCCTCAACCTATAACTCCGATGGCACACGACAGCCGTTCCCAAACAATGTCATCACCAACCCGGATTCGATCGCACTCGCGTACCTGTCGCATTTTCCGAGCCCGAACTTCACTTCGCCGGTGGCAACTGATTTTAACAACTGGGCTGGGCCAACTCAGGATGGGATTGACAACAACAACTACTCGGTTCGCGCCGATTACAACATCTCCAAGCGTGACAGCCTGTATTTCCGGTTCTCACACGATTACGGTACGAAACTGCACGAAGGCGGCCTGATTCCCGAACTGGCTCTGGGCAACGGGCCGGTCCACACGACTGATATGTACCAGGTCCACTGGGTCCACGCCTTCAACTCAACTTTCAGCAACGAGTTCAACTTCAGTTGGACGCGAGCGAAAAACGCCAGCAATCAGTCGGCACAGATCAACAAGTTCATGCAGACGACTTGGCTTCCTGATCTTTTCGAGAACACTTCGACGGGAGGCGCGGGGTTCACCTCCTACGACTTGAGTCTCCTCGGGATCAAGAACGACGCCACCTTCTCAGTCAATTTCGCCGATCCGCTCTTTCAGAATCTGAGCCTGGGGACAACCGAATACTGGTACCAGTGGGTGCCGATCTATCAACTCTCCGACAATCTGGCGAAGACGATCGGAAGGCACACCTTAAAAGCGGGCTTCTATTGGCAACGACGCGACGAGCGAGACAACGACGTGATCCGCTCGATGAACATTGGCGGGTATTGCTCCGGCTGTGGAGAGGTCACCAACTACACGGCGCAGAGCCCTTTTACCGCCGATGGTTCGGGATGGAACTCGCTGGCCGAATTTGTCACCGGGAATGTCTTCCAGATGAATCAAAGAACCCCACTTACCGGCGGCGACGGCAGCTTGTGGTTCCGCATGCCGGAGTACTCGGCATACGTCAACGATTCCTGGAATATCACTTCCAAGCTGAGCTTGAATCTTGGACTTCGCTACGACGTTGGTGTGCCCGCGTTCAGTGTGGATCACTACTGGGGTGTCATGGACTTCACCTACCCTGGATGGCGGCTGGTTATGCCCGGGTTGACCCCCGGCACGAACAGCCATCCTTATCCGGCCGACAAGAACAACTTTGCGCCCCGCTTCGGATTCGCCTATCGCTTCAATAACAAGACCGTCTTTCGAGGCGGCTACGGAATTTTCTACGAGACGGGGCGCTTCAAGTTCCTCGACCAGATGTTCTGGAATTCGCCCGGATACGGCGGCATTACGTACGATTCCGGCACCTACTCGGGTCAAGCCTATCTGCCCTTTTTCAAGCTCAGTGATGCTTTTCCCGCCGCACAGTCCATCGAAAAAGGAACCTGGCCGGTCCCGCTGGGCACCAACGGCGGACAGCTCTACGGCGGTCAGGAACCGCAGACCATTGACAAGAACAGTCCGGTCACTCCTTACATCCAGCGCTGGAGCCTGGACGTGCAGCGCGAACTGGGCAAGGCTCTGGTCGCCACCGTCGGATACATGGGATCAGAGGGTACCAAGCTGACTACGCAGTACGATTTGAACCTTCCGGCGCAGGGCACATTCCTCGATTACTACGGCGACTTCCTGGATGCGCGGCCACTCACTGCCGTTGCACCCGGACGATGGGGAGCGATAAACGCGGTCCACCACAACCGCAGCAACAACTATCACGCCATGACGGTGCAACTGAAGACGCAGAACTGGCACGGACTGACCGGCCTGGTCAACTGGACGTGGTCTAAGCAGATGGACACCTTCTTCGGCGAGAGCGGCGAGAGCGGTGTGCAGATGATCGGGGGGCAGTGGCACCCGGAATGGTCTTACGGCCCCTCCGACGCAAATCATACACATCGTTTCGTCGCTGCGCTGCTCTACGAACTACCGGGGAAACAGCTTGCCAACCGCATCCTCCGCGAGGCCGTTGGTGGCTGGCAACTCAACACCATCACTACGTTTGAGTCCGGCGCACCAACGACGGTTCTGAACGGCTACACGAGTTCGTATGACTTCATGGGTGATGTTCCGGATCGGACCTGTGATGGAACTCTTTCGCGCGGGAGCCGTGCTTTTACTCGCCAGTTCAATACCGATTGCTACGTGGAGCCCGCTGCCAGCACCGATCCGACTTGGGTTGACCAAGGCATCCTCAATTTTGCGGTGCATCGCGGCAACGAACGCCGCAACAACCTAGTCGGGCCTGGCATCAACAATTGGGACATTTCGCTCAATAAAGCCTTTCGGCTGTTTGGCGAAGGGCGCGAACTGCAGTTCCGCGCAGAGTCCTTCAACACCTTCAATCACACGCAATGGTCGAGCGTTAACACGCCAGGTTACAACGGCGTACTCGACGATCGCCTGACTAACCCGGAGAGCACCTTCGGATGGGTCACCGGCGCGCGGAATGGCCGCCACATGCAACTGGCATTGAAATTCGTCTTCTAGTACGGCGCTCCCCCCCCACCGGCGCAAGCGTCTCGTGCACTTGCGCCGGACTTTTCGACTAGCATCCGGTAGCGCTTCAAAGAAAGGGGAAGGCAGACCTGATGTATCAGCCTGAAGTGTACGGAACCGCGCTGCTGTTCATGATCGTGAGCATGATGTGCTGGGGATCGTGGGCCAACACAATGAAGTTGACCCCTGGTTACGCTTTCCAGCTTTTCTACTGGGACTACGTGATCGGCATTATCGTGGGAAGCCTGATCTGGGGTTTTAGTCTCGGAAGCGTCGGAGGTGGTCGGCTTGCCTTCACAGCTAACATCCGGCAGGCTGACAGCGCGCGCATCCTCTTTGCCATCGCTGGAGGAGCTGTCTTCAATATTGCGAACCTTCTTCTGGTCGCGGCAATCGATATTGCGGGCCTGGCAGTTGCTTTCCCCGTCGGCATCGGACTGGCGCTGGTAGTTGGTGTTCTGTTGAATTACGCGATTGCGCCGAAGGGACATCCCGCACTCCTATTTGGCGGGGTGTTGCTGGTGGTGCTGGCCATCATTTTTGACGCGCTCGCCTATCGGCGCAGAGAAGCGGAACATCGCGCGATCAGTGCCCGGGGAATCTGGATCAGCATCGCTTGCGGGATTCTAATGGGCACTTTCTATCCACTGGTCACGAAAGCTGTGAGTGGGCCTGCTTCCCTGGGTCCATATTCTGTTGCCTTCTTCTTCGCACTGGGGACGGCACTGTGCTCCATTCCAGTGAACTCTCTCTTCATGAAGAAGCCACTCACCGGTGCGGCTCCTGTCAGCATGTCAGGGTACTTCCAGGCGAAGGGCGCATGGCACCTATGGGGCGTCATGGGCGGTTTGATCTGGTGCACCGGCGCAGTATTCAATTTCGTCGCCTCTCACACGCAAATCGTGGGTCCGGCAGTGTCCTATGCAATGGGTCAGGGTGCAACCATGGTTTCCGCCCTTTGGGGCGTTTTCATATGGAAGGAGTTCCTGAACGCTCCGCCGGCCGCGCGCAAATTCATTCCCGCCATGTTTGTCTTCTTCCTGCTCGGGCTGGGATCGATCGCAATCGCACCCATGGTGCCGCGGTAATTGAGGTCGGAGTTTATGCAAAAGCCCATCGTGGTGGTTGGAAGCATTAATCTCGATCTCGTTGCAACTGCCGATCGTATTCCTGAGGTCGGCGAGACGCTCACCGGGAAAAGCTTTCATACATACTCCGGAGGAAAGGGTGCCAACCAGGCCGTGGCGGTGGCTAGACTGGGCTATCCCGTTGCGATGGTGGGCAATGTCGGCGACGACGCCTTTGGCGCGCAACTGCGGCAAGGCCTCCAACAGGCAGGTGTGGATACCGCCTATGTCAATACCATTGCGGGCTCGTCAGGTATTGCATTGATCACCACCGGCTCACAGGGAGAGAACAGCATCGTCGTCGTGCCCGGTGCCAATGGGGACCTGAATCCAAGACTACTCGAGAAAGCAGCACCGCTACTTCAGCGTGCCGGATTTCTTCTCGCACAACTTGAGATTCCTTTAGAGACCGTTGACTATCTCTCGCAATTCGCCGAACAGCAAGGCATACCGTTCATGCTGGACCCGGCGCCCTCCTGCGAACTTCCAGCGGCCCTGCTTCGCCGGGTTACGTGGATTACACCGAACGAAACAGAAACCGATGAGCTTCTAAGGATCCCCGACATGATTCGACCGGGGTCTTCTGCAGCGGCCGATCAGCTTCTTGCGGCCGGGGTGCGGAACGTTTTGCTGAAACTGGGTTCGCAGGGGTGTCTGGTAGCGGAAGGATCTCGACCCAAAGAGCACATCCCCGCCTTCTCGGTTAGCGCGGTCGATACAACTGCCGCCGGCGATGCCTTCAACGGGGGGTTTGCCGTCGGTTTATTGCGTGGCTACACATCTGTAGGCAGCGCCATTTTTGCCTCTGCCGTGGCCGCGATTTCCGTGACCCGGCCCGGCGCCCAGCCCTCCATGCCGTCAATCACGGAGGTGGAAGACTTTCTGCAACGCCATCAGACGGCGAAAATCACTTAGAACCGGCTGTTGAGTCGCTAGACAGCATCTCTATCGGAAACTGATTCCACTTGTGCATAGAGAACCGACTCATACACACTTTCAAATTGAGCGGAGCGAGAAAGAGTTGCAGTTAGAATTTCTTGTGATATCTGGCGTCCACGGAAACACCTCCCGCCTCGTCCCGTGAGGCGCTTACCGACCACCGCCGATTGATCTGATATTCTCCTTGGATCACTTCACTGCCCGGCTGCGACACATCGGTCGAGAAAGTGAATAGCAGATTTTTGGTCACGCGCTGTTGAAGAGCAATCCGAGCTGAAGGGTTCTGCCCGCTTCCGCCAATCGTCGGATCGATTTGCAAACTTGAAAGACCGGCCAGTTTCTGCACGCCACTGGTGAGTTTGCTTGCCGCTTGCGACGCAAGCATCGAGTCGGTGCTCTGGCTGTTCGCGGCCGATTCCTGCGTGGTTTTACCACGCGCGACAAGGTTGATGATGTCCGCTGTGGCCAGCGGTGGATCTGACACATAGGACGTCGTGAGTTTTTCCAGCGGCCCGCGCATCGTCAGCGTCAGGTTGTATTGTTCGATCGTCGTCCTTACCGAAACATTCAACACCGGGTGTGTCTCATTCGGTTTGTCAAATGTAATCACTCCCTGCTGCAGCTGATATCGAACGGTTCGGTAGAACAATTCGCCGGAGGTCAAGGTTGTCCTTCCCGTGATTACGGGGTTCGCCGCAGTCCCGCTCACGCGCAGCGCTGCCTGTCCCGAGATGCTGATCTGCGAGCTCGTCGCACTGAGCGTCTGTGGCGTCTGCACGACAATTGCGAGCTTAATCGTATCTGCGAATCCCGGCTGCGAAATGGTTCCGCTCATGCTGAACTGATCGGCAAATGTCGACAAATCGAAGTCAGGCGTAAACGACAAACTGTTCACCGATACCCGGCCATTCAGGGTAGACGCCGTCGAATTCCCATTGAGAGTAAGGTTGGCGTCCAGCAGTGTGCGCAACCCTTCTGGATAGAGCAATCGCATGGACTGAGATTGCAGCACCAGATTGAATTGCAGGCTGGGGCGGTAGGTAATCGCGCCGCCAATCGAAACTTGGCCCCCACCCATAGTGCCTGTCATCTTCGACACCTGTAGTCGATCCTTCGAAATGTCGAGAGTACCGTTCAGCCTATCAACGCCGATGGGCGCATCGGGTGTGTTGACCGCAACGTTTTTGAGCTCCAGTTGCCCTTGAACCTCCGGCGCCGAGGCTGTTCCCGAAGCTCTTACATCAAGGGCCAGCTGACCCGAACTGTTCACATCCGGGGAGATGACTTTGAGAATGTTCAGATTGATGGTGCCCTTCGCCGTCACTGTCGGAGCGCTTGCGCCCCCGATCGGGATCCGACCCTCTACATGGAGAGAGGTCCCCGTTCCTTCAATGTCGGTTGGCTGCAGCGTCACTACGGAGTTGGCGTAGTCCGCTTGAACCGGATTGGTGATGCCGACCTGCAACGTCTGGTAACTCGCCTTCAGTACCGGGATGGAAACATGCGCCTGCAACCGGGTCTTGTCCTTGAGCGGTCCGTGCAACGTAGCATGCAGCTCCGTTTGACCTTGAAAGCCGGGAATATGTGCGGCGTAGGTGGCCAGCAGCGTTTCCAATGGAATCGTCCCCGTATCGACACTTGCCTGCGCTTCATAATCTCCCGACAGCGCTACCTGTCCCTGCGCGTGTACCGCAACCTGCGACACTTTTGAATCCATATCCAAGTCGAGCCGATGTTGTGCAATTCGAGCCTCCGCTTTCAGTTCCGAAACGGAGTTGCCGCGTACCTGTAGTTCCGGCAACCGAATAGTCGCGGTCAGTTGCGGATCATCCAAGTTTCCTTCGCCACGAACCGATGCAGCCAAGGTTCCAGTCAGTTCCAGGTTTTTTCCCTGCACCGTCTGCAACTGCTGTAGCACGATGCTGGGAGCATCCACACGAACTTCGTATGCTTTCGTCTTCGGGGCATATGATAAATCGCCGTCAATATTTCCAGCCTTGGATACAACTCTCAACTCCGACACGATCGACCCATTTCCGGCGCGGATGTTCGCCGTTATTTTCTGAATCGGTTCCCCGTAAGCAGCAGCATTCGCAATCTGAATCTGGCCGGTCCCTGCCGGGTCGAGCTGCGACCCATCCATTGACAGCTTCGCGGTAACTATGCCTGAGACTGGATATTGCTGATTCGCTAGCTCCAGCAGATCTGCGAGTCGAAATTGCTCCGCATCGAAGTGTGCCTGAATTCGACCCGATGGCTGATAGGCCCACTGATTCAGTTGCACTGCTGCGCTGAACGAAGCCTGCCCTTGCCGCGCATTCGTCAGCTGACCATTCTCGAGTCTCAGCTCTGATGGATTGGCCTGCACCGCGAGCGACGCAGTCGTCCACTGACTTCCTTGAACTTCTAAATTCGTCGCATGCAACTGCGCGTTCAGGGTGGGCGTTTTCAGCGATCCTTGTACGACCGCATTCAACGTGGCCTTGCCTGAGATTGGCGGAAGTGGGTTTTGCATCGTCATGAACGATGACACTAGCCCCTCCAATTCATGCAGATCATTTGCTACCAATTGCATTTGCAGGATCGAATGATCGCTGATTGTGCCTTGTGCAGTCAGGGTCGTCGACGGAATTGTGATCGACGTATTGTGCACTTCAACACTCTGCCGTGTACCGTCGTACGTCACGTGCACGGTGCCGTTTATGGGGACCTCCGAAGGTGCCGGTGTCTCAGCGCTGCTGGCTTGTGCCCGAAGCGTAAGGTCTGACCGGCCGTTAAGGCTGTTCAGCTCTCCCCTCCAGGTGGCCTCAGCATTGCCATCAAGACTGCCGGAAAAGGTCGCGCCGTTTGCTTGCCGCGGACCAAAAGATTCCTGGAGCGCCCGAAGAGAAATCCCCTGCAAAGACGCCTGGAGGCGGGAATCAGGCGTGGAATCCAGGTGTTTCACCTCTCCGCCAGCGGTAATCCGTCCACCGAAGGTTTCCAGCTTCAGATTGCTCACACTCAGATTCCCGTCCGCCAAGCGGTAATCCCCAGCAAGCCCGTGTAACTCGATGCGTTTACCGGAGGTAACCGCAGCCAGTGCGTCGCTCGCAAGATGGCCATCCACCGAAATGCCTCGCAGCGCAGGTTGATTTTCCATCGCCTGGTATTGAAGCTTCCCGGCGAGCAACACGTTGCCCTCAGCCTTCGTCGCTGGAGATATTTCTCTAAAGTCCTGCACATGCAGAAGCATCCGATAGGATCCGTCCGCGACCGGATTCGAGTAATCTCGCACTCGAGCTTGCAACATTAAGCTCGAAGATCCGACGTGCAGAGTCGCCGATTCGACTGTTAACTGTGCAGGGGTTGCGCTGAAGTGTAAATCGAAATCGTGGGCGAGCGGAGTGTAGGTCGCATATTTCAGCCGCCCATTCTTGTATGAGATGACCCCGTCATACTTCTTGAACACTCGAGTAAATTGGATGTCAGTCCTGAATTCATACAGATCGGCTTCAAGAGGAATCTGTTGGTCGTTATAAGACACCTCTCCATTCGTAATCTGCGCGTGCGCAACGGCCAAGTCAAAAACGCTCGTATGGCCGCTCGCCTGACTTGGCCGTGGAGTAGGAAAGTTGTTCTTGCCGTCACGACTTACTTGAATGTGAATGACCGGATGCAAGATCAGGAGTTCGTTCAGCGACACTTGCGGGTGCAACGCTGAGCCAACCCTGATCCCCACCGTCAACTTGTCCATATGGAGTAGAGGAGGCTGATCGGCGCCTTCTGTACTGCGCAGGGTGATGTCATAAAGAGTTGCGGTCAGTCTCGAAAGATTGAAATCCAATCCGCCAATCGCGGTTTTCCCGCCGGTGGCCTGGTTAACCTGCGCAGCGATCTTTGCCAGCGCGAAGCGTTGGAACGGGGCACTCTTCAGATAGAAATATCCTGCGATGGCGGCAACGATCGTCATAAGTCCGCCTGCCAGCGCCGCCCATCCGATTATTCGTTTCCAGTTCATGGACATTCCTAAAATGCCTGCCCGATTGTGATGTAATACTGTGTCGGATTGATGCCTGGGATGGGACTCAGATTTCGCCCCACGTCAATTCTCACCGGACCGATCGGAGTTGCGTACCTCAAGCCAAAGCCTACCGTATTCGTATAGTTGCTGACGAAGTCGTGCAAGTTAATCGCGCTGTAAACATTCCCTCCGTCATAAAAGACAACTCCTCCGAGCGCTTTGATGATCCTCATTGGAAAACGCACTTCTGAATTAAGGATGAACAACTGCTTCCCACCAACAGGCACCGTGATGTTGACACATCCTTGCTCTCCCTCGAGTACATTGCAAAACGGAACCAGGTGTTGCGGTCCCGCCTGATCGATTGGAAAACTACGCAGCGAAGTGCTGCCGCCCGTGAAGAACAGTTGGCTGGTTGGTACAAAACTCCCGGCAAACGGAGGCGCTAGACCCAGGCGCACACTATTGGCGAACACCACAGAATGTAAGGGCTTGTAATAGGCATATTGACCGAAAAACTTCACGAAGTCTGCGCTGGAGCCCAGCGCCGTGGGCGTAACCCCCAGGTCGATGGTGGCAAAACTCCCGCGATGCGCATCCAGCGGCATGTCGCGCGTATCGCGGATCAGACTGCCTGAAAAAGTTGACAGCCATACATTCTCGTCTTTTGGGAGCACAAGATCTGGAACCAAAATGTCCGACAACACGGTGTGATTGAAGTCGTATCGCAACTGCAGGCGCGTGTTCTTGCTGCGATTCAGTGACCGCTCCAACTGAAATGACAAGTCTCCATACGTCGCAATAAACAGCGGATTCTGGCTGTTACGCTCCAGAGAAAAACTGCCAAGGGATTTCCAGTTCGTTCCAAAGAAGTGCGGTTGGCCGTACGTCGACAACAGCCGTTGATCGAGTTGCGAGATCAGAATGGAGCCGCTCGCAGTCTCCCCCAATCCGCGCATGTTGCGGCGCGTGTACTCGATCAAACCGCGCGGACTCGCGTAGGTCGATTGGCTCGGCGCGACCTTATACCCGTTGAGTCCGATCGAGCCTCCGCCGCCCGGAAGCGGTATTGATCCACTCGGAACACTGCCTCCCCGATGCCCCGCCTCAAAGCCGATGCCCCAGGTAATCTCATTTCGCTTGGCTTCATGGACCTTTATGAGTGTCGTCTCATCGTCCTGGGTATTAATCGGTCTCCTCGGACCCACGCTGGACCAATCGAAGATATTCAGGTCGTACAAGCGGCTTTCTGCCTCCAGTAGATCTCCCCGCCGCATTGGAGTCTCCTGCTCCACTCGCGCGGTCCTCGTAAGCAGCGACATTCTTGTCCGCTCCTGCCCGAGGTACACGACTTGGTCAATGCGTACTAACTGATGTTCCTCGATGGCATAGGCAACATTCACATGATGGGGATCTCCTACGATTCTCTGTGCAGTGGCTTTCACTTCAACGTTCAAATACCCGCGGTTGAGATATGTCGCGGAGATGCGATTGCGGTCCTCGGTCATCTTTCGTGGTGAAAATGGCGCACCCGCGCTCAATTGAAAGCCTTTAGGCGCTGTCAGTTGCGCGTAATCAACGTTCTGATTGCCTGAGACCTGTACATCTTGGACGAGGGTCTGCCCACCTTCGTCGATGGCAAAGTCGACGTCAATCTTCGGCTCCCGGTCTACCACTTTTGGCGTGACCTTGACGTCCTCGTAACCGCGATCCCGATAGAGTGCCTCGATATTCGTCGTGCTCTGCTTCAGCAGTTTCTGGCTGAGACTGCCGTGCGTCCAGATACGCGACGTCTTGACAGTCACCTGTTGCATAAGCTCTTTTGTCGTGATGGCTGCATTTCCATGGAACAGAATCCGATCGACTTTGTGTTTCTTCCCGCGATCGATCATGTATACGATCGCGATCTTGTCGGGCTGCCTTTCGAAACTCGTCGTGACCTTGACGTCGTAGTATCCTTTCTTCTGGAAGTAATCCGCCAGGTTGCGTTGACCCTCGTCCACCAATTCACGGTCGACCGCACCTTCCGAGTAGATGGGAACGACTTTTTTCATCTGCCGTCCCCCGGCATAGGGCAGTAGGCTCAACTTGGCTCCTTCCGTCCGAATCATCACCAGTGGCCCCACCTTCACCTTGAACGAGACTTCCACCTGGTTCGTCTGCGGATTGTACTTTGGCGGGTTTTCCTGGATGCTGCTCGCGAGCCGGTGCCGCCCCGTCAGACTCTTCTTCATCAAGCCGGTCGCCGCCTGAATACGTTCTCGTGTGTAGCTTTTCCCTGGTTTCAGAAGCCCGCTTGATAGGCGCGCGCGCAGCGACCGCATCGCGCAGAGCAGGCGAGCCTTTTCCGGATCATCTGGTCCTTCGATGTTGACCGAGGAAATCCGGGCTCGTTTTCCCATTACAACTCTGAACGCTACATTGACGATCTGGTGAGCATCGTCGACTGTTGTTTCCGCATGCACCTCTGACTGGAAGTATCCAGTCCGACGAAGGAATTCTGTGAGCGCATTTTCAGCCAGGGGGATTCTCGACGCGTCGTAGGGATCCTCATCCGGCAGGTCGGCGACTTGCAGGAGCCTGGTGTAGGTAAATGACGCTCCGGGAAACTGCACCACTCCCAGATAGTACGGCGGTTCCAAGATGAACTGCAGGCGGAGTCCGGTGACATCGGACACAACACTTACGCGAACGTCAGCGAAGCCACCTGCACTTTGCAACGCCTTAGCGTCAGCGTCTATCTTCGTTTGCGAATAAGGCTCGCCGACATGCTGGGTTAAAAGTGCGAAAAAGGGATTCACATCACGATGGGGATTCGCGATCAGCGAGATCGCGCTGACGCTCTCTCCGCTGTGAGAGTCCGAGGGAACTTGGGGCGCGAGATGCAGAAACGCACTCGCGTACACCAGCGATACTATGATGGTCCCCAAGCGCATAGGCTACTGCTTCTCTTAAACAATCTTCGCCCGTGTGATGGTCGCAACGAGGCGTTGTAATTTGGATTCCGGTCGATGATCCGCGGTTGGAATCCGTGCAATGAACTCTACGAAGCTCCAGAAGAATGATACCGCCGGATCAACCGAGATAGGTTCTCCGACAACTACGTAGAACGCGGCACCTGTTCCGCCAGTGTGCTCGATGCCGTATCTGTTACGCCCCCGGACCTCGGACGGGTTCGCGTCGTAGGGGTTGCTCGCTCCTTGCTGTTCAGCTGTGTCTACGGGCAAATTATTCCGGCCAGAAACTCTAGTCTGTCGGCGCAGGGCCGCTCAACTGTTGTTCCACACAGTCCAGTAAGAAGGTGCCCAGGTACGGTCCATGTCGTGAGTTGTTCGTCGCACCGCGAGTTGCAATCAGCGCTTGCTGAATCCCGATGCACCCACCGGCGAAGATGGACGGTAGTTCCGAGGTCGCTGGAAGTTCTAAATCTTGTATCTTGTGCAGCGAGCACCCGAAAGACGGCACGAAGACACAACTGGGGTGCCTTCGCGGCAGGTGCCGCGGTCGGGGTTGCGACAACTGCTGCCGTCGCGGCTGCCACGCGACCATCCACCACAACGGTCGTCACGGCACCCGCGGCCGTGCCCGTAGGCTCGATTGTGCCGGTTCTTCCTGGCGGTTGTAGTAGCGTCAATACCGGGTCTGCAGTGATTTACCACTGCAGTAATGTCTATTACAGGCCGTTCTACCAGGGCTCGTCGCTCGTGTATCAAGTGGTTACGTACCCCTGACCTCTGCACTGAGGTCCAATTGAATCGTTACCCTTGCGCCGCCAGGACACTGATCGTAAGTACACCAGATAGGGAGCGGGCTATGAAGTTCACCCATCGCGCAGAGTGACGATTAAGGTCTGCCCAGACTAGCTCTTGTTCGAACTCAACCGTTCCAATTCCTCGAAAAATCCCGGGAACCCGCCCGGCTCTTCGCGCCCTTCTTCGTGATGCGACTCACAAAGCGAAGTGCGAAAGATCACAGACAGCCATCCATCTCAGATTTAACTTCTCCAGTTTGAATTAGACCAACTTAGTCCAATTTGGGAATTTCGTGCAGCTGACCCGCGCTTCTGACTATGCAGTTCGCGTGATCATCCATTTGGCCACGCTGCCTCCGGGCTCGAAAATGCAACAGGCGGAGTTGTCCCGGGCAACCGATGTTTCCGGGCATTTTCTGTCCAAGGTTCTGCAGCAATTAGTCCGCTGTCAGTTTATCCGCTCACAGCGCGGGTCGGGCGGTGGCTTCGCATTAGCCATACCGGCATCTAGTGTCTCCCTATTGGATGTGGTCGAAGCTATTGAGGGGCCATTGCGGCTGAATCTCTGTATCAAGGATGGTCCTTCCTGCGACCGTAAGGCGAACTGTCCGGCTCACGAAGTCTGGGCAGATGCGCAGGCTGCGCTCGTTAAGGTCTTGGGGACAGCGTCAATTGCCAGTTTGGCTGTGAAAGCAAACTCAATGAAGGGAGCGCACTACCTGCGACATGAGGAGCCGGTGTGGATCTCAGGCGTGCCGAGGGCCAGCCGCACTCGCTCGCAGGCACGCGATGGGCGCTAAGTCGTTATGGAATTCACGTGGCTCACCATCATCGCCAGTTTGTTCATGGGAATTGGAGCGGTGCTGGTCTTCATTTTTGCAGTGAAAAAAGACTATTTCCGGAACTTGGAAGACGCTAAATACCAGGTGTTCTGGTCCGATGTGGAAGAGTTGGTGGACTCTGGGCCGCGGAAGGAAGAAGCGAATGAAGAACGAAGTGAAACCCGTGATTGAGGAATCCGCAGATGGGATGACACGGCGGCGATTGTTGTCATGGCTGAGCGGCTTTGGGTTGTTCGGCTCCCTTATCATCACCGTCTTTTCCAACCTCATCTTTATGAAGCCGCGAGCTACATATGGCCAACCCAATCGCTTCTCGATTGGGAAGCCGGAGGATTTTCCATCGGGCGCGCGTGTTTCGCTGGACGAGCGGCGCGTCTGCATTGTTCGCGACGGCGACAAGATCGCCGCGATCTCAACCACTTGCACGCATCTGGGCTGCATTGTCTCCGTCTCCGAAACAGGTTTTGCCTGCCCTTGCCATGGATCGCGCTACGACCAGGATGGCAACGTCACCGGCGGCCCAGCACCGCGTGCGTTGCCGTGGTACCAAGCTCGCCTTGCGCCCAACGGGGAAATCGAAATCGACAAAGATACGGAAATTGAAGCGGGGAGCTATTTGCGAGTATGAGCACCCAGACATCGAGCCCTTGGAAATCGCTGATCGAACTGCCGGAGAATATCTGGCGGTCAATCTTCCGAAACCCGCTTCCATCTTCGGATCTGGGGCGGGCATCGACGAGTTTTACCAATTTCTTCCTGCACCTGCATCCGGTCAAAGTTCACCGCCACAGTTTGAAAGCCGCGTTCACGCTGGGCTTGGGGCTGATTTCATTCTTTCTCTTCTTCATCCTGGTGGTGACCGGAATCCTGTTGATGTTCTATTACGTGCCGTCGACTACGCAGGCATATGACCGCATGCTCGACCTGCGCGGCACCGTTGCCTTTGGAATTTTCCTGCGCAACATGCATCGTTGGGCAGCGCACGGCATGGTTGCGGCCGTTTTCCTGCATATGTGCCGCGTATTTCTCACGGGATCCTACAAACCACCGCGGGAATTTAACTGGGTGCTCGGCGTTTTCCTGCTGTTGGTCACCTTATTTATGAGCTTCACCGGCTATCTTCTGCCCTGGGATCAGCTCGCATTCTGGGCGATCACGGTTGGAACTTCGATCGCGAGTTATGCGCCGCTGGTGGGCAAGCAAATGAAGTTCATCCTGCTCGGCGACACGACCGTCGGGCAGGAAGCCCTGTTGCGGTTCTACGTACTGCACGTTGCGGTGTTGCCCGCTCTCATGGGTCTGCTAATCGCCATACATTTCTGGCGCATTCGCAAAGACGGTGGCCTTTCTCGTCCTGAAGAGGAAGATGCGCTTCCGGCCGATAATCCAACGCAAGTGGAAGTTCTGCAGGGACCAGCAGTCGTCATGGCAACCTCTTCCGCTGCGGCTGCAGCGGCCGCGCCTTTGATTCCGAAACGACATTACGGGATTCAGGGACTGGTTCGCGGACCCTTCACCAAAATCGGCCATGTGCCGGACCGATCGGTGTTTGCCTGGCCGCACTTGTTTATGGCCGAGCTGGTTGTTTTTCTCGTCACCGTCGCAGGTGTGCTTCTGCTCTCGCTTTTATTTAATGCCCCGCTCGAGGAACCGGTGAACGTGATGCATCCACCCAATCCGGCGAAGGCTCCGTGGTACTTCCTCGGGCTGCAGGAGCAGGTGAGCTACTCGGCGTTCTGGGGAGGCGTCGGCATTCCCACCATCGAGGTCTTGCTGTTGCTGCTGGTGCCTTACTTCGACCGTAAGATCGCTGGCGTGGGTCGCTGGTTCGCCCGCGAACGCTTGCTGGCCAACTTCCTCTTTCTGACATTCGTGATTGTGAACGTGGTGTTGATCGTCATCGGCACATTCTTCCGCGGGCCGAACTGGGAGTTTGTTTCACCGTGGTGACGACGGAAGGCCGCGAGAGAACGTCGCAAGACGTGAGGAGAAATCCGTGAGTACGCGCCTGACATTAGCAGTAGTGAGTTTCATCGTGCTGATCGTGCACGGGATTGTCTTCTACGACCAGTTTTTCAATCGGTGGGAGAAGCACCAGGCCGCCTACTTCGAGCAGGCCCGGAGTCTGGCTAAAAGTGACGCGGAGCGGCGAGCTCTCGACGAACGCCGCCCGCGCATCGAGCAGATCATCGTGACGCAGTTCGGCGGATCGCACGTCGACCGCTGCACCACCTGCCACATCGCTGGCGACGACCCCCGCTTCCAGGGTCATGCCGAGCCATTGCGCACGCATCGTTATTCGGCAGCTCTGGGTGATGTCCAGCGTAATGGACGCTGGGAACGAGCCCATAAATTTACGGATTTCGGCTGCACCATCTGCCACGACGGGCAAGGCCGGGGACTCGAAGCCTTCTACGCGCACGGCGAAGACGCCTTCTGGCCTGATCCCATGCTGGGATACGTAACTCAGGCAAACTGGCATTCAGAATTCAAAGCCAAGCTCACCGGCACCGAATACATGCAGGCGAACTGCGCCCAATGCCACACAGAAGAACATTTCGCCGGTACTCCATTGGTGCAGCACGGACGGCAACTCTTCTTCGAGAAAGCCTGTTACGGATGCCATCGCATCGAAGGGCTCTCTAACGGTACACTCGGGCCTGATCTCACCGAAGTCGGCAAGAAGTACAAGATCAACTATCTGTGGGAGCATACGGTCAACCCGCGGGCATTCCAGCCCACCTCGTTCATGCCCAAGTTTGATCTCACGGATGACGAACTCAAAGCACTCACGATTTTCCTGAAAAGCCGACGCGGCGTTAATTTCGCCGAGACTTCGCTAGGACAATATCGTGCACGACTACAACCGGTCAAAGCAGGGGAGGCTATTACGTCGCAAACCCCAAAACCTGTAACTCCTGGGCGCGGCGAGGAATTAATTGCGGAACGCTCCTGCACAGCCTGTCACAAGCTGGGTGACCACGATGGTCACATCGCGCCCGATCTTTCGTATGAAGGGCTGATCCGCGATGAGGACTGGATGATGGCACACTTCCGGGAACCAAAATCGAGGATTCCGGACTCGATCATGCCAGTGTTCGGTTTTACCGATTCTGACTTTCGCACGATATCGAGTTATCTGAAGGCTCGCAACGCGCCGCCTTTGTTCAAGAACGCGGAAGAAATCTACAAGGGCCTCTGCGCCCGCTGCCATGGAGAGAAAGGCGACGGCAAAGGCGCGACCTATCTCTATCTCGATCCCGCGCCGCGCGACCTGACCAAGGCGGCGTTCATGAACAGCAAGCCGGAAGCACGCTTCCTCCAGTCATTGAAGGAGGGTGTGCCCGGAACCTCGATGCCACCGTGGGAACGTGTACTGACCGACGAGCAGCGTCGCGCACTTCTGGTCTATGTCTTTCAGACCTTTGTGAAGGAACCGCGTGGCCAACTGAAAGAGCGCAAGGTTCCAGATCAGAATCCCGTTGCATTTAGCGCTGAATCAGTCCATCGGGGAGAACAGTTCTTCCTGCAGCGCTGCACGGGATGCCATGGGCGCAAAGCTGACGGCAAGGGGCCGAACTCGCTTGATATCAGCCCGCGACCGCGCAATCTGCGAAATTCGTTCTTCATTAGTCGCGTGCCAGATCGGCGTCTGTTCGACTCGATTCTCTACGGCGTGCAGGGAACAGCGATGCCGTCCTGGATCGATTACGGCCTCACGCAGAACGACGTCGGAGATCTCATCAACTTTGTTCGCAGTATGAATCAGAAGGCTACGTCTTCGAGTGAGAAGATTCCGTCACTCACGTCGAAGCTGAGCCGGGAGGAGCTATGCCAGGGCAACAAGAAGTGCAGGTAACGCGCGCAACGCCGGTTGGAGCGGTGCCGCTGGCCGATTCTATCCATGAAGACACGACGGCTAAGTGGTTTCTGCTGAGCGCCATTGCGTATTTCTTTGTAGTCGGCATCATCGCTTTAACGATCGCGGCTAAATTTGTTTGGCCGCAACTGCTGGGGACGGTGCCGTATCTTGCGTATGGCCGCCTGCGCCCCCTGCATGTAAATGGAATGTTGTTCGGCTGGCTCCTCCCCGCTGACATGGGACTGGCCTATTACATCGTTCCTCGCCTTTGCGGAGTCAAGTTGTGGAGCGAAAAACTAGGCATCGCTACGGCCTGTTTGTGGAACGCAATCGTGCTCAGTGCGGTCTATGCTCTGCCCGCAGGTTACAACAAAGGCTGGGAATACGCCGAACTGCCGCTGCCACTCGTCGGGCTGGTCGTGGTTGCGTGGGTGATGTTCGGTATCAACATCTTTGCAACGGTCGCGACCCGCCGCTATCAGCAGATGTACGTCAGCCTCTGGTACATCATGGCCACCATCCTGTGGACCACATTCGTTTACCCCACGGGGAACGTCGCCGTTCTCTTCACGACGGGAACGAACCAGGCGAATCTCAACTGGATGTATGTGCACAACGCGGTCGGATTGATCTTCACGCCCATTGGCTTGGGCATCGCCTACTACTTCATTCCGAAAGCATCCAACACTCCGCTCTATAGCCACAAGTTGTCGATGATCGGTTTCTGGTCGCTCGCCTTCGTCTATGTGTGGACCGGGGCACACCATATGATCCATGGCCCCATCTCGCAGTGGCTGCAGACGATCGCCATCGCCTTCTCGGTCATGCTGCTGATTCCGGTCTGGACGGTCGTCTACAACTTCTTTGCCACGATGAAAGGGCAATGGCATCAACTGCGCGAGAACATTCCCTTGAAGTTCCTGATGTCGGGTGTCGTCTTCTATTTGCTGACCTGCTTCCAGGGACCGATGCACAGCTTGCGCTCAGTAAATGCCATCGTGTCGAAGACCGACTGGATTCCCGGCCACGCTCACATGGCGCTCCTCGGCTGCTTCTCCTTCTTCGCGATAGCCGGCTGCTACTACGTGATTCCACGAATGTTCCGAACACAGCTTCATTCCGACGCGCTCGCCAACTGGACGTTCTGGTTCTTCATGATCGGCGGCCTCGGGTTCTTCGTGACTCTGTGGCTGGGCGGGTTCTGGCAAGGCTGGCAATGGAATAATCCGTCGATTCCGTTCATCGACACCGTCGTCGCGCTTAAACCTGTGTGGACGGTGCGCTTCTTCTCTGGAGTGCTGATGTTCGCCGGGATCGCGACTTTCTTGTTCAACATGCTGGCAACGGTAGTCGGTCGCGGCCAAGCGGCGGCCAAACCTCAGCCTGTACAAGTTGTGACCGCATAAGGAGAATGCCATGCTACAAAAACCGGACAAAAGCGCTGTCGGATTCGTCATTGCGGCCTTGGTGTTCTTCTTCATTGGCGGCTTGTTGACTACGGTCGTTCCACCCTTGGTCGATAAGAGTTGGTCGAAGGCGTTTGAAAACCAGGATCCCTCGAAAGGTCCAACCGGCAAGCTGCAACCCTACACCGAACTCGAACTGAAGGGCCGCGCTATTTATGTACGCGAAGGCTGCTGGTACTGCCACACGCAGCAGACTCGGACGTTGCTGGCGGATACAAAGCGATCTGGGTGGAAGGGCGTTGATTCGCCCGTTTCCACTCCGGACGAGTTCGTCTATGACAGCCCACACATGTTTGGAACGAAACGAACCGGGCCGGATCTGTCACGCATCGGCGGCAAGTATGACCGGCAATGGCATCGCACGCACTTCCGCAATCCGCGCGACTTGGTTCCAGGTTCGGTAATGCCCCCGTTCCCGTGGATTGCCAACAACGATGACGAATTCAACGCTCTGGTCGCGTACATCCAGACACTTGGCCGCGCCAAGAACTGGCGGCCGGATAACGACTACGAGAAATGAGTCATGCACGACTACGTCTATCCCAGTATTTTCCTAGCGTACCTGATGTTCTTCCTGTGTTTCGCGGGAGCGCTCTTCTTTCTACTGCGTTCCCGCAAAGATGGGTACTGGGGAAAAAACAGCGAGGATCCAAAATACCGAATGCTGACGAATGACGACGCAGTCGTAAAGACCGAATCCAATGAAGATTCAGGAGACTAGCAATGCCGGAGACCAAAGTTGCAAAAGAACCTGAAATCGAAATCCAGGAATACGCCGATGGCTGGATTACCGAGCGCAAGGGCACAGGCGTTCCCGCGTTTCTGAAGTTTGCTTATATCGTCATCGCTGTCGGAGTGATCGGCTATTTCTTTCTCTACATGAATGGCGAGGTCAGCCACTCCGATCGCGGTGCGCTCGTGCGCCAGTTCAATCAGGTGACCCAATCTTCACCTGGCTTCATGTATGCCGTTGTGGCGCTGGTCACGATTTACGCAATCATTGTCGTCGCGTTTGCGTTCAAAGCGGTCCATAAGGACTAAAGACTCGAAATCATGAGTGAATGGGCACAATTCGAAGCCATTGAAGGCGCGGACTATTGGATCAAGATGGTGAAGTGCCAAGACGCCTGCCCTGTGCATACCAACGCATGCGGATACGTGACTGCGATCGCAGAGGGTCGTTATGAAGAGGCTTACCGCATCGCTCGCGCCACTAATCCCTTCGCGTCCATTTGCGGCCGGGTTTGCGGCGCTCCCTGCGAAGTGAATTGCCGTCGGGGTGACGTCGATGCGCCCGTTGCCATACGTTCTCTGAAGCGCTTTGTGACCTCGCGATTGGGCCCGGAAACTGGCGAATTCCGCGTACACCGAGAAGGCTGCGATCAACGCATGTTTCCGCAGAATCGTGGAAATTATGAACGCGTTGCTGTAATCGGTGCGGGAGTGTCTGGGTTGACAGTCGCTCACGATCTCACGCAGATCGGCTACAAAGTTACTGTTTTTGAAGCCAACGCCGAGCCCGGCGGGATGCTGACGGTTGGAGTTCCGGTGTTTCGTTTGCCACGGGAACTGGTGAAGAAAGAAATCGAGGCGATTTTATCCTTGGGCGTGGAGCTCAAATGCAATATGCGTCTGGGGCGTGATTTCACGATCGCCGACCTGCGCCGCGAAGGATACAAAGCGATCTTTCTTGGAATCGGGCTTCCCAAGGGGCGAAAGCTGCCGCTGCCTGGCGCCGATCGCGAGATGGTCTACGACGGGATGGATTTTCTGCGCGCTTTTAATGAAGGGACTGCGTTGCCGTTGGGAAAGAGAATCGTGGTGATCGGCGGCGGTAACGTTGCTTACGACGTGGCTCGCTCGGCGGTTCGCCCTGGTTCAGCGGCCGATCGTGGAGAGGCCCTTGCAGACATGGGCCGAGGCGAGCAAGTTGCCTACGACGTAGCCCGGTCGGCATTGCGCTTGAGCAGCGACAAAGAAGTCCATGTCGTTTGCCTGGAGAAGCGTGAAGAAATGCCCGCCGACGAGGCCGAGATTGTCGAGGGCGAGGAAGAGGGGATTAAGCTGCACAGTTCTCGCGGGCCCAAAGCAATTTTCGGAGACAACGGAACGGTCCGGGCCTTGCGCACGATTCGTTGCGCGTCGGTGTTCGATTCGACCGGCCGATTTAATCCCAGCTTTGATGAAAGCGATGTCGAAGACATTCCGGCCGATACTGTGATCTTCGCCATCGGCCAATCATCCGACCTTTCTTTTCTCAAAGCGGAAGACGGCATTGAGAGCGAGCGCGGATTAATCAAGGTTAATCGCGAAACGTATCAAACGACGGCCCCCGATGTGTTCGCCTGTGGCGATATAGCGCATGGCCCAAGGTTATTCATCGACGCGATTGCATCGGCGCAGATTGCGGCGCGCTCGATGCATGATTTCCTGCGCGGCACACGTACCGATGTCGTCGTCCGCAGCCGGTGGTCCCCTGCTGCGTATACGATGGCTGAGGGATGGGATCGGATGCCCCGCGCCACGCCGCCGGTACTCGATGCGAGTGAGCGTGCCGGCTCTCTCGCGATCATCGAGGCAGATTTCTCGGCACAAGATGCGCGTCGGCAAGGGGCACGCTGTCTGCGCTGCAACATCAACACGGTATTCGATACTTGCACCTGCATCGCGTGCAACGGATGCGTCGATGTCTGCCCGCAGAATCTCATCCGCCTCGTCGGAATCAGTAACCTGCGCGGCGATGGAAACGAGCGATGGAATGACATGGTCGCCGACATGCTCGGTGTCAGCCAAGAGGAGCTACGCTCCATGGATCGTCGCGCGCTTGACGCTCGGGGTGCCGTCATGCTCAAGGACGAAACCTCGTGCATCCGCTGTGGTTTATGCGCCTCGCGCTGTCCGACGCACGCAGTGACCATGAAAAAATTCGAGTTTTACCGCGAGTGCGTCACGGTCGCAACTCGCAATCTCAAAATCCAATACGGTATGGCTACTATGCCGGCCCACAGGTGAAGACGTGACGCCCATTGAGTTTGGAATCATGTTCGTTCTGGGGCTGGTCAGCAGTTTGCATTGCGTGCAAATGTGCGGCCCAATCGTGCTCGCCTACAGCGTCGCTCTCGACTCGGCCAAGAATCCCGCGATTCCTTCTCTCCTTCAGAATCATCTTGCCTATCACGCCGGTCGTATTCTCACTTACTCGGCTCTCGGCGCGATTGCGGGCCTTGTTGGCGCCATGTTGGGATTCGTTGGCCGAATCGCTGGATTTGGCCACATCCTCGCGCTCATCGCCGGAGGGCTGATGATTCTCGTCGGACTCTCTTTGTTCGGACTGATTCCGGCAAGCATCATTCAGAGTAGATTCTTTCATATTCCATCCTCTATCTTTCGCCGTATCGGCAGGCTGCTCTCGGAACCGGGATTGAAGAATCGGTTCGCGCTCGGCCTTGCTCTCGGGTTTCTCCCCTGCGGCCTCATCTATGCCGCGCTCCTGAAGGCGACATCGTCCGGGTCTGCCGTCGGCGGTGCCCTTGCCATGCTGGCTTTCGGGCTTGGAACTAGCGGAGCCTTGCTGGTCCTGGGGCTTTTCTCCTCTGCCATTCGAATCCGCTTGAATCGATGGGGAAGCCAGTTCGCCGCGGCGGGAGTCACACTGATGGGCGTCCTGCTCGTCTGGCGCGGCACGATGGCGCCAATGCTCATGATGGGAGCGCACATGCATGCCCATCACTGAAACTAAAGCGGGCGCTGACGTCACTGTCTCAACCGGGCCATTACCGACGTGTAATCGTAAGCCGCCGGAAACGCTGCAGAGATCGGCTAGCTCTCATCGCTTCCGCAAAACGATCCATGTAGTCTGCGTTGGAATCTTCTTTCTCCTGCCATTTGCAAACCTGATGCGCTTCGACATCCCACGTCAGCGCTTTTATTTCTTCGGATACGAGCTGTGGATCAGCGAATTTGCCATTATTTTTTTCTCGCTGATGTTTTTGATGTTTCTTGTCGCGGCGATGGCCATGCTTTACGGACGTGTCTATTGCGGGTATCTGTGCCCGCAGATGATATTCAGCGAGGCTTCCATTGTCCTGGAAAGCAGGCTCACTCGCACCATCAACAAATACGTCCGTTGGAAGCCATCAGCGCGAAAACTCCTTAGCAAGGTTCCGTTCTACACGATTGCTGCATCGGCCTCGGTCGTTCTGGCATTTTGTTTTATCTCTTACTTCGTCGAACCGCGAGACCTCTTTCACCGGCTACTGTCCCTCGACATAAAGACCGCGGGTGGAATCGCAGGTGCGACGACCACCCTTCTCACGCTTCTCGATTTTGTTTTCCTGCGGCAGCGTTTCTGCACCACTGTCTGTCCCTACGGCTATTTGCAGGGAATGCTAGGCGACGGTGACACTCTGATCGTGCAGTACCGTGATGAGAAGCGCGAATGCATCGAGTGCAAGAAGTGTGTGCGCGTTTGCCACATGGGGATCGACATCCGCACCTCGCCATATCAGATCGAGTGCATTCATTGCGGCGAATGCATCGATGCCTGCGCCGACGTGCTTGCTCGCCTAGGGAAGGAGACTCTGATTCACTATGTCTGGGGCGAGCAGGGCGAGAAGTTAGGCACGGGGACCCAACCCTGGTATCGGAAGATCGGGCTGCGCAACGGGAAACGAGTCGTTGTGTTGCTCATTATCCTCTTCTACGCTGCCGGGCTCTTCACGGCACTCTCCATGCGGAGTCCGGTACTGGTACGGATCGCTCCCGACCGCACAACGATGTACCGTATCGGACCGGACGGGACGGTCTATAACCGGTTCCGAGTTCAGGTCGCGAACCGCGGGCACGAACAAACCATTGCGCAATTTTCGATCGCCGGCTTGCCGGGCACGAAGTTCTCAGGTTTCGAAAACGCGGTGGTGGTTGCCACAGGTCAAACCATCCAGCAGGAATTTGAAATTGCGGCTCCGGACGCCGCAACGCTAGCTCCCGGCGTGAACCACTTCCGCCTGATCTGTACGGTTGGAGACAGGAAGAACGTGTTTGAGGAGACATTTATCACGCCGATGAGGGATTCGCGCTGAGCGACGAGAGGAAAAGGAGGACGACATGAATGCATCTATGGACTGGAATAGATTTTCCACGAACGCTGCCGCAAGACATAAACAGAGTTCGCCGTTGATGTACTTCCTCGCCTTCGTCTGTGCCCTCTTCATTGGCATCCTGATCTTCTGTTATGTCGTCACGAAGCGAAGCCACCCCGTTTTCCTGGATCAACAGGGCCGACCCGTCGCGACAGGCTCTGAACACTCACATCACTGAGAAAACTATGGCCGCACAATGCGATCTTTGCGCTCTGACGTGCGGCAAAAATCCCTTGCACCAGCAAGTGGGCGATGCCGAACGCTACTTCTGCTGCCTTGGGTGCATGAATGTCTACCTCATACTGTGGGAAAGCGGAGCTATTTGCGCGGGAGTCGATCTGCGCCAAACAGAACTGTTCCGGCGCAGCCTTCAACTGGGACTGATCTCCACTGGTTCTACCGATGAAACGCAATCACCTGCCCAATCTGCCGACAACATCAATTGCAGTCGGTTGATCCTGCATGTGACTGGCATGTGGTGTACCTCGTGCGCGTGGCTGATTGAGCACGCGCTAAGCAACGTTCCGGGGGTCGTGAAGGCAGCAGCGTCTTTCTCCTCCGATCTGGTGAGCGTCCAATATCATCCTCAAATCCTGTCTCCGCAGCGGATTCTCGATCGCATTGCCAGTTTCGGATACAAAGCTGAGGAATACGCTGGCGAACGGAATAGCACCGATACAGAACGGCGGGACCTCATGATTCGAACGGGGCTCGCAGCCTTCTTGTGGGCCAACGTGATGAGCTTCAGCCTCGTGCTGTACGCCGGGTACTTCGAGCAAATCTCCGACAGCGTACGACGGGGTCTTCCATTTCTTCTTATGGCGCTTGCCACGCCCGTTGTTTTCTACTGCGGCCAACCTGTGTTGCGCCTGGCCTGGCGAGGGCTGCTGAATCATACGCTGCGCATGGAGTCCCTTCTTGCGCTCGGTATTCTCGCAGCCTACGGCTACAGCGTGGTGCAAACATTGCGCGGTGAAATCCATCTGTATTTCGACACAGCCACGGTCATCGTCACGTTTGTCCTGGCAGGCAAGCTGATTGAACATAGCGCGAAAGAAAAAGTTTCACGCTGGATCAACGTGCTTCATCGGATGATGCCTAACAAAGTCCGCTTGCTGGCGGATGGTAGGGAGCGCTTTGTCACCGTTGAGGCGCTGGAACGCGGGCAGGTATTCGTGGTGAAAGCGGGAGAGCGCGTTCCCGCCGACGGTGTGGTCAAAGAGGGCGAATCCCACACGGACGAGTCGCTGCTCACCGGCGAATCGGTCCCGCGTGGCAAATCGCCGGGGGAAAATGTAGTAGCGGGCAGCATCAATCTGGATGGCGTACTCTCTATAGAAGCCAGTCAATCCGCACGCGATTCGACTTTAGCGCGTCTCATCAATCTCGTCGAGCAGGCTCTCACGGAGCGCTCGGATCTGGAGCGCACCGTCGATCGCGTCTCGCGATACTTCGTCCCAACCGTGATCGGCATCGCGCTCATGACTTTTGCTAGTGCTTGGGGTGTCGCTCATGTGACTGTTGCAAGCGCCTTGATGCGGGCTATCAGTGTGCTGGTCATCGCATGCCCGTGCGCCTTGGGCCTGGCGACTCCCCTTGCAATGACTGCCGCATACGGTGCAGCTTCGCGGCGGGGGATTCTAATTCGCGACGCTCGTGCACTCGAGAATCTTCGCCGAGCCAATACAGTCCTCCTGGATAAGACAGGCACCATTACAGAAGGAAGATTTTCTCTTCTTCATCTTTCTCCGTGTCGACAGAGAGTCATCCAGGCCGTGCTGGCGGGCAATTCCAGTGCTTACACAGAGGAGCATGATGGCGGCGAATTCGATCGCCAGGATGCGCTGTTTTTTTTGACTTCCATCGAGCAGTATTCCGAACACCCACTGGGCAGAGCCGTCATGGAATTTGCCCGCTGGCAGAACACGCCGATCCGCGATGCTGATTCTGTTCAGGTTCACAAGGGATGCGGGATCACTGGTCTCGTCGGGAGTACGCAGGTGTTTGCTGGAAATCGACGCCTCCTGCAGAGTCTTCGAATTCGCATCAGCGAAGACTCTGAGAAGCAAGCGCGAGCCTGGGAAGAGGCAGGCCACACGGTTGCTTTTGTGGGATGGGGTGGGGAATTGCGGGCTTTCGCCGCCTTTGGCGACCGTTTGAAAGAGGAGGCAATTGAGCTGGCTGCAGAGCTCAAACGCCGAAGTCTTGCGGTTCGCCTTATTTCTGGAGATGCCCGTGCTACCGTGCAACGGGTTGCTTCACAGATGGGAACCGATCAGTGGCAAGCTGAGGTACTGCCGGAGGAAAAGGCACAGGCCGTGCGAACCTTGCAGCAAAGTGGAGCGCTCGTAGCCATGGTGGGCGATGGCATCAATGACGCGCCGGCGCTGGCTCAGGCAGATGTCGGCATCGCCATGGGATCAGCCACGGATCTCACGATGAAGGCCGCTGACGTTGTTCTTGTCAGCGGTTCGCTTGCGAAGATCACAGATGTGCTACAACTATCGCATCGTACCATGCGGATTGTGCGCCAGAATCTCTTCTGGGCATTTTTTTACAATTCTGTGGGGATTACTCTAGCCGTCATCGGTGTCCTGAACCCGATCATGGCAGCGGGCGCCATGTTGCTCTCGAGCGTATCGGTGGTAGGAAACTCTCTTCGATTGGCCCATGAGAGCGATGTGATCGGGGACTAGATTACGGCGCAATTTAGGTAGCCGTCCTGGGAACATGAGAAGGTGTGGCTGACTTGCCGGTAGCTGGCTCTGGCGAACCGAGCTATACTACTTGACAACTTGTGCGGGCAGATCATCAGCACGTCTTCCCCAAGACTGCGAGAAGGGCATGCTGGATGAAAAACCAAAGGATCTAACCCCTTCCTCCTCGTTCGATGGGCCAACCATCGGGGTGGCTTCCTCGTCTTCGTCTGGCTCCGATGCACCGACCGTTGACATTCGTCAGCCAGCTAATCAGGCATTGAGCCCGGATAAGGTTCTCGGCGGGCGCTACGAAATTCTGCAGAAGCTCGGGGAAGGTGGAATGGGCGCCGTCTACAAGGCACGGGACAGGGAAGTGGATCGCCTTGTCGCTCTCAAGATCATTCGACCTGATCTCGCGGCCAATCCCGAGATTTTGCGGCGCTTCAAACAGGAACTGGTTCTTGCCCGCCAAATCACGCACAAAAACGTAGTTCGCATTTATGACCTCGGAGAGGCCGCTGGCGTGAAGTTCATCACCATGGAGTACGTGGATGGTGAGGACTTGAAGAGCATTCTTCGTCGTTCCGGCAAGCTTCCTCCGACTGAGGCCGTCGTTATCATGCAGCAGGTTTGCCGGGCCCTGGATGCCTGCCACAGCGAAGGCGTGATCCATCGCGATCTCAAGCCTTCCAACATAATGCGCGACAAATCGGGCAAAGTGCTGGTGATGGACTTCGGCCTGGCGCACAACGCGGAGGGCGGTGGATTCACTCAGACGGGCGTTGTGCTGGGCACGCTGGAATACATGTCCCCGGAGCAGGCTCAAGGGATGGAACTCGGGCCCACGGCTGACATTTACTCGGCCGGGCTGATCTTTTACGAACTGCTAACCGGGAAGGCGGCATACGAAGCCCAGAGTGCGATGGCCAGCCTGGTGAAACGCACCCACGAACGCGCGATTGCTGCTAGCACAGTTGAGAAGGCGGTCCCTCGCTCATTGAGCGCCATTGTTAGCCGATGCATTGAGCCCAACGCTGGGGATCGGTATCAGAGCGTGGCCGAATTGCTGGCGGACCTGGAGGCGTATCAGCCCTCGGGACCATCGGTTGCGACCAGCGTTATCCGACGGCCTGGGAAGTTTGGGCTTTCGATCTACAACTACGTGGCAATCGCCTTCTGCCTTCTGCTGGTTGTGATCGCGGGACTTGTGGCGGTGAGGAGCAGAATCTGGACCACGAACAATGTTCAATCAACCCCCGTAAGTATTCTCGTCTCCGATTTCAACAACGAAACCTCCGACCCTGTGTTCGACGAGACACTAGAACCAGCCTTCAACGTGGCCATGGAAGGTGCGTCATTCATCAGCTCTTACAATCGTGGGACGGCTCACAGGATCGCGGCCAAACTTCAACCCGGTGCCACGCGGATGGACGAACAACTTGCACGACTTGTAGCCACCCGAGAAGGCATCAACACCGTGATTTCCGGGTCGATTAAGCGTGAGGGAGATTCCTATCGGCTTTCCATTCGAGCCGTCGAAGGAGTGACCGGGAAAGAAATCACGGCAAAATCGGAGAAGGTTGCCAAGCAGGACGTGTTGGCAGCGGTTGGAAAGCTCGCGGCCGGAATCCGCAAGGCATTGGGTGATACGACTCCGGAATCGGTCCAGCTGGCGGCGGCTGAAACTTACACGACCCACTCGCTGGATGCCGCGCACGAATATGCCTTGGCCCAACTTGGCCAGTTTGGCGGAAAGTACAACGACGCCATTGAGCATTCGCAGAAAGCGCTGCAGTTCGACCCTGAAATGGGCAGGGCATATGTTGTGCTCGCAGTGGTTTACAACAACATGAAGCAGCCGCAGCAGGCGGAGAAATATTTCAAGCTCGCGCTCTCCAAGATCGATCACATGAGCGACCGCGAGAAATACCGAACTCGCGCCTCGTACTATCTTGTGTCGCGAGAACCAGAAAAAGCGCTTGAAGAGTTGCAGCAGCTTGTGGCCAAGTATCCCGCGGATAACACCGGTTTAGGGAACCTTGCTCTCGCCTATTTTTACCGTCGCGATATGGCACGCGCCCTGGAGATAGGCGGCCGTGCCGCCGATCTTTATCCCAAGGATACGATCTACCGCAATAATGTTGGGCTATATGCCATGTACGCCGGAGATTTCGACGCCGCTATCCGGGAGCAGAAGCGTGCTCTCGAGTTGAACCCGAATCTCGTGCTGGGATATGTAGGCACCGCAGTCCCGCAACTGGCACTCGGCCGTCCCGCGGATGCGATTACCACGTACCAGCAACTCCAGAAACTCGGTGCAGACGGCGTTTCCGCCGCAACCGCTGGACTAGCTGACGTTGCTCTCTATCAGGGACGCGTGGCCGATGCGATCAAGATTCTTGACGAAGGCGTCAACAAGGACACGGCTGACAAAAATCCGGATGCAGCGGCGGGCAAGCTGGCTACGCTTTCGCAGGCACAATTGCTGATGGGGAACGCATCCGAAGCGGTACGCACAGCCGAGCGAGCCCTGGCCGCCAGCCACGAGATACCGATCCAATTCTGGGCAGCGCGCGCCTTCGTCGGTGCGAATCAGGAGGCTAAGGCGCTCGCGATCATTCATGACCTCAACGGCCGCCTGGACGCTGATCCCCAAGCCTATGGCAACCTGCTGGAAGGCGAAATTCAGCTTCAGCACAACAAACCGCAGGACGCCCTGAAACTGTTTCTCGACTCACGAAAGATTGCGGATACGTGGATGGGGCACTTCGATGCGGGACGAGCCTATGTCGAGTTAGGCGCATTCGCTGAAGCCGATTCTGAACTGGAAACCTGTCAGAAGCGCCGCGGAGAAGCTACTGCTCTCTTCCTCGATGAATCCCCAACCTATTATGTATTCCCGCCTGTGTACTACTACCTTGGGCGCGCCCAGGAAGGACTGAAGAGTTCGGCCGCTTCGGATTCTTATAAGACCTTCATGGACATAAAAAACGGCGGCCAAGATCCGCTCCTCGCGGATGCCCGCCGCCGTGTGCCATCGAATTAGGAACGGTCCCTGCCGACCGAAACCCGGATCTAAGAACCAATCGCCGGGCGAAACAAACCGCGTTCTAGCATGAGCCAGACACGACTACGCTTGGCTCATTAGAACTCCCGCTTTCTGTGTTGCCAGTGCCCACCGCGGTTACAAAATAGTAGTAGGTGGTGCCGGGACAGCTCAGCCCGGGCGCGTTGAGATCGGTGAAAGTAGTGGACACGATCAAGCTGCTATTCATCAGCGTAAACGGCCCATTGGGGCTGGTTGCGCGGTATACGTTGTAACCAATCACCCCAGAACTCGTGCTAGCCGTCCAGTTGATGACGGGCGCGCCTCCTGCATTGGGGGCGGCTGTGACACTGGTTGGTGGGGCCGGAATCGAGAGAACTGTCGGCCCCGTGGCAATCCCCCAAGGACCGCTGCCAGCCGTCGGAGTCGGGAATTCAGTGACGGTCCCCGACGACAACGTGAGTCGCCCGATCGTATTGAGCAGGTTATCGGTGTACCAGATATTGCCATCCGGTCCGGCAGTGAGGAACAGAGCGTTTCCCTGATTGGGAACCGGGAAGGCTGCGAACTGCCCCGCAGGCGTGACGTTAATCAGGTTGCTTTGGTTGGTCGCCGCGAACCAGACATTGCCGTCCGGGCCAAGCGTCATGCCCGCGGGACCGAACGCGTTCGTGGTGCTGACGATGTTTACCTGCAGCCCGAGGCCGTGTCCTCCCGTTGCGATTTGGACCGCAAGGTTCTGCCCCGCGTTGTCGCTGTAATAATCGTCCCCCAAGATTACGAAAAGGTAAGCAGCACCCTGAGGAACCATAACGGTCGTGCCGGGAATTGGGTTGACGAGGAAATCTTGCGGAATGTCGGGCGGCTGAAACCCTCCAGCAGGAGCAGTGTAGACATACGCAGGTGCTCCGGCGACAGCGATCGCACCGGCAACAGAGGTATTGCTACTGAAGAGTCCAGCTAAGCCGCCCACTGGGTAATACGAGTCGCAAGGCGGATAACCTACGCAGTAGTCCACCATTCCCGTTGAGGTCAAAGTTATAGTCTGTCCAGGTTGTACGCCTAGCGCAGAAAGGGAAATAGGTACGGCAGGAACAACGCCTGGATCGCTC
>Ga0335077_10000415_pt1 | contig 46729 bp, 48 predicted proteins | sample Lox_Sample_31_FD_207151 | JGI IMG/M metagenome (GOLD analysis project Ga0335077, IMG submission 207151) | Soil microbial communities from Loxahatchee National Wildlife Refuge, Florida, United States - Lox_Sample_3.1 | ecosystem: Environmental > Terrestrial > Soil > Wetlands | place: USA... | reverse complement strand
TCCTCATTCGGAACTCGCAGACTTGGGCCGGGGTCTTGGAAGCGATGTTCCGTTTTTTTTCGGTGGGCCTACCGCGTGGGTCTCCGGGCTGGGAGACCAAATTCGTCCCGCCTCGCTGGGAGAAAACCTCTGGGCCGTATTGGCCAATCCCGGTTTTGAGGTCTCGACGGCCTGGGTCTATTCGGAGCTGGATCGGGTCCGGACCGCGGGAGGCATTCCGCAGAGAAGATCCATGAAAAAAATAGGATTGACTTTGAACCGGAATCGGCATAAAATCTTTCCCCGTGCGAGCAAGACCTTCCCGCTGACGAATCGATCATTCCCCCTCCACAATGACTTGGAAGTGATCACGATCAGACGATATCCGGTCATTGAAACCATGAAGGAGCGCCTGTGTTCATTGGGAGCGAAGGGGGCATTGATGTCCGGCAGCGGACCGACCGTTTTTGGATTGTTTGAGGAACGCTCGTGCGCGCACGAAGCGGCCGCGATCCTTCGACAGGATACGTTGAGGGGGTGGCCGCATCCGGACGGGGGCTGGACGATCCGGGTGGCGAGGCTGCTGGTCCGGCCTCCCTGGTAGGGTCAAGGACCGGTTTGATCGTTCCGTGCCTTCCAAGGGTTCCATGAGTTCCCTGGCTGGTTAAGACGCGCGTTAGACCGAAATAGTATACAAGGGGAATATTCGGAGGTCGTCCAACGGTAGGACAGCAGCCTTTGGAGCTGCGAATTGGGGTTCGAGTCCCTACCTCCGAACCAACCATAAGCATCGGCCATTAGCATCGGAATGATGCGGGAAGGGGCTCCCGCTGTGCCTAATTTTACGGTGGGTTCTTTGTGCTGAACGAATTAAAACTGATTTCTGGAAATTCGAATATTCCGCTGGCCAAGGAGATCTGCGACCACCTCGGGGTTGCCTTGGGCGCGGCGACCGTCTCGGCGTTCAGCGACGGGGAAATTCTCGTCCGGATTGAAGAGAACGTTCGCGGAATGGATGTGTTTGTGGTTCAATCCTGTTCGGATCCGGTCAACAAGCACATCATGGAACTCCTCATCATGATCGACGCGCTGAAACGTTCCTCGGCCCGTCGGATTACGGCCGTCATTCCGTACTTCGGTTACGCGCGACAGGATCGGAAGGATCAACCGCGGGTGCCGGTTACGGCCAAGTTGGTGGCGGATTTGATCACGACGGCCGGCGCCCATAAGGTCTTGACGGTGGATCTGCACGCCGGACAGATTCAGGGGTTCTTTAATATCCCGGTCGATCACTTGTATGCGACGCCGGTGCTTCTGAACCACCTTCGTTCGATGGATTTGAAGGACTTGGTGGTGGTGTCGCCGGACGCCGGCGGTGTGGAGCGGGCCCGTGCGTTTGCCAAGCGACTCAACGCGAGTCTGGCGATCATCGATAAGCGCCGCGAAGGACCGAATCAGGCCAAGATCATGAACATCGTTGGCGACGTCGACAACCGGGATGTCCTTCTCCTGGATGACATGATCGACACCGCCGGAACGATTACCCAGGGGGCCCAGGCGTGCGCCGATAAAGGGGCCCGTCGCGTCTTGGCCGGTTGTACGCACGCCGTTTTATCCGGCCCGGCTTTGCAGCGTCTCAACGACTCGGTGCTGGGCCAGGTGATCGTCACAAACACCGTTCCCTTGGCCGGTAAGGAGCAAATCTGCAAGAAGATCGAAGTTCTGTCCGTGGCCCCGCTTTTGGGCGAGGCGATTCGTCGGATTCATAATGAAGAGTCGGTGAGTTCACTGTTTGTTTGAAGAAGGAGTGAAAAATGCAGCGTATGGATTTGGAAGCGGAGCAGCGTCAGCAGAGCGGAAAAGGAGTGGCCCGCGCCCTTCGGCGGTCCGGGAAGATTCCCGCGGTTTTGTACGGCGAAGGGAAATCGAGCCTGTTGGCCGTTGTCCCCGCGGATCTGATTAAAATTTTAAAATCGGAGTCGGGCGAGAACGCTCTGATCAATCTGAAGATTAAAGGCGGAAAATCCGTCGAGACCCGGACGGCGATCCTTCGCGATTTTCAAAAAGATCCCATCACGGGGGGCATCTTGCACGCGGACCTGTTCGAGATCAACATGAATAAAGCGATCCGGGTGAGAGTCCCCATCATGGTCAAGGGCGACGTGCCGGAGGGTGTCAAATTGGGCGGCGTCCTCCAGCACAACCTGCGGGAGATGATGATCGAGTGTCTTCCGTCCATGATTCCGGACCATCTTGACGTTGACGCGGCCTATCTGAAGATCGGGGAGTCGATTCACGTCAGAGACCTTCAGGTTGAACAGGGGATCCGGATTCTGGAAGATAAGGATCTCGCGATTGTATCGGTCGCGGCTCCGATGTCGGAGGCGAAGCTGGAGGAAATTCTGGCGGGAACGCCGGCCGAGACGAAGGAGCCCGAGGTCATCGGGAAGAAGAAGGAGGAAGGGGAAGTGGAAGCGGCGGCGGAGCCTGCGGCCGGCGGAAAAGCGGGTGAGAAAGCCGAGGCCAAGGGCGAGGGCAAGGCCCCGAAACCAAGCGGCAAGGAAGAGAAGAAGGAGACTGGAGCGAAAGGTTAATTTCATATTGAAGATCCTTGTGGGACTTGGAAACCCCGGGGCGGACTACGCGCGCAGCCGTCACAATGTCGGTTTTATGGTTCTCGATGCCTTCGCGAAGTCCCTGGCTGTTTCTTTTCGGAAAACATCTTCGCGGATGGTGACCGCCTTCGGTACGATCCGCGGCCGAGACCGAAACGATGAACGCGTGATCCTTGCGAAGCCGCAGACCTATATGAATCGAAGCGGCTCCGCGACCTTGGAACTGCTCCGGGAAACCGGAGCCGGTCCGTCGGATCTTCTCGTGGTTCACGATGATTTGGATCTGGGTCTCGGGCGTCTCCGGCTTAAGTCCAAAGGAGGGCATGGCGGTCATCGCGGGGTTCAATCCATTATCGCGTCACTCCAGACCCACCAGTTTTATCGCTTCCGAGTAGGCATCGGCCGCCCGCCCGCGCACTTGGCGGCGGATGAATATGTTCTCTCGCTTTTTCTTCCGGAAGAAAGATCCATCGTACAGGGAATGATCGCGCGATCCGTCATGGCCTTGGACTGCTTTCTTAAGGAAGGGCCGGAAGCAACCATGAACCGCTTTCATTAACAGAAAAAGTTCGACATGCACGGATTTCAATCTCACAGACCGATGAGCGGATAAGGAGGCGTCAAGCATGGATTTGACAAGCGGTTCGATCTTTTTTGCCCTGGTTTGCGGGGCGGCGGCGGTGGTTTACGGGGCTGTGGCGGCTCGATGGGTTCTGGCCCTTCCGGCCGGCTCGGAGCGGATGCAGGAGATTGCGAAGGCCATTCAGGAGGGAGCGAAGGCCTTTTTAAACCGCCAATATACGACGATTGCGGGTGTCGGTCTGATCTTGTTTGTCATTCTGTGGGCCACTCTGGGAGCCAAAACGGCGATCGGATTTCTGATCGGTGCGGTCTCGTCCGCGGCGGCCGGTTATATCGGAATGAACATTTCCGTGAAGGCCAACGTGCGGACAGCCGAAGCGGCAAAACGAGGACTCTCCGCGGCGTTTAACGTGGCCTTCCGGGGTGGATCCGTTACCGGTCTTCTCGTGGTCGGCCTGGGCCTTCTATCGGTCGCCGGGTACTACGGCATTTTGGTGGGACTTACACCGAGCGGCCAGAAAGTCGATATCACCCCCTTGGTGGGTCTGGGGTTTGGAGGGAGCCTGATCAGCATCTTCGCTCGGCTGGGCGGCGGGATCTTCACGAAGGCGGCCGACGTCGGTGCGGATCTGGTCGGCAAAGTGGAGGCTGGAATTCCGGAGGACGATCCGCGTAACCCGGCCGTCATTGCGGACAACGTCGGCGACAACGTCGGAGACTGCGCCGGCATGGCGGCCGATCTGTTCGAGACGTATGCCGTCACGATCATCTCAACCATGCTTCTGGGCCTTCTGGTCTTCAGAGACGCCTCACAGGTCCTGGTCTACCCGCTGGTCGTGGGCGGGGTCTCGATCATCTCCTCGATCATCGGTACCTTTTTCGCACGCATCGGCATCAAAGGCTATATCATGGGCGCGTTGTACAAGGGTCTGGCCGTCTCCGGACTCCTCGCGGCGATCGCGCTTTACTTTGTGACCGCCTGGATCTTTCAAGGACTGGGGACGGTCGATCCGACACGTATCTACGGGTCCGTGCTTGTCGGTTTGGCGGTAACGGCTGCACTGGTGATGATTACGGAATATTACACGTCGACTTCTTTCGGGCCGGTGAGGAGCATTGCGAAGGCTTCCACCACCGGCCACGGAACAAACATTATCGCCGGTCTGGCCGTGAGCATGAAAGCGACGGCGCTGCCGGTGCTGGTGATCGGAGCGGGAGTCCTGGCCGCGTTTCACCTCTCTGGCCTTTACGGCGTGGCCGTGGCGGCCGTTTCAATGCTGTCCATGGCCGGAATGGTTGTGGCGCTGGACGCCTACGGTCCGATCACCGACAACGCGGGCGGAATCGCCGAGATGGCCGGTTTGGATAAAAGCGTCCGAGCCGTTACCGACCCTCTGGATGCGGTCGGCAACACGACCAAGGCCGTGACCAAGGGCTACGCGATCGGATCGGCCGGTCTGGCCGCGATCGTTCTTTTCGCATCGTATACGCAGGATCTGAACAACCTGCTCGATATCAAAGTCGTCTTCACTCTGAGCGATCCCTATATCTTGGTCGGCCTTTTCATCGGCGGTATGCTGCCGTATCTCTTTTCGGCGTTGAGCATGGAGGCCGTGGGGAAGGCCGCCGGAATGATCGTGGAAGAGGTCCGTCGCCAGTTCCGCGAGATTCCCGGCATCATGCAGGGGACCGGCCGACCGGACTATGGCCAGGCCGTGGACATTGTGACCCGTGCAGCGATCCGCGAAATGATCATTCCCGGATTGATTCCGGTTCTCTCGCCGATTGCGGTCGGGTTGATCCTGGGACCAAAGGCCTTGGGGGGAGTCCTGGTCGGAAGCATTGTCACCGGCCTGTTCGTGGCGATCTCGATGACCAGCGGCGGGGGCGCGTGGGACAACGCCAAAAAGTATATCGAGGAGGGAAATTACGGAGGCAAGGGAAGCGAGGCCCATAAGGCGGCCGTGACGGGCGACACCGTCGGTGATCCATACAAAGACACCGCCGGCCCGGCCATCAATCCGATGATCAAGATCATCAACATTGTGGCCTTGTTGATGATCCCGTTGCTCGTGTAATCGAGTATGGGATTTAACTGCGGCATCGTTGGGCTTCCCAATGTGGGGAAATCGACCCTCTTTAACGCCTTGACGGCCGCGGGCGCGGCCGTGGCCAATTATCCGTTCTGCACGATCGAGCCGAACGTCGGAGTCGTGGAAGTTCCGGACGATCGACTCGATCGCTTGGCCGAGATCTTCAAGTCCAAAAAGATTGTTCCGACAACGGTGGAATTCGTCGACATCGCCGGACTGGTCAAAGGAGCGAGCCAAGGCGAAGGGCTGGGCAATAAATTCCTAAGTCACATCCGAAACGTGGACGCGATCGTCCATATCGTTCGCTGTTTTGAAAATCCGGATGTGGCGCATGTTTCGGGTTCGGTCGACCCCGCGCGGGATATCGAGATTATCGAGACCGAGTTGATTTTGGCCGATCTGGAAACGGTGGAGCGGCGCCTTCAGACTGTCGAGAAAAAGGTCCGATCGGGAGAGGCGAAGGCCGCGGAGGAGCATGCCTTCACCCAGCAGCTTCACGCGTTGTTGGCCAAAGGTGAACCGATCCGCGGGAGACCTTACACGCCGGAGCAGATGCGGCTGCTGCACGAGGTGCATCTTCTGACGGATAAACCGGTCTTGTATGTGGCCAACGTGTCGGAAGCCGATCTGGGTCGGGAAACCGATTATGTTCGGCAGGTTCGTAAAATCGCGGAGCGGGAAGCGGCTCGTGTGATCGTGATCAGCGGTCAGGTCGAGGCCGAGGTGATCGCGCTGCCCAAAGAGGATCGGCCTGCATTCTTGAAGGAATTGGGATTGGCCGAGTCCGGACTGGATCGCCTCATACAGGCCGGGTATCAAATGCTGGGGCTTATCACCTTTTTCACGGCCGGCGAGCCGGAGTCAAGGGCCTGGACGGTTTCACAAGGCACCAAGGCCCCGCAAGCGGCCGGAAAAATCCATAGCGACATGGAAAAGGGCTTCATCCGCGCGGAGGTGATGGCGTATTCCGACCTGATGGTTTGCGGAAATGCGACCTCGGTTCGTGAACGGGGCTTGCTTCGAGTAGAGGGCCGGGATTATGTCATTCGGGATGGAGATATCCTGCACTTCAGGTTTCAGGTCTGAAAAGGCCTGTTGATTTTAACGGGAAGGATGTGTTACAAGGGTTACACATTGTCCGTATCAGGACACCTCGCTCTCAACGTGGCTTGAGGGCTTGACATCCAGGAGGGAGCGAATTTTATGCAGATGTATGAGTCCATTTTCATCCTTCGGCCGACCTTGACGGAGGAAGAAGTGACGAAGGTGGTTGAAAAAATGAAAGGGGCCGTCGAGAAAAACGGCGGCACCATCCTGCAGTCCGAAAACTGGGGAAAGCGGAAGCTGGCCTATGAAGTGGAAAAGGAAAAAAAGGGGACGTACGTCATTTTTCGTTTTAAGGGAGACGGAAAAGTGATCAACGACCTGGAGCACAACTATCGAATGGAGGATTCCATCATCAAGTTTCTCACGGTGAAGCCTTCAAAAGGCGATTCGGGCACGCTGGTCATGCCGTCACCGGATGAAGGACGCCCCTTCCGGAGCCGATCCGGACATGACCGGGACGATCGCCGGTGGTCGGAATCGGGTAAAAAGGCGGATTAGAATAGATGGTCAGTTACAACAAGGTCATCCTGATCGGCAACCTCACCAAAGATCCCGAGATCCGTTACACGCCCAGCGGCACGCCGGTGGCCAACTTCCGTCTTGCGGTCAACCACAAATACAAGCAGGGCGACGACCTCAAGGAAGAGGTCTGTTACATCGATGTGGTCGTTTTTGGAAAACAGGCTGAGAATTGCGGCCAGTATTTGAATAAGGGACAGAGCGTCATCGTGGATGGGCGGCTTCAGGAGCGCCGATGGGAGACCGAGGACGGCCAGAAACGAAGCAAGCATGAAGTGGTGGCTCAGGCCGTCCGTTTCATGCCTAAGCGCGGGGAGTCGGCCCCTCCAAGCGGAAAGGCGGACTCCGTTTCGGAAGATGTCGAGCCGGCCTTGGGGGGAGCGGAAAACGATGTGCCGTTCTAATTTCCCCGGCGCGTTTAATCCATGACCCGATCGAAGGTCTGCGTGCGAAGCACAAAGCGACGGCATGCATGGCCATAAATAAATAAAAAAGCGAGACCACTTCAGGCAACGACAAGGAGGATTCAGTGGAGAAAGGCCGGTTTACCCAGCGGAAGAAGAATTGCCGCTTTTGCACCGACAAAATCAAGTTTATCGATTACAAAGACACCTCGCTGTTGCGAAACTTTGTGACGGAGCGGGGCAAGATCGTTCCGCGACGGATTTCCGGCAATTGCGCGTCCCATCAGAGAGATGTCGGCCAAGCCATTAAGAGGGCCCGGAGCATTGCTCTTTTGGCGTTTGCCGAAGAACGATAGAATTCGTGACCCGTCTCAAGGTTCTTTCTGAAGCCGTTCGATGATCTCCGAGATGAGTTCAATCGGATTGAGCACAAGCGGGATGGCTTGATCCGGCAGATGGCCGGGCGTAAACTGAAAATGACCTTCTTCCCACCGAAAGAGGCTGTAGATAATTTCCTTGACTTGAAGCTTGAGTCCGTCGAATAATTCCTTGGGAGTTAGAAATCCCAGCTCCACAATGATCGCGCCGAATTTTTTATGGGTGGCACCCTGGAGTTTAAGCGCCGCATCCATTTGCTCGCGTCTGAGTTTTCCGGCGTTGATCAGGATATATCCCAGCCGGTCCCCCGATAAGTTTGATGACGCAGAGACGATGTTCCCGTCCTTAACGTAGATCGATTTTTCCTGCCCGTCGTGTTGCAGAGTCAGTGTTCCGGTAACCTTGGATGATTGGAGATTCTGGAGGAGGTCCGATAAAGGGATGTTTTGAAGGTTACCGGAAAAGGGTTCATGGTTGGTCATCGTTGGCCGCGTTGTTTTAATTATATCCAAACCAAACGCCTTGTCAAGAATGAGAACCCCGGCCGGATATAAATTTTCTTGACGGATGAACCGCAACTTGTTATAGTTCTCGGGCATTGAGTAGGGTCCTCGGCGGAGTCGGAATTGAAAATCAAGTCCCAGACACAGTTTAATCCGGTTTCACCCAATAAGGACGGCCTTCAGGCCTTTATCGAAAAGCGGCGGTCACTTCGTTTGCCCTTGTTCGTATTGGAAATAAGATGGAGAAAATACAACAAGGTATTCATCGGTCATACGCAGAACATCAGCATCGGCGGTCTGTTCATGTCCACCGAACGTCCCCTTCAAGCCGGGGAACAGTTTCCGATCGAGTTTGTCCTTCCGGACAGGAAAACCAAGATCAACTGCACCGGAGAGGTCACCTGGACGCGGTCTTATGCGGCGGAGGGAGCCGGCTCGGAAGGCATCGGCGTCCGTTTCGTGGATCTCAATGACCAAAAAATGAAAGCGATTGGTCAATGGATCAAGAAACAGGAGACCTCCAAAAAGAAACAGGCCTGAGAAGGTCGTGGATCTATGGGGTCCATCGGTACCGATCCCGCCGCGTAGCACGGTTCCGATTTCTGCGACGATCACCTCGGGTTATCCCATTTTACTTCTCCATCCGCCAACTGTTCGGCATGCAGACCGATTCATGGACCTTCAGGTTTAGGCCACGGCCCGTCACCGGGGTTTACGGGCTTCCGAAGCTCGTCCCTGAAACTAAAGTGTAAGCCGCCGCGGCCTTCGACCCGGATAAAAGAGAGGCTTTTCTGGATGGGCGGAAAGACGAAGACGGCCAAACCGGAGGCGGAAAAGCGAAAACGAAGGGATCGTAGGGATCCGCTTCGTGACCGACGGACGAATGAACGCCGCAAAACGGAACGGCGCAAGGCCGGTCGGCGCAAAGAGTTCTGTCCCACTTGCGGGGGAGAATTAACCCCAACCGACTATTGTCCTTCCTGCAAGGTCCGGGTCGTCAAAATTCGGGTGTCGCCCCAACGTTGAGCGCGCGGATGAAACATCCCGTATTCATGCCGCTTTCGGGATTCATTCTGGCGATGGCCGTTGTTTCTTGCGCCTCGATTCCCCGGTCTCGGCTTGATTATCCGGTCGGGTACCGAGAGAGCGGTATCGCCTCCTGGTACGGAGAGGAATTTCAAGGGAGACCGACCGCCAACGGTGAGACGTATAACATGTACGCCATGACGGCCGCCCACCGTCTGATGCCGCTCGGGACGACGGTCAAGGTCACCCGCCGAGAGACTGGACAATCGGTCATGGTGAGGGTAAACGACCGAGGCCCCTTCGTGCGGGGACGCATTCTGGATCTTTCCTACGGAGCGGCCAGGGCTTTGGGCATGACCGGGACCGGTACGGCTCCCGTCCTGATCGAGGTGGTCTTCCTCCCGAAAGATTCCTCGATGACGGCGGGCGGTCTGTTTACCGTACAGGCGGGTGCGTTCGAGGTGGAGGAGAATGCAAAACAATTGGCGGAACGGTTGAGGAAGAAGTACCCCGATGTTTATTTGATGACGATGCGGTCGAATCAGAGCATGATTTACCGTGTGAGGGTGGGTTTGCTTGGTCGAAAAGAGGTTGCATTTGAACTGGCCGAGCGATTGTCCAGGGAAGAACGGCTGGACCCCTTCGTGACGCGGAAAGATCCTTAAGATTGCAAATACGGCCACGACTCGGATGAAAATCCTGGTGCGCGGCCCTCGTTACGTCGCCAAGTTTACGGCAGCGGGCTTCAGGAACTCAATCGAACCTGTTCAAAGGAGAAATGCGATGGCCGATGTGGCTAAACTGGAAGAGAAGATAAAGCGCGTTAAGAAAACGTTATCAGAAAAAAGAAAAAAAGAATCGGAGTCGGAAGCACGCCCGCTTGAACTCCGGCCCGTTCGAAAACGGTTGAAGCGTCTTCAACGCCGGCGACGAGTCCTGGCCGCCTTTCTGCAGCGCGGGATAAAGGGCAAGGGTGAGACATTGGAAAAGGGAAAGACCCCGGCGGCGGAGAAACCGGCCGCTGAAAAAGAAGTCAAAGCCGGTTAGCGAAATTCAAATTCATCATCGGTATGATCGACGGCGTGATGGGATAGGGGAACATCTATGAATATCAATGGCCCTGTCGGGGCGCTGAGCCTTGCCCGGGTCGTCTGGGCCGCGGCGCTTTTTTTCATCATCAACGGTTGCGGCGCGCCGGTCATCTCGAAAGGAGTCCGGGATCAGGCGGATCCGACCGCGACGTTCAAGGCCGTGTTTCACGACCCGGACGCCTACAAGGGCAAGACGGTTCTTTGGGGGGGGATCATTATCCGAACCCGCAACGCGAAGGACGTGACTTGGATCGAACTGGTGCAGGAGCCGTTGGCCGGCGACGATCGCCCGATACGAAGAGAGGCATCGGAAGGGCGTTTTTTAATCCGTCACGATGGCTTCTTGGATCCGGCCGTTTATGGACGAGGCCGCGAGGTCACGCTCGTCGGGGAGGTCCGGGGCCTGGAAACTCGATTGCTGGACGAGGCGGAATACCGCTACCCGGTCGTGGCGGACAAGCAGTTGGTGCTCTGGGGGCCCGCCCAGGAGCCGGCCTTTCATTTCAACCTGGGTTTCGGGGCCGTCTTCTCGAGATGATTCATGTTCATTTTAACATCGGCCGAATCAGGATCGGTTGATCAGCCGGTCCAACCCCGTCTTCACCTCCTTCAATTTCGTGTTGGCCCGCGGATCGGACCGGTGAACGGTCTCGATCACGCCACCAAGGGAACTTTCCAGCCCGGTCAGCGCTTCCCCGACTTCTTTTGACGCCATCGGGAGCGCGGTATGAAGCTCCTCCTTGGCCGACGTCAATTCCTTCTCGGCCGTTCCAAAATTTCGCTCCTTGATGTTGTTCTCGGCCGAAAGCATCCGGTCGCGGGCCGTCGTGAGTTGCATTCGAAACCGCAGTGAACGGACTTCGCCTTCCAGGCCGACGACTTTCATCGACATTTCGGACTTGGCGGCGGTCAAAAGCCGGTTGAGCTTTTCCGCCTTGAAAGAGCCCGTGAGATATCCGGCTCCGAATGCAACGATCAATAGGAACAGAAAAGAGATGAACTTAAAAAACGATTTCATCGGAACAGAACTCCTTTCTTAGGATGGATGGGTGCGAAAGACCATCGGGTTTTGTAGCGACGCATCGCGACGCGTCGCTGGCGTTTGCGGCGCTTCATGAAGGATCCGCAGAATTGCGCCGGCCGCATAACATCGCACGGATCCTTCGGCATCGTTCAGCCGTTCGGTCAGGTCCGGCAAGACCTCGGGTTTTCCGATCATCCCCAGTGCGCGCGTCGCGGCCGAGCGCACTCTCGAAGAGGGATCCTTCAACAAAGGCACAAGCAGCGCAGCCGCCTTTCTTCCAAAGTCCGGGTCCTCCGACGGAACAATTTCTCCGAACGACCGCGCGGCCGCGCTACGAATCCCGTAATCGGAATCGGCCAGGGCTCTTTTCAACAAATCCAGGGTCTGAGGGTCGTTCTGTTTGGACAAGGCCACGGCGGCCGAAAGCCTTACGAACGGATCGCTGTCTTGGGCGGCCTGTTGAAGCAGAATAGAGACGTCGGATGTTCTGTACGCGCCCAGCGCGAGCGCGACCTGACTGCGGACTCCGGCATCGGGGTCGCTTAACGCGTTGGACAACACCGGAACGGCATGAACGGTGCCGAGATCGGTCAGGGCCTGGGCGGCGTAGCTCCGGACGGTGGCATCCGGGTCCCGGAGGGTGTGTGCGAGCAGAGGCAATGCGCGGACATCGCCCGTTTTGCCGAGACCCGTCGCTGCGATGAGACGGGTTTCCGGATTTTCGTTTTTCAATGCCTTCTCAAAAATCTTGAGCGCGCCGGGATACGAATCCATTCCCAGGGCACCGACGGCGGTGCCCAGTCCCAGCAATTGTACGGCCGGGTCTTCGTCCGTCAACGCTTTTTTCAGGAGCGATGGAGGGGCCGCGGATTTCAATCCGCTCAGGACGCGAACGGCCGTCAGCCGGACCGACGGGTCCGGATCGGCCAGCGCCGGATCGATGAACCGAATCGCCGTCTGAGCGCCGAAGCGGGCCGCGGCCTCGACTGTAAAAAGGCGAACGGTGGAATCGGTGTCTTTCGAGGCGGTCGCAAGCCAGGAAAGAACGGCCGGATCACGGCTGTCTCCCATCGCCTTGGCCGCCGCGCCGCGCGAAAACGGATCCTGTTCCTGGAGAGTGTCCTGAAGGATCTTGAGAGACCTTTCCCGGATTTGAAAGTTCAGACCCTGTTTGGACAACGATCGGGTCAGAATGAGACCGATGACGATCAACAGGAGAGCCAGACCGGTCATCTGAAAGGCCTTTTTTCCAACGGGCCACCGGCTCATCGCCGACCCTTCATAAGAGACCGGACGAGAAAGCCGCCCAGGACTATCGCGGCGGCCCAGGCCGTGCGGCTTTCCAAGGTGTCCCCCTGATGCTGGAAAAAACGGGCGATGATCAGCAGAGCCAGAAGAAATGCCGCCAGGATGGCGCGGTAAACCAACCGATAAAGCCTCAGCAAGGCGCCGGTGACGTCATCCGACGACATCTTGGTCTTGAACTCGCCCCGGTTGGCCAGGGTCAGAAAGGTCTCCAGCGTCTTGGGCAGAGCCAGGAGAGAGCCGCCGATCTCCCGTCCGGTTTTCCACAGCCGGTCGAACGCATCCTCTTCCGATCGGATAAACGGAACGGCGAAAGGTTTGGCCAGATCGATGATGTTCATGTTCGGATCCAGTTTGGAATTGATCCCGTTTAGCATCCCCAGCGTCCGCCAGATCAGGATGAAGTCGTTGGGAATCTGCAGCGTCGAGGAGACGCTGAAGATCTGGTGCAGATCGTACGCGATGTCGCCGATGCCGATCTCTTGGAAGGCTTTGGGCGAAATGTCCCGGTATCTCTCGATGAAAAAGGCCGCCACTTTTTCAATCGCGTGGTGATCGCCCGCGCGGTCGATAAAGCCGAGGTCCGCCAGCCCCCGCATAATGAGGGGGATATCCCGGTCGATGATCCCTCCGACCGTGGTCTTGATGCCTTCCCGCATGGCGGGCGTGAGGGGCTGCATCAGGCCGAAATCGACGAAAATCAGAACCGGGTCGCGGGCGAGGCCGTCCGCGGACGTCGGGCCCGGGCGGACGAACAGGTTTCCGGGATGCGGATCCCCGTGAAGAAACCGGTGGGCGAAAAGTTGCTTCATGTAGGACTCCATCAGAAGCCGCGCCAGGGCCGGGAGTTCCACGCCCGCGGCCCGGATCTCCTCGAATTCGGCGATCTTGATTCCGTCCACGAATTCCAGCGTCAGGACATGCGACGTCGTGTAGTCCCAGATCACTTCGGGGACCACGATCCGGTCGTCCCCCTCGAAATTCTGACGAAACCGCTCGGCGTTCCGCGCTTCCTGAAGGTAATTCAACTCCTGCTGGAGGATCCGGGAAAATTCCTGGTAGAGGATGTCGAAGCGGATCTGACGGAGAAACCGTTGCAGAAACGCGGCGGCCCAACGCGCCGCGCGAAGATCCGCCTGGACGATCCGCCGGATTCCGGGGTACTGGACCTTGACCGCGACCCTTCGTCCGTCTTTGAGAACGGCCTCGTGAACCTGTCCAAGCGAAGCAGCCGCAATCGGGGTTTCGTGAAAGACCGCGAATACCTCCTCAGGACTTTTACCCAGGTCCATCCGCAGACGTCGTTTGATCACCGCGAAATCGCTTGGGGGAATGGAATCCTGAAGCTGGGCCAGGGTTCGGGTATACTCCTCCGGCAGGAGATCGACCCGGGCGCTCAAAAACTGTCCCAGTTTGATTAGAATGCCTTTGAGTTCGATGGCCAGACGACACAGTCGGTCGGCCTTCTTCTGATGTAAACGGGAACGCCTCCGGAGGAGGGTCTCTTCGCGGTAAAACGGCGAACACCAGAAATGAATGCGGTAGGAGACGGCGACATCCAATGCAAAGGAAAGAATCCGGATGACTCGGAAGCCTAGCCGGGAGCGAAATGGCACGAAGGACCCCTTCGGTAAAGTGCCAAGTTTATATCATACGCCTCTGGGAGAGTCAACGTCGATGACATTGCGTCTTGGGCTATGTCACGGACTGCCTTACCGATGACGGCATTCGGTCCGCGGCCGAACAGGATCCGCCGTTTCCGTCGTTCGTCCTACGGGGGAGAGGCCGTGTCTGTTGACAATCCATTTGAAATATGACAGATTATCATTGGTTCAGGCCCCTCATGCGACCGAGACTCCATCTTATGACCCGTTGTCCTTGGACGATGCGGAGGATCCTATTCTCCGCTTGTCTTGTGCTCATACTTCTGCCGTTGCTTTGGGCCGATATCGCCGCTGCCGAGGAACAGGAAGACACGACTCTTTTTTACCAGGGCCAGTCCCTGATGGAAAAAAAGCATCCCGAGGAGGCCGCGACCAAGTTCAACGAGCTTCTGAAAAAATACCCGAAGAGCAACATTCGTGACCTGACGTTCTACTGGCTGGGCCGGGCCTATCTGGACCTTCATCGGACTTCCGAAGCCGAAACGATCTTGCACGAGCTTCAACGGGAGTTTCCGGATAGCCCGCTGGTTCCGAAACTGAACAAGGAAGTGGCTGCTCGATCGCTTAAACCGCAACCGCCGGTCGCAGAAGCCGTTCCTCCGGCGACCGCTCCAAAACCTTCAAAGCCGGCTCCGCCACCGAAGGTGGCCGAGAAATCCGTCTCTCCTCCCGCTTCTCCATCGACGAAGAGTGCGGCGCCGTCTCCCGCTCCCAAACCGCCCGCTCCGCGAAAAACCAAACCGCCGGTGGTCCAGACCCTGCCCGTTCCCGCCGGCGGATCGTCAAAAGGATTTTCGCTCACGATTACGCAAGTGGCCGACCTTAAGGTCGAGGCCAAGGAGGTGCAGCTCTCGGTCTACCCGGGGGAGTCGGGCGCCATCCCGTTTCAGGTGACCAATACCGGCAATGCCGAGGACAGCTTTACTTTCCGGACGACGCTTCCGCCCGAATATCAGCCCGTCTTCTACTTGGACAGCAACGGGAACGGGCAGATCGATGCGAGTGAACGGGCGGTCCAGGCCACGCCGTCGCTTGACGTCAACCGTTCGGCTTCGGCCGTCCTCGTACTTCATCTTCCTCCGACAACGCCGGACGGGCAGAGGCAAGAGTTTGAGATTCTGGTCTCCTCTTCGTTCGATCCGAACATTTCACAATTGGTGAAGGCCGCCGTGAATTCCAAGGGGCCCTTGATTCGAGCCGACTTCAAAGCCGACAAGGAGCGCGTCAAACCGGGCGATCGCCTGAGCTATACGCTGGTCCTCCAGAATACCGGAAGCGCCGAAGCCCGGGAGGTGAAATTTCAGTACACCTATCATCCCAACCTGATCTTTCTCTCGGCTCAGCCGACGCCCAACATCGTTGAACAGGCCTCCCGCACGCTGGCCTGGACGCTGGATAACTTTCCCAGCCAATCTTCCAAACGGATGGAGGTCCGCTTCAAGGTCGGGGATGAGGCGACGGCGGGGCAGGAAATCACCAACCGGGGCGGACTCGAAATGGCGGCCGGCGGTGAGCCGATGCTCTTATCGTCCCCCTTGGTGACGGTGGAACAAGTGGCGATGGTAAACCTGGAGGGATCGCGGGAGGAAATGACCGTGACGCCCGGCGATATTTTGGATCTTCCGTACCTGGTCAAAAATATGGGCAACGGTGCGGACAGTTTCAGCCTCCGCCTGGAGGGCGATGAAGCCGTCGAAGGTCTGGTCTACACCGATCAAAATAACGACGGCCGGTATGAATCCGGAGAACCGGTCCTGACCGAGACCCCGCCGTTGGGCAGCCGGGAAGCCTTTCCGGTGATGGTTCATGTGACCGTTCCGGTTCGGCAGGCCGATGGGCAAAAACTCGAGGCGCGTCTCATGGCCCAGTCCAAGCTGGACCGTGCGGTTTCGGCCCGCACGACCAAAGTGTTCCATTACACGTTGCCGATCGTGACGGTTTCGACGCAGCAAGGCGCTCGGGACAGCATCCCGGGCGGGATTATTTCCTACCAACTGACCGCCATCAATTCGGGTTCCGGAATCGCCCGGAACGTGGTCATTACGGATCTGCTTCCAACCGAGCTGGAATATGTCAATTCCGATCCGCAACCGTCCGACCGGCCGGAAGGCGGTTTGGTGTGGCAGGTGACGGAGCTGGCGCCGAATCAAAAAAAGGTGTTTGTAGTCAATGTAAAGACCAAGACCGGTCTTCGAGCCGGAACGGTAATCCAGAAGGACACGCGGGTGCGGTATTCGGACCTGAACGGCAATCGCTATGAATAAAGACCTCGAGAAACGGGTTAACGAGGATTTGGTCGTTAATGTATGAGAAGTTCTTCCAGTTTAACGAGCCGCCCTTCAATCTAACCCCCGACCCCCGATTTTTTTTCTTCAGCAAGGAACACGAAGAGGCCTTCGATCATATCCGCTACGGGATTGAGCAGCGGAAAGGATTCATTGTTGTGACGGGCGAGGTGGGAACGGGCAAGACCACGCTTTCCCGGCTGCTGCTGGAAAAACTGGACAAAAAAGTCCGGACATCGATGATCTTCAACCCCAGCCTCAACACGATCGAACTGCTGCAGGCGGTCAACCAGGACTTCGGGATCTCCGAGGAGGGCCCGTCGAAGAAGGGTTTATTGATGAGGCTAAACCAGTTTCTCCTGAGTACCTTGGCGGACGGGGGGAACGCCCTCCTGATCATTGACGAGGGCCAGAACCTCTCGATCGAGTGCCTGGAAGAGATTCGGATGCTTTCCAATCTGGAAACCGAGAAGGAAAAACTGCTACAGATCCTTTTGCTCGGCCAGCCGGAACTACGAGAGATGCTTCGGCTCCCCGCGCTGCGCCAACTGAATCAACGTATCGCGATCCGATATCACATTGATCCGCTGGATTTGGAGGAAACGAAGACGTATGTGATGTATCGTCTGAAAATAGCGGGAGGCCAGGATCGCTTGTTCTTTACGCCCAAGGCGCTTAAAAAGATTTACCAGCACAGCGGCGGTATTCCCAGACTGATCAACGTTCTGTGCGATAAAGCGCTCCTGGCCGCGTACGCACGGGAAAGCCACGTGGTCGATGATGCGACCGTCCACCAGGCGGCTGCGGAGCTCGAAGGGCCGTCGTCAACCCCGGTTCGTCGAGACCTGCCGGTCGAGAAAACCGGCCGACGCCACCGCCCGATGGAAAAGAAACGCAAATCGGATACCCGTTGGTTCACGCCTATGGGAACAACCGTCATCGGCTTGTTGCTTGCCCTGCTTTCTGCTCTGGTGTGGGGAGTGCCGGTCTGGTTCAATCCCCACCCCTCCGTTATGAATGCGGCCTCGCCGAAATCTTCGATAGCCTCGAACTCGGTTCCAGACATCCCGACCGAGGCCGTCAGGCCGCCGCCGGCGGCCGTGCTTCCACCGGCCGAGTCCGTCACATTGTCACCACGAGAAAACCGGGCCGGATGGTTTGACGAAAACGGTGTGTTTCGAGTGACCCGTCCTGAAGAGACGTACAAGGCAGCCTTATTGACGCTTCTGAAAATCTGGGGGACCCCCCAGAATCCTTCAGCCGAAGAATTCAAATCCTTAAATGCCGATCGGCTCATGTCCGCGAAAGGGTTTTCAACCCATCTCTTCACGGTCAACTTGAAACGGATCCGCCTACTTGATTACCCCTGCGTGATCCGTGGACATTGGGCCCATACCACGGCCTCCACCTATGCGGTGCTAACCAATCTCACCAAGAAGGATGCGACGGTCTTGGATCCTTTGAGCGGGGAGATCACGGTCAGTCTGGACGTGTTAAAGGGGTTGTGGGGAGAGGAAGGGATGATCTACTGGAAACGGTTTCCCGGAATCGCTTTACCATTAATAAAAACGAAAACGGCGGATCCGTCTGTCAAAACGGTTCAGAAGGCCCTTAAGATCCAGGGACTGTATGTGGGAAAGACGGATGGGATAATGGGCATGAATACCAAACGAGCCATTCGCTTTTTCAAGCAAAAATACGGCCTAAAGGATGATGGGGTTTTCGATCTCGAAAGTTACCTCGTTTTATCGAGAGTCATGTTCCGGGGAACGCCCGGACTTCAAGCAGGGAATCTATAGAATGGATATGGAGCGTTTCTATTTGAACTTTATCAAGAAAACGTCTATAATTGAACAAGGTTAATGCGTTTACGTCAGCATACCGGCCAGGCTGATTATGGGGGGGAGATTCGCCATGAGAAAATATCTTTGGACGTTGAATGTTCTATTTCTGTTGGGTTTTAGTTATTTTGTGGCCGATTTGGTGAGCCTGTTTATCGGTCGTCAACTGGATTTGCCGTCCCGCTCGCCCGTGGCGGAATGGGCCGCCACGACCGAGGCGCAGGTGAAACCGACAACAGAAGTTTACTCCTCCATTATCGACCGGAATATTTTTGGGATCAAACCGGCGGCGGCCATCGCAAGCCCTGCAGAAACGGCGCCTCAGGAGGTTCAATTGCCGCCGCTCCGACTCCGGTTGGTGGGAACGGTTGTGGGCGGCCCGGAAGAATCCTTCGCCGTCATTGAGGATCTCGGGACCAAGGAACAAAGCCTTTATCATATCGAAGATATTGTTGGATCGGATGCCAAGCTGATCGAGGTGAGTCGTGATGAAGTGACGTTTTTACGCGGGAAGGTTCGGGAGACCTTGGCGGTTGAGATGGAAGACACGCCGGGCCAAGCAGTGCCGGGCCGAACCTCCTCAAACCAACCCAACTCCGCGACGCCCCCCGTGACCCCCCGACCGGCCGGACCCCAGAACAGTTGGGTTCTGGACAAGCAGGAGGTGGCGTCCGCCTTGGAAAATCTGCCGCAGCTCTTGACCAAGGCGCGTGTGGTGCCGGACCTAGGCCCCAATGGCCAAAGCGACGGATTCCGGATCGTCTCGATCTCTCCGTCGAGTTTTTATGAGCGGATCGGGTTGCGGAACGGAGATGTCATTCAGCAGATCAACGGGATCGAAGTCAAGGATCCCCAGACCTTTATGCAGGTTTTTACACAACTGAAAGATGAAACCAACATCACGATGGATCTGATGCGAAACAACCAAAAAGAGTCGTTCACCTATGAAATTCGTTAGAGGGACTCGGGTCGAGTTGCGGTCGCCCGGCCGCCGAAGACGAGTTCGAACATGTCAAATGCGGAAGCGCATGCCGATCTTGAAATGGATTTTTCTGATGTTCGGGGCGGTCCTGTCTTCCGGATTTCTTCTGCAGGCCGACGTTGCGGCCATTGCTCAGGCTCAGGAACCTTCCGAGACCCAACACCCCTTGCCGCTCCCGTCTACGGCACCGGAATCGCCCAAACAAAATCAAAAAGGGGGAGACGCAACCACTCCGGAAACGACCGTGACCCCATCCCCTCCGTCTACATCCCCGACAGCGGAACCGCCGAGGCAAAATCCCCCCGCAACGTCTCCGATACCGGAACCGCCAAAATCGGCCAAGGAACGGCTCATCACGCTTGATTTCAACAACGTCGACCTTCCGGTTTTCGTGAAATTCGTCAGCGAAATGATCGGGAAAAATTTTATTATCGATGAACGGGTACGCGGAAAGGTGACGATCTTTTCACCCGCCAAGATTTCGGTCGATAAGGTCTACCCGGTCTTTCTGTCGGTCCTGGATATCAAGGGACTCGCGGCCGTTCCTGCCGGAGATGTCATTCAGATTCTCCCGGCGTCGGACGTCCCGCCGGAACGGGATATCAATGTTTACTATCTTGAAAACGCCAACGCGGAAGACACCGCCAAGCTGCTGACCAGCATCGTGACCCGGACCGGCGCCCCGGCGCCGGCCGGGCGGCCGATCGTCAAAGCCACGGGCGAGTTCGAGGGAACCGTACAGATTATTCCGGACAAGACGACGAACGCCTTGTTGATCACGGCCTCCCCCAAGGATTATGAGATGCTGAAAGAGGTGATCAAGAAACTCGATGTGCGTCGACGTCAAGTCTATGTCGAGGCGGTCATCATGGAAGTCAGCCAGGACAAGCTGCGTCAATTGGGAACCCAGTTGGGCGCCGTGGGCGGTTACCAGTCGACCAATCAAAAACTAACGGCCTACGGCGGTGCGAATGAAGATATTTCGGATCTGACGAGCCTCACGACCTTGGCCGGGACGGGAGGAGTGAACATCGGATTGAGCACTGTGAATGTCAAGGTGCTTCTGAGCGCGTTGCAGAGCTCTTCGGATGTCAATACCCTGTCTACGCCGCAACTTCTGACAACCAACAATCAGAAAGCCAAGATCGTTGTGGCCCAGAATGTTCCGTTTATCACCGGGAACAATCAGACGGTGGGGGGGGTGACGCAAACACAGATCAGCCGTCAGGATGTCGGCGTAACGCTGGAACTCACGCCGGAGATCCTGGAAGGCGATCGCGTCCGGATGGATGTCCGTCAGGAGATCTCCAGTTTAGCGGATACCCCGCAGGCGGTTCTGGTTCAACTGGGACCGACCACGAATAAGCGGGAGGCGACGACCACCGTCATCGTGTCCAACAATCAAACGGTCGTCATCGGGGGCTTGATGACGGATAATGTAAATAAGTCGGAATCAAAGATCCCGCTACTTGGAGATATTCCCCTCATCGGCTGGCTGTTCAAATATGAGTCGAAACATCTGACCAAAACGAATCTCCTCATCTTCCTCACCCCCCACCTCGTACATGAAAACGAGGATCTGGATGCGCTCCGGCAGCAAAAGAGCATCGATATGCAGCGGACGTTGGCCGAAGGAGACTTGAGGAACCAGACCCTGAGCGAACAATTTCTGAAAAGTATCAACCCTCCCCAGGGCAAGAGGTAGTTCCGTCCATGTCCAGCCCGTGGCAACGCATCGGTGAAATTCTTCAAGAGAAGTTTGCCGTCACGGCCGAACAGATCCGCGAGGCCCTGGCTCTTCAGCAGGAAAAGGGCGGGCTGCTCGGAGAGGTTTTGGTCCGGATGCATGCGGTGAAGGAAGGCGAGGTGCTGGAGGCCCTGGGTCTTCAATTTCATCTTCCCTTCATCCCCGATATCCTTCCGACCCAGGTGGACCCCGTTTTTCTATCGAAAATCCCGATCGGGTTTGCAAAGCGGTACGAACTGCTTCCCCTTCGCGAGGAAAACGGCCGTGTGATGACGGCAACGGCCAATCCGCTCCAGCTCGCCGCGTTGGATGACGCCCGCGTTCTGCTGGGTTGCGACGTTCAGGTCGTCCTGTCGCCCGCCCGAGTGATACTAAGCTGCATCAATCAAGTCTACGACCGTGCTTCCGATACGGCGCAACAGGTCATTGATGACCTGAGCACCGAGAACCTGGACCTGTTGGCCAGCGAGCTGCAGGAACCGGTCGATCTGCTGGAGGTTACGGACGAGGCGCCGATCATCCGGCTGGTGAACTCGACCATGTTTCAAGCCGTCAAAGACCGGGTGAGCGACATTCACATTGAGCCGTTTGAACGCGACCTCGAGATCCGGTACCGCATTGACGGGATCATGTACAAGATTCTGTCCCCCCCGAAGCGGTTTCAGTCCAGCATCATCTCCCGGATCAAGATCATGGCCGGAATGAACATCGCGGAGAAGCGTTTGCCCCAGGACGGACGGATCGGGATCAAGATCGCCGGCCGGGATATCGATATCCGTGCCTCGGTCATCCCGACGGCCCACGGGGAGCGGGTTGTTCTGCGGCTTCTGGACAAAAGCACCAGTCTATTGAACCTTGAGGACATCGGTCTGACGAGGCAAGATCAAGAGACCATGTTCCATCTGATTCAACTCAGTCATGGCATCGTGCTGGTCACGGGGCCGACCGGCAGCGGAAAGACGACGACGCTGTACGCGTCGTTGAACCGGATCAATTCCCCGGACAAGAATATCATCACGATCGAAGATCCCATCGAATACCAGCTCAAGGGAATCGGGCAAATGCAGGTCAACCCCAAGATCAACCTGACATTCGCCAACGGCCTCCGCTCCATCCTCCGGCAGGACCCAGACGTGATCATGGTGGGGGAGATCCGGGACGCCGAGACGGCGGAGATCGCGATACATGCTTCCCTAACCGGCCACCTGGTTTTTTCAACCCTGCACACCAACGATACGGCCGGCGCCATCACGCGGCTCATTGACATGGGGATCGAGCCCTTTTTGGTCGCATCCTCCGTGATTGCGATCCTCGCCCAGCGGTTGGTGAGGTTGCTCTGCCCCGATTGTCGGCAAGCCTACTCGCCCACATCGCAGGAGTTGTCCAAATTGGGTTTCAAGGCGGGCGCATCGCCGCCGTCCTTTTACCGCGCGGTGGGTTGCGGCCTTTGTAAACGGACCGGGTATCACGGGCGGACCGGAATTTACGAGATTCTTCTCATCGATGACGAGATCCGTCAGATGATTTTGAGCAAGGTCGATTCCAACCGGATTAAGAACCGCGCGGTCGAAAAGGGCATGAGAACGCTCCGGGACGACGGCGCGCGAAAGGTGCTGGACGGCGTCACGACGGTGGAAGAGGTCTTGCGGGTCACGCAGGAAGAACTGGTGATGGAGTAACGCGCGATGGCGGTATACGAGTACAAGGGCCTGACGACCGAAGGCCGGGATATCTCCGGCATCATTGACGCGGACAGCCCAAAGACCGCGCGGGCCAAGCTACGGCAGTCGGGCATTTATCCCACCGATGTCGTGGAGGGGGCAGGCGAAGCGTCGTACGGCTCCGATTCCGCCGCTTCATCGGGTCATCCGGACCGTTCCCTTTCGTGGCTGTCGCGCATCCGGGTGGCGGAACGGGTTGGAAGCATGGAGGTGTCCCTCATGACCCGCCATCTGGCCACGTTGACCGGGGCGAAGCTTCCGTTGATGGAGGCCCTTTCGGCCCTGATGGATCAACTGGAAAAGGGAGAGTTAAAGCGGGTCGTGGCGGGCGTTCGCGAACGGGTCAAGGAAGGCAGTTCTCTGGCGACGGCGCTTGCCCAATACCCGTCCGCGTTCTCGGAGATTTACATCAATATGGTGCGGGCGGGCGAGGCGAGCGGCACTCTGGATGGCATGCTTCTCCGATTGGCGGATTATCTTGAACACCAGGTCAAGCTTCGCAATCAGCTCGTTTCAACGCTGACCTATCCTATCTTCATGGTGGTCATCGGCGGATTGATCTTGCTGGGATTGGTGACGTTTGTGGTTCCCAAGATCACGCTGATTTTTGAGGAAGTGAATCAGGTCCTGCCGTTACCGACGGTGATTCTCATCGCGGTCAGCCATTTCCTGAACGACTACTGGTGGCTCATTTTGTTGGCCGTTGTCGTTGGAATATTTGCCCTGCAGCAATACATCAGGACGCCCGCGGGCCGGATCCAGTATGATCGCTTCGTGTTGCGGGTCCCGATTATGGGCCGGGTGACCCTGATGGTGGCGATTTCGCGTTTTACGCGGACGCTCAGCACCTTGCTCAGCGGCGGCGTACCCCTGCTCCAGGCTCTCGACGTGGTCCGAAACGTCGTTCAGAACAATGTGCTGGCCGAGGCGATCGATCGGGCCCGACAAAACATCGGGGAGGGCCAGAGCTTGGCCGAACCGTTGAAAAAGAGCGGAATGTTTCCTCCGCTCGTGACGCACATGATCGCTGTCGGTGAGAAAAGCGGCGAACTGGAGCCGATGTTGGTCAAGGTCTCGGAGGCTTACGACAACGAGGTGGAAGCCATCATCAGCACGCTGACGTCCCTGATGACCCCGGTCATGATTCTGGTGATGGGGGCGATCATCGGATTTATCGTGATGGCGATTCTTCTCCCGATATTTGAACTCAGCCAAATTGTGAGGTAAAAGTAATGGATCACGCTGTTCGAAACGCCGCGGACCGGAGGTGCATGAACCGCCGTACTCCCGCTTTGACGGTTCCGGAGAGTTTTTCGCGTCAATCTGGATTTACATTGATTGAGATCATGGTGGTTGTGTTCATCTTGGCGCTGCTAGCCGGAATCGTCGTGCCAAAAATCATGGGCCGGACGGATGAGGCCCGTCGGACCGCGGCCAAAGTCCAAGTCAAGAACATCGAAGAAGGGTTGCATCTGTACAAACTGGACAACGGTGTTTATCCCACCACGGAGCAGGGCCTCTCGGCTCTGGTGACGAAGCCCTCGATCGGCTCGATCCCGCCGCATTGGCGGGAAGGCGGCTATCTGCCCAAGCTACCCAAAGATCCCTGGAGCCATGATTACGTCTATATCAGTCCGGGCTCCCACGGGGATTATGACTTGATGAGCTACGGGGCGGACGGCGAGCAGGGCGGAGAAGGGAAAGACGCCGATGTGGAAAGCTGGGATATCGAATAGACGGGGCCTGCCTGTCCGGCAGGCAGGCTTCACGTATCTCGAACTGGCCGTGGTGATGCTGATCCTCGGCGTGGTTGTGGCCCTGGCTTTTCCGACCATCCACAACTTCGGCTCCAGCGCCTTGAAACAGTCGGCCCGTCATCTGGTCCGGACCGTCTATTTTCTGACCGATCGGGCCGCGGCTACCAAACAGATCTATCGTCTGAATTTCGACCTGGACCGCCGGGAGTACTGGGTGACCGTCCAGTCCGGGGAAGGCGAGTTTGTCCGGGCGGACTCCGACATCGTGACGCGCACAAGCCTGCCGGAAACGGTTCGGTTTGCGGATGTAGACACCCTGCATCAGGGTAAATTGACGCTGGGCGTGGCCTACATGGATTTTTTTCCCGTGGGGCGCGTGGATAAGACGACGGTGCATTTAACCGATGAGCAGAAGGACAACTTGACGCTCGTCGTCAACCCGGTTACGGGACGGGTCAAGGTATATGAAGGGTATCAGGAAGAGACGACCAAATCGACCTTCTGATCGATCGACCCAGAAGGGGTTCACGCTTTTGGAAGTGGTCGTCGCCCTTTCCATTCTGGCCGTGACCTTTGTGGTCCTCTTGGGACTCCGGAACCGTGACATCCTTCAGCATCTGGAGGCCCGATACTTGACCCGTGCCACGTTGCTGGCCCAGAAAAAGATCTCGGAAGTGGAGATGGCAGGTTTCCCTCCGCTCGGCATTATGGCCGGCGATTTTCCCCAGCCGGACGATATGTTCCATTGGACCCAGACAGTCGGTACCACCCCGTTGGATTTTGCCCGGGAAGTTACAATGGAGGTGGCCTGGCGGGAGGGCGAGCATTCGCAATCGGTCGTTTTGGTCACTTTTGTGATGGATGAACAATCGTGAGGAGAGGACACTGGAATGACCCGCGGGGGTTCACGCTCCTGGAACTGCTGGTTGCGCTGGGAATTGTCGCGATCGTTGTGACGCTTCTGTATGAGACCTTTAATGCCGTGCTCAGGTCCACGAAGGAGGTGGATGCGGAGAGCGAAATCGATCAGATGGTCCGGATCAGCATGGAAAGAATGACGAACGAACTGCGGTCGGCGTATTGGCGCCCCTCATCCGGGACCGGCGGGCCGACGGTGTTTATGTTCGTCGGCCAGGACAGTTCCGACAGCGATCAGCCCGCGGATACGCTTCAGTTTACGACGCTTTCCTACGCCCGCGTCGGCGAGGGGAGCGCCGATCCGACCGTCACGGTCGTGGAGTATGCATTGGTTCCGGACCCGGAAACTCAGACGAGCGTTCTGATGCACCGGGAGGAGACCGTCCCGCTCGAGCCATCGGAGAACAGTCTTGAAGAATATGAACTGGCCGAATCGGTGATCGGATTGAATTTTCGGTATTTTGATGGACAGAATTGGTTGGATCAATGGAGCGATGCGGATAAAAAGAGATTGCCGAAGGCGGTCGAGATTCAGCTCATTATCAAAGATTACTCCGGTCAGGAACGTCAGTTCATTACACAAACCGATATCCCTATCGGCCAGGCATCATGACTCTTAGGAGGCGGCTCCAATGGGTGAGTCGGCATCGGGCCGGATTGATCACGACCATCGGGTACGCCACCGCCGCCGTGATCACGATCACGGTTTTTGTCTATCTGACGTTCCCCTGGCAGAAACTTTCGGAGTGGATCCGGATCAAGATCGAACGGGCCACGGATCTTCAGGTTTCGGTTCAGAACAGTCGTGTTCGGTTTCCGTTCCTTCTGGTCTGGGATGGAGTTGAGATAAGTCGGGCGGGACATCCTGCTCCGGTCTTGATGGCGGTGGATCGGATATCGGTCGGCTGGCCGATCGGCGCGATCCTTCGGCGACATATCGATCTGGACCTGGCGGTCCGGGCCTGGGGAGGAGAAGCCCACGGCCGTTTAACGGCTCGCCGGGCGCCCCAGGGAATGCAATACCGCCTGGAAGCGAGCGGCAAGGGTTTTCAGCTCGGAAAGTTGGCCGCCGTGTTTCAACTTCCATCCGAGGGCGTGGTTGGTACGGTTCGGATCAATCGGTTTGAGCATGATTGGATGAATCAGGACTGGATGCAAGGGCAAGGCGTCTTGTCGTTGGAGGCGGCGGAGGTGGAACTTAAACAGTGGGAAATCCGTTTCAAGCGTCTGAACGGAAATGTGACCTTGAAAGCCGGAATGAGCAACCTGGAAAACTTTTCCGTTCAGGGAGAGGCCCTGGATCTGGTGGGCAGCGGAAGCCTCCTGCTCCGGGCGGATTTTATGGAAAGCCTGTTGAACTTTAACTCGCGCGTATCGTTACACAAGCCGAGCGGGCCGCTTACATTGTTGTCTACACTGGCCTCTCCCGACGGCCGCTTGGATTTTGCGCTTCGGGGGCCTTTGAAACAACCGATTCCGTATATAAACGGAGCTCCGTTTCCGGCGCTTGGTGCAGGCGGTTCCAGTCTGCCCGCGGGAACCGACCGGAAGGTTAAATCGATACCTCCGTCCACGATGGCTCCGGCTCGTCCCGGTTTGTCTTCCGCACCCGGACCCTTCACGCAGCCGCCTGTCCGACCAAACGTTCAGGGAGACCGTAATTGATGAACTTTCGTCTGACACAGCCCATTCTGGGTCTTGATCTCGGATCTTCTTGCGTCAAAGCGGTTTCTCTACGAAAAAAACTGACGGGTCTGGAATGGGCCGGAGCGTATCAGAGAGATTGGTCCAGGACACAAGACCTCTTTGAATGGGCCAAGGAGCCGTTTTCAGGATTGAAGGAATGGCTTGCGGAGCATCGGTTGGCAACCGACCGCGTGGTGGTTTCGGTGCCCCTCCATCTGATCTCGCTGAGAACCCTGACCCTTCCCTTTCAGGACGCCCGGAAACTCGAAAAGGTGGTTCCATTTGAGATCGAAGCCCTTCTTCCCTATTCGCTGGAAGAGGTGGTGGTGGACTATCAGGTCATGGACATCGGGGACGGCAAGTCCCATCTCTTGGTGGCGGCCGTTCCACGCAGTCTGATGAAAAATTATCTGGACCAGCTGATCCGGGTCGGTGTTGATCCGGAATCGGTGGAATTGGACGGCATGGCCCTCGCGAATCTTGCGCGCCACGCGTTTCCCGAACCGCCCGGCGAAGGAGATCGCGCGAGCGACGATACGGCCGTCTTGGATATCGGGGCATCGAAGACGGTAGTCTGCATCCTGCGACGGGGACAGCCCTGTTTTCTGCGGACCCTTTTGTGGGGAGGCCGGAATGCGACGGCGGCCCTGTCGGAGGGGTGCGGGATTTCTCCGGCCGAGGCCGAGGAATGGAAGCGACAGGCCGGTTTGATGGATGACGGGATTCCGCACCTTCACCAGAAAGGGGTATCCAAGATCATCGGTCAGTCGCTGGATACGCTGGTGTCGGAATTGGTCCGGACCTTCCATGGTTACCAGGGGCAGGAACCGACGGCGGACCGGGCTACCGTAACCGAACTGGTCCTTTACGGCGGAGGGAGCAAGCTCAAAGGTCTGGAGTCCTATCTCGGATCCGAACTGGGGGTGCGCACTTCCACCCACACGCCCAAGATCGCTTCGAACAACGGAAACCGATGGGATCCGGCCTTGGCCATGAGTTTGGGACTGGCGCTGAAAGGAACCCAAACCGCCGACGGGTCGCGGATGAACTTTCGCAAGGGCGAGTTTGCGTACGGTCAAGAGACCTCGGTATCGGCGACCCGCGCGCGCTACGTTTGGATCGGGGCCTTTCTCGTGGCGGCCGTCGCGGCCACGGATCTCTACATGAAGTACAACATTCAAGTCAACAAGTATCAGGGACTGAAGACCCAAGTCCGAGAGGAATTCCATGCCATGTTCCCGGAAGTTAAGAATGTGGTGGATGAAGTTCAGCAGGCGAAGACGGCCGTTACCGAGATGAGGAAGAAATCGGCTCTGTTTGGACTGGATGATTGGTCCCCGTTGCAGCTGATGGCCGAACTGACCCGGCGGATCCCTCCCTCGGTCAAGATCGAGGTTCAGGATTTTGTAATCGAGCCGGGGCGACTTCGGCTGGAGGCCGAGACGGATAGCTTCGAGTCGGTGGATAAGATCAAGGCGTCGCTGGGGCAATTCGAGGCGTTTAAGGACGTGACGGTCAGCGACGCGAAGGTCAGCGCCGATCAATCCCGCGTGCGCTTCCGTTTGACGATGACCGTGGCGCCGAAAGGAGCGGGATGAACGCTTTTTTCCGGGCGGATTTTGTTCGGCAACTTCTGGCGCGCCTTCGACGCGACCGGATCACATCCCGCGAGCGGATCTATATCATCATCGGCGGCGTGACCCTGGTCGGGCTCCTCCTCTACGGACTTTATTCCGCGGCCACTTCTTACCTCGATCGGACGAAAGAAATCGACCGGCTGATCCGTCAGAAGGAAGAAGCTCTGACCACGCTGGATCAATTTCGTCGGGAATATGTCCAGATCAAAGGCCAAGTCGGTGCTCTGGATGAACGGATCGGAAAGGACCAGGGGAATTTTTCACTTCTGTCGTTTCTCGAGTCTCTGGCCGGGACGACCGATGTCCGGTCAAAGATCGCCTACATGCGGCCCCAGGCGGCCGTGCCGGTGGACCAGTACCGGGAGACGTCGGTCGAGATGAAGATCGAGAATGTCACGTTGGATCAGGCTGTGCGGTTTCTCTCGGCGATCGAACAGGCCCCGCATGTCCTGAAGATCAAGAACCTCCATTTTAAGACGCGTTACGCCGATCCCCAATTTTTAGATGTGACCTTCCTCGTCAGCACCTATGAGAAATCCGGCTGAACGGGCTAGGGACCGGCGGCGTCGATGCTTGGGTAGACGGGATAGAAATGAGAGTTGGGCTGGTTTGCATCCAACCGGCCGTCCGTGAAGCGGTCGAAGCGGGTGTTCTGCGGGGCCGTGGCGTCTGTTTCGTCATAGAAGAACATGCCGCCCGCGTGAACGGTCAGGGTCAGGGCAAAGATGCCTTTCGGGCTGTCCGGGATCGTGAAGAACTTGGGAAGGTCGATTGTGATGAGGGAATTGTAGTCGTGAAGGGGGAATCGGGCTGCAGGGACCTGCAGAGGGACGGTGGGCCGAGTCGCCGCGAGCGGCACGTAAGTTCCATCGCTCGTGTCGATCCAGCTGAACTGTGGGTTGTCCGTCACATTGCCGACCAGGACGTCGCCCGCATCGACCGGAACCCCGAGAGTCGGATCGGTGAGATCGAGCGTATAAAAGCGAAAGCGCCGATTAACAGGGGCGCCGTTTTCATACACCGGGATCTGAATCTCGAAATAGGTCAGTTCGACCTGCACTTGGCTGAAGTCGCAGGGACAAGCGCTTGGATAGACGGAGTTCACATCGGCGGATTGGGGCGTCGTGGTCAGATTAAGGACGATGGGCGCAGTGGTGCTCTGGGTATCGAAGACGGTGTACGATGGAGAGGTTTCACCCGGCTTGATTAACTGAACGCTCTTCACCCCGACCGTGACCGTTGAATTGTTGGGACTAATAAATCTGTCGGGCCAGCTGTCGTTGTCGCCGCTGGGGTCGGAATTCCCGAAATCGGCCACAACCAACGCCTCGACCCCTTGGTTTTTTTTCCCGCCGCAGGCCGTGAGCAGAAGCGGAAGAAAAAAAAATCCCAGAGCCCAAACAAATCCGGGGGCCGGCAGGAGATTTCTAATGGAGAAGAATAAACTCATCCCGGAAACCATTTTAGCAGAATGGTCGTCGGATTGAAAATGAAAAGTCGGGCGGTCGTGAATATGGGAAACCGTAAGCTGCCGGGTGATGAACGGGGCGTCGCGCTGCTTCTGACCCTGGTGATCCTGGTATTGCTCACGGCGATCATCGTGGAATTCGATTACGGCGCCAAAGTGAATTTGATTACGGCCGCCAATTTCCGGGATGAGGTGCAGGCGGTCTATCTGGCGAAATCGGGCGTGGCCGCGGCCCGCGCGGTGTTGAAGGATGACGCCCTGCACCACGGAGCGTATGACGCCTTGACCGAGTTCTGGGCCCAACCCATCCCTCCTTATCCCGTGGGTGACGGGTTTGTCTCGGTCGAGATCGCGGATGAGGCCGGCAAAATCGATATCAACCGTCTGGGGAATAATCGTAGTCAAGCAAGAGACGACGCCGCCTATATGTTGAAAAGGCTGTTGAGGGTGTTGGAAGTTGATCCCGGGGTGATCGATCCGATTGTCGAGGCGATCAAGAATTGGGTGGATCCGGACGCCGCGCACGACTGCCTGGACGAGTTTTATTATCAACAACAGAATCCGCCGTATCATTGCAAAAAGGGTCTGATGGATACACTTTCGGAGTTGCTTTTAGTGAAGGGGGTCACGCCGGAGATCTACAAGAAAATCCGGCCCTATGTGACGACGGTCTCATCCCCATCCCGTCCAATCAATGTCAACACGGCCGGCCTGCCGGTTCTGGAGGCACTGGATGATAATATCGACCCGGAAACCGCGGCCTGCATCCAGGATCGTCGACCGTATGAAAACAGCTCGATGTCCGATTTTTTCGGTTGTGCGGTTGCCACTCCATGCAAGGATCCGTCTTCGGTCTGTTCCAGGCAGATCGGGGTTCAGAGCAGTTACTTCTCGGTGAAATCGAGCGGAAAGATGTATGATACGGAGAAGGTCATTACGGCCATGATTCAGAGGCAAGGAAGCAAGGCAAACCTTGTTTCATGGCAGATCGAATAATCCGGTGCGATGATCATCAACAGAAGCATCACTCCGTCTGGACCGATTTGATACTGTACTTGATCCTTCCCTCAAGCCACCGGTCCGGACAGTTTTTTGTGTCCTGGATGAAGTTGCCGATCTCCTGCGGATTCACGGGCCGCAGCTCGCCCTTCGGGTTTCCGGGAACGATGACGCGAAGCGGCAGCGTCAGATCTTCCTGAGTCAGATCCTTTCCTTTCGAGTCCAGCATCTCAAGATGAAGCGTAAAGCTTTTAATAGGTTGACTTCCGGTGTTTTTGATTTCGCCAAACACCTCGCAAACAACCGCGTTCCGCTGGAAGTCTTGATAGCGGTGCGCATGGACGGCAAGGGGAGTGATCGGCATTGGCACTTTCGCGGGTTGGGCCGGCCGATTCCATAAGACAAGACTGAAGAACGTGACAACAAGAATTAGACGGAAACGCATGTGTTTTGCTTATTCACGTATTGTGTGATCAACCGCTTGAAGCCCGATCTCGGATGTGTTATCCTTCAATAGTTTTTTCTCACGAGAGTCACGCCATAGTGTACGCAGAACAGCTGTGAAATTCAAGCCCTAAGGATCAAACGTGATCGAAGATCATTCCTATGTTTTAAAACGGCTATCCACGACTCAGGCTTCACCGCGTTTTACGATCGATTACGAAAAAGAGCTTAACCCGGCGCAGTATGCCGCCGTCAGCGCCTTGGAAGGGCCCGTTTTGGTCATCGCCGGTGCCGGCAGCGGCAAGACCCGCACCCTGGTTTATCGTGTCGCCCGTCTGATCGAATCGGGTTTGCCCCCTCAAAATCTTCTCTTGCTGACCTTTACCCGAAAAGCGGCTCAGGAGATGCTGAACCGCGCGGGCCTTCTGCTTGGAACCGCGTGCGATCGCGTGGCCGGAGGGACCTTCCATTCCTTCTCCAACACCATCCTTCGACGATATGGGACGGCCATCGGATTGGATCCGGCATTCACGATCCTGGATCGATCCGACAGCGAGGATGCGATCCATCTCCTGCGGAACGCTCGCGGGCTTGGGGATCGTGAAAAACGCTTCCCTCGCAAGAATACCCTCGCCGACATCTTCAGCGCTTCGGTGAATAAGGCCATCGCCCTTGAAGAGATTGTTCTCACAAGTTATCCCCACTTCTCCGAGCATCTCGGACCGATTCTAAGGTTGGAAAAGGCCTATGCCGAGTACAAAGGACAAAGAGCGCTTCTGGATTACGATGATCTGTTGCTTAAGCTTCGGGAGCTTCTGGAAACCCGACGCGACATCCGCGAGCAACTTTCGGAGACTTACCGGACCATCATGGTGGATGAATATCAGGATACCAACAAAATTCAGGCGCGTGTTGTTCGTCTCCTCTGCGCTCGGCATGAAAACATCATGGTGGTCGGCGACGACGCTCAGAGTATTTACTCCTTCCGAGGGGCCCACTTCAAGAACATCATGGACTTTCCAACGGAGTTTCCCAAGGCGCGAATTTTCAAATTGGAAGAGAACTATCGAAGCACGCAGCCGATTCTCAATCTGACGAACGAGATTATCAACCAAGCGTGTGAAAAATATTCCAAACATCTCTTTACGCATCAAAAGGAAGGACGTCAACCGGTGCTGGTCCGGGCTGAGACCGAGAACTGGCAATCCCGGTTCGTTTGTCAGAGAATATCGGAACTGCGAGACGAAGGAGTGCCACTGGGGGAAATCGCGGTTCTTTTCCGGTCCAGCCACCATTCCTTTGATCTTGAGATTGAATTGGCCAAGCATGGCCTGTCGTTTGTGAAGCGGGGAGGTTTTAAGTTTATCGAGACGACTCATGTGAAGGATGTCCTCGCCCATCTCCGGGTTATACAGAATCCCCGCGATGCCGTGAGTTGGAACCGGCTCCTGCTGTTGATCGAAGGGGTGGGGCTGAAAAAGAGCCAGATGATAATTACGGCCATGGCCAAGGAAACGGATTGGCTCAAAGCATTGAAAGCGCAATCTCTGCAAGGTTCAGGTGGGGCGGTATTGAAAGAGGTGGCCCGTTTATTCGAAGACCTTCGGGGGACCGTTTCGGTTCCCTCCGAGCAATTGAATCGGGTCTACGATTATTACATGCCGCTCCTATCGCAACGCTTTGACGACCACCCCAAACGGATCAAAGATCTTGAACATCTGTATGCGATTACAGAACGTTATCTTAGGCTCGATGAGTTTCTCAGCGATATCACGCTTGAACCGCCGGCCGAATCCCTTTCCGAGAGCGATCTAACAGCAAAGCATAACGGTCCTGAAAATGAAAAGCTTATTCTATCGACTATTCATTCGGCCAAAGGGCTGGAATGGCATGCCGTCTTTATTATCTGGGCACTGGATGGGAAATTTCCATCGATGTATTCATTTGATAATACAGAGGAACTTGAAGAGGAACGACGGTTGATGTATGTGGCCGCCACCCGTGCCAAGAAGGAGTTATACATTACATATCCGATAAATGTTTATGAGAAGGTTTTAGGAACGGTTTTATCAAGGCCCAGCCGTTTCTTAACTGAGATCCCACGGGCGTTGTTCGACGCATGGTCGCTTTTAGAGTAAAGTGTTAGAAATCAATTAGTTGTAAATTTGACAAAGACGCCGTTAGGTGGTAAATTTAAAAAAAATCACAAAAGTGATCAAAAAATTGATTGGAAATAAAAAAAAGAGTGAAGGTTTAAACCGTGAAAAGAGTCCGCTCACATACTCTAGTCTTACTGTTAACCATCCTGACGAGTGCTCCCCGCGGAGGATATGCATTTGATGGGACCTTGAATCCTATTATACATACTCCTTCCCAGGCCGATGTTATTCAGGAAAACAACCGAACATTTCTGACGACCTTCTCCAACAATCTTGATCTGGCTTTCCAGAAAACACTGAACGACCGATACCCGCTCCTCTCACTTTATTATCGTGATATTTCGACAAACGCAGGGTCGGCTTACCTATTGTCGGACACCGAACGGAATGAGGAAAGCCGTTTTGTGACTCGACAGGCCCTATTTAAAGCCCTTCAGGACACCGTTAACGATGTAAATCTCCTCTACACATTAAAGGAGTACAGTCGGGCCATGACGACGGCCAATATGAAAGTTAGTGATGGGAACGTAAATTTTGAAGGGCCATCCTTGAATCATGCCGGCAATCATGACGATTCCTTAACCCAGGACGCACTTCGAAGCAGCCTGATGTTGGTCAACAACGCGGATTTTGGCTTGAACTTCCAGACGAGCTTTGGCTCGGTCCATTCCAATCTGACCTATTTCTTGGCGGGGCACGATATTCTGGGGGCCAGCCTTCAGAAGGATCTCTCCCAACATTCCAGACTCGTCTTGGAATATCGCATGGCGCCGAATGAAAACAGGGCGCTGCTCAGTCTCCATCTCCCGTTTCAATACTGACAATTTCCTCGATTGGTCGAGATTTGTGACACCGACCTTCGATACAAGTGCCTTAATCTTTCAGAGCGTCTTCGCGAGCTTTCAACTTGATGCTTTTCGGAAATTAGCCCGGTGGCCAAGTCATTTGACGGCCGCCCATCAGATGAACGTGTAGGTGGTAGACGGTTTGCCCGCCTCCCGGTCCTGTATTGATCACGGCTCGGAATCCGGACGGGTTGAGGTCGTGCGTCTTCGCCAGTTCGTTTGCGACCATAAAAAGAGAACCCATCAGTTCCTTGTCCCCTTGGGTCAGGTTCATCAACGAATCGACATGTTTCCGTGGAACAACGAGAATATGGACGGGGGCTTGAGGGTTGATGTCTTCAAAAGCCACGACCGCTTCGTCCTCATAAACGATGCGGCCCGGGATTTCTTTTTTAACGATGCGACAGAACAGGCATTGGGTCATGTCAGGATCTCCTCTTTCGAATGAATCGGCTCATTTTGCCGAAACGTTTCTGCAATTCTTCATAGATGTCGACGGGGGCGATATTGTGATAGCCCATCAAAACCAATATGTGAAACCACAAATCGGCGATCTCCCAGATGATCTCGGGCGTGCGATTGTTTTTTGAACCGATGATCAATTCGCCCGATTCTTCCCCGATTTTTTTTAATATTTTATCCCGACCCGAAGTCAACAACCAGGAAACATAGGATTTCCGTTTAGGCGATTGTTTTCGATCAAGGATAACTTCATAGATACGGTCCAGGACCAACGCCCTTGCCGATGTCGGTTTCAGCCGAAGGAGACGGCCGTTCTTTACAGTTCTGAAGAAACAGGACCGCTGGCCGGTGTGACAGGCAGGTCCATCCGGTTCGACGCGGACCAAGAGGGTGTCTCCGTCGCAATCGATCTGGATTTCCTGCACGTTCATATAGTTCCCGGAAGTGGCCCCTTTGTGCCAGAGCAATTTTCTCGAGCGGCTCCAGAAATGGGCCTGGCCGGTCCGCATCGTCTTTTCCAGCGACTCGCGGTTCATGTAGGCCATCATCAGAACCGAGTTGTCCCGTTGATCCTGGACGATCGCGGGAATCAGGCCTTCTGCATTGAATTTCAAACCGGCGGGCAGTCGTTTTGAAAACCTCATTTGAACCTCACCGGAAAGCGAACCGGGACGCCTTTGGACCGGAGAAACGTCTTGGCGTCGAGCAGGGTATACTGTTTATAATGGAAGATCGAGGCCGCCAAAACGGCATCCGCCTTTCCATCGGCCAATACGTCGTAGAGGTGTTGCAAGTTGCCCGCTCCGCCCGACGCGATGATCGGGATCGAGACGGCATCGGATACCGCCCGCGTGAGTTCAATGTCGTAGCCTTTTCGAGTGCCGTCCTGATCCATGCTGGTCAATAAAATTTCACCCGCGCCAACTTCCGCCATTCGGACCGCCCAGGCGACGGCCTCCAGCCCGGTCGCTATTCTCCCGCCGTGGGTGTAAACCTGCCAGGTATTCTGAGATCGTTTGGCGTCGATCGCGACCACGATGCATTGGCTGCCAAACCGTTCCACGGCGGTCTTTACAAAAGGGGGGTCCTCCACGGCAGCGGTGTTGATCGAAACCTTGTCGGCGCCCGCGAGCAGGAGTTCACGGATGTCCTGGAGGGTCCGGATCCCGCCCCCGACCGTGAGCGGCATGAACACCTCGGCGGCCGTCCGCTCCACGACGTCCAGGAGGATTTTCCGTTTCTCGTGGGAAGCGGTGATATCGAGGTAGCAAAGCTCATCGGCGCCTTCTTCGTCATAGTGCCGTGCGATCTCGACGGGGTCGCCGGCATCGCGTAGGTTCAGAAATCCGACGCCCTTCACGACACGTCCATCCTTTACATCCAGGCAAGGGATGATTCGCTTGGCCAGCATTAGACCGCCCCTCGCCCGATCATAAGCGCCTCGCGGAGGTTGACGGTGCCGGTATACAGGGCCTTTCCGATGATGATGCCGGCGACCCCGGATGACTCCAATTCGCACAACGACCGGATGTCTTCGAGAGAAGAAACGCCTCCGGAGGCGATGACCGGGATCTCCACGGAGTGGGCCAGTTCCCGAATGGCATCGAGATTGGGTCCTTGGAGCATGCCGTCTTGTTGGACGTCGGTGAAGATGATGGAAAGGATTCTAAGTCCGCCCAGTTTTTTGGCAAATTCGATTACACCCTCCCCTGTGGGTTGAGTCCATCCCTGTACTAATATCTTTCCCTCTCGAGCATCTAATCCCACCGATATTCCGCCGGGAAATAAATCACAGGCTGATTTTAGAAACTCAAAGGATTGTAATGCTTTTGTCCCTAGAACAAGCCTGGATGCTCCTATCCGTCTGTAATTCTCAATGTCAAGGAATGTCCTTATGCCACCCGCTGCCTGAATCGGGATTTTGACGGATTGAACGATCTTCAGAATTTGGTTGCGGTTTTTAGGAGACCCGCTGAACGCCCCGTCCAGATCCACGACATGGATCAATTCGGCTCCTTCGGATTCCCACCGGCGGGCGACCGCGACCGGGTCGTCCGAATAGATCGACTCGGTTCCGAGACGGCCCTGTTGGAGTCGGATGCATTTCCCGTCCTTGATATCGATCGCTGGGATGATTACCATCAGCGCGTCTTCGCTTGGGCCCAGGGGGAGGCCGCCATGAGCTGCTCGACTCCGTCATCGGACAATTCGGCCGCCGTGAGCCATCGTCCTCCGCGTCTGAAGAAAAGGTGGAAGGCCGAGATATCTTCCATCAATGACTTTTGAGTTTCGTTATAGCTGGCCTTCCAAAGGAGATGGCCGTCTTCGGGATGGATGAGCTGAACCGTGAACCCGACCGAGGCCGGTTTACGGATTCCATAAGCGTCTCCCTCCCGCTCCGTAAATGTCGTCACCGATCCGAAAAGCACGGTGGATGTTTTCAGAATCTTCCCGATCTGTTCGGCCCGCTCTAAATCGGAGAGGGGCGCGGCCCCGCCGTCCGACGGAAGGGGCGCTTGGTTCCCCCAGCGGATGACGGTGACGTGGCGTTCGATCAGTTTTTGGTAAAACTGGTCCGTGATCATTTGGGCCCCGTCGTCCTCGACCCTGCCGGAACGGATCTCGCCCGTGGATTGAGGTTCCACGATGAACGGAATGAGGCCAACCTCCTGGATGGAATGTTTTTCAAGTTCGGCCGGCAACAAACTTTGGATGTATTTTGCCCCGCAGCCGGCCAGCGCGGCCCCGAGAAGCAGGATCAGAAAAAAGCCTGTTGTTCTTATCGGCATCGGGCAAAGTTCCGAAGGAGCCTCAAACCGACCGCCTGACTTTTTTCCGGATGAAACTGGCAGGCAAAGACGTTTTCGACAGCGATGCTCGAAGCGAAAGGTTGTCCGTATTCCGTCAGGGTAGCGATCGTGTCCTGATCTTCGGGTTCCACATAATAAGAGTGAACGAAATAGACCATCGCGTCCGTGGGAAGATCTTCAATCACCGGTGCGGGTTTCTGAATCGACAGGGTGTTCCATCCCATATGCGGCACTTTCAGCGCGTCATGCGGGAAGCGAACGACGCGGCCCCGGATCCATCCCAATCCTTTATGGAGTCCGAATTCTTCGCTCTCCGTGAAGAGGAGTTGCAGTCCCAGGCAGATGCCGAGAAACGGTTTTCCGCTCGACAAGGCCCGATGGATGGGATCGATCAGGCGCATCTCCTCGAGGTTGCGCATGCAGTCCGGAAAGGCGCCCACGCCGGGAAGCACGACGTGGCTCGCGTCCGCGATACGCCGGGGGTCGCGCGTGACGTCGGCCGCGAAGCCCAGCCGTTCGAAGGCCTTCGAGACGCTGCGAAGATTGCCCATGCCGTAATCGATGATCGCAATCATGTCGTTCGTTACAATTTTCCCTTTGTGGATGGAACGCCGCGTGTCCGCGCATCGATCTGCACGGCCTGATCCAGCGCCCGTCCAAACGCCTTGAAGATCGCCTCGAGTACGTGATGGGGATTCTTCCCGTAGGGAACATTGATATGGAGCGTGGTTCCGCTGTGGACGACGAACGCCTTAAAGAACTCTTCAATGAGCTCCACATCGAAATCCCGGATCATTTTCTTTTTCGGCAGGGGGACCTGATAAATCAGGTACGGCCGGCCGGAAAGGTCCAGATCCACATGGGCGATCGCTTCGTCCATCGGCACGGAAAAGGAACCATACCGTTTGATGCCCTCCTTGTTCCGCAGCGCCTTGGCCACGGTCTCCCCCAAAACGATTCCGATATCCTCCACCGTATGATGAAAGTCGACCTCCGTGTCCCCCCGGGCCATGACCGTGAGGTCGAGCCGACCGTGTTTGGCCATCAGGGTCAGCATGTGATCCAAAAACGGCATCGTGGTATGAATGCGGCTCTGCCCGGTGCCGTCCAGGTCCAAGCGGATTTTCACCTGGGTTTCGGATGTCTTCCTCTGAACCTCGGCCAAGCGCGTCTTCATTGCGTGCGAACCTCCACGGCCCGGGCGTGTGCCTGAAGCCCTTCCATCTCCGCGATCCGAATCGCGGCTTCCTTGACCCGTGACAGGCCTTCACGGCTGAACGCAAGGAGGCTGGTCTTTTTCACAAAATCGTCCACCGACAGGGGCGACGAGAAACGGGCCGTTCCCCCGGTGGGCAGGACATGGTTTGGACCCGCGACATAATCGCCGAGCGACTCGGTGGTGTAGTGACCGAGGAAGACGGCCCCGGCATGTTTGACCATCGGGAGCAGGCGATCCGGTTGGTCCACGGCCAATTCGAGATGCTCCGGCGCAATCGCGTTGGCCATCATGACCGCCTGGGCCAAGTCTCGAACCCGGAAGATTTTTCCCGAACGACGGAGCGATTGGGTGATGATCTTCTTCCGCGGCAGATCCTTGATCTGCTCTCGCATCCGCGTCCGGACTTTTCGGATCAGCGAGTCGCTGGGGGTGATCAGGATCGAGACGGCTTGCTCGTCGTGTTCGGCCTGTGACAGGAGATCGGCCGCGACAAATCGGGGGTCGGCCGTGTCATCCGCGATCACGACGATCTCGCTGGGACCGGCGATCATGTCGATGTCCACCAGGCCGAAGACCAGCCGTTTGGCCGTGGCGACGTAAATGTTTCCCGGTCCCACGATCTTGTCCACCCGGGCGAGAGTCTTGGTCCCGTAGGCCATCGCCCCGATCGCCTGCGCGCCGCCGATGGTATAAATTTCGTCGACGCCGGCCAGATCGGCCGCGACGAGCAGATGAGGGTTCATCTCCCCCCGATGGGTCGGCGTGCACATCACCACTTCCGGAACGCCGGCCACTTTGGCCGGGACGGCGTTCATCAGGACGGAAGAGGGATAGGACGCTTTCCCTCCGGGGACATAGATCCCGACCCGATCCAGCGGGCGCACCAATTGGCCCAGGGTGATCTGTTGCTCCTCATAATTCCAGCTCTTGAGCTTTTGTCGTTCGTGGAACGACCGGATTCGGTGGGCGGCGAAGCGGAGCGACTCCACGGCCTCGGGCGCGACCTGACGGTAAGCCTCTTTGATGCGATCCGGACGAATTCGAAGCCGGTCGGCGGTAAGACGGATTTGATCGAATTCGCGCGAATAGCGAAGGACGGCGGCGTCTCCCTGCCGTCGGACCGCTTCAAGAATGGTCCGGACCGTCGTCTCGACGCCCGCCGGGCTTGAAGGGGTCCTTCGCAGTCGGGCCAGCCACGCCCGGGTTGACGTTTGTGTGTTGAGCCGGATCAGCTTCATGGGGCCGCCTCGGAGATCGTTTTTTCCAGTCGTTGGATCAGGTCCGTGATCGTTTTGGTTTTTGTCTTAAGGCTGGCCCGGTTGACGATCAACCGGGCGGTGGACTCCGCGATGACCGCCTGTTCCTCGAGGTGGTTCTCGCGCAGGGTCGTCCCGGTGGTGATCAGATCCACGATCTGTTCCGACAGCCCCACCAACGGGGCCAGCTCGATCGCCCCGGACAGCCGGATGATCTCGACCGGCAGCCCCTTTTCGTTGAAATACCGCTCCGCAATTTTAGGATATTTCGTCGCGATCTTAAGCTTACCCGAGGACCAGCTGGGCGTCAGGGCCGCCCTGCGGGGTCCCGCCACCACGATCCGGCAGGCCCCGAAACGAAGATCGAGCGGTTCGTACACGTCGGGTTCCTGCTCCAGCAGAACATCTTTGCCCGCGATGCCCATGTCGGCCGCGCCGTACTCGACGTAAGTGGGCACATCCACCGCGCGCACGATCACCATCCGGATCCGATGCGGGGCGTCTTCGAAAAGGAGTTTACGGCTGTCGGCTTTTAACCCCCGCGGAAGAAGTCCGTTTTTCTTGAAGAGGGCGATGGACGAGTTCAGCAGGCGGCCTTTCGGCAATGCGACGGTCACGGTATCTTTCATGGCGTTTGTTTATTGGTAGGGGCTTGCGTCGCCCCCTCCACCGGCCAAGCCGGATGGAGCCTCCCCCTATCGCTCACGTTGTTCGCCGGGTAGATACACACGAGCAGATCCCGCGAGTATCTACGTGATCCGGGTGATTTTGCCCCCAAGGTTTGAAAATTTCTGCTCGAGCTGTTCGTAGCCCCTGTCCAGATGATACACGCGTGAAATCTCGGTCTCGCCTTCCGCAGCCAGTCCCGCGAGCACCAAGGAGGCGCTGGCCCGAAGGTCCGAGGCCATCACCGGTGCCCCGCTCAAGCGGCGAGTCCCTTTGATGACGGCATTGCTTCCTTGGACGTTGATGTCGGCGCCCATTCGGCGGAGTTCGGCCACGTGGGTGAAGCGGTTCTCGAACACCGTCTCGGTGATCACGCTCAGACCGTCCGAGAGGGCCATCAAGGCCATCATCTGGGCCTGCATGTCCGTCGGGAAACCCGGGTAGGGGAGCGTCTTGATGTCCACCGCCCCGATCCGCCCCGTTGCCGCGGCCCGGACACCATCCGTTTCCTCGCCAATCTCGACGCCCGCCTCCCGCAGTTTTTGCAAAACGGCGTCCAGGTATCGAGGACCGCAACCGCGGACGAAGATTTCTCCCCGGGTGATGGCGGCGGCCGTCAGGTACGTTCCGGCCTCGATGCGGTCGGGCATGATGCGGTACGAACACGAATGGTCCAGCGATTCAACGCCGTCGACCGTGATCACGTCCGTGCCGGCGCCGTGGATCTTCGCACCGCACCGGATCAGGAAATGCGCCAGATCCACCACCTCCGGCTCGCGGGCGGCGTTCTCGATCACCGTGACCCCGTCCGCCAGCGTGGCGGCCATCATCAGATTCTCCGTGCCCGTGACCGAGGCCAGGTCCAGGTAGATGCGCGCTCCTTTGAGACGCCGTGCCTTGACGGCGACGTACCCGTGTTCGATCTGAATCTCGGCCCCCATCTTCTCAAGCCCCATCAAATGGAGGTTGATCGGCCGGGCTCCGATCGCGCAACCTCCCGGAAGCGAAACTCGGGCTTCCCCGAAGCGCGCGGCCAGCGGGCCCAGGACCAAGACGGAGGCACGCATGGTCTTGACGAGCTCATAAGGCGCTTCATGACGGGTCAGGGCGGGCATCCGGATCGTCCATCCGCCCTGTCCGTCGTCTTCGATGACGGTGCCCAGATGGTTCAAGAGGCGTTTGATCGTCGCCACGTCCATCAGCTTCGGAACATTGAGGACGCGGTGTTCGGCCCGGCTGAGCAGGGTTGAGACGAGGATGGGCAATGCGGCGTTCTTGGCCCCGCTCACCTTGACCTCGCCTTTAAGTCGCTTGCCTCCCTTGATCCGGATTTTATCCATGCGGGTTCACGGTTTCGTCAGAACGACCGCCCGGTCAATTTTTTGCAGGTCTTTTTTGATTTCGTCCACCCGCCAGCCGGCTTCCTCGGCCAGGGTCCGAACGTCGTCGGCCTGCCGGATTCCGATCTCCAAACCCATGCGTCCGCCGGAGCGAAGCAGCTCAATGCCCTGAGCAAGAATCCGTCGATAATAATCCAGGCCGTCGGGCCCGCCGTCCAGCGCGATCCGCGGTTCGTGGTCCCGGACCTCCGGTTGCAGGACCGGGATCTCCCCCGTCGGGACATAGGGCGGGTTGGAAATCAAAAGATCAATGCACCGGGCCGGTCCCGCGGTTCTCAATGGACCAAAGAGGTCCCCTTCCAGGAATTCGATCCGGCCGTCGGCGTCGTGCCGGACGGCGTTAAGACGGGCGATCCGGAGGGCGTCCGCCGACAGGTCGGTTGCAAGAACCCGGGCCCATGGAAACAGTTTGGCCAGGACGACGGCCAGACAGCCGCTCCCGGTTCCAAGGTCCGCCACGGTGATCGAGGCATCCGACGGTTCCGGGATCGACTCCAGGGCGATCTCGATCAACAGTTCCGTCTCGGGTCGCGGAATCAGAACATCCGGGGTTACGTAAAACTCCAGGCCCCAGAATTCCTGGCCGCCGAGGAGGTACTGAAGCGGTTCCCGTCCCGCGCGGCGTCGGATCAGATCTTCAAAAATCGATCGGCGATCGGGATCGAGCCCTAACGCGTCGGACCGATAAAGGTCCAGGCGCGTGCGGCCCAAAACGTGCGCGAGCAAGGTCTCGGCTTCCCGGCGGGCCTCCGGGAGGCCGGCGTCGGTCAGCGCGCGCGTCGCCGTTTTGAGAACGTTCTGCCGTTCTTGTGTCGGGGGTGTCGTGATGCCCATTTTCATGATGGATCAGGATGTCGTGACCGTGTTGAGCCGGTCGGATTGATCGGCCGCAATGAGTGTGTCGACGATCTCGTCCAGATCCCCCTCAAGGATTTGGTTGAGCCGGTGCAGAGTCAATCCGATCCGGTGGTCGGTCACCCGGTTCTGGGGGAAATTGTACGTGCGTATTTTCTCGCTTCGATCCCCCGTACCGACCTGCGATTTTCTCGCCTTGGCCGTCTCGGCTTCCTGCCGTGTTTTTTCCACCTCCAGAAGCCGGGAACGCAGCACGCGCATCGCCTTATTTTTGTTCTTCAACTGAGATCGCTCGTCCTGACAACTGACGACCGTGCCGGTCGGAATGTGGGTGATCCGGACGGCCGAATGGGTCGTGTTGACGCCCTGTCCGCCCGGCCCGGAGGAGCAGAACGTGTCGATCCGGAGATCGTTCGGGTCGATCGTGATGTCCACCTCTTCCGCTTCCGGAAGCACCGCGACGGTGACGGCCGAGGTGTGAATGCGCCCCCCCGCTTCGGTGACGGGAACGCGTTGAACCCGATGAACTCCGCTTTCGAATTTCAGATGCCGGTAGGCGCCTTTGCCTTCGATGGCGACGATGACCTCTTTCAAACCGCCGATTCCGGTCGGGCTGGAGGTGACCATCTCGACATGCCACCGGTGATTCTCGGCATAGCGGGTGTACATCCGGAACAGTTCGGCCGCGAAGAGGGCGGCTTCGTCTCCCCCCGTGCCGGCGCGGATTTCCAGGAAGGTGTTCTTGTCGTCCCGGGGGTCTTTCGGCAACAGAAAGGCCTTGAGCTTCTGTTCCAGCGCTTCCTTGCGTTTCAGGAGGTCCTGATATTCGTGCTCGGCCAGTTCCCGAAACCCGGCCTCCGCCCCGGTGTCGCGCAGGATCTCTTCCGTGGCCTCGACCTCTTTGAGGACGGCCTTGTACTCTTGGTATTGATCCACAACCTCCGAGAGATCCGACCGCTCCTTCGCGAGGCGCTGGAGCTGCGTCGCATCCGCGAGGACGCGCGGGTCGCTCAGGGCCTGATTCAAGTCGTCGAATTTATCTTCGATCGACTCGAGCTTTTTAATGAAAATTGGATCGATGTTCATCGTCATCCAAGCTTATTTCTTCTTGTACTTTTTCCGGAACCGCTCGACGCGACCTTCCGTGTCGATCAGTTTCTGCGTGCCCGTAAAAAAGGGATGGCAGGAGGAACAGATCTCGACATGGATATCGCTCCGGGTTGAACGGGTGTTAATGATGTTTCCGCAAGCGCACGTGATCGTGGTCGTTTGATACGCCGGGTGAATCCCTTCTTTCATTTTATTTAATCCTCCTTGTTTATTAAACCGTGGGGGTTCTCTCCACCCCCGGAGTCAAACCGGCCGCTTGGATATCCCTTGTTTAGGTGAAGCCGTGTCTGAGCAAACAGGTCATTATAACATTTTTGATTTCTTGTGAAAAGGGCCTGGTTTGGGAATGCCTTGATCGAGAACCGAAAGGGGGTTTCCCGTCCTCGATTCGAGACGAGGGGATCGAAGGGCTACTTGTTCATAGATTCAAGGAACTCTTTGTTGGTTTTAGTGTTTTTGATTTTATCGATCAGGAATTCCATGCTCTCCACGGTCGAAAGGGGACTCAGAACCTTTCGCAGAATCCACATTTTGTTCAGGTCGTCCCGGTCCACCAGCAGTTCTTCCTTTCGGGTCCCGGACTGGTTGATGTCGATGGAGGGGAACACGCGCTTGTCGGCCAGTTTCCGATCGAGATGGACTTCCATGTTGCCCGTTCCTTTGAATTCCTCAAAGATCACGTCATCCATCCGGCTGCCCGTGTCGACCAGGGCCGTCGCCATGATCGTCAGGCTGCCCCCGTTCTCGATGTTCCGGGCCGAGCCGAAAAATCGTTTGGGCCGCTGAAGGGCATTCGCGTCCAAGCCGCCCGACAAAACCTTGCCGCTCGGTGGGATGATGGAGTTGTAGGCCCGGGCCAGTCGCGTAATGCTGTCCAGCAGGATCACCACGTCGCGTTTGTGTTCGACCAGACGTTTGGCTTTCTCCAGAACCATTTCCGCAACCTGCGCATGGCGCTGCGCGGGCTCATCGAAGGTTGAACTGACCACTTCGGCCTTTACCTGGCGCTGCCAATCCGTGACCTCTTCGGGCCGCTCATCGATGAGCAGAACGATCAAGGTGATTTCGGGATGATTGGAGAGAACGGCCTTCGCGATATTCTGAAGGAGAACCGTTTTGCCGGTGCGGGGGGAGGCGACGATCAATCCGCGCTGTCCTTTCCCGATCGGCGTGATCAGTTCCATGACCCGGGTCGACAATTCCAGGGGATCGTGTTCCAGGCGGATCTTTTCTTCCGGGTACAGCGGGGTGAGGTTATCGAACAGGATCTTGTCCCGCGCCGTCTCCGGATCTTCGAAATTGACCTTTTCCACTTTTAAGAGTGCGAAATACCGCTCGCCTTCCTTGGGGGGGCGGATCTGTCCGGAGACGATGTCGCCGGTGCGGAGGTTGAAGCGGCGGATCTGGGAGGGAGAAATATAAATGTCATCGGGCCCGGGGAGATAATTGTAATCCGGCGCCCGCAGGAAACCGAAGCCGTCCGGGAGCGTTTCCAGGACGCCTTCGCCATAAATGACGCCGTTCTTTTCGGCCTGGGCCTGAAGGATGGCGAAGATCAGCTCCTGCTTTCGGAGGTTGCTGGCTCCATCGATCTTCAAATCCTTCGCGACGTCATTCAGCTCCGCGATGTTTTTTTCCTTTAGTTCTTGAAGATTCATTCGGTTCTCCTTGACATTATCCATCATATGCGCTCTCAGTCGTGACCCGGATTGCAACAAGCCAAACCCGGGTGAGTTTGAACGTGCGTTTTTAGTGTTTAGTATTTAAGCGTCAACGGTTTCTTCATCCAACGTGTCTGCTGCGACCCGCAGCATGCAGGTCGGCCGCAATGGAGCAGTCGATCAAGTTCGGGTGAGGGTGATGTTGTGTAGGATAGTTCACTCGGAGGACTCAAGGCTGCCGCAATTTATGCTGCATGTAATAACTTAAAGATGAGATGTCTGGATTTATTTCCCTGTTGAAGAATCGGTTTCTTGCGGTGTGTATTTTCATACTATAGCCGATCCTTATGGATTTTGTCAACTCCTTATTTAAAGGGGCATGCGTCGCCCCCTCCACTGAAGCTTCCGAAGGTTCCGGTTTCCCTTATTTACGATTTACCATTCTCGATTCACCAAATTCCCCGCCAAAGGTCGTAAATCGTAAATAGGGGAAAATTTCCCTGCGGGGAAT
>Ga0335077_10000414_pt1 | contig 46797 bp, 37 predicted proteins | sample Lox_Sample_31_FD_207151 | JGI IMG/M metagenome (GOLD analysis project Ga0335077, IMG submission 207151) | Soil microbial communities from Loxahatchee National Wildlife Refuge, Florida, United States - Lox_Sample_3.1 | ecosystem: Environmental > Terrestrial > Soil > Wetlands | place: USA... | reverse complement strand
CGCGATCGCGTTCGTCGCGGGCGAGGATGTCCTCGAGAAGGGCGCGCAGACTAACATCAATCCCTTTTTGTTTCAACTGGTTATGGCGTCGCCGGGCGCGTTCCTCCGGACTGGCGGTTAGAAACAGTTTAAGCGCCGCATCGGGGAAAACCACGGTCCCCATATCGCGGCCATCGGCCACGAGCCCCGGAGGCTGCCGGAAGGCGCGCTGACGCTTGAGCAACGCCGCCCGCACGGAGGGAAAAGCCGCGACCCGGGAGGCCGCGCCACCTGCCTCCTCGGTGCGAATGGCGGCGCTGACATCGCCGCCATTGAGCAAAATGGCCATACCGTGTTCGGCGCGAGGATCCGGGACGAATCGCAAATCGAGGTTTGCCGCCAATGCCGCCAGAGGCTGTTCCGCAACCAGACTCACGCCGGCGCGTTGCGCCGCCAGGCCCACCACGCGGTACAGCGCGCCGCTGTCCAGAAAGTGCCAGCCCAGCGTCTGCGCCAGCCGCTGGCACACCGTGCCCTTGCCCGTGCCACTGGGTCCATCCACCGTGATCACCGGCACATTGCTCAAGGCTGCCCCCGTATTGCCAACCCGGCGGCTTGTGCGCATTCGACGAAACCGGGGAACGAGGTGGCGACGTTGGCGCAGTCACGGATTTTGATCGGCGCCGCGGCGCGCAGGGCGGCGATGGCGAACGACATCGCGACACGGTGATCGCCATGGCTGTCGATCTCCCCACCGTTGAAAATTGCAGCCCCATCCCCGCCTTTGCCCATGATGCGCATGCCATCCGCCAAGGGTTGGGCATCGATGCCCAGCCGTTGCAGGCCTTCTGCCATGACGGCGATACGATCACTTTCCTTCACGCGCAACTCCGCGGCGCCGGTCAATACAGTCTCGCCGGAAGCGGCGGCGGCGGCAATGAAGATGGCCGGGAATTCGTCGATGGCCGACGGCACCAAGCGCTCGTCGATGCGAATGCCGCACAAGGCACCACCGCGCACGCGTATGTCGGCGACCGGCTCACCGCCTGCCGTGCGTTCATTCAACAATCGCAGATCGGCGCCCATGGTCTTCAGGATATCGATGATGCCGGTGCGTGTCGGATTGACGCCGACATCCTTCAAGGTCACGTCGGAACCGGGCGTAATCGCGGCCCCAACCATGAAAAACGCAGCTGAGGAAATATCGGCCGGCACGGTAATCGGCGCTGCGCGCAACTGCTGGCCGCCGTGTATCGACACGCGAATGCCATCGACGTCGATCCCGACACCGAAGGTCTTAAGCATGCGCTCGGTATGATCGCGCGAGGGCGCAGGCTCGGTGATCGTGGTCACGCCGCTCGCATACAAACCCGCCAGGAGCAGGCAGGATTTCACCTGGGCACTGGCGACCGGCATCTCATAATCAATACCGGCAAGCTTTCTGTCGCCGTGAATGTAGAGCGGCGCCGTGCCGGCGGGCGTGGTGTCGATGCGCGCGCCCATCTGCGAAAGCGGTTCGACCACGCGACGCATCGGCCGCTTTGACAGGGACTCGTCGCCAACCAGCGTGGTATCGAATTTTTGTCCCGCCAGCAAACCCGTCAGCAGACGCATGGAAGTACCGGAGTTGCCGAGATTGAGCGGGCCGGCGGGCGCCTTCAAGCCATGCAGTCCCGCGCCATGCACCACCACCCGATCCCCGGTGCGCTCGATACGCACGCCCATGGTCCGGAAAGCGGCGACTGTAGCCAGCGTGTCCTCGCCTCCCAAAAATCCGCTGATATCGGTGACGCCTTCGGCGATCGCGCCCAGCATCAAGGCACGATGAGAGATGGACTTGTCGCCCGGCACGCGCAACGTGCCGCACAATTTTGCTCCCGGCTGCACTTCGAACTGCGGGTGGCCCTTCGAACTCATTTGCGCGGCGGCAGGGAATCGCGCAGCGCTTTCGCACGAGCGAAGATTTTTTCCAGCGCCGCGGCGTCCTGCGCGGCAACCGCAGCGCGAATGGTGTTCAGCGCAGCAAGATATTCATCCAAGGCCGTGAGCAGCGCTTCGCGATTGGCGAGCGCGATGTCGCGCCACATCACCGGCGGGCTCGAGGCCACGCGTGTCAGATCGCGGAACCCGCCGGCGGCGAAGCGCAGCACCTCGCTCTGCGGCTTTGTCGCGGCCAGCACGTCCGCGAGCGCATAGGCCACCAGATGCGGCAGATGGCTGGTACGGGCGAGGATGACGTCATGGTGGACGGCGTCCATCTGCTCCACCTGCGCGCCCACGAGCTCCCACATCCGCTGCACCTTCGACAATGCGCTCATACGCGTCTCGGGTTGCGGACAGAGGATGACGCGATGGCCGCTGTAAAGATCAGCAAAACCGGCCTCCACGCCGCTTTTCTCCGTGCCGGCAATGGGATGACCCGGCACAAAATCGGCAAAGCGCGCGCCGAGCGCCGTGCGCGCGTCCGCAATCACGTTCGCCTTGGCGCTGCCGGCGTCCGTCACCACGGTCTCCGGCGCCAGGTGATCGCGGATTTTTTCAAAGAGCGAGCGCATGGCGCCGATGGGCGTCGCCAGCATCACCACGTCGGCATCGCGAACGGCATGGATCGGGTCGGTTGAGTAGCGATCAATGACGCCGAGTGTGACCCCCTTCTCCAGATCGGCGGCGTTGCGACCGCAGCCGATCACCTCGCCCACCGCCCGCATGCGTTTCAGGGCCAGCGCCAGCGAACCGCCGATGAGACCGACGCCGATGACGGCCAGCCGCGTTATGAAAGGCACTTTGCTCACGGTCTCTATTTCCCCAATGACCTCTGCAGCGCCGTAAGGAAGCGCGCGCTTTCGGTTTCGAGGCCGACGGTAATGCGCAAATGCTCCGGCATACCGTAGTTGGCGATGGGCCGCACGATCACGCCCTGCCGCAGCAGCGTCTCGTAGACCACCGCGGCATCGCCCACCTTCACGCAGATGAAATTGCCAACGGAGGGGATGAATTCAAGTCCAAGTCCGCGGAAGCCCGCCTCCAGCTGTCGCAGGCCGCGCTCGTTCAGAGCAACGCTCTTTCGCACGTGCGCCTGATCTCGGAGTGCGGCGGCGGCACAGGCCAGCGCCAGGCCATTGACGTTGAACGGCTGGCGTACGCGATTCAATACATCCGCCACCTGCGGATGAGAAACGCCGTAGCCGATGCGCAAGCCCGCCAGCCCGTATATTTTCGAGAACGTGCGCGTGACCACCAGATTCGGAAATTCACCCAGCCAGCGCATGCTGTCGGGATATTCCGGATCAGTGACGAATTCGAAGTAGGCCTCGTCCACCACCGCGATCACGTGCGCCGGCAGCGCGCGCAGAAAACCGTGCAGCGCGTCGCGTTTGATCCACGTGCCGGTGGGGTTGTTTGGATTGGCGATGAACACGACCCGCGTCTGCGCGGAGAGCGCTTCGTGCATCGCCGCCAAATCATGGCCGTAATTACGCGCCGGCGTCACCACCGCGCGGCCGCCGACCGCCAGCGTCACCAGCGGATACACGGCGAAGGCATGCTCGGAGAAAATCACCTCGTCGCCCGGCGACACGAAGGCGCGCGCCACCAGTTCCAGCACGTCATTGGAACCGTTGCCGAGCGTGATCTGACTGGTGTCGATCTTGAGATGTCGGGACAGCGCCTGCTTGAGCGCGAAACCATTGCCGTCGGGATAGCGGTGCAGTTCAGTCGCCGCTTCTCCGATCATCGCGAGCGCCCCGGGGCTCGGTCCCAGCGGATTCTCGTTGGAGGCGAGCTTGATGACATCGGCGATGCCGTATTCGCGCTGCAACTCCTCAATCGGCTTGCCCGGCTGGTACGGTTGCAGACCGCGCACGCCCGGCACAGCCAGTTCCAGAACATCGCACCTCCTGGGCAACGCAGTCATGCCGGCGCAGGAGGTTTTCAAAGCACCGCGCGGGGATAGGAGCCCAGCAGCTTGACCATGGCGGCGCGTTCGCGCAAACGATCAATCGCTGCCGCCACCGGCGGGCTGTCGGTATGGCCCTCGATGTCCACGAAGAAATAGTAATCCCACATGCCGCGCCGCGACGGGCGCGATTCGATGCGCGTCATGCTGATGCCGCCCTCGGCGAAGGCGCCCAGAACGTGATGCAGCGCGCCGGGCTTGTTGGGCGTGGAAAACAAGAGCGAGGTCTTGTCATCGCCGCTGGGCGGCACGGACTCATGGCCGATGACCAGAAAGCGCGTGGTGTTGGATGGATCGTCCTCGATGCCGGCCGCCAGCGATCGCAAGCCGTATAACTCCGCCGCCGCCTCGCCGGCGATCGCGGCCGTGCCGGCCCTGGCGGCCGCACGGCGGGCGGCGCCGGCGTTACTGGACACCGGCTCGCGGACGGCGTGCGGCAATTCCTTGTCCAGCCAGTGCCGGCACTGAGCCAGCGCCTGTGCATGCGCGTACACGCGCCGCACGGTGCGGAGCGTTTTGCCCCTGCTCAGCAGATGATGGCGGATGCGCAACTCGACCTCGCCGCATATGGTCAGCGGTGATTGCATGAAGCTGTCGAGCGTGTGATGAATGACGCCTTCAATGGAATTTTCCACCGGCACGAGGCCATAGTGGCAGGCGCCCGCCTCAACCTCACGGAACACCTCTTCGATGGAGGCATGGGGCGCGGTCCTGACCGAGTGGCCGAAATGCTTGTGCGCGGCGGCCTGGGTATAGGTGCCTTCCGGGCCGAGATAGGCCACGCGCAACGGCTGCTCCAGCGCCAAGCAGGCCGACATGATCTCGCGGAACAACCGCGCGATTTCCTCATTGGCCAGCGGTCCGCAATTGCGTTCGAGAATGCGCCGCAGGATCTGCGCCTCGCGTTCCGGCCGGTAGCGGGTGGCTTCACCCTGCGCCTCCTTGACGCCGGCAACCTGGCCCGCCAGTGCCGCGCGTTGCGCGATCAAATCCAGCAATTGATCGTCCACGGCATCGATCTGCGCACGCAGGGATTCGAGATTGCGATTTTCTCCCCTGCCCCTGTTCCGATCTTTGCCCATGGTGTCACCCGATCAGGATTTCGCGTCCGCGTTCGACACGGGTTCCTCGCCGTTGCCGTTGCCGTTGCCGTTGCCGTTGCCGTTGCCGTTGCCGTTGCCGTTGCCGTTGCCGTTGCCGTTGCCGTTGCCGTTGCCGTTGCCGTTGCCGTTGCCGTTTTCCGCTATGCGCTCCGCGATGCGCTCAACACCCACCAATTTTTCGCCGTCGGCCAGATTGATGAGGCGCACGCCCTGGGTGTTGCGGCCCATCACCGAAATGCCACCCGCCGGGGTGCGCACCAGCGTACCGGAATCGCTGATCAGCATCACCTCATCCTCGTCGGTGACGAAAACCGCGGCCACCACCTCGCCGTTGCGCTCCGTGGTCTGGATGGAAATGACGCCCTGGCCGCCGCGACCGTGCACCGGGTAGTCCTCCACCGGGCTGCGCTTGCCATAACCCTTCTGTGTCGTGGTCAGTATGGTGCTGTAGGGCTCGGCGATGATGAGCGAGATCACCCTCTGCCCTTCGCCCAGACGCATGCCACGCACGCCGCGGGCGTTGCGGCCCATCGGCCGCACGTCATCCTCGCTGAAGCGGATGGCCTTGCCGGCGTTGTTGAACAGCATGATGTCCTGCCTGCCGTCCGTCAGCGCGACGCCCACCAGGGCGTCGTCATCCGGCAGGTCGACGGCGATGATCCCCGACGGCCGCGGCCGTGAATATTCCGAGAGCGCCGTCTTCTTCACGTTGCCCTGTTTGGTCGCCATGAACACGTAGCGATCCTCGGCGAATTCCTTGATCGGCAGGAGCGCCGTGATGCGCTCGCCTTCGGACAGCGGCAACAGATTCACCAGCGGCTTGCCGCGCGCAGTCGGACCCGCCTGCGGCAACTGCCACACCTTGATCCAGTAAATCTTGCCGCGACTGGAGAAACACAGCACCATGTCATGGGTATTGGCGACAAAGAGTTTCTCGACGAAGTCCTCCTCGCGCGTGGTGGCGGCGATGCGCCCCTTGCCGCCGCGGCGTTGCGAGCGGTACACGTCCACCGGCTGCGATTTGGCATAGCCGGCATGCGACAGCGTCACCACCACCTCCTCCGGCGCAATCAGGTCCTCCTCGTTCAAATCCTGATGATCGTCGATGATCTCGGTGCGGCGATCGTCGCCGTACTTCTCGCGCATGTCGTTCAATTCATCGCGGATCACCTGCATCAGTCGCTCCGGACGGCCGAGGATGTCGCGGAGGTCGGCAATAGCGGCGAGCACTTCCTCGTACTCCTTTAAAATCTTGTCCTGCTCCAGGCCGGTCAACCGGTGCAGCTTGAGGTCCAGGATCTCCTGGGCCTGCACTTCCGACAGCCGGTAACCTTCGGTGGACAGGCCCAGTTCCGGCGCCAGGCCCTCGGGCCGCGAGGCATCGGCGCCGGCGCGCTGCAGCATCTGCACGACCATGCCCGGCGGCCATACCCGCGCAATCAGTCCTTGTTTGGCCTGTGCCGGATTCGGGCTGGCCTTGATCAGCGCGATGACCGGATCGATGTTGGCCAGCGCGATGGCCAAACCCTCCAGCTTGTGGGCGCGTTCGCGGGCCTTGCGCAAATCGTAAACGGTGCGGCGGGTCACTACCTCGCGACGGTGACTTACGAACGCCTCAATCATCTGCTTCAGATTGAGCAGCTTCGGCTGTCCGCCGGACAGTGCCACGCAGTTGATGCCATACACTTCCTGCATCTGCGTGTGCTTGTAGAGATTGTTGAGCACCACCTCGGCCACTTCGCCACGTTTCAGCTCGATGACCATGCGCATGCCGTCCTTGTCGGACTCATCGCGCAGTTCGCGGATGCCCTCAATTTTCTTTTCCTTGACCAGTTCGGCGATGCGTTCGAGCAGGCGCGCCTTGTTCACCATGTACGGCAGTTCGGTGACCACGATGCGCTGCTTGTCATCGTCGCTGCCGTAGGTCTCGAAGACGGTGCGGGCCCGCACGAAGATGCGGCCGCGGCCGGTGCGGTAGGCCTCGCGAATGCCCGCCACGCCGCTGATGATGCCGGCGGTGGGGAAATCCGGCCCGGGCACAAGCCGCATCAGCTCCTCGATGCTGACCTCGGGTTTGTCAATCAGCGTGATGCAGGCATTGATGATTTCACGCAGATTGTGCGGCGGGATGTTGGTGGCCATGCCGACCGCGATGCCGGAGGAACCATTGACGAGCAGGTTCGGAAATTTCGCCGGCAGGATGGTGGGCTCCTGCTCCGCACCGTCGTAGTTCGGCACGAAATTGACAGTCTCCTTGTCGAGATCGGCGAGCAGTTCATGGGCGATGCGCGCCATGCGCACTTCGGTGTAGCGCATGGCGGCGGGATTGTCGCCGTCCACCGAGCCGAAATTGCCCTGCCCGTCCACCAGCAGGTAGCGCAGCGAGAAATCCTGCGCCATGCGCACGATGGTGTCGTACACCGCCGTGTCGCCGTGCGGGTGATACTTGCCGATGACGTCGCCGACGACGCGCGCCGATTTCTTGTAGGGTTTGTTCCAGTCGTTTCCGAGTTCGTGCATGGAAAAGAGCACGCGGCGATGGACCGGTTTCAGTCCGTCGCGCACGTCGGGAAGCGCCCGGCCGACGATGACGCTCATGGCGTAGTCCATGTAGGACTGCCGCATCTCGTCTTCGATATTTACCGGCAATAATTGCCTGGCGAATTCAGTCATGCGGGCGTCTTTCAACCCGCCTTTTCAAGAGGTTCATCCTGGAAAGCGGTAAGATAGTTTAACAACATGATTTTAAAAGGCTTTTAAACAAAATGCGCCGGTGTTTCCACGGCGCTTTTTCAAGTGTTAAATTCTACCATGCACGGACCCGCAGTGCACTGAAAATTTGCGTGATTTTTCAGCCTTGGATCACCTGCGCCACGCGCGCGGCATCGGGACGTTCAATGAGGCCTTTTTCCGTCACGATCACATCGATGAGCGCCGCCGGCGTCACGTCAAACACCGGGTTCCACGCCCCCGCGCCGGCCGCCGCCACGGGCATGCCGGCATGGCTCAGCACCTCCGCCGCGTCGCGTACCTCGACCGGAATGTCGCGTCCGCTCAAGACCGTCAGATCGAAGGTCGAGGACGGCGCCACCACCATGAATTTCACGCCGTGCGCGCGCGCCGAGAGCGCCAGCATGTAGGTGCCGATCTTGTTGGCGGTATCGCCGTTGGCGGCGATGCGGTCGGCACCGACGATCACGCAATCCACGCCATGGGTCGCCATCAGATGCGCGGCCGCTGCGTCGGCCAGCACCGTCACCGCCATCCCGTCCCGCGACAATTCCCACGCCGTCAGGCGCGCGCCCTGCAGCCACGGCCGCGTTTCGTCCACATAGACCGCCTTGAGCGATCCGCGGGCATGGGCGGCGCGGATGACCCCGAGCGCGGTGCCGTAACCGCCGGTCGCCAGCGCCCCGGCGTTGCAATGCGTGAGCACCGTGGCTTTGGGCGGCAACCAGTCGGCGCCCAGTTTGCCCATCTTGAGATTGGCGGCGCGATCCTCGTCGTGGATAGCCTGGGCTTCGGCCAGCAGCGCCGCCTCCGGTGACCCATTGATGGCATCGAACCGGCCTCGCATGCGTGTAATGGCCCAGCGCAGATTGACGGCCGTGGGCCGCGAGGCGGCGAGCCGCGTTAAATCTGCTTCGATGGCATCGCGCCAATTGTCTCCGGCACCTTGATAAGCCGTTCGCGCGGCCAGGACCACGGCATAGGCCGCCGCGATGCCGATGGCCGGCGCCCCGCGCACCACCATGCCATGGATGGCCCGCGCCACTTCGGGTGCGGTATTCATGGTGAGATATTCTTCGCGCTGCGGCAACCGGCGCTGATCCAGCAAGCGAAGGCCGCCGTCCCGCCATTCCACCGCATGAAAAGATTCCCGCCCAGCCGCAGGCTGCTCCACGTTCATCTCTCCGCAAACCGGCACGCCATGTACAATACCTGCTCATGCCGTCCAACTCCATCGACCTGCTGTTGACCGCGCGCTGGGTCATTCCGGTCGAACCGGAGGGCGCCGTGCTCGAGCACCACGCGCTGGCCGTCGATCAAGGCCGCATCATCGCGCTGCTGCCCGCCCAAGAAGCCGTGCAGCGTTACCAAGCGCGCGAAACCGTCCGCCTGGCGGGACATGCCCTGCTCCCCGGCTTCATCAACGCCCATACACACGCCGCTATGAACCTGCTGCGCGGCTATGCCGACGATCGGGCCCTCATGGACTGGCTGCAAAACCACATCTGGCCAGCCGAGGCAAAATGGGTGGGCCCGGAATTCGTGTGCGACGGCAGCCAGCTCGCCATCGCCGAGATGCTGCGCGGCGGCGTCACCTGCTTCAACGACATGTACTTTTTCCCGGAAGAGACCGCGCGCGTGGCGGCGGCGGCGGGCATACGCGCCATCCTGGGCATGATCGTCATCGACTTCCCCTCCGCCTACGCCGCGCATGTCGATGAGTATTTCAAAAAGGGCCTGGCGCTGCATGATGAATGCCGCGACCACGCCCTCATCCACACTGGCTTTGCGCCGCACGCGCCTTATACCGTCTCCGATGACGCCTTCCGGCGCATCGCCACGCTGACCGGCGAATTGAATGTGCCGATCAGCATTCACGTGCACGAGACCGCGGGCGAAGTTCGCGAGGCGCTGGCAAAGACCGGCGAGCGGCCGTTGAAACGTCTGGAGCGGCTGGGGTTGATCACGCCGCAATTGCTGGCCGTGCACATGACGCAACTGGAGCCGCACGAGATTGCCCTGCTCGCAGCCCAGGGCGCGCACGTCATCCATTGCCCGGAATCCAACCTCAAGCTCGCCAGCGGCTTCTGTCCCGTCGCCGCATTGCTCAAGGCCGGCGTCAATGTCGCACTCGGCACCGACGGCGCCGCCAGCAACAACGACCTCGACATGTTCGGCGAGATGCGCACCGCCGCCCTGCTCGCCAAGGCCGTGGCGAATGACGCCACCGCCGTGCCGGCGGCGCAGGCCCTGCGCATGGCCACGCTTAACGGGGCCCGGGCCCTCGGCATGGATGACCTGACCGGTTCGCTCGTTTGTGGTAAAGCGGCGGACGTAATTGCGGTGGATCTAAGTCCGGTGGAGACACAGCCTGTACACGATCCGATCTCGCAGATTGTCTACGCCGCCGCCCGCGACCAGGTCACCGATGTCTGGGTTGCCGGCCGGCAGTTGTTGAAGCAGCGCAAACTTCTCACTCTTGACGTACCCGCCGTCAGCGCCGCCGCGCATCTCTGGCGTGATAAATTGCACGACGCTCGGTAAATCATCATGTCTTCAATTCACTCGTCAAGACATCCCAGCGATTGATGATGATGCAGAAAAGATCGGCGGTCAGTTCGGCGTCGTAGATTGCCGAATGCGCCTTCCCCGAGTTCCATTCCAGGCCGGCCACCTTGACGGCCCGTGCCAGCACGGTCTGGCCGAAAGCGAGCCCCGCGAGTGAGGCGGTGTCCAGCGTGGTGAAGGAATGAAACGGGCTGCGCTTGATTTTGCAGCGCTCCGCCGCCGCCTTCACGAAGGCCAGATCGAAGAAGGCGTTGTGGCCCACCAGTATGGCGCGGCTGCAACCCTGCTTTTCGATCTCCTGCCGCACCGGTTTGAAAATTTTCTCCAGCGCCTCCTTCTCCGGCAGCGCCATGCGGAATGGATGATACGGGTCGATGCCGTTGAATTTCAGCGCCTCCGGATCGAGTCTGGCCCCCTCAAAAGGCAGCACATGCGAATGCAGCGTCTCGCCGCGTTCCCAACGGCCCTCGCCATTGATCCGCAGCAGCACCGCGGCGATTTCAAGCAGGGCATTTTTGATCGGATCGAAGCCCGCAGTCTCGACATCCACAACCACCGGCAGAAAACCGCGAAACCGCCGCGCCACAGGCGTGCGGGGGCTGGCGGGCTCAATGGGTTCAATCAGGTCTTCTGCAGTTTCCATGTACATTCCCCGCCGGCGCGAAACGGCACCAGCGTATGTTCGCCAAAAGGCAGCGATTCCGGCACACGCCAGGTTTCGCGCTTGAGGATGATTTTATTCTTATTGCGCGGCAGACCGTAGAAATCGGCGCCAGAGAAGCTGGCGAATGATTCCAGCCTGTCGAGCGCGCCGGCTTGTTCAAACACCTCGGCATACAGCTCGATGGCGGCATGGGCAGTATAGATGCCGGCGCAACCGCAGGCGGACTCCTTGGCGTGACGCGCATGCGGCGCGCTGTCGGTACCGAGAAAAAACTTCGGATTGCCGCTGACGGCCGCGCGCACCAACGCCTCGCGGTGCGACTCCCGTTTCAGCACCGGCAGGCAGTAGTGATGCGGCTGGACGCCCCCGGCAAGCATGGCGTTACGGTTTAAAAGCAGGTGATGCACCGTGATCGTGGCACCGACACTGGCTGGCGCGCCCATCACAAAATTCGCGGCGTCCTTCGTGGTGATGTGCTCAAAGACCACTTTGAGCGCGGGAAAATTGCGCGTGATCGGTTGCAGGACATGCTCGATGAAAACCTTTTCACGGTCGAAAATATCGACATGGGTATCCGTCACCTCGCCATGGACCAGCAACGGCAGGCCGGCGCGCTGCATCTCTTCCAGTACCGGCAGGACTTTGGCTATCGCGGTCACCCCTTCATCGGAATTCGTGGTCGCACCCGCCGGATAATATTTCACCGCGTTCACGAAGCCACTCGCGGCGGCAACCTTGATCTCCGTTGGCGGCGTATTGTCGGTGAGATACAGAGTCATCAACGGTGCAAAGGCGGCGCCTTTGGGCAATGCCGCGAGAATGCGGTCGCGATAGGCGCGGGCCCGTGCCACTGTCGTCACCGGCGGCCTAAGGTTCGGCATGACAATGGCGCGTGCGAACTGCCGTGCCGTGTCCTGCACCACGCTGGCCATGTAGGGGCCGTCACGCAAATGCACGTGCCAGTCGTCCGGCCGGGTCAGCGTCAACGATTGCATGGCCGTGGTACGAGTTCCTCGTTGTCCGTTATCCCGCATTGTGAAGTGAAGATAATGATTAGAAAAGTCATATAACCAACGGAATTCAGGATGGTGCTTGCGACACTATACACCTGGCGCATGCGCAGATGACCCATGGCGCCCGGAAATTCCGCGATTCTGTGCATGGACAACCGTAAATTTCGGTGCCATGCTGCATTCAAATAAGTTTCGCATCGTTTTCAAAAAACGACTTACATAGGGATCCGGGGGGATCCATTGCATGGGGGGGGCGCCGGGACTTTCGTCCCGGCGGACAATGCATCTATGTATTTCCTATCTTCGATCGCCGAGAGCCCGCTGGCGCGCGTTCTGCCGCCGGCCTCTGAAACTTCGTCGCCACTGCGCGGGGTATGCGCGCTTGTGCGCCGCTGCGCGCTGTATACGCTGATCGGTACCGGCCTGCTGCTGGCCACGTCATTGCCCGCCCAAGCCGAATTGAAGGCGGAAGCGCCGTCCCTCAAGGACACTATCATCGAAAAGGGCAAGGAAAAGGCGACCGATGCGGCCGTTGATGCTGCGTTTGACAAATTCAAGGACGTAGTCGCGGGCGGCGAAATTACCCCGGAGATGTACCAGATATTGCAGTCAGTGTTCAACAGTATCGATGGCATGAAGGGAATACGCCGCAGCCCCTGTGAAGCGGCGGCCTATGACATGGCCTGGCAGGACGCCTTTGACGCCGCCCATCAGGGTCCGATAACCGCTTTTGGACGTGCCATCCTGGACACGTTGAAAAACCTCTTCTCCTTCGGCAGTGCCGGCCTGGCTGGCGAGGTTGCGGATTGGGCGAAGGATCAGGGGATCGATTTCGCCAAGGACAAGTTCAAGGATCTCCTGAGCGAATACATCCGCGGCAAACCGCCGGAAAAATATGAGAACTCCTTCACGCGCGGCGCCTGTACACAAGCGATCGAGGCGGTCTGGGACAAGGCGACGGGCAGTTATCACGTGCTGCTGAGCGGTGGTTGCGGCTGCCAGCCCTACACCTTTGGAGGCTTGACGTACGGGCACAATATCACCGTGCACATCAAAAGCTGGTTCGTATATGTCACCGGCAGGGTCTCGGTAAAACCCACGGATGATAACAGCGGCATGACGCTGATAGTGGGCACGCCGCACATCAGTCTGCGCGCGGATTGCGACAGCTGCGCCGAACCCACCCACACGACCGCGAAGCCGACCGGCGGAAGCGTCACTGCCGGCGGGGTAACGACGGGCACGGGCGGCGGCACGACTACCGGCGGTGGTACAACCACGGGTGGAGGAGGCGTGACTCCGCCGCCACCCCCACCAGCGCCGCCGCCTCCACCGCCGCCCCGTCCGCAATGGTCGGAGCAGAATCCCTGCCCTGAATGCCGGCCCTTCCTGGATCTGGCAATCAAGCATCAGCAGGAAGCCGCGAAATATGATCAGGAGGTCCAGCGCATTCGTGGTCAGATCGCCGACAACGGCGGGGAGCAGCAAAAGGTCCTCGACAAGATCGCCCGTGAACAGAAGGAGATTGAAGCCATCGGCAAGTCCGGGGCCGGCGGCTCGGCCTACGACCCCGAGACCGGGAACACCACCGAGGCGTGGACCCAGCCGGACGGTCGCGTGAAGGTCACCGTCAAGGATGCCAATGGCAATGTCATCGAGGAGCGCTGGCGCGATCGCCGCGATGCCGGCAAGGTACGCGATGAACTCGCCGCTGACCAGAAAAAACTCCAGGAACTGAAGCAAAAGCAGGAGCAGTTGCAGAAGGATCTGGACTACAACCAGCGTGGTGCGGATACCCAGCGCAAGCTGGCCGACGACGCAATGCGCGCCCTGCGCGAATGCATCGCCGAGAAATGCGGTGTGCTTGATGTGCAGGTCCAGCAGGTCTATCACATCACGGGGAACAATCCATTCGACCCGCAGGATCCGACCGCCAGGGAGGCCAATCAGCAGATCGAAGAGCGTACGCAGACCACTACCGGCACAAGTGGTGGCGGCACCTTCCTGGTGACCAGTGGCACTTATTTTGGCAGCGGCGGCTGTGGAATTTTTTCAACCGATCTCACCGTGTCAGGCGGATCGGTCACCGCCAGTCCCTTGGGGGCGAATGCCTCGGTCATGTTCACCGTGAACGGCGCCGATGCCCGCTCGAACAGCACCAATCTCACCATTCTCGCCGCCCCGGGCCATACCTGTGATATCAAGGATGGCAGCAGTTCAACAACGTTCAGCCTGTTCTGCTTCAGAACCGCCAATCCGGCGATTAACTGCACCGAACCCATGCACCCGTAGGCCGCCGATGAAAACGCGAACGTTGCTTGCTCACTGCGCCCTGGCACTCGCGATCTCTTTGCATTCGATCTGCGGAGTGGAGGCGCGCCAGTTCCGCCAGCTGCGCCAGATCGCCTCTCCGACCACCAACATTGCGACATTGCCCGCCAATGCGCGGCCCGTATCGCAGATGCATCCTCTCTCGCGCGAACAGGTGGCACCGCTGGTGGAAAAGGTCATCTCGGCCTGGAATACGGCACAGCTCGGGGACATGCTGGGGACGGAGTTTTATGACAGCAGCAGGTTGACCGATGCCGTGAACAGGCTGGCGACGCGCGATGCGACCCTGCGGCTGCAGTCGGTACAGGGCGTGCAGACCCTCCAGCAATACTACGACGGTGAAGATGGCAAACTGGTGAGCATTGTCTCCGCCACGGTCCGCACCCAGCTCGAATTCAACGACCCCCAGAATGGATTCCAGCGCCGCCCCGGCGTCAATGAATACATCCTCAAGATAACCCAGACCGCGCCCCCGCCATGATCCGCCGACGCGCTGATCGCGATGTCATGCTTCGCTGCGCGGTCGCCGCGGGAGCCTTGTACACGGCATTCGCCAGCGCCGATGATCAGGTGCCATTCCCCGGCTGGGACATCAACGGCTCCAATACGTTGCGGCTGGAATCCTACGATAATAACGGCGACAAGAGCGCGAGTCCTTACCCGTTCGACGGCGGCCAGTACTACGACGAATACGGCCTGAACTTCCTGAATAACGAAACGCCCTATGATACCTGGCGTCTGCAGCTCTACGGCGTATTCAACGCCTCGGATTACCGCTCGCATGATCGAGGTGTCGTGCCGGAACGCATGAGTCTGGTGCACGAAAAGGGCGATGGCGACCTGCCCTATCGCGCGGAACTCGGTGATTACTTCTCCTACTACAGTTTCCTCACGCTGCAGCGTTCGCTCAAAGGGTTGCAGATTGAACTGCAGCCGCATGCCGACTCCGCCGGCTGGCAGCATTCCATAGTCCTCACGAGCGGCACGCCCATCCAGTCATGGAAAAATTTCACGCCCCACGAGGACGCCGTCAACGGCGCCTCATGGCTGATGGACAACGGGCATGGAAGCTCCTACGCGCTCAATTTCGTGGCGAGTCACCGCTCCGGCAACGCAGTTCTTGGCACCCTCGTCCGGGACCAGTACACCACCAGCCTTGCCGGCGAGCAGGAATTCCTCGGCACGGCCCAGCGTGTCACCGTGGAGGGTGAGGCCGCTTACATGTGGGGCGACGACGATGGCGTTGCCGGCGTCAACAACGGCCAGGATCGCAACGGCAACGGCTTTTTTGGTGAAATCCGCGGCCAGGACCTGCATCTTCCCCTCGACTACCGCGCGCGGGTGGAATACTACACGCGGGACTTTCAGCCGCGCGGCGGGGTCATCACCCCCGATCGCCGATCGGTGGAGTTTCACGCGGGCTGGCGTTTTGACTCGGGCCTGCGCCTGAGCGGCCGCATCCAGGCCTTCGAAGACGCATTTCAGACGAAAAATTCCCTCGATACCCACACCGTGGGCTTCAATCTCTCCGGACCGATGTTCCGCGGCACGCTGAACGGCGTTACCGGCAGTATGGATTTCTACGTGCAGACTCTGGACAACGACAACAACACCATCGATCAACGCGTCGTCAACTCCACCATCAACCTGAGCAAGCCGCTGCCCGGCGACTGGTACGGGCGGCTGGCGGTTTTTCTCCAGGACATTGACGACCATACTCCGACGAATGCGGACTTATGGACCGGTCAGTATCAGGTGAGTGCTGATCACACTTTCGTACTCGCCGGTTTCGACGGCACCATCACGCCCGGAATCATGTACCGCAATCTCAGGAACGGCCCGCCCAAAGCCGATGACTGGAGCCCCACACTGGCGCTGCGCATGAACCGGGGCCCGCATGCGGTCGGCTTCAATTACGGTTTCCTGACGCAGGATCGGCATTTTGTTGGCGCGACGGACATCGACACCCAGACTGTGGCGTTCGACTACCGCTACACCCTGCGTCAGAACACCTTCGGTGTCGATTTCAACCTATTCGATCGCAATCCCAATCCCGGACGTTTCACCGATGCCTGGCGCACCGGCATTTTCTGGACCTACAGCTTCGATCGCCCGGCCAATCTCGCCGCGCGTGGTTATGAGGCGATCGGCGGCGCGGCACCCGCCGGTCCCATCTCCGCCGATCTCCGTTCACTGGCACCGGGCGTAACCCTGGCCGATGCAACACAGGCGCTCACCAGCGCGGGTATTTCCGGTGGGTCTCCGCAGGCCAACTACATCGTCTACGAATACCCGCTGCTGCGCGAGATAGAACAGCGCCAACGGCTGGTACTGATGCACGACGGCGTGCAGCTGACCGGCTCGGCGCTGATCATCGATCTCGACACCGTGGGGAACGTCGACAGCCTCGCGCAGACCTTCGAACACGTGCGCAAGGCGCTGATCCAGCATTACGGCAACCCCGCCAACAACTTCGAGGACGGCGATTTCACCCCCTCTTTTGTCGACGACGTCAATTCACAACGGCTGATCCGTGTGTCGGAATGGATCACGCCCACCGGTATCTTGCGCCTGGGCATCCCGCGCCGCCTCGACGGCCAGGTGCGCATCGAGATCCAGCATCAACGCTCGTTCCCGTTGCCGCGTGAAACGCTGTGGAGCATCGAGGCAGTGCGCTGAACGCAACCCGCACTTAATGCGCAGGGGGTTATTCGTCGGAAAGTCTCGATTAATGCGAACGCTGATCAAAGCGCCACAGGCCGGCGGCGCGCGCGGCGGCATGGGCGGCTTGCATCTCGCCCGGGGTCGGCCGGCGGTTGATCTCTGAATATTGCGGCGAGCCGCTTTTACCTGCCGCACCCACCTGAAACTCCGGGCGGTACTGACCCATGAGGTTGAGGTAGGTATCCGGCGAGATTTCCTGTGCCAGCCACCGGCAGATCGCGGCGACTTCATCGGTCTGCCCCGGCATGACCAAGTGCCGCACCAGCACGCCGCGACGCGCCAGCCCGTCCGGGCCGAATTTGAGCGGCCCGGCCTGGCGGTGCATTTCCGCAATGGCCTCGCGCGCCCGTTCGGGATAATCCTTGGCCTTGGCGTAACGGCGGCTGCTTTCGTAATTCCAGAACTTGAAGTCCGGCATGTAGATGTCCACGATGCCGTCCAGCAGCTTCAGCGACTCGACCGAGTCGTAGGCACTGGTGTTGTAAACGATGGGCAGGTTCAGTCCTTTCGGCACGGCAGCGGCGATGGCTTCGACAACCTGTGGCACGACGTGTTCGGGCGTGACGAAATTGATATTGTGGCAGCCGCGTTTTTGTAGCGCGATCATGACATCGGCGATCCGTTGAGCTGGATATTCGCCGCCGATTTTCTGCTGGCTGATGTCCCAGTTCTGGCAGAACACGCAGCGCAGATTGCACAGGGCGAAAAATATGGTGCCGGAGCCATTCCAGCCGCGCAGGCAATCCTCCTCACCGAAATGGGGAAAGACGCCCGCGACCCGGGCGTAACGGCCGGTATTGCAGACACGCATCTGGTTTTCAAGCCGGTTGACATGGCAGTCGCGCGGGCAGGCACAGCAATCCTCCAATTCGCGCAATCCCGCCGTCATGCGCGCCGCCAGCACGCCTGAACGGCGCAGCTGCAGGTAGGCCGGCTCGAAATCCTCGAGCAGAAACGCGGGGCCCACCCGCGGGCGTCTGAGGAACCTGGCCAGCATGATTTGAACCTAATCCTCCAGTAATGGCCTGTCAAACTGCGTCAGTTTGGCGGCGGTGTTATGATTATATTGTGGCGCCAAAACCAAATAAAAACGTGCTGTCATCGTTAACCGCCCTGTCACCGCTTGACGGCCGCTATGCCGGCAAAACTGCGGTGCTGCGCGATTATTTCAGCGAGTACGGCCTGATTCGCCGGCGTGTGCAGATCGAGATCGCCTGGCTCAAGGCGCTGGCCGGAGAGCAGAAGATCAAGGAAATCCCCGAACTCAGCCGCGCGGCCTCGGCGCGTCTGGACGCGATTGCCTCTGGTTTCAATCTGGCCGGCGCGGAGCGCGTGAAGGCCATCGAGGCGCGCACGAACCACGACGTCAAGGCGGTGGAGTATTTCCTCAAGGAGAAGGCCGCCGGGAATGCCGAGATCAAGCAGATGCTCGAATTCATTCATTTCGCCTGCACCTCGGAGGACATCAACAACCTCGCCTATGCGCTGCTGCTGAAAGAGACGCGCGCGGAGGTGCTGCTGCCCGCGATGGACAAGCTGATCAATGCGCTGCGCAAGCTGGCGCTGAACACCGCCAAGGAGCCGATGCTGGCGCGCACGCACGGCCAGCCGGCCTCGCCCACCACGCTGGGCAAGGAATTGGGCGTGTTCGTGCACCGCCTCCGCCGGCAACGCCGGCAGTTCGCGGCGCAGGAAATACTCGGCAAAATCAACGGCGCGGTCGGTAATTTCAATGCGCATCTCACCACCTGTCCTGAGGTGGACTGGCCCAAGCTGGCAAAGGGAATGGTCGAGAGCCTGGGCATCACATGGAATCCCTGCACCACGCAGATCGAACCGCATGATTACATGGCCGAATACTTTGCTGTTCTGGCGCGCTTCAACTCCATTCTGATCGATCTCTGCCGTGATTTGTGGGGCTATATATCTCTGAATTATTTCACGCAGAAGGCCGTCGGCCGCGAGGTGGGCTCCTCGACCATGCCGCACAAGGTCAACCCCATCGATTTCGAAAATGCCGAGGGCAATCTGGGCCTGGCCAACGCCCTGCTGGAACACTTGAGCGCGAAGCTGCCCATCTCCCGCTGGCAGCGCGACCTTACCGACTCGACCGTTCAGCGTAATATCGGCTGCGCGCTGGGTTACGGCCTCGTCGCCTATCAGGCCTGCCTGCACGGCCTCTCCAGGCTGGCGGTGAATCGCGCCGCCTTGCGCGCGGATCTGGACGCGGCATGGGAGGTGCTGGCGGAACCCATCCAGACCGTCATGCGACGGCACGGCCTGCCCGATCCCTACGAACAATTGAAAAAGCTCACACGCGGCCGGCGTATGGACCGCGCTGTCCTGCACGCATTTATTGATCGCCTGTCCCTGCCGGCGCGGGAAAGAAGCCGGCTGAAGAAACTCACCCCCGCCACGTACACCGGCAATGCCGCCGCGCAAGCCGCCGCACTTGCCAAAGAGTAAGCGCTCGTTCGCCGGACTCCTGCCGGATCCGCCCTCATTGCTCGGCGGCATGAACGTCCGCCGGTTTCTGCAACGTCACTGGCAGAAAAAACCACTGCTCATCCGGCAGGCGCTGCCGGATTTCCAAGGCTTCCTCAGTCCCAAAGATCTGATGCAACTTGCCGGTCGGGGAGACGTACAATCGCGCCTTGTGCTGGAAAAGGGCGGCGACCATCCCTGGCAGTTGCGAACCGGCCCCTTCAAACCGGCGGAATTCCGCCGGCTGCCGCGCACGCACTGGTCGCTACTGGTGCAGGACGTGGACAAGTCCATCCCTGAGGCCGCTGATCTGCTGCAGCACTTCAGTTTCATCCCAAGCTGGCGGATTGATGATTTGATGATAAGCATGGCGCCCCGGCACGGCAGCGTCGGGCCGCATGTGGACAGCTATGATGTGTTTCTCCTCCAGGCCCACGGTCATCGCCGCTGGCAAATCGGGGCACGGCAACACAGCGCGCAGGATTTAATTCCTGATCTGGATCTGCGCATTCTGTCGCGCTTCAAGCCCGGAAAAGAATGGGTACTCTCACCCGGCGACATGCTCTACCTCCCGCCGGGCGTGGCGCATCACGGCGTGGCGCTGGATGAGTGCATGACCTATTCCATCGGCTTCCACAGCCCGAACCAACGTGAACTGCTCAGCCGGTTTTATGAATATCTGACCGAGCAGGCCTCCGATACGCTGTACTACACCGATCCGGACCTTGCATTGCAACGCGATCCCGGTGAAATCACGCCGCGCAGTCTGCGTCAGATCCAACATATGATCAGCGCATCGCGTTTTGATCAGGAGCAGATCGAACGGTGGTTTGGCAGCTACATCACCGAACCCGGCCTGTGGCCACCGCCACTCATCCCACGACGCAAATTGACGCCGGTGGCTTTTCTCAAACGCTATGCCAGCGTGGGCATGCTACAACGCCAGCAAGGAGTCCGTTTTGCCCACATCAATCGCCGCGGCGGTGCGCTGTTATTCGTGAACGGGCAGATTTTTCCAATGCCAGCCTCGCCGCGGTTTGCCGCGCCGCTGCTGAGCGGCCGGCGCGAACTCGGCCACATCGAGTTGAAACCGCATCTCAAGGACAGGGCATTTGCGGAATTGCTCTGCCGGTTATATAACGGCGGCTACCTGATATTTGAGAATTGAAATCCCGGATTGAGAGACGGAAGGGGGCCATACATGCTGGAAATGGATAAATATACCTTGGGAGGCACCAACACAGAACTGGTATTTGGCAGCCGTGAGGACGTGCGCGCCATCACGCTGGCGCTGACGCAGCAGTGTCAACGCACGCTCGACATCATGGGCCGCGGCCTAGATCCCGATTTGTACGAAAGTCCACCGTTCCTCGACGCCGTCCGCAAACTGATCGCGCGCAGCAGTCACAGCCGCATCCGCCTGTTGGTCCTGCAACCCGAAGCCCTGTACCGGCGCGGGCATGCGTTGATTGCGCTGGCGGGGGCCTTTTCCTCGTTCTGTCATGTGCGCGTCCCGGGGCCGGATCATCAGGACCTCAATGAAGCCATGCTGGTGGCCGATGAAACCGGCTATTTGCACCGCAAGCTCTCGGATCGCTACGAGGGCACGGCCAATTTCAACAACCGGCCTTATGTCGGCGGGTTGATGCGCCGCTTCGAGGAAGTCTGGATGACGGCTGAGGCCGATCCGAATTTCCAGCGCCTGAGGATATGAAGCGTTTCCTCCTCGCCGTCATTTACCTGTGGTGCGGCGGGCTCGTGGTATTGGTATCAGCGCAGGAGATGCCGCTGGAAATCATTTCCATGCAACACCGCCCGGTCGAGGACGTCGTCCCGATCTTGCAACCCCTGATTGCGCCCGGCGGCACGGTCGCGGGCATGAACAACCAGTTGATCATCAAAACCACGCCGGAGAATCTTGAACAGATCAAACAAGTGCTCGCCACTCTGGATCGGTCGCCGCGCCGCCTGAAGATTTATGTGAGCTGGGGCAATCGTGAAATCGCCAGCTCGCGCGATGACTCGCTCGCCGCGCGCGTGCGTTCCACCGACGTCAGCGCCAGATTGCCCGGTGATCACGCGAAGGACGGCGCCTCGGTAGCCGTGGGAAATGAAAACAACGCAGTGCGCTATTCCACCCGCGCCACGGAATCCAGCAGCCAGGATAGCGATGTCCATTTCATCATGGGGTTGGAAGGCCAGCCCGCCTGGATCAGCACCGGCGAATCTGTGCCTTTGCCGGATCAGAACGTATACGTCGGGCCGGATGGCGTGGTCGTGCAGCAGAGCACGGAATATCACGACGTCACCTCGGGGGTTTACGTCATCCCGCGCTTGAACGGCGACCAAGTCACTCTGGAAATCTCGCCACAGCGCAACCGCATCGATCCGCATACCGGCACTATTCGAACACAACAGGCTTCCAGCATCGTCACTGGCCGGCTCGGCGAATGGATCGCGCTCGGCGGTGTCAACGAAAGCACATCGCACACCGATAGCGCCAGCCTGAGTCGTGCCCAGACCCAGAGCAACCCTAGCACTAACATCCAGGTCAAGGTCGAAGAACTTCCGGATTAACTTCGTTGTGGGTTATGTTGCACTTGCCTGCCCTGCAGGTTGATGCGCCGCACAAGAGGTGGATTTTCCAGTATGATCGCCTCTACGATGCCCAGCCACCGCCGATGACATGGAAACTTATCGCGGCCCCCTCACCCATTCCACCTTCCGCCTGCAAAAAAAGCGCGACCTGCTGCGGAGCATAGCCTCCGGCATCGGGGCGCTGCACGCCGAGTTCGTGCACTTTGCCGATCTTGAAGCGCCGTTGACCGAGGACGAACAGCAACGGCTGAACGCCCTGCTTGATTATGGCTTGGCAGCGCCAGCGCAGAAACCTTCAGGCTTTCTGTACATAGTCATCCCGCGCCCGGGCACGATCTCGCCGTGGTCGAGCAAGGCCACCGACATCGCGCGCAATTGCGGGCTCGCCAAGGTGCGGCGGCTGGAACGCGGCACCTGCTGGTGCCTCGAAATGCCTTCCGGCGCCTCATTATCCGCCGTCACGCATCAGACGTTGGAACGTCAACTGCACGACCCCATGACCGAGGCGGTCATTCACGACCTGCGTGATGCGGAACGCTTATTTGCGCACACCCAGCCGGGAAAATTCAGCGTGATCGATCTGATCAAGGACGGGCGCGTTACTCTGGAGGCAGCCAATCGCGATATGGGGCTGGCGTTGTCGGACGATGAGATCGACTATCTGCTCGACAATTTCAAGCGGCTGAAACGCAATCCGACGGACGTCGAACTGATGATGTTTGCGCAGGCGAATTCCGAGCATTGCCGCCACAAGATCTTCAACGCGCAATGGACCATCGACGGACAGGTGCAGCCGCATTCGCTGTTCCAGATGATCCGCAACACCCATGAGAAAAATCCCGGCAAAGTGCTGCTGGCTTACAGCGATAACGCCGCCGTGACGCGCGGCTATCGCGGCCATCGCCTGCTGCCCGACCGCACGCACCGCTACGGCAGCACCGTCGAGGACGTGCATCTGGTGATGAAGGTGGAGACGCACAACCACCCCACCGGTATCTCGCCCTACCCGGGCGCTGCGACCGGCGCGGGTGGCGAAATCCGTGACGAGAGCGCCACCGGCCGCGGCGCCAAGTCCAAGGCGGGACTGACGGGCTTCAGCGTCTCCAACATGCGCATCCCGGACTTCGTACAGCCGTGGGAACAGGACCACGGCCGTCCCTTCGACGCTGCTCAGGACAGGCCCGCGCACATGGCCTCGGCGCTCGATATCATGATCGAGGGCCCCATAGGGGCAGCGGCGTTCAACAACGAATTCGGCCGGCCGGCATTGTGCGGCTATTTCCGCACCTATGAACAATCGATCAACACAGCGTCCGGCGCGGAAATCCGTGGCTACCACAAGCCGATCATGCTGGCAGGAGGCATTGGAAACATCCGTGCGGAACACCTGAACAAATCAGCGTTGCCTGAAGGCGCGCTGGTGATCGTGCTCGGCGGTCCGGCGATGTTGATTGGTCTCGGCGGTGGTGCGGCCTCGTCGGTGGCCGCGGGTCACGGCAGCGAGCAGATCGATTTCGCCTCGGTGCAACGTGACAACGCCGAGATGCAGCGGCGTTGTCAGGAGGTCATCGACCGCTGCTGGGCGCTGGGCGAAAACAATCCCATTCTATCGATCCACGATGTCGGCGCCGGCGGATTATCCAACGCCATTCCTGAACTCCTGCACGGCGGCGACCATGGCGGGCGGATCGATCTCCGCAGGATACCGAACGCCGAGCCTGGCATGTCGCCGATGCAAATCTGGTGCAATGAGGCGCAGGAGCGTTACGTACTGGCCATATTACCGAAGGACGAGAAGCTTTTTGCCGATTTGTGCGCGCGCGAACGCTGTCCCTTCGCCATGATCGGTGAGACGAGCGCGGATGAAAAACTGGTGCTCGAAGACGCGCTGTTCGGCAACACGCCCATCGACATGCCGCTCAGCGTGCTGCTCGGCAAGCCGCCACGGATGCACCGGCAGGTGCGCCACGGTGCAACCACGCTTTCGCCGCTGCGCACGGACGGCATCGATTTGCGCGAGGCGGTGGAGCGCGTGCTGCGCCTGCCCGCCGTCGCCGACAAGGGCTTTCTCATCACCATCGGCGACCGCACGGTCTCCGGCCTGACCACGCGCGATCAGATGGCGGGGCCGTGGCAGGTGCCGGTCGCGGACTGCGCCGTCACCGCCGCTTCGCTCCTCGACACCACCGGCGAGGCGATGGCGATCGGCGAACGCACGCCGCTCGCCGTCATCGATGCACCGGCTTCGGGACGCATGGCCATCGGCGAGGCAATCACCAACATCGCCGCCGCGCGCATCATGCAACTGAGCGACGTCGTGCTGTCGGCCAACTGGATGGCCGCCTGCGGGCATGGTCACGACGACGCCGCGCTGTACGACACGGTGCGGGCCGTGGGCATGGAATTGTGCCCGGCACTGGGATTGAGCATACCAGTCGGCAAGGATTCGTTATCGATGCGCGCGGTATGGTCCGAGGACGGCACGGAAAAGTCCGTAACGGCGCCGGTATCGCTGATCACCTCCGCCTTCGCGCCGGTCGTCGACGTGCGGCAGTCGCTGACACCGCAATTGCGCACGGACATGGGTGATACCGAACTTCTACTGGTCGATCTGGGACGCGGAAGAAATCGGCTCGGCGGCTCCGCGCTGGCGCAGGTGCACGGGCAGATCGGCGTTGTCGCGCCGGACGTGGATCATCCAGAGGATTTGAAAAACTTTTTCACGACCGTGCAGGTATTGAACGAGGCAAGTTTGCTGCTGGCCTATCACGATCGCTCCGACGGCGGCCTGATTACCACACTTTGCGAAATGGCGTTCGCCGGGCGCACGGGCATCAATGTCATGCTCGATGCACTTGCGCCCGACGATTTGGCTGTGCTCTTTAATGAGGAACTGGGTGCAGTATTACAAGTAAGAAGCGCGGATACCGATGCGGTCATTGCGCAGTTCCACGCTGCCGGGCTTGAAGGTCGTGTCCATCATCTGGGTCGGCTTAATGATGAATTGACGATCACCTGTACCCGAGATAGGCGGAAGGTTTTCAGCGAAGACGTGCTCAAGTTGCAGCGCATCTGGGCGGAGACCAGCTACCGCATGCGAGCCTTGCGAGATAATCCGGAATGTGCGCGGCAGGAATACGATGCCCTCCTCGACCGCACTGATCCGGGGCTCTCGCTCCACGTCACCCATGCCATCAACGAGCCGCCCGAGATCAACGCCGGCGCACGACCGCGGGTGGCCATCCTGCGCGAACAGGGCGTGAACGGCCAGGTGGAGATGGCGGCGGCGTTCGATCGCGCCGGGTTTGACGCCATCGACGTGCATATGAGCGATCTCATCAACGGCGCCGTCAATCTCAAGGATTTTCACGGGCTGGCGGCCGGCGGCGGATTTTCCTACGGTGACGTACTGGGTGCCGGCGGCGGCTGGGCCAAGTCCATCCTGTTCCACGAGCGCACGCGTGATGAGTTCAGCCTTTTCTTCGAACGCGATGATCGCTTCGCGCTGGGCGTATGCAACGGCTGCCAGATGATGTCGCACCTGAAGGCCATCATTCCCGGTGCGGCGCACTGGCCACGTTTCGTGCGCAACACCTCCGAGCAATTCGAGGCGCGGCTGGTGATGGTGGAGGTGCTGGAGTCGAAGTCGATCTTCTTCGACGGCATGGCCGGCTCAAGACTGCCCGTGGTCGTGGCGCACGGGGAGGGCCGTGCCCTGTTCCTGGATGCCCCGGCAGCACAGACGGCGCTGGACGCGCAAGCCGTGTGCTTGCGCTTTGTCGACAATTATGGGAGGCCCACCGACAGTTATCCTTGCAATCCGAATGGATCACCGCTGGGGATCACCGGCCTGACCAGCGCCGACGGGCGTGTGATGATCGTCATGCCCCACCCGGAGCGGATGTTTTTACGCCGGCAGTTTTCGTGGCTTCCGTCGGAATGGAAACGAGAGGTGAGCCCCTGGTTCAGAATGTTCCAGAACGCCCGCAGCTGGCTGGACTAGGATGCGAACGGCAACCGACGCGCGCGCTTCAGTTATACAATCGACTTCAGATCCTAATCACTAATAAAACACCTTCCCGTGCAGAGCTGGAAGGCCCCCACACCCTTGACCCAATTCTGCGGGTTCAAGGTGGAACCGAAATTATCATGGATACGGTAAGCGAGCCCAAGAGCCTCCGGCGCATTAATCGTGCTGCTTGGCGACGGCCCTAGACTGACGAAGGGAATCGGACTCCCTGATGTTGCCATATTGGGGCCTTCCAGACTGCCCACAATATCAGTCGGGCAACCCCCCGCGTTGTAGCAGCTACCCGTCCCCACACCATAGCTGTAGGCGAAGACCGCGCCGCCCTTGAAACTGCTGAATGTGCCGTTGGTGGTATCCAGCGGAATCGGGGCGCCCCCTGGCCCGAAAGTAGTGACGTCGTAAAACGAACGCATATGTTCCACTTCGAAACTCACGTCCACCGCAGCGGGACCGAAGAAGTCCACCTGGACAATACCACCGACGATGCCCGTTCCGGTTCCCATCGCATTGGTGGAAGCAGTGCCATTCAGGCCCGGGATGAAGGTATAAGTGGCGATGCCGCTGGTGGGCAGTGGATCGCGCGGTCCACTGCCGACAATGAAGCTATAGCCGGAATCGGGACCCACGACTTCCGTACCCACGATGGTGCCGTTTGCATCGAATTTCGTCACCGTGCCGTTGGTCCAGCGGAAGATAAAGGCGTCATCTGCAAAAGTGGAAAAATCCGTCACCTTGCCATCGAAAAACAGGGCTTCGGTATTGTTGCCACTGAAGGAGTCCTTGATCAAAAGGAAATTCGGCGGAGTACCCAGCGCCACGCCATGAAGGGCACTGACGACCTCGCCCATACTTTGCGAGCCACCCGGGACCACACCGACAATCCGGTCGTTGCCCGAGAAATTACCCAACACACACCCTTGATCGCATTGCTCGTCCGCCCTGAACCCCTTGGGCTCAGGCACATCCACGTGCGCCACGGGGGTCTCCTCAACGGGCTCGATATTGCAGTTGCTGCAACCGACGTAATACGTTTCGCCCGGATGCACGTCCTTGCTGTCGCCATCATTGGTCAGCGTCAGCGTATCCTGATTACCGGTAAGATAAAGCCCATCCTTCATGCCGGGGCAACTGCCGGCGACGCATAGGATCGCCAGTCCGCCGCTGCCACGGATGCCGATGGTGGCCACGACGGTCTTGATCTTGTAATTCTGCTTGTTCTTGTGGCCGATGGCGCCGGTGACGAAACGCATGCTGCCCTTCAGGAGATCGAAGAAGCTGCGTTCGCTGCCGTCCTCCTTGCCCGCATAGTTGTACTCGCTGATCTTGAAGCTGGTGTTGGGTTGGAGGGCGACAAAGCCGCCGTCCTTGAAGGTGATCTGGGCGCGGCCCTGCTGGGTCTGCACGGTGTCTCCTGACTGCACCTCCGCCCCCTTGGCTAGCGGGCGGCCCTGGCCGGCGGTGTTGATGGCCTGCGCCTGACCGTAGGCATAAGTAACCTGGGCGGCGGCGGCACAGACTGGCGTGGAGAAGAAGGAACATGCCGCGAAACCGGAAAGCAGCGCGAAATTCATGGTCAGATTACGCATGGTGCATACCTCCGTCAAAAGTCGTAGCGCATGGTGGTTAGTAGTTCCCAACGCTCAAATCCAAAAACGCTGATCGGTGAATCATTGCGTGAGTAACGCACCTCGGGCCGCAGGCTGATGTTTTTATTCAAGGCGTACCGGGCGCCGATGCTGGCGGCGAAAAAGTCATCGTCGCGGGTCTTCTGGAAAAGCGGTTCCGGGCCGCCGTATTCGCTATGCTCATATTCAAAAGATCCCAGCGCATAGAGGCGCTCATTCACCATGTATTGCCCACCGAGGCGCAAGCCCGCGAAATCGCGGCCGATATGTGCAGCATTGCTGTGCGTTTCGAATTCACTGCCGCCGTCGATACTCGCATACATCACCGGTTTGCCGGCGCCGCTGAAGGCATGCCCCCAGCCAACACCGCCGGCGACGCGGTCGACATCACGGATATTTTGGTCGGGATAGCGCAACACTGCCCCCTGGGCGAAGACCGTGATCTGGTTGTTGGCGTCCAGATCACGCTGCCATTGGGCAACGCCACCGCCATAGTCGCGGAAATTATTACCGCCTACGGTGAACTTCTGCGCCTGGCCGATAAGGCGATATTGATCCGTGCCACGCCGCAGGTTGACGCCGAGGCTGCCATTGTATTGATGCTGGGTGAAGTCCACTTCATCCACCGACAGCCGGTTGTCGAACTCGATGCCGCCGAAAAGCGTGGTGTCCTGGCGCAGCGGAGTGTAGAAGTTGAAGCCGGCATTGATGAGCCACAACATGCTGTCAAGCTCAGAACTGTTATTGGTCAGGTTGAACACCAGACCTCCCAGCGCCGGGATGGCCACCTGATTGTCGCTGGTGGCGCTGTTCACATTGCTGTCGTAGCCAAGGCCGGTTTCGACGAAAACGTCATAGCGGGTGCGGGTGGCGCCCAGACGCTGCTCTATACCGGAGAGATACTGGTCTATCGTGTTGGAGATGGAGGACGGCAACTGCTTGCCGCGCACGGCTTCGAATTCCTCCCTGGCGGTATCGTTCTCGCCCAGTTCGTAATAGGCGCGGGCCAGTTCAGCGCGGGCCAAGTCGTTGCCGGGCTGGTTATCCAGCACCCGTTCCAGCGCGAATACGGCTTGATTGGGCTTGCCGGCATCGATCGCCGCCATGCCCAGCGCCAGATCGAAATCCGGATCGCCGGCCTTGGCGTCAACATGTCCCTTCAGGAGTTCATAGGCCTGTGCACCCTTGCCAGCCTTGAGCAGTTGCTGCGCCTGTTTGACGTCATCGTCCGCCGATGCGGCGAAACTCGCGGGAGCCGTGGCGAGAACGCACAATAACCCCAGGAGACACAACCAGAATATCTTCGGCACCTTAGCTTCCCCCTAAATTCAACTGCTATTTTGGAAGCACAATCATCATAATTTTACATTATAAGCGACTTTCTAGGTCCCGGGTAAATAATCAATGCGGCTTTTTCCATGGGAAAATATCCCGCTGGCATGCCCCGGGCCAGCTATCGGATTTGAGGCCGCGGCGCGGGGTGGGGCAGGTTTGTCCTTTGTATCGATTGCATGATGTGCATCAGGTTTTCAATGTTACGCAGACGCATGCGCTGTACCGGCGATGGGGGGCTGTGCGCATCCGGCACATTGGTGCCAAAACCCGGCTCGGTGATGTCCACGCTGCCGTAGTCATTAAAGACAGTAATGGCCGTGGCCTTGGGTTCCCCCTCCGGCTCCATCAAGACGACCGATGCGGATTCACCTTCGAGTTCACCGGCCACATGGGTGCCACGGATACCGATGGTGGCCGTCGCCGCCAGTTTGACCTGCATGGCGGAAGGCTTGCGCTTGGCGACCAAACCGCTGACGAATCGAAAAGCGCCTTTGATGATGCGGGTGGATAACCCCTCCTCCCCCTGCTTGTCGGCAAAATGCTCCACGTTCATCCGGGTGTTATGCCACAGCACGAACTTGGTCTCGTCGCGGAAGATAACCACCAGCGCGCCATCGTCACCGGTGGCAAGTTGATCGCCCTCATACACGGGATCGCCTTTGGAGAGGGTGCGGGTTTCCGTGCCCAAGATTGCGGTCACGGTGCCGTTCACCACTTCGGCCTGCCCCACCGGCTCCGCGGCCTGGACTGCAAAACACAATACGCAGGCTGCAAGAAACGACAGGATGAACGATTTTCCAAATCCGGTTCGCATTGCTTCCCCGCTATGTCTGCGTCCTGCGAAAGACTAGCACATGGATGCGGTTATAAATGTTGAATACTTCACACAACTGCACAGATAGCAGTCTGAATGTCAGCCGCAACCACCGTCCAATGCCGGCGTCTTAAAAATCCAGCCGTAGTGTTGCGGTAACGACATCCTCATCGAAGTTTTCGCGGCTGACCCGTTTGTTCCACTCAAGGTTGCCAGTGATGCCCTTGGGCCCGAAGTAGCGCACGCCCGCCCCCACGAGCACGTCGTCATTGTCGTTGGCGGGTTGCGGTCCGGTAAGAACGGTGATCACCGTCCTGGAATAATCGCGTTCATAAGTCGCGCTCGCAAACGGCTCGAAGTCGCCCAGCGAATAGGCCACGTTGCCGCCAATCAGCCACTGGCCGAGCCGGTCGTCCGTTTCGGATACTTTCGTGCCGTCACTCTCAGTAAAGCTGTTCTGCACGCTCTTGGTGTACAAAGTGCCGATCTTGGCGCCCAGAGTCCACTTGTCATAAGTCCACAACCCGTTCACGTTGAGGGCGCCGAACCAGCGGTCGGTGTTCGGTGAACTGGTCACCCGCAAACCCGTGCCGGGCGCCGTGCGGAATTGATCGTAGTCGATGCTGGAATAGCCGGCGCTGAAATCGACGCTCCAGGTGTCCGACAACACGGCCCCGAAATAGGGCGCGATGGTGTAGCCATCGGACTGCTGGTTGCCCTGGTTGAAGCCGGTGTCGATGTCGCTGTTTTCATAACCGGCAGAGAGGCCGATGACCACCTTCTCCCACGGCGCCACGTCCACACCAGCCAACACCGTGTGGGTGTGGCCGTCGAAGGCGGTGCTGGAGAGATCGTTCTTGTAATCGGCATAGGAGTAACTGGCCCACGCCCCATAGTTGATCATCCGGTCGCCGGCGTTCAGACCGGAGGAGTTTTCATACATGAGGCCGTTGCTGGACACGCGCGGACCCGGATGCTGGATGCCCCGCAGGACATCGCCGATGCGGGTGCCGATGTTCGAGGTCACCGCTTTCACTTGCGTCGAAAGCAGGAGGGGCGCGGTGAGTATATTGCTGGGCGTGGTCTCCGGGTTTACAACCAGTTCACCGCTCCCGCCGCTGGTGCGGGTCATGATGCCGCTGCCATTCTGGGTGGGACATGAGCTGTCTCCGCCAGACACCGAAAGGTCCAGCGAGTCGCCATTCAATGTACCGGTGAACGTGCCGGTGAAACCTGCAGAATCTGAAATGCTGCCGGTGGCGATGCCACTGGCATTGATCGTGCCGCTAAATGACAGTGTGCCTTGCTTGCTGTTTCTGAGGTCAAGGGATGTGCCTGAACCCGTGATATTGGAACCTGACTGGGTGATGGTAAACGTCAGTTGGACTTGATCCGTTTGGGTAACCGTGGAAGGCGGCGGAGACGGATTGTTGCAGATTTCATTGACTGTCAGCGTGCCGGAATATGATCCGGTTGCGTCCGGAACGGAGGATGCGGCATAAACCAACGTGCTTACAGCCCCCAACAACAACCCCATAAGCAATGACAAGATGCACCGCGCGATATTCCAGCCCATCCAAGCCCCCCTGTCCCCGAGTTCTGTACCACTAATGAATCAATTAGCTTGTGAAATCAGTATAGTAATTAACTGTCCTGAGGTAAATATTAAAATTTGCCATATTCCGACGCTCCCGCGCCTGTGAGTGCCCGGCCGCTCCTCCAGGCAGCGCGCAGTAAGCCGATCCACATCTTCATATGCTCGTAACTTTGTGAACTGTAAAGCCATCAAACAAGTCAGTTAAGTTAATATCTGACAAAAATCACGGCAGGTGACCCATGCTCATCAAGAAACCACCGGACATCAAGCCCTCGGAGATTACCGACAAGTCGCTGTATTTGCGACGCCGCGAATTTCTGTCGACCTCCATCCGCTCCACCGCCGCCGTCGCTACGGCGAGCCTCGCCGGTGACCTTTTTTTGCCCTCGATCGCGCAGGCAGGCGCTAAATTGCAGGGCATCGTCAAAAGCCCCTTGAGCACGAACGAAGAGTTGACGCCATATGAAGACGTCACCACCTACAACAACTTCTACGAATTCGGCACCGACAAGGAGGACCCCGCGGAGTATTCCAAAGACTTCAAACCGCTGCCGTGGACGATTGCGGTGGAAGGCGCCTGCAACAAACCGGGCACGTTCCAATTCGAGGATTTCATCAAACCGCATCAGTTGGAGGAGCGCATCTATCGCCTGCGTTGCGTCGAGGCGTGGTCTATGGTCATCCCCTGGGTGGGTTTTCCACTTGCCGATGTCATCAAGCGTTTCGAACCCACCGGCAACGCCAAATACGTCGCCTTCACCACCCTGCTCGATCCCAAGCGCATGCCGGGCCAGACGCGCCCCGTGTTGGACTGGCCGTACGTCGAAGGCTTGCGTATGGACGAGGCCATGCACCCGCTCACCATTCTGGCGGTGGGTTTGTACGGCGAGATGCTGCCGAATCCCAATGGCGCACCGATACGGCTGGTCGTGCCCTGGAAGTACGGCTTTAAGGGCATCAAGTCGATCGTGAAAATCGCTTTCACCGAAACCCAGCCGCCGACCACCTGGAATAACGCGGCGCCCGGCGAGTATGGCTTCTACTCCAATGTCAATCCGAATCACGACCATCCGCGCTGGACGCAGAAAAAGGAGCGCCGCATCGGCGATCTGTTCAAGCGCCCGACGCTGATGTTCAACGGTTACGCCGATCAGGTGGCCTCGCTCTACGCCGGCATGGATCTCGATAAGTACTACTGATCCATGCGCGTGAAGGACCCGATCAAGATCATCAAGCCGGTGCTGTTCGCGCTGATGCTGGTGCCGCTCGCTCTTCTAATTCAGAAGGGATTCACGCACGGCCTGGGCGCCAATCCGATACTGAAGATCGAACATGAACTTGGCGACTGGGCACTGCGCTACCTGCTCATCACGCTGGCCTTCACGCCGTTGCGCCAATTGACGGGCTGGCAGCCCATGATGCGTCTGCGCCGCATGTTCGGACTCTATGTTTTCTTCTATGCCTGTTTGCATTTCACAACCTGGCTGGTATTCGACAACAGCCTCGATATTCACGATATCGCGCGCGACATCGCCAAGCGTCCGTACGTCACCGTGGGTTTCAGCGCATTCGTGCTGCTGGTGCCGCTGGCGCTCACCTCCACCAACAAGATGGTGAAGCGGCTCGGCGGGAAACGCTGGAAAAAATTGCACAGCCTCGTTTATCCCATCGGCACCCTGGTCATTCTGCATTTTCTCTGGCTGGTCAAGGCCGACAAACGCCTGCCGATCATCTACGGCCTCATCTTGATCTTCCTGTTGCTCTTGCGCGTACCCGGTTTCTTTAAGCGCCTCCCCGCGCTGGCATCCAAACGAGCCGCGCCGCAGCCTGCCCGCACTGCGCCACAACCCACCTGATCTCCTCTCAAAAATAAAAAAGCACAGTTCGCCCCGAGGTATCGAAGGGTGAACGAACATGTGAATTAAGATCGTCGTGCTTCGATACCCCAGCACGAGCGGCGTTTTTTGAGCCGTGTTCCTGATACTTATGCTGGTTTCTTTTCAGTACCGCCTTCTGCGTATATTCTTTGCGGTATGAGCAAGGAAACACGGCCCACACCGGCGGAAGTCGCCATGTTTCGCGAAGCGATGAGCAAGGTCCGCCGGTTGAAATCGGATCGGGTTGCGCCGGAGCGACCCAAGCGTGCGCCCGTCCCGGAGCAACGTCTTCGCGATGAGCAGGAAGTACTGCGCGAGATGGCGCAGGGACTCTATGACAGCTCCGAGATCGAGACCGGCGATGAACTGCTGTTCGTCCGCCCCGGTATACAGCACTCTCTCACCCGCAAGCTGCGGCGCGGCCAGTTGAGTATCGAGGGCGAACTCGATCTGCACGGCCAGACCGTCGCGGAGGCCAAGGAATCACTGGTGGCGTTTCTGAGCAAGGCACAGGACAGGGGCTGGCGCTGCGTGCGCATCGTGCACGGCAAGGGTTTGCGCTCGCAGGGCCGCATGCCCGTGCTCAAGGGCAAGGTGAACCACTGGCTGCAACAACTCGACGCGGTGCTCGCCTTCAGCTCCACGCGCCCCGCCGACGGCGGTACCGGCGCCGTCTATGTCCTCCTCAAACGCGGTTAACGCCGGAAAGAAACAATGGTGGTACATCCCTTCACCTTCACGCAATGCCCAAAATAACCTTTGGATTATCTTGGAAGCATCCCGCGGTGGTTTTAAACGGGATTGCCGTGTTACTTGATGCACTTTATGAGGTGATGGTTATCGCCGTAATCCACATTTCCAGTCGGTGAGCATCCTTATTACCGACTCATATTAGTTGGAGTGATAATGTACGCCCTATCTTTATGGTGTATTTCCGCATCGGCAGCTATAGCCAATGCAATCGTTGGTTATTCTTTGACCACCCTGAATGTGCTTTTTAGTCTCGTTTTTTTTGCTGGCTTGTGCTTCATATCTAACAGGCCCCGATTCAACTCTTTGGTACTTAATACATAAAACGTTTTAGGAACACCTAGGGACGTATCACGTTTCTTTTTGAACACTGAATCGATGCCCGCCTACTACACCTCATCGCACTTGTCTGAAAACTGAAGAAAACAGCATTAGATAGTTTCACGTCAACCGGTGAGCAAAGCGACGGCGAGAGCAGCGATGCCTTCGCCGCGGCCGGTGAAACCCATTTTCTCTGTAGTGGTGGCTTTGATGTTGATTGCATCGCGGGCGATCTGCATGTCCGCAGCCAGGTTCTCGCACATCTGCGGAATGAATGGTGCGAGTTTCGGCGCCTGCGCGATGATGGTGGCATCCACGTTGCTGATCTTGTAATTCTTGTCATGCAATAATTTCACGATGTGGCGGAGCATGATGCGGCTGTCGATACCCTTGATGTCCTGATCGGTGTCGGGAAAGTGTTTGCCGATGTCGCCCAAGCCCGCGGCACCGAGCAGCGCGTCGCACACCGCATGGATCACCACATCGCCGTCAGAATGAGCCTCCATGCCGGATTCATAGGGGATGGTGACGCCGCCCAGCACCAGCCGGCGCCCCTTTTCAAAGCGATGGGCATCGAAACCCTGGCCTACACGCATGTGCCTTCTTCCTCCTGTAACCGCAGATAGATGTCCGCCAGATCCAAATCCTGCGGCTGGGTGATTTTGATGTTGTCGGGGTGGCCCTCGACCAGCATGGGTTGATGACCGGCCAGTTCGATGGCCTGCGCTTCATCGGTCACGATGACTCCCTTCGCCAGCGCCTGCTCGATAGCCTGCGTCAACGCGCCCAGGCGGAACATCTGCGGCGTCAGCGCGTGCCACAAACCTTTGCGTTCAACCGTGGCGGTGATTTCGTTCCGCGCGCCGCTGCGCTTCATGGTATCGCGCACCGGCGCGGCGAGGATACCGCCGACCGGATGCGTGGCCAACTTGTCCAGCATGAGGTCTATGTCTTTTTTGCGCAGGCATGGCCGCGCCGCGTCATGCACCAGCACCCAGTCCGTGGGCGCCGCGATTTCCGCCAGCCGCTTGAGCGCGTTCAGCACGGAGTGGCAGCGTTCGGCGCCGCCGTCCGCACGCCGCACCTTGGCGGCGCGTGCACACGGCAAATGGTCCCATGACGCATCCTGCGGTGCGATGGCGACCACGACGCCGGCGATGCGCGGGTGTGACGCAAACCGTTCGACGGTGTGCTCCAGCACCGCCCGCCCGCGCAGCGGCAGGTACTGCTTGGGGACCTCCGCGCCCATGCGCTGGCCCAAGCCCGCCGCCGGGATCACTGCCCAGTACTGTTCTTTGGCCCGGGTGGCGATGGCTTGGACCCCGCTGGCGCCGGCATGACCACGCCGGGCTGGTCGATAATCTGGTAGAACACTTCATCTTTTTTGATCATGCCCATCTCGCTGCGGGCGCGCTCCTCGATCGCCTCCAGGCCCTGCTTCAAGTCCTGCACCTCGGCCTCCAGCGCCTGGTTGCGCTCCTTGAGCTTGTCGTTGTCCAGTCGTTGCGCCTTGATTTGATCACGCAGCGCCCACACGGTCGGCCAGCTGCCTTCCCCATGCCACAGCCTGATCTGCAAGGCCCCCAGCAGTATCAGCAGCAAGAAGACAACGATCCGCATTTCAAAGGTTGTAGAACGCCTTGCGCTTCGGATAGTTCGCCTTTTTTCCGAGTTCTTCCTCGATCACCATCAGCCGGTTGTATTTGGCGACGCGATCGGAACGCGACATGGAGCCGGTCTTGATCTGGCCGCAGGAGGTGGCGACCGCGAGATCGGCGATGAAACTGTCCTCGGTCTCGCCGGAACGGTGCGACACCACAGCGGTATAGCCGGCCTCCTTCGCCATCTTGATGGCGGCCAGTGTCTCCGTCAGCGTGCCGATCTGATTGACCTTGATCAGGATCGAATTGGCGACGCCCTGCTCGATGCCCCGTTTCAGCAGCGCCGTATTGGTCACGAAATTATCGTCGCCGACGAGCTGCACCTTTTTGCCCAGCCGGCGCGTCAGCAGCTTCCAGCCGTCCCAGTCGTTCTGATCCATGCCGTCTTCGACGGTAATGATGGGGTATTTTTCCACCCATCCCGCCAGTACATCGATGAATTGCGCGCTGGTGAGTTCCCGGTTCTCGGACTCCAGCACGTAATAACCATCGCGGTAGAACTCGGAACTGGCGGCGTCAAGGCCCAGCAGGATGTCCCTGCCGGCCTTGTAGCCCGCTTTTTCCACGGCCTTGAGCAGCGTCTCGATGGCGGCCTCGTTGGAGGACAGGTTGGGCGCGAACCCGCCCTCGTCGCCGACCGCAGTGCTCATCCCCTGATCGGCCAGGATCCTTTTCAAGGCGTGAAACACCTCGGCGCCCCATCGCACCGCCTCGCGCAGGCTGGGCGCGCCGACCGGCAGGATCATGAACTCCTGCAAATCGACGTTGTTGTTGGCATGCACGCCGCCGTTGATGACGTTCATCATCGGCACCGGCATGGTGTATGGTCCGTTTCCGAGATAGCGGTACAGCGGCACGTCTTCCTCATTGGCGGCGGCGCGGGCAGCGGCCATCGACACCGCCAGTATGGCATTGGCGCCCAGACGGCGCTTGTTCGGCGTGCCATCCAGTTCGAGCATCGTCTCGTCAATTTTCTCCTGATCGTCCACCTTCAGCCCTTTGACCGACTTCCTGATGGCGCCGTTGACGTTGGCGACCGCCTTCAGCACGCCCTTGCCGTTGTAGCGCTTGCTGTTGCCGTCGCGCAGTTCCACGGCCTCGCGCTCGCCCGTGGAGGCGCCGGACGGCACCGCCGCCGCTCCCACCGCGCCCTTGTTGGTGCTGACCTCGGCCTGCACCGTCGGATTGCCGCGCGAGTCGATAATCTCGCGGGCATGCACGTTCACTATCCTGGACATCTCACTCCCCCTGTTATTGTTACTCGAATTACTTCGCTGATTTCTGCTTGGTAATCTGATCCAATTCCTTCAGTGTTTCCAGCAGCGCAGGCATGTCCTTCAGCCGCACCGAATTCGGCCCGTCGCTCATGGCTTTTTCCGGTTGCGGATGGGTTTCCATGAATAATCCGGAAATACCCACCGCCACGGCGGCACGCGCGAGCGGCGCCACGAATTCACGCTGGCCGCCGGAGGAGCCGCCCTGCCCGCCGGGCATCTGCACCGAGTGCGTGGCGTCGAACACCACCGGACAGCCGGTGTCGCGCATGACGACCAGGGCGCGCATGTCGGAAACCAGATAATTGTACCCGAAGCTGGTGCCGCGCTCGCAGACCATGATCTGATCGTTGCCCGTCGCCTTGGCCTTGGCGACCACATGCTGCATGTCCCACGGCGCCAGAAACTGCGCCTTCTTGATGTTGACCGGTCTGCCCTGACGGGCGACGTTCTGGATGAAGTTGGTCTGCCGGCAGAGAAAGGCGGGTGTTTGCAACACGTCCACGACCGCCGCCACTTCCTTGAGCGGCGTATCCTCGTGCACGTCCGTCAACACCGGCAGTTGCAACTGCTGCCTGACCTTCTCCAGCACCTTCAGCCCTTGTTCCAGACCCGGTCCGCGGAAACTTTCGTGCGAGGTGCGGTTGGCCTTGTCATAGGACGCTTTGAAGATGTAGGGAATGCGCAGCCGCCGCGTGATTTCCTTCAGCGTGCCGGCCACCTCCATGACCAGCGCCTCGCTCTCGACGACACACGGCCCGGCAATCAGGAAAAATGGCTGATCCGGGCCGATCTCAAAATCACACAGCCGCATGCTTGAGCGCCGGCTTGCGCGCCGCGCGGTAAGCCATTGCCGCGGCGATGAAGGATTTGAACAGGGGATGGCCCGCGCGCGGGGTCGAGGAAAATTCCGGGTGAAACTGGCAGCCGATGAACCACGGATGATCCGGCAGTTCGATCATTTCGGTCAGGGTCTCGCCGCTCACAGTCGCCCGCGCCCGCGCCGCGACTCTCAAGCCGGCGGCTTCCAGCTGTGGCAGATAATAGTTGTTGACTTCATAACGATGCCGGTGGCGCTCGTTCACCGTCCGGCTGTTATATATCTTTTCCACTTGCGTCCCGGCGGCGACGTCGGCGGCCTGCGCGCCGAGGCGCATGGTTCCGCCCAGATCCGAATTGACGTTGCGCCGCTCAACCACGCCATCGCGGTTCTGCCACTCGGTAATCAATGCCACCACCGGATGGGGCGTGTTGGGGTCGAATTCGGTGCTGTTGGCACCGGCGAGCCCCACCTTGCCGCGCGCGTATTCGATGACGGCCAGCTGCATGCCAAGACAAATGCCGAGATAAGGTATGTGGTTCTCGCGCGCATGACGGATGGCCTTCATCTTGCCCTCAGTGCCGCGGGAGCCGAAGCCGCCGGGCACCAGTACCGCGTCGGCGGCGCGCAGCGCGCTCCAGGCCGCCGCGTCGTCCTTTTCCAGCGCCTCGGAATCCACGTAGGCGATGCCGACCCGCGCGCGATTGTGGATGCCGGCGTGGGTCAGGGCCTCGTTCAGCGATTTGTAGGAATCTGTGAGGTCCACGTACTTGCCGACCATTGCCACCGTGACGTCGCCCTGCGGATGTTCCAGCGCCTCGATGAGATCGTTCCACGGCTTCAGATCGGCGGCGCGGGCCAGCAGTCCCAGCTTCTGACAGACGATTTCATCGAGCAGCTGTTCGTGCAGCATGCGCGGTATCTTGTAGATCGAGTCAACGTTCCACACCGAAATAACCGCCTTGGGACGCACGTTGGTGAACAATGCGATCTTCCTGCGCTCGTCCTCCGGTATGGGCCGATCGGAACGGCACAGGAGCGCATCGGGCTGTATGCCTATGGAACGCAGTTCCTTGACGCTGTGCTGCGTGGGCTTGGTCTTCATCTCGCCCGCAGTCCCGAGATAAGGCACCAGCGTCAGATGGATATAGCAGGTCTCCTGAGCTCCCAGCTCAAGACCCATCTGGCGGATGGCCTCAAGGAATGGCAGCGATTCGATGTCACCGACGGTCCCACCCACCTCGACGATGGCCACCTCGGCATCGCCGGCGCCGCGGCGGATGAAGGCCTTGATCTCATCGGTGATGTGGGGAATGACCTGCACGGTGCGGCCCAGATACTCGCCGCGCCGCTCTTTTTTGATGACGCTTTCGTAAATCTGGCCGGCGGTGAAGTTGTTCGCCTTGCGCATCTTCGCCGAACAGAAGCGCTCATAATGACCAAGGTCGAGATCGGTCTCGGCGCCGTCCTCGGTGACGAACACCTCGCCGTGCTGAAACGGGCTCATGGTGCCCGGATCGACATTGATGTAGGGGTCGAGCTTGAGATTGGTGACCTTGAGCCCGCGCGATTCGAGGATGGCGGCGAGCGACGCGGCGGCGATCCCCTTGCCCAGTGAGGAAACCACGCCGCCGGTGATGAAAACGTAGCGCGGAGAGGTCATCCTCCCACCTCGAGGGATGGGCGCCGGAAGGGAAATGCACCCTGCGCGCGGCGGTTTGGCATCGGGGGGCGAAACTACCAGAAGCCGGCGCTTTTCTCAATCACTACGACGCGATCGCGTGCGGGTGTTATACAATCCGCGCCTTTGCGCCGCCTCCGACCATGAAGATGGAAACCTTGCGCGAGTCCCTGTTCGCCGCCACGCCGGCAATCAGGAGTGTTTATGCCGCCCTTGGCGCCTCGCTGATGATGGCGGCCATGAGCACCATGATCAAGCTCGCCTCGTCTCAAACTGGCAATGAAATGGTGGTGTTTCTGCGCAGCGGTTTCGGGCTCATGTTCCTTCTGCCGGGTCTGTGGCGCCGGGGCATCGGTGTCCTGGCCACACGGCGATTCGCCGGCCACCTTGCACGCTCATGGTTCGGCCTCTCCGCCATGTATTGCTTCTTCTACGCCATAGGCCACATGCCCCTGGCGGAGGCCGTGCTGCTGAATTACAGCTCGCCCATCTTCACCGCCCTCATTGCCTGGACCTGGCTCGGCGAGCGGGCCTCGCCCAAAATTTTCATCGCCATCGGACTGGGCCTGCTGGGCGTGGGGCTGATCCTGAAACCCGGCGGGGTGCCATGGTCTGGCGCGGCCTGGGTGGGCGCCATATCGGCGGTACTGGCGGCGCTGGCCATGGTCAATATCCGCCGCATGGCCGATACCGAACCCATTTTTCGCATCGTGTTCTATTTCAGTCTCATCAGCGTGGCTACTTCCGGCGTGCCATTGTTATGGGCGTGGCGCACGCCCAATCTGCATGTGTTGGCAACGATGGCCGCCGCCGGCCTGATGGCCAGCGCCGGACAGCTGTTGCTCACATACAGCTATTCAACCGCACCCGCCGCCCGGGTCGGAACCCTGAGTTATTCGACAGTGGTGTTTGCGGCCCTGATTGGCTGGGTGCTTTGGGGCGAACGGCCGGATTGGTTGTCCGTGGCCGGGGCCGTGCTCATCGGTACCGCCGGAATGCTGGTGACCCGGCGGCCCCCCCTGCCTCCCGAGGCCGATTGACTCCAGCTTGTGGAATCCCGGAAAAATGTCAGAGCCCCGCGGTACAGGGATGTACCGCCGTTTTCAATGGCGACAAGCCATTGAAAATCGGAGGCCGGCAAAAACCACGCTTTTTGCCGGCCGAGCTCTGAGAAGTCCAGGATGGACTTATTCAGAGCTGACCTAGGCGAGCATAAACTCCAGGGCGGTTTTGGCCTTGCGGCTGGGTTCCTCGCCGAAATACATGACGCCGTTCATGGCCAGGTTGCAATCGGATTTCTTCAACAGGGTGCGGGTGCCGCCCTGCAGTTCGATGTAGGTACCGTTGCTGCTGAAGTCCGATACATAGAACGAGCCGTGTTTGTAATCGATGCGCGCGTGTTCCCGCGATACCATGTGGTGATCCAAAACCACGTCATTGTTGCGCCCCCGGCCGATGGTGACCGTCGGCTTCTGCTTGGAGACCTCCAGCGTCTGGTTGGAACCGCGCACCTTGAGCTTGAGGCGGGCCTTGGCGAGCGGACCGTGGGTGATTTCCGTTGTTTTGGTGAAACTGGCCGTTTCGTCGGTCTTGGAGGCATCCGTCAGGATTTGATACACATCCAGTGGCCGCGCCTTGCCGCGGATCACCACCGTGTCATAGAAGGAAACCATGTGGCGAAAGGCCTCGGGCAGGGCCTTGGCGATGGCTTCACTGGCCATGAAGCTGTTGGATTTTGCCAGGGACACCAGCCGCGAGGCCACGTTGACCGTGTCGCCGAAAATATCGTTGCGCTCCTCGATGACCGGGCCGTAATGCGTACCCACCCGCAGGTGCAGCAGACCCGTGGTGTCGGCCGTTTGCGGCACTTGCAGATCGGCCGCCGCCTTGATCATCTGCCGGCCGGCCATGACCGCCTCATGCGCCGTTTTGAACACACACATCAACTCATCGCCGATGGTCTTGACCACCCGGCCGTCAAATTCCTTCACCACCTGCGTCAATTTGCCCAGGGAGTCAGTGATGATGAACTTGGCTTCGGCATCCCCCAGAAGTTCGTACATGCGGGTGCTACCGGACAGATCTGCGAACAGCACCGCCATCTGAACGTCGGCCCGCTCCGGGGCGCGAATTGTCAAATCTTCTTCATCGATCATTTTTCTAGTATAACGGTTTCGCGCTCCATGTTTGAGGCTGCACGCCGGCCGGCCGAACCGGACGGGAAGCAGTTCGATCTCAACGATAGAGTTTTCGCCCGGTACTGATCCGGGTAGACTAACTGCCATCCCCTTACAATCACACGGCCCTCAACCGTGCCGGGGTTTGCACGCTTCCGGGCGCCTGCCGGAGGAAAAGAGGGCCCACAACAATATGAAAAGCGAGGATTTTCCATGAAGTCCGACATTGAAATTGCCCAAAAGGCAACGATGAAGCCCATCATCGAACTGGCGAAGAGCAAACTGGGCATAGACGGCAAATTTCTCGAGCCTTACGGCCACTACAAGGCCAAGCTGTCACTGGATTACCTGCATGAAATAGAGAAACGACCGGATGGGAAGCTCATTCTGGTCACCGCCATCAGCCCGACGCCGGCCGGCGAGGGCAAGACCACGACGACCGTGGGCTTGGGCGACGCACTCAACAAGATCGGCAGGAAGGCCATCATTTGTCTGCGCGAACCCTCGCTCGGCCCCGTCTTCGGAGTCAAGGGCGGCGCCGCCGGCGGCGGTTATGCGCAGGTGGTGCCGATGGAAGACATCAACCTGCATTTCACCGGTGATTTCCACGCCATCGGCGCCGCGCACAACCTGCTCTCCGCGATGATCGACAACCACATCAATCACGGCAATGAATTGAGAATAGACCCGCGCCTGATCCAGTGGAAACGGGTCGTGGACATGAACGACCGGGCGCTGCGCAAAATTGTCATCGGACTGGGCGGCACGGCCAACGGATTCGTCAGGGAGGACGGTTACGACATCGTGGTGGCCTCCGAGATCATGGCGATTTTGTGCCTGGCGACTTCATTGAAAGACCTCAAGGAGCGCCTGGGCCGCATTGTCATCGGTTATACCCAGGGCGACAAAAGACCGGTGTACGCGCGGGATCTGAAGGCGCACGGCGCCATGGCCACGGTGCTGAAGGACGCCATCAAGCCCAACCTGGTGCAGACATTGGAGAACAATCCGGCCTTCATTCACGGCGGACCGTTCGCCAACATCGCTCACGGCTGCAACAGCGTCACCGCCACCAAGACTGCGCTCAAGCTCGCCGACTATTGCGTCACCGAGGCCGGTTTCGGCGCCGATCTGGGCGCCGAGAAGTTCATCGACATCAAATGCCGCATGGCGGGCCTCAACCCCTCCGCAGTGGTGCTGGTCGCGACCATCCGCGCGCTCAAATTTCATGGCGGCGTGAAAAAGGAGGACCTCAACAAGGAAAATCTCGAGGCACTGGCGAAAGGCATGGTCAACATCGAAAAGCACCTCACCAACATCCGCGATCACTACGGCCTGCCATGCGTGGTTTCGGTGAATCACTTCACCTTCGACACCGAGGCCGAGATCAAACTGCTCAAGGAGCGGATCGAATCGCTCGGCGGCCGTTTCGTTCTTGCCAAGCACTGGGCGCACGGCGGCGCCGGCGCCGAGGATCTGGCGCATGCGGTCGTCGATGTCATCGACAAGTCGAAGAAAAAATACACCTTTGTCTACGAGGACAACCTGCCGCTCACCGACAAGATCAAGGCCATCGCCACCAAGATCTACGGCGCCGGCCAGGTGACCTTTACTGATGCCGTGAGGAAGCAGTTGGACGAATGGAACAAGGACTATGGTCACTTCCCGGTATGCATGGCCAAGACACAGATGTCGTTCACCGCCGATCCGAACGTGCGCGGCGCGCCGACCGGCCATACCCTCAACGTGCGCGAAGTGCGGCTGTCGAACGGCGCCGGTTTTGTGGTCGCCATCTGCGGCGACATGATGACCATGCCCGGCCTGCCCAAGGTACCCGCCGCCGAAAAGATCGACATCGACGAACACGGCAACATCGTCGGCCTTTTTTAGCGTCATGTGACACCGCCGTTAAGACAGTATTCATCATCTTGATGACATCATTAAAATGTTGAAGGACGCGCAACGGTGGACACAGTTACAGTGTGATTCGATCTGATTACATATTCGAATTTGTCGCGCAGTGAGAGTAGTGTGGTATCTGTTCTTTATCCCAATAGAAGGAGAACTGTCATGGGCTATACCGCACGCAAGATGAATTACTGTTATGTCACTGTATCCAATCGCGCCGGTTCCGCGGCAGGCATCTTAAAGGCGCTGAAAAGCGCGGGCATCAGTCTGACCGCCTTCTCCGGCTTTCCCGCGAGCGGTGGCAAGGCACAGGTGGATTTGATCGCCGAGCGGCTCGGCGGCATACGGCAGCTTGCCAGACAGCACGGCTGGAAATTGAGCAGGCCGAAAAAAGGATTTCTGATCCAGGGCACGGATGAGATTGGCGCCATTGAAAGGCCCATCTCCAAACTCGCGGCGGCAAAAATCAATGTCATTGCCGCCGATGCCGTTGCCGCGGGCCGGGGCCGCTATGGCATGATCCTGTGGGTCAAGCGCAGGGATTATGGACGGGCCGCCAAGGCCATCGGTGCACACTGACGCTACCGACCAATTCCGTTTTCATACCTGACCGGTGCGCGGAAATTCCGGTACGAGATGCCCGTTGCGCGCCGTTCTGGCCTGGCGCGGGAGAAACAAGCCCACCCTTGCTCCGATCGCATCAAGCACTGTTTCATTGCCGAGCCCTGCCAACCATACCCACTGGGAGCCCGTCCGCATGAATCTGCCCGAGCTTTTTCCCGTCACCCGTCCGCTGATCGCCGCTGCCACGCGTCCAATGATCATCGGCGGCCTGGGCACCGCGGTTCCGCCCCATCGCCACAGGCAGACGGACTGCTACGAGGCACTGAAGCAAACCAGCGCCTACGACCGGCTCCAATCGCGTTCACAAGCGCTACTGCGCAAATTGCTGGCCGGCAGCAACGGCATCCACAGCCGCGCCCTGGCCCTTGAGCAGATCGCGCAAGTGGATAAGTTCAATCCCGATACCTTGCAACAGCATTACGAACGCCACGCCCCGCAGCTGGGCATGGAAGCCGGGCGAAAAGCGCTGGCGGACGCAGTGATTGATGCCCGCGCCATTGATGCCGTCCTCGTCAGCACCTGCACCGGTTATCTGTGTCCGGGTTTATCGTCATATCTGATCGAGGGACTGGGACTGCGATCAGATGTGATCGCATTGGACCTGGTCGGCAACGGCTGCGGCGCGGCCCTGCCCAATCTACACATGGCCCAGTCCCTGCTGGCCGCGGGTGGGTGTGAACGGGTGTTATCCGTGTGCGTCGAAGTATGCACCGCCGCTTTTTATCTTGATGACGATCCGGGCGTATTGATCAGCGCCTGCCTGTTCGGCGACGGCGCCGCCGCCGCCGTGCTGGGCACGGAGCCGCCCGCTGACGGCAGGCGGCGAATTGCATGGAGAGCCTTCGGTTCGGAGATTGATCCCTCACGGCGCGATCTGCTGCGCTTCGAACAACGCCAGGGCATGCTCCGCAATATCCTGACCCCGCCCGTGCCGCGCCTGGCCGCGGAATATGCGGAACGCGTGCTCGACCGGGTGCTGGATGAACAAGACTTGCGCCGTGCCGATATTCAGGCCTGGATATGGCATGCCGGCGGCCGCGACGTCCTCGCCGCCCTGCGCGAGCGCTTGGACCTGGACGACGACGCCACGCGCTGGAGTGCGGAAGTTTTGAGCGAATACGGCAACATGAGCAGTCCGAGCGTGCTGTTTGCCCTCGACAAGGCCCTGATCGGCGGCGCCGCGCCGGGCGCATGGTGGCTGTCCAGTTTCGGGGCCGGCTTCAGTTGCTATGGCGCGCTGTTGCAGGTGAGCTGACGCCGATGTCGCTGGCACAGCGGCGGCGGGAGGAGGAACTGCTCGACGTGCTGCCGGCGAGCGACCCGCGCGCGCAGCGTTCGCGGCGCGATCTGCGGCGGGTCAACGTGCTGATGGGCCAGCGCTTCATCCTGCGGCAAAATTTGCAGGCGTTGTTCAGCGCGAGCGCTCCACGGCGCATCATCGAGATCGGCGCCGGCGACGGCACGTTGATGCTGTCACTGGCGCGCAGTCTCGCCGGTCGCTGGCCCGGCGTCACCGTGACCCTGGTCGATCGCCACCCCATCGTGTCGCCGGCGACGCTGACCGCATTCTCACAACTGGGCTGGCGCACCGAATGCGTCACCGCGGACGCGATCCCGTGGTTCCAGCAGGGCCACCCCGCCGATCTGGCCGTGGCCAATCTGGTACTGCATCATTTCGATGAGCCGCCGCTACGTAAACTGTTCGCGGCCATCGCCCGCACAACGGAGGTCTTTGTCGCCACCGAACCGAGGCGATCCTCGACGGCGCTCATGGGCAGCCGGGCGCTGGCGCTTATCGGTTGCAACGAGATTTCCCGCCATGATGCCGTGGTAAGCGTGAGAGCGGGTTTCAACGGCCGCGAGCTGTCCGCGCTGTGGCCCGCGGGTAACGACTGGCAGTTGACCGAACGCCGCGCCGGCTTGTTCACGCATTTGTTTGTCGCCCGGCAGGGCGGACAACTACGGGAGAAGCGGCGTGATCTATGACGCCGTGGTCATCGGTGGCGGGCCTGCCGGTTCCACGGCCGCCCTGCGGCTGGTGCTGGCGGGCTGGACTGTGGCATTGGTGGAGAAATCGTCTTTTCCACGCCGCAAGGTATGCGGTGAATTCATCTCCGCCACCACCCTACCCTTGTTGCGCGCCCTCGGCGTGGA